>Ga0209121_10000199_pt1 | contig 62398 bp, 60 predicted proteins | sample Cruoilmetagenom3_FD_187292 | JGI IMG/M metagenome (GOLD analysis project Ga0209121, IMG submission 187292) | Oil polluted marine microbial communities from Coal Oil Point, Santa Barbara, California, USA - Sample 3 (SPAdes) (version 2) | ecosystem: Environmental > Aquatic > Marine > Oil seeps ...
CTAGTGTAAAATCTTCGAATTTAAAATCGAAAATGTCTTTCACTTCTGGATTTAGAATCATTTTTGGTAAAGGTCTTAGATCTCTAGATAATTGTAATTCTAGTTGTTCTAAATGATTGCTATAGATATGTGCATCTCCAAATGTGTGAATGAATTCACCAGCTTCGAATCCACAAACTTGAGCCATCATCATAGTAAATAAAGCATAAGATGCAATGTTAAAAGGGACACCTAAAAAGATATCTGCGCTTCGTTGATATAATTGACACGATAATTTACCGTCAGCTACATAAAATTGAAAGAAAGCATGGCATGGAGGCAAAGCTGCTTTTCCATTAGCCACATTCTCTGAGAATGATTTTGAAGTATCTGGCAAAACAGATGGATTCCATGCAGAAACCATCATTCTACGACTGTTAGGATTATTTTTTAAAGTCTCAACAACTTGTTTAATCTGGTCAATATCTTCGCTTGCCCAATTTCTCCATTGATGACCATAAACAGGTCCAAGGTCTCCATTTTCATCTGCCCAATCATTCCAAATACGTACCCCGTTTTCGGTTAAATATTTTGTATTTGTATCACCTTTTAAGAACCAAAGTAATTCATAAATAATAGATTTAAGATGCAGTTTTTTTGTGGTTACCATAGGAAAACCTTCGCTTAAATCAAAACGCATTTGGTATCCAAAAACACTTTTTGTACCAGTACCTGTTCTATCTCCTTTTTCGTTTCCTTCTGTTAAAACGTGCTTTACTAAGTCGTGATATTGTTTCATAATATTTCCCACGAAAGTGGGAATCTCTTTAAATTAAACTTGTATTGGCGAAGACAAAAAAGATATCTCGACTTCGCTCGATATGACAGTCATTGATGTGACTAATGCGAAAATAAAAAAAAGCATCAAAATTTATTATTTGATGCTTCACTATATATAAGAAGTTATTAACTATGATTTATAAGATTCCTGATTTCACAGGAATAGGATTAACCGATTATCATACCAGCAATAGTCGCAGAAATCAATGATGCTAATGTTCCACCTATTAATGCTTTCATACCAAATTTAGATAATTGTTTGCGTTGTCCTGGCGCTAAAGACCCAATACCACCAATTTGAATACCAATAGACGCAAAGTTTGCAAATCCACAAAGCATGTATGTAGCCATAATAACTGATTTGTTATAGTTTAGGTGTGTGGCATTTGCAACGTTCTTTAGATCCGCAAGTTGAATATAACCTACAAATTCACTTGCTGCTAATTTGATACCTAATAATTGTCCCATCATCATAACATCTTCTTTGGCAACACCTATTAACCACATTAGCGGTGCAAATACGGTTCCTAAAATTGCCTCTAAAGAGAAAGAAGGGTATGGTGTATTAGTAGCCATCCAAGTATTTAGTGTTGTCACATCTCCTACCCAACCTAATATTCCATTAATCATAGCAATAAATGCAACAAAAACTAAAAGCATGGCTCCGACGTTCACGGCAAGTTTAAGACCTTCAGTTGTTCCGTTGGCAATTGCATCTAGGATGTTAGCACCTATTTTTTCTTGAGAAACAGTAACATTAGTATTAATTTCTTCCGTTTGAGGGAATAATATTTTCGAAATAACGATAGCTCCAGGTGCAGCCATAACAGATGCTGCTAAAAGGTGTTTTGCATAAACCAATCGTAATGCAGGATCATCACCTCCTAAAAAGCCAATGTAAGCTGCTAAAACAGCTCCTGCTACAGTTGCCATTCCACCTATCATTACCAGTAGAATTTCGGATTTATTCATTTTCTCCAAATAAGCCTTAATTAATAATGGCGCTTCGGTTTGTCCTAAGAAAATATTACCAGCTACACTTAGACTTTCTGCTCCAGAAATTTTTAATAATTTAGAAAGTAACCATCCAAACGCTTTTACTACTTTTTGAATGATGCCTAAATAAAATAATACCGAAGTTAAAGCTGAGAAGAATAATATAGTTGGTAAAACTTGAAAAGCGAAGATGAACCCATAAGAGTTAACATCCATTACACCACTAAATAAAAATTCGCTACCTGCTCTTGTGAAATCTAGGATATTTATAAATACTTGTCCAATGCTTTCAAAAATATTTTTAATAAAGTCAACCTGTAAGACACCTATTGCAATAATAAGCTGAAATCCCAATCCTATTCCAACAGTTTTCCAGTTGATCCCTTTACGATTACTACTAAATAAAAACGCAATAAATATTAGTGAAATCATTCCTAAAACACCACGCCATAGACTATTAAAAGTAAAGCCTCCACTTGGAATTAAAGTGTCTGTTGATAATTGTTGTGCAATAAATTCTGGATGAGAACCCGAAATATAAGTGAGGACTTCGTTATTCTTCTTTAACTTTAAAAGATTCTCTTCTTGCTGTAATATCTCATAATAAATATCTACAGTACTAGGTACTTTTTGTTTAAAGACTAAAAGGTTATTATTCTGAAGCCATAGGCCTTGGTTGTAACCATTATTAAGTATAGATTGATACTGCCCGTTTTTATTAAGGTTAAGAAATTCTTTTCCTTTAATGAATTCCTTTTTATATTCAATACTGTCAGGATATTTGTGATAAACAATATATTCTGATAATTGCCAATTATTTAGTTTATAATCAACAATTTCTGTAACTTCAGTTTTAGAAATTGCTTCAGTTACCTCAATATGTAATGTATCTTGTACTGTCTTTTCAAGCTTTTGTGCTGTAATTGATGAAAGTCCAATAAAAATAGCGAAAAAGGCCTTGAAAAAATGGTTCATAAGAATTTGTGTTGGTTAACGTTTAGAGATTTCGTCCCTTATTTTAGCTGCCAATTCGTAATCTTCATTATTTACAGCTTCATCTAACAGCGTATGAAGTTCCTCTATAGATTTATCTTTATAGCCTTCTTGTTCAACTGTTGCAGCTTCAATTTCTTCTGCAATAATATCATCAACAAGTATACTATCTTGTTCTTCATCGTCTTTTTTAGGATTGACTTTGAGATAGATTCCAGCTTTATCTAAAATGTTTTTATAAGTAAATATTGGTGCCTGAAAGCGTAAAGCTAAAGCAATAGCATCACTTGTTCTGGCATCGATAATTTCTTCAATTTTATCGCGCTCGCAAATTAAACTCGAATAAAATACGCCATCAACTAGCTTATGAATTATCACTTGCTTTACTACGATATCAAATCGGTCAGCAAAATTTTTAAATAAATCGTGTGTCAATGGACGTGGTGGACGTATCTCTTTTTCTAAAGCAATAGCAATTGACTGTGCTTCAAAAGCTCCAATGACAATAGGTAATTTTCTGTCACCATCAACTTCATTTAGAATCAAAGCATAGGCACCATTCTGTGTCTGACTGTAAGAAATACCTTTAATATTTAAACGAACTAAGCTCATAAGATTTAAAACACAAAGAACTGTTTAAATTTGGACTTTACCAACTACATTAAGCAGATTCGGATAATTTTCTCTATACTTTCGATAAAACGCAAGAGAAAAAGAGAAATTCTAAATTTAAACAGTCCTTTTCTTATTACAAGGTACTAAAATTATGCATTTTGAGCTTTAAAAGCTTTTAATTTTTCAATCAATTTTGGAACAACTTCAAAGGCATCTCCAACAACACCATAATCAGCAGCTTTAAAGAAAGGCGCTTCTGGGTCTGTGTTAATAACAACTTTTACTTTTGAAGAGTTAATACCTGCCAAATGCTGAATCGCTCCAGAAATACCTATGGCAATATATAAATTTGAAGCTACAGGTTTTCCTGTTTGTCCAACATGCTCACTATGAGGTCTCCAACCTAAATCAGAAACTGGTTTAGAACAAGCTGTAGCTGCACCTAAAATTTCGGCAAGTTCTTCAATCATTCCCCAGTTTTCAGGACCTTTTAAACCACGTCCACCCGAAACTACGATTTCTGCATCTGCTATACTTACCTTATCAGTAGCTTTGTCTACAGATTCTACTGTAACATCAGGTTCTGGTAATGATGGAGAAAAATCTTCAACAGAAGTGCTTTCTCCAGATTCAACTAATCCAAAAGAATTGTTAGATAAACCAACAACTTTTACATCTGTTGTAATCTCTGTATTCGCAAAGGCTTTATTAGTAAATGCTGATCGCTTTACCGTAAATGGCGATACACTAGATGGTGCTTCTACCACATTAGATACATAGCCTGCATTTAAACCTACTGCTAATAAAGGAGCTAAGTATTTGCTGTCAGCACTAGAACTAACAATAACTACTTTAGCATCTTCTTGTTTTGCCGCTTGCTCAATTGCGGCAGCATAAGATTTAGCATTAAATGTGTTTAAGGCATCATTTTTTATAGATAGAACTTTAGAAGCTCCATAGTTTCCTAGGCTTTCAGTATTATCTGCATTAATTGCAACTGCTGTAACTGTTGTACTCATTTGGTCGGCAATTGCTTTAGCATAAGAAACCACTTCTAAAGCAGTTTTCTTTAATTTTCCGTTTTCTGATTCTGTATATACTATAATGGACATAATATTCTCTAATTTTAAATTTTTATGGTCACAGAGGTTCTCGAAGTGACCTTTTTATTTGCTCATTTCGAGAGCCTCAATGAGCATTTAAATCACTTTAGCTTCATTATGAAGTAAGCTTACTAATTCATCAATATTATCTGCATCAACCAATTTTACGGCTCCTTTTGGAGCTGGTTTCACAAAACTCACGGCTTTAGTTTCTGCATTAGCATCTATAGGTTCAAGTACAGTCAAAGGCTTTTTACGTGCCATCATAATCCCTCTCATATTCGGAATACGCAAATCACTTTCTTCAACGAGTCCTTTTTGCCCACCAATTACTAATGGTAACGATGTACTCACTGTTTCTTTTCCTCCATCAATTTCTCTTATAGCTTTTGCAGATGTACCATCAACTTCTAAACCAATACAATTTGTTATGTAGTTGGCATCTAACATTGCAGCTAACATTCCAGGAACCATTCCACCATTATAGTCAATAGATTCTCTACCAGCAATAACTAAGTCGTAACCTCCATCACTAACTACTTTTGCCAATTGTTTTGCAACTGCAAAGCTATCAGTAGCCTCAGTGTTTACTCTTATAGCATTGTCTGCACCAATAGCTAAAGCTTTTCTTAAAGTTGGCTCCGTTTCTGCACCACCAACATTTACTACTGCTACACTTGCGCCTTGTTTTTCTTTAAACCACATGGCACGTGTTAATCCAAATTCGTCATTAGGATTGATAACAAACTGAACACCATTTGTGTCAAATTTAGTGTCACCATCTGTGAAATTAATCTTTGAGGTTGTATCAGGAACATGACTGATACATACTAATATTTTCATAAAAAATGATTTATTTTAAACGTCTTTTTATTCAGATCACGAAGATAAATATAATAAATTGAATTTTACTATGCATGCATAGTAAAATTATTGTTTTTTAATAAATCTTTGCATTTCGATGTTGAATTAATAATTAAATCAGCAATAATTAAGAATTTAATTGCGCTTTGAGGTTATATAATTCATTTCAATATTTTAATTTCCTGATATAAGCTTTATCCTAGTTTTAAATTTAAAGATATACCGAATTATTCCTATTTTTGCGTCTCGATTAAAAACAAGATAATGAAGACAATTCAATTTAGAGAAGCTATTTGCGAAGCCATGAGCGAAGAAATGCGCAGAGATGAAAGCATTTATCTTATGGGTGAAGAGGTTGCAGAATATAATGGTGCATACAAGGCTTCTAAAGGCATGTTGGATGAATTTGGAGATAAGCGTGTTTTAGATACTCCAATCGCAGAGCTTGGTTTTGCTGGTATAGCAATTGGTTCTACCATGACAGGCAATCGCCCAATTGTTGAGTATATGACCTTTAATTTTTCTTTAGTTGGGATTGATCAGATAATAAATAATGCGGCGAAAATTAGACAAATGTCTGGAGGACAATTTAAATGTCCAATTGTATTTAGAGGTCCAACTGCATCTGCAGGTCAGTTAGCTGCAACACACTCGCAAGCTTTTGAGAGTTGGTTTGCAAATACTCCAGGGTTAAAAGTTATTGTACCTTCTAATCCTTACGATGCAAAAGGCTTATTAAAATCTGCAATTAGAGATGACGATCCCGTAATTTTTATGGAGAGTGAGCAGATGTATGGAGATAAAGGGGAAGTGCCGGAAGGAGAATACACAATCCCTATTGGTGTTGCAGAAATTAAACGTGAAGGTACTGATGTTACTATTGTATCTTTCGGAAAGATTATAAAAGAAGCTTATAAGGCTGCAGACGAATTAGAGAAGGAAGGTATTTCTTGTGAAATAATAGATCTACGTACAGTTCGTCCATTAGATAGAAATGCGGTATTAAAATCTGTTAAGAAAACAAATAGACTAGTTGTTTTAGAAGAAGCATGGCCTTTTGGAAATATAGCAACAGAACTCACCTATTTAGTGCAATCTGAAGCATTTGATTATTTAGATGCTCCTGTAATAAAAATAAATACAGCAGATACTCCTGCACCATATTCACCTGTTTTATTAGCCGAATGGTTACCTAATAGTACCGACGTTGTTAAAGCAGTGAAAAAAGTAATGTACAAATAAATAAATTGCAGTTTTCTGCGTTTATAAACTTCATCAATAACTCTAAAGCTATAGTTTAGCATGGTTGTTGATGAAGTTTGTTTTTTAAATATGAAGATAAAACTACTTATAGCTTTTTTATGCCTCGGTTTCTTTTCTGCATTAGCGCAGACTAAAGTGAGTGGGCATGTGTTTGATGAATATAATGTGCCTATTCCTTTTGCAAATGTGCTTTTTAAAGGTTCTACTGAAGGTACAATAACTAATGAAGACGGAAAATTCTATTTAGAATCCGACGAAAACTGGGAAACACTAATCGTTTCTTTTTTAGGTTTCGAAATGTTAGAAATACCTCTTACCAAACGTGTTAATTACGATTTAAAATTTATTTTAAAGGAAGAAGTTGCTTCTCTTAATGAAGTTGTAATTATTACAGGTAAGCAATCTAAAAAGGCATCAGAAAACCCAGCAATAAAAATCTTAAAGAAGATTTGGGAACGTAAGCGTAAGAACGGATTAAAACAATTTAAACAATACGAATACGACCAGTACGAAAAAGTAGAATTCGACATTAACACAATAGATAGTGCCTTAATAAAGAGTAAGCTGTTTAGAGGTATGGAGTTCGTTTTTGAAGAAGTAGATACCTCTAGTGTTACTGGAAAAACGTATTTGCCTATTTTTTTAAACGAATCTGTGAAAAAGATTTCTGGTGATAATATAATTAATAAGGAGCGCGAAGATTTAAAAGGAAACAAGAACTCTGGTTTTAGTAATAATCAAGTAATTATAGATTTTATTGACGATTTATACTCAGAGTACAGTGTCTATGACAATTACTTAAAGTTTTTCGACAAGAGTTTTGTAAGTCCACTAAGTAGAACAGGAGTTCAGACCTATAATTATGTTTTATCAGATAGCGCTTTTATTGATAACAAATGGTGTTACAACATAATCTATTATCCAAGACGAAAAAATGAGTTGACTTTTAAAGGTGATTTTTGGGTGAATGACTCCACTTATGCCATAAAGGAAATTAATCTTCAAGCTTCAAAAAGTGCTAATATTAACTGGGTAAAAGAAATCTATATAGAACAAGAGTTTGAGGTATTAAACGATTCATTATTTCTTATTAAACGCGATTATTTTCTATCTGACTTTGCCTTAAATAAAAAGGAAAAATCTAGAGGTGTTTACGGAAAACGAACAACACTTTACGATAATTATATCTTCAACCAGCCAAAGGATAAAGAGTATTACGACAAGGTTGTCTACAATTACGATGAAGATGTTTATAATAGAGAAGATGACTTTTGGCAAAACAATAGACTCGAAGCTTTAAACAAAGATGAAAAAGGGGTTTACAAAATGTTAGACACCTTAAAAACAGTTAAGAAATTTAAAAGACTATATAACTTAGGAAGTATTTTGGCGTCTGGTTATGTAGAATTTCCGAGCATTAATTTTGATTATGGTCCTATCTTTTCAACGTTTGGATATAATGAAGTAGAAGGAGTACGGCTGAGAACTGGAGGAAGAACCTATTTTGGTCCAAATGATTTGTGGCGATTAGAAGGTTTTTTAGCGTACGGTTTTAGAGATGATAAATTTAAATATGGTATTTCTGGAAAATGGTTGCTGGACAAACGAAGTCGATTAACCCTTTTTGGTGGAAACAGGCGCGATGTGGAACAAATTGGAGCAAGTTTAACGAGTTCTACCGATGTGTTAGGTCGTAGTTTAGCATCTTCATCGGTTATAGGAACAGGATCTAATAATAAGTTAACCAATATTAGTTTAACTAATTTAGGCATGTCCATTGAGCCTCTACGGAATTTTGAAGTACGACTTGATGGAAGTTTTAGAAAACTACGTTCGGCATCTTCAACATTTAGTTTAGATTATAACAACCCAGAATCTCCAACTGGAATTTCTTCTGAAGTAAAACAGTTTGAAAGTCGTCTTTCATTGGCCTATTACCCTAAACGTCAAATGACAGGTTTTGGAGTGGAACGCAAGTATAAAAATGATAATTTTGCACGCTTATTTGCACAAGTAAGTCGTGGTGATCGCGATTGGTTTGATAGTGATTTTGATTATACAAAAGTTCAGTTTTCATATATACAACCATTGCAAGTTGGTGGCTTTGGTCGTTTAACCACGTCTATTGAAGCAGGTAAAACCTTTGGAGAAGTTCCATTATCTTTATTAAGTGTTGTTCCTGGAAATCAAACTTATTTCTCTATCTATAACACCTTTTCTCAACTCGATTTTTACGAGTTTGTTACAGACACCTATACATCGATGCATTTAGAGCATAATTTTAATGGTCGTTTGTTTTCGCGTATTCCGTTCTTAAAGAAATATAACCTTAGAGCTATTGCTAGTATAAGAGGTGTTTGGGGAGAACTATCTGATGAAAATATAGCATTAAGCACTACTGGTAATTTAGCAGAAATTCCTCTAGTGGCACCAGATTCTCGTATGTATTACGAGTATAGTCTTGGTGTTGCCAACATTTTTAAAGTATTGCGTATAGATTTTAACTTTAGAGGTAATTATTTAGATAATCCCGATGCGAGACGCTTTGGTATTACAGGTAGTTTTGGATTTTATTTTTAGAGGTTCACTGCCAACATTTATTAACCCTCAAATTCTTCGTGTCCGCTACAAATTTGCATTGATGGATGAAGCGTTACTTTTCCTTCAATAGATAATACTGCTTTTTGGCGGTTAATTAAAAAATCGAACGCATTTTCTTTTGGGAAAGCATTTCCTGAGCATGCACCAAATTGAATATCTTCACCCCATGTTTTTCCGATGGCTTCTATTAATTCAGAAGGTGTCCATTGTGCATTATTTTTTTCGATTAAAAAGATGACCTCATGTATGTGCTTTGTATTATTCATGTCTTTTTATTATAATTTCAACTGTATGATGACAATAGACGCTAAACTAATTCCTAGAATTATCCAATTAACAAATTTAAGGGTAATAACTCAATCGCGACTTAGTTTTGTCATTTATTTGTTTTGTTCGCTTTGTAGTCTTCTTAAATTTTGGTCAATCTTATAAAGATGTTATATGAACATAGTGTTCATCAAGTTATTTCATAAAATGATATTGCCTAGATTAAACAATAGACTATATTTGCAGCTTGAAATAATTCAGCAATAATGCTGTGTTTTTTTAAAAGAAATAAAATAAATTTTAAGATGTCAAAAAAAGAAGAATTAACCTTTGATGTATTGATAGAAATACCAAAAGGAAGTCGTAATAAATATGAATATGATTTCACCTTACACAAGATAAGATTTGATCGAATGTTGTTTTCATCTATGATGTATCCAGGAGATTATGGTTTTGTGCCAGAAACTTTAGCATTAGATAGTGATCCATTAGATGTATTGGTTTTAGGGCATCAACCGACGTATCCAATGGTTGTTATGGAAGTAAGACCAATCGGAGTTTTCCATATGGCTGATGAAAAAGGACCAGATGAAAAAATTATTTGTGTACCAGTTTCAGATCCTATTTGGAGTAGTAACACAGATATCAGCCATTTAAATCCACATAGATTAAAAGAAATAGAACACTTTTTTCAGGTTTACAAAGACTTAGAAAAAAAGAAAGTTGATGTTGGTGGATGGGGAAATGCTAAAGAAGCATCTGAAATTTATTATGCTTGTGTAAAGCGTTATGATGAAAGTGAACATAAAAAGAAACGTACCTTCACAATTTAAATTTGGCGATTTAGGAATCGTAGATTTTTTAACATTAAACTAATATAAAAGCAATATCAATTAATTGATATTGCTTTTTTCGTAATATTTGATTCATTTTATTATTTTAGCGAACGATAAAAATTTAACTAACCTAATTTAAAAATTTATGGAATTTATTATAAACTTTCTTCCAGCTTTTGGTGTATTGGCATTAGTGTTTGTATTCATCAAAAATATGTGGGTATCAAAACAAGATGCTGGGGAAGATAAAATGGCAAGAATTGCCAAAAATATTGCTGTTGGAGCAATGTCATTTTTAAAAGCAGAATATAAAGTATTGGCAATCTTTGTTGTTGCTGTAGCTGTTCTATTATTCTTTAAAGGAAATGCTGAAGAAGGCTCTAATGGAATGGTCGCAGTATCATTTATTGTAGGAGCAATTTGTTCTGCCTTAGCAGGTTTTATTGGTATGCGCGTAGCTACCAAAGCAAATGTAAGAACAACACAAGCAGCAAGAGAATCTTTAGGTAAAGCTTTAGAAGTTGCTTTTGCTGGTGGAGCTGTAATGGGCTTAGGTGTAGTTGGTTTAGGTGTGTTAGGTCTTAGTGGACTATTTATGATATATAGTGGTCAAGGCTGGGAATTAGGTGAAATCTTAAATGTGTTATCCGGATTCTCTTTAGGTGCATCTTCAATCGCATTATTTGCTCGTGTTGGTGGTGGTATTTATACTAAAGCTGCCGATGTTGGAGCTGACCTTGTAGGTAAAGTAGAAGCTGGTATTCCAGAAGATCATCCACTAAATCCTGCTACAATCGCAGATAATGTTGGTGATAATGTTGGTGATGTTGCTGGTATGGGAGCTGATTTATTTGAGTCTTATGTAGGGTCAATTATAGGTACAATGGTATTAGGTGCAATTTATGCAACATTGCCAGAATTTCAAGGAGCATTTGATGGTTTAGGAGCAGTTTATTTACCATTGGTACTTGCTGCTGTTGGTATTGTAATGTCAATTTTAGGAACATTCTTTGTTCGTGTTAAAGATGGTGGAAACCCACAAACTGCATTAAATATTGGTGAATTTGGTTCGGCAGGTTTAATGTTAGTGGCTTCTTATTTTATAATCAATCAAATGTTACCAGAGTCTTGGGTAGATGGAGCAATAACGTATACTTCAATGGGTGTATTTTGGGCAACAATAGCAGGTTTAGTAGCAGGATTGTTAGTTGGTAAAGTAACAGAATATTATACTGCAACTGGTAAAAAACCAGTAATGTCAATTGTAAAGCAATCTGAAACAGGATCTGCTACAAATATTATTGCAGGATTAGGTGTAGGTATGATGTCAACAGCTATTCCAATTTTATTAATAGCTGCGGCAATTATGGTATCACATCATTTTGCAGGTTTATACGGTATTGCCATTGCTGCTGTTGGTATGTTAGCTAATACAGGAATTCAATTGGCAGTTGATGCTTATGGTCCTATTTGTGATAATGCTGGTGGTATTGCTGAAATGGCAGAATTACCGAAAGAAGTTCGTGAGCGTACTGATAAATTAGATGCTGTTGGTAATACTACTGCAGCAGTAGGTAAAGGATTTGCTATTGCTTCTGCAGCTTTAACGGCTTTAGCATTGTTTGCTGCTTTTATGAAAACGGCTAATGTGACTTCAATTGATGTATCGAGACCAGATATTATGGCTGGATTGCTAATTGGTGGAATGTTACCATTTGTATTCTCTGCTTTATCTATGAATGCTGTAGGTAGAGCTGCTATGGCAATGATAGAAGAAGTTCGTCGCCAGTTTAGAGATATTCCAGAATTGAAAGCTGCATTAGGAGTTATGCGTAAGTATGATTCTGATATGACAAAAGCTTCTCCTGAAGATAGAAAAATATTTGACGCTGCTGATGGTGTTGCTGATTATAGTAAATGTATAGACATTTCAACAAAAGCATCTATTAGAGAAATGGTTTTACCAGGTTTATTAGCAATTGCTGTTCCTGTAGCTGTTGGTTTTATTGGTGGTGCTGAAATGCTTGGTGGATTATTGGCTGGTGTAACTACTTGTGGTGTTTTAATGGCAATTTTCCAATCTAATGCTGGTGGTGCTTGGGATAACGCTAAGAAAACGATAGAAGAAGAAGGTCGCAAAGGAACAGATGCTCACAAGGCTGCTGTTGTTGGTGATACTGTTGGAGATCCGTTTAAAGATACTTCAGGTCCTTCATTAAATATTTTATTAAAATTAATGTCAGTTGTTGCGTTAGTTATAGCACCTAGTATAGCGATTATGGCTGAAGATGGTTTAGCAAATAACGAACAAGAAGTTTCTATTGAAATGACTATTGAATCTAAAGATTTGGCTAAGGCGACTGTTAATTATACAACTATGAAAGAAGGTAAAAAAGTATCTGAGGTAATTACTTTTGAAGGTACTGAAGCTGAAGTTGAAAAAGAACTGAATGCTTTTGAAACATCATTAACCAATGAAGCTGGTGAAGTTGAAAAAGTCATAGAAAAAGTAGATATTAAAAAGGAATAGCCTTTATTAAGAATATTATTAAAACCCTCGTATATATTTTTATGAGGGTTTTTTGTTTCAATTCAGGTAGGATTTTTAAGACTACAACTGTTCTATTAAAAAGAGAAAGAATCTCTAATAAACTTAACCGATTTAAATCAACACATTATGACAAACATTAAAAAACTACCCAATCTTATTTTAATGCTTTTATTTTCTTTATTGACAATGACATCTTGCGAGAAAGATGATGGTAATTCAGGAGGAGAGCAACAAGAAATTATTCCAGATACATTTTCAGAATATTTTGGAAATACCGTTTCAAGAAATTTTCTTGGAAATGTTATTGATACAAATAGAAACCCAATTGAAGGAGTTTCAATTACCATTGGTAATGAAACAGCAATAACCGACAGCAATGGTATATTCATCTTAAATAATGCCAATATTAAAGAACGTTTTGGATATATAAAAGCAGAGAAAGCCGGCTATATTCATGGGTCACGGAGTGTCGTACCTACTAATGGCACGAATAAAGTTACCATTATGTTACTAGAAGCAACAGTTGTTGGAACTGTAAATAGTGGCTCGAGCGAAACCGTTTCTATGGGAAATGGAAGCTCTGTAAGTTTTGATGGTAATTTTAAAAAGGCAGATGGTTCAGCCTATTCTGGTTCTGTAAATGTAATTATGCATCACTTAGATCCTGCAGATGAGGACATGCCTCAACAAATGCCAGGCATGTTATATGCTGAAAATGAAGAAGGAGCAGAGCGTATGCTGCAAACTTTAGGCATGTTAGCTGTAGAATTGAGAGGTGATAATGGTGAAGATTTAAACTTAGCTGAGGGTTCTACTTCCGAGATTAAAATTCCTGTAGATGCAAGTTTAATGGGAATGGCTCCAGCTACAATTCCACTTTGGTATTTTGATGAAATTAATGGCTATTGGAAAGAAGAAGGGCAAGCCACTTTACAAGGTAATATGTATGTTGGAAATGTGTCTCATTTTTCATTCTGGAATTGCGATATCCCAACTGAAGCCATTACACTTTGTATCACAGCAACTAATGACGATACCAACCCACTAAATAATCTTAGGGTAAGTATTACTAGTGTTACTTTTGGTACTACTTATGGATATACAAACGAAAATGGTGAGGTTTGTGGTTATGTGCCAAGTAATGAAACATTAGAATTAAACGTTTATAGTTATGATTTCTGTGGCAATACACCACTTTATAGTGAAATGATAGGACCATTCAATGCAGATTCTAATATTTCTATAATCGTCCCAGACAATTCAGATATTATTGAAGAAACAGTTACTGGTATTTTTAATACATGTAGTGGCGATCCTGTTACTGATGGTTATGTACAATTATCTTATGGATACGAGACATACATAGATGTTGTTACCGATGGTGCTTTTGAAATCAGTTTGCTACGTTGTGAAGAAGAAAACACCTTTAAAATAAAAGGTAGTGATTATGTTAATTTACAAACAACAGATAGCATCAGCTATACCTTTACAACACCTCTTACTGGTATAGGAACGATTAGTGCTTGTAATACAATTACAGAATTTATCCAATATACAATAGATGATGGTGAAACGGTCTTTATAATTGATGGACTTCAGACAGGGTTTTCTTTAGTTTCAGATGCTATTAATGGACCATCTCTCAACATTAGTGGATATGGAGGAAATACAGGAAACAATACTTGTTTTTATTTATTTGGTGCACTTGATAGTACAGAATATGAAGGTACTTATGGCAATCATGATTGGAACAATCCTGATGATACAGGTTTCAATATTCAAGAATGTATAAACATGTCTGAAACTAATAATGGTATTATCTACAATCTAACATCGTTTGGTGGAGTAGGTGAGTATATCGATATTAATTTTAGTGGCGATTATGAGGATTATAATGGTAATCCTCATACTATTACTGGTGTGGTCCATGTTTTGAGAGATGAGTAATTTTATATAAAAAAAAGAGCCTTCTCAATTGAGAAGGCTTCTTTGTATCTTTATTGTTTATACTACAAAGAATAAGTCAACCTAAAAGTAATAAAACGAGGTTGTACAAATGTCTCTGAGCTAAATACAGAAATACTACCAGCTCCATTACTTATATTAGAATCAATGTCTAATAGGTTAGAGGCTCTAAGAGAATATTCCCATTTTGCATCTCTATTTTTTCTATAACCCAATGTAGCATCCCAAGTTTTAAAAGATTCAGGATTTCCATTACCACTATCTTGTTCTGTATATGTAAAATCAGTGGTAAATGTTAAAGCATCCCATATATAAGCATCAAAATTTATAGATGGTGCATTAGTTACAAACTTTGTGGAATTACTTCCTTGATCATTATTTGTGATGCTGTATCTATATCTAAGTGTTACATTAGGTGCTTCTCTAAAATTTGTTCTTAATTCTGGAGTATAACTTTGAGCAAAGCTTTCGTTTACTGTTTGTCTTCCTTGTACGAATTGGTTGCTCTTACTGTAGTTGAAATTAGCTCTAAGACTTGCTCTTAGTTTTCCGAAGGTACATTGAACACGTCCAAATACAGACGCACTTTCGTCAGCATATGGCGAATTAAAGAATGTACTCGTTCTTATAACACTTTCAAAATCTGTTAATGATCTAATCTGGTCTATATTTTTGCTATAATTAGCACCTGCAAATACATTGGTATAGTTAAACAAATTAAAGCTACTATAAAATAAACTTACATTATGCGATAATGCGTTTTGCAATTCTGGCTCTCCATATTGTATACTATTGTAATTATTCAAAACTAATCCTTGCGCTAAACTAGTAACATCAGTAAATGTATTACGCATGTTATAACGAAGTCTTAAACTTTCACTCTTTTTAAACTGAATTCGAGTTTCAAAGTCTGGTAATACTCTAAAGAAATTGTCTTTATATGTTTCTCCAAATTGTGTGTTCTTATTTCCATAAGCATGGAGAGAAACACCAGGTGTAAATGTAAATTTACCTGTTTTAAATCTATAGTGCACACCTAAATACACATCACTAAAACTATATTCTGTATCATTAGTATCGCGTCCATCATTGAATGTTGGAGTTGGATTATAGAATGAACCATCATCTAAATTCTGAAATATATTAGAGTTGAAATCTTGTTTACTTAAAATAGTACCTAAGGTTAGATTAATATTGCTTTTTGCATTCAAAATGTTGTAATAATCTAGCTTGGCGTCCAATTGGTTAGATTTAATACGTCTATCTTGATTGATATTGTAACCAAATTGATCTTGGTCTAAACCTAATTCTGCTGCAGTTGTATCAAACGCATCACTATTGCTAGGATCTGGATCATTTACTAATAAGGCATTGTAAAAAGGATCTTCGTCTTTTAATAAATGCTGTGCTTCAAAGGCAAAAATATTAGTTTCATTTAAGGTGTAATAATAGTTTACATTCTGATTAATACTATAAGGTTTTGCCTCATCTAACTGATTGGTATTGAGAACAACATCGGAAAATAGATTTTGTTTTTCTTGGTCATCAGAAATTCGCGCTAACACATCATAATCTAACTGATTATTAGCATTTGGCTTGTATCTCGTACTTAATTTTGCAATAGCTTGATTAGTCGCTTCTCTTCCAGTTTGTTCAGTAGATTCATCTGGTGGAATACCAGCAGATTCATCAATTGGAGTAAGTGGGTCGTCCTCAATTTCAATATAATCTACGAAGCTCTCTTCTCGTGTTCTTAATCGACTACTATTATAAATTAAAAATCCACTTAGGTCTAGAGCTTTATTTGGTGAATAACTAAAATTTGCCGCTCCTAATTTTGTTACAACTTCTTGTGCATTGGCTATATTTGTTAATCCTCTAAGACTGTTGTTTCCAAGGTTTATACTTGTGCCACTGTTATTACTTGGCATTCTAAAACCACCGCCAAAATTTCTAAGATCGCGATTAGTTATGGCCATTTCACCAATGTTATTTAAATCGCCAATTACATTAATACTATATTTTGGGCTGTAGTAAAATAACTTAGGTTGTACTACGTATAACTCATCGTTTGGTGATGGAGCAGTACCGGCTCCAGCTGTAACATCTCCAAACCAGAAGTTTTCTTTTCCTTCTTTAAGTTTTATGTTTATAGCGACGTTATCCTGATTGTTTTGTACGCCACTTAATTGACCTACTTCAGAATAATTACGTAATACTTGTACTTTATCCACAGCATTGGAAGGTATATTTTTTGTTGCTAGTTTGGTATCTCCATCAAAGAAGTCTTTACCATTTACCATCAATTTGGTAACTTCTTTACCTTCAACTTCGATTTTTCCATCCGTGGTTATTTCTACTCCAGGAAGTTTTTCTAAAACGTCTTCTAGCTTTCGTTCGGAGCCATTTTTAAAAGAATCTGCATTATAGACTAAGGTATCTCCTTTAATTGTTACTGGCATTTCGTAGGTTAGCTCAACAGCATCGAGTGCGTTGTCTGGTAATAAAGTGAAATCTCTAGTAATATTTGTTTCTTCGGTTGAAATTACGGCTTCAAAAGTCTTAAGACCAATGTAACTTATTTGCAATTTATATTTACCATTTTTTCCTAATGATAAAACGTATTTACCCTTATTATTGGTGATGGCATAAGATTCTAATGTGTTTGATTCTTGATTAATTGCGATGATATTAGCAAGTTCTAAAGGCTTACCTATACTATCTTTTACAACTCCTTGCATTTTAATTTGAGCAAAGGAATTACCCGCAACTACTAAACATAGTAGTACTAATAAATGTTTCATTTTTATTGTTTGGTTTTATGATTGGATATACTTAGAATTCGCTAAGTATAGCTTGAAAACACTTTAGTTATAAGGCTTTCTTAATAGTTTTAATTAATGTCTATGTCCTCCTCCTCGTCCACCACGACCACGATACATCTCACGCATTTCTTCCATTTTCTTCGTTGTGATTTTAGTATACTCTTCTTGAGTGACAACATCTCCTTTTTTTGGCTTGTCAATACCTTCTTTTTCTTCTGGGTTCATTACAATTTTTGTACATAAAATTGTAGTTCGGTCAGCATTGATTTCTAATATTAAACCTGGTAATCCCCAATAACTGTCTGGTCCTTGGTTAATTGGTATTTGTGGCGTGTACCAAGCAACGACTTCAATAGTCTTTGGTATTTCTATTTCACTCATTGGATCATTAGATTTAGCATCCGCTTTATCAGGTGCTTTTGTTGAATCTATAGCTACTTCACCTTCTTTCTTTTTATCGTTGTCTCCTCCTCGTCTTCTCATACTTCTCCAGTCAAATCCTTCTACAGTTTTGGTTGCAGTAGCTTTAAAGCACATATACTTACCAATTTGTTTTGTCTCAGTACCCATTTTCCAATCTAGGTCTTCAAGCTCATCTTTAATTAAAAATTGCTTTCCAAAAAACTCTTGGTCTTGTATAAGTTCTTTCGATTTTACATTTTTATATTTTGGTCCACCTGTTAAACTAGCTCCAAATCCTCCAAAACCTCTAGCTCCTGCACCCGGAGCTTCAAGTTTTTCATCTTCTTTATAAATCGATTCTTCTTTATTAAAGGTTAGAATGTAAACTTTTTCTAAAAAGCTTTTCATTCGTTCTTGAATCATCTTTTTACGTTCTGGGCTCATGTCTCTACCGCCAAAATCATCTAAGTTCATAGTGGTTTTGGTTTGGTAATAGGCCTTACCTTGAAAATCTTGTGCAAAAGAAACAGTGCTTAAGCAAAATGCGATTGTTAATATTGTAAGTTTTAAAACTGGTATTTTCATCTTTAAAGTTGAGTGTTAAGAATTGTTTAACAAATGTAAGTGAATGATTAAATGTTATTATCTGTTTATCAAAAAATTAACAAAGAATAAAACTTCAAAATACATCTTTTAACACTACTTAGACTTTTAAACAATTACTAGGTTTAAAGCCTGGATGTTAAACTCTTGTTAAACAGATTAACCTCCTATTCTAATCTCAATACTTTGACCGTCTCTATGTCCTTTTCTTGGTGCATAGCGTTCCATCATTTCTTTAGCTTTCTTATCCATTATTTCGTCATATTTCTCCTGATTTACTTCTTTTCCTTTAGAAGGTTCTTCAATTTTCGTTTTTTCTTCCGGATTTAAAACAATTTTACTACAGATTACGGTTAGTTTTCCATCGTGAATTTCTAAAATTAGACCAGGTAACCCTTGATACATTGCTGGACCATTATTTACTGGAATTTGTGGAGTGTACCATGCTGTTACGGTTCGTTCAACCATTTCAGGTTCTTTATCTTCCTCTTCACCTTCATCTTCTTCAGTTTCATTAATAGTAGCACTATTAGAAAACGTTCTAGGTTTTTCTACCATCTTAGTGAAAGTTGCTTTGTAACACTGATATTCACCTATATATTTAGTGTCTGATTCTAGTTTCCAGTCTAATTTTTCAATTTCATCTTTTACTAAAAAGAGTTTTCCCATAGCATCTTTATGATCTGAGTAACGCTGATCTTTAGTGTTTTTGTATAACACATCAGAACCTCCTCCGTCACCAATCATCACCATTTGAAATCCGCCTCCCATTCCTGTTTGCGGCTTTTCTAAACTCACTTCTTCTTTGTATAAAGACTCTTCTTTATTAAATGTAAGGTTGTATGTTTTTTGAAATTGTTTTTTCATCATTTCCATCATCTGAGTATGCATTTCTGAGCTCATCTGTGTACTATCCATTTTTATGTCAACTTTTCGCTGTGTTTTATAGGTAGCAACTCCTTGAAAATCTTGTGCATTTACAGTAGAAAGCACTGCTGTTAATGCTAAAACTATTACTCTAATAAGTGTTGTCATTATTTTTGGTTTTTTAAATTATAAAATTTTATTGCTGATGCTTTTGCTCTATTAATATCAATTAAAAGTTTTTCTTTATTGTTGGCCTTACCTTTAATAGTGAAGGTCATATGTCCCTTTAGTTTATCTTTTGCTTCTTCAAAATTACAATTTAAAGTGAAGGTTATGTCTTCATTACCTTCTGTAATTTCGAATAATTCATCTAAATCTTCTTCTTTAAAAATAGTATCAAGTTCTTCAGCTGAATCAACTGTAATTTCGATACCTAGTGCTTCAACTTTCACCTGTTCTTTTTCAATTTCAGTCTGGCTAAATCCTAAAAAAGGTATGAGTAAAAATAGACTTAGTATTGAAATTTTACCTATAAAATTATTAGTACTTAAATTTTTGTTCGTTTTTGATGTCATGAATTATTGGTTTTATGATTATTACCTCACAAATATCTCAAGACTAATTCTGTATTTGAGTTAATGAACGTTAACGTGTGTTAACCAATGCGCGATACTAAGTAATTACTTTATACATTTGAACTATGAATGATAAAAGATACAGATGGATTTTGTATACCATTGTTGCCGTGATTGTGGCAACTATTGGCATTCAAATCTATTGGAATTATAAAAATTATCAAACCAATAAGCAACAGCTTATTAATGAAGTGCAAGTGAGTTTAGATAAAGCTGTTGATGATTATTATGCTGCTTTGGCAGAGCGCACTACTTTTGGTGTTTTTCTTGAAGGAGAGCAACAATTAAATGCTTTTGAAGAAGGTGGTACATTAGATGCGATTTTAAAAAATATTGATGAAACTGAAAAAGAGTTTACAAATTTAGATTCTTTAGATGTTAGTCACATTAAAGGGGTAACTGTAGTTAAAGGTTTTAGAGCTGATTCTCTATCCAAGAAACATAACGAGATACACAAGCCTATTTCTTCTGATTATTTTAAATTAAAAATAGATAGTCTTAAACAATTAACTGGTGGGACTGACTTTAATGAAATTGAATTTTTAACATCAAAAGTAATGGTATCGATAAACAACGATACACTTAATTTGAAAGAAGTTGATAGTTTAGTTAATGTAGAATTTGAAAGAAAAAATATATCTGTAGACTATAAATTATATTTTGATAGAGGAAGATTAAATGAAGTATTTCAAGCTAACTTATTAGGAAAATTAAATGATTCAATTCCTCAAGAAAAAGAGGTGTTAACTACAACTTCTAAATCTACATTTCTGCCTCAAGGGAGTACTCTTGGTATCAATTTCACAAATGAGACCCAAATAATTCTTAAGCGAATTTTAGGTGGTATTCTCATTTCAACACTTTTAGTTTTAGCAGTGATTAGTTGCTTGTTTTATTTGCTAAGGGTTATAAAACACCAAAAACAATTAGCCGAAGTAAAAAACGATTTAATTAGTAACATTACGCACGAGTTTAAAACACCTATCGCAACAATTGGTGTGGCTTTAGAAAGTATTAATAGTTTTAATGTCATTGAAGACAAGGAGAAAACTAAAAAGTATATTTCAATGTCTTCTGACCAGCTGAGTAAGCTTAATATTATGGTTGAGAAATTACTAGAAACTGCAACTTTAGATAGTGATAACTTAGAGCTAAATAGAGAATCTATTGATATTGTAGAATTGCTTACTTCATTAGTAAATCGTTATAAAATGCAATATCCAGAAAAGGAATTTGTTACAAGTTATAAGGTTGAAAGCTTACAGACTAATGTTGATGTATTTCATTTCGAAAATGCTTTAAATAATATTTTAGATAATGCCATAAAATATGGAGGATCAATAATTTCTATTGATTTAGTCCCTAAAAGTAAAGGCTTAGATATTTTAATTTCTGATAATGGAAATTCGTTAACTAAAATTAATGAAGAACGCATTTTTGAAAAATTTTATCGTGTACCAAAAGGCAACACACATGATGTTAAAGGCTTTGGAATTGGTTTATATTACACCAAGTCTATAATTGAAAAACATAAAGGTTCCATTGATTTAGAATTATCCAAAAGTTTAACCACCTTTAAAATTTCTTTACCGAATGGCTGAAAACATAAAACTATTATTGGCCGAAGATGAAGCGGCTTTAGGACAAATTATAAAAGAGAGTTTAGAAACGCGAGATTTTGAGGTTATCTTATGCGATAATGGCGAAAAAGCTTTTGAAAAATATAAAACGGATTCACCAGAAATATTAGTCTTAGATGTAATGATGCCAAAAATGGATGGCTTTACGTTAGCAAAAGAGATTAGAGCAATTGATGATGCGATTCCTATTATATTTTTAACGGCAAAATCGCAAACACAAGATGTTGTTGAAGGGTTTTCAATTGGAGGTAATGATTATCTTAAAAAGCCCTTTAGTATGGAAGAGCTTATAGCAAGAATACATAATCTTGTTAGTAGAACTAAAGTGCAAAAAGCAACGGAGGTATTAGAAATTGGTGACTTTACATTTAATTTTCCAAAACAACAATTGCAATATAAAATGGAAGTGTCTTCTCAGCTAACACATAGAGAAGCACACTTATTATTTCATCTTATTAAAAATAAAAATCAGGTTTTAGATCGTTCTATAATACTCAATAAACTTTGGGGAACAGATGATTTTTTCTCTGCTAGAAGCATGGATGTTTTTATTACTAAACTTAGAAAAAAACTTAAAAACGATGAGAACATTCAAATTATTAATGTTCGCGGTTTTGGGTATAAATTGACGGTTTAATTAAAACACAATCCATGTTATTCTGAACTTGTTTTAGCATCTAAAAGCTATAGTTTTTATTTCAATTAAAAGTATTATAAATTTTTAGGAGTCTGAAAAACTGAAACAAGTACAGCACAGACGATTACAGAATAACAAATCAAAATTATTTCTAAGTCAATTGTGGCGCAATTTTTGTAATTTTCTCAATTATTGTCTAAATCCTATGCAAAAGTTATTTTATATACTTTTTCTTTTTGGCTTTACTTGTTTTTCTCAAACTCAAGTAAAAGCAATTATTATAGATTCAACAAGTTTAAAAGCGGAAACTATATTAGGTATTGATACATTCGGAACATTGTATTATGATACGGAAGATAACACCTTTCATAAGAAAACAAAGGACACTACAATTGTGTATAGTAACTTTCAGCTTGGTAAAATTACTACAGCAAATACTTTCAATTCTTTAAAAATTAATTTATTCTATCGAGATTTTAATACTGTTTTAATATTAGACAATCGGTTAGCAGAAATTTATAAGATAGATTTCAATACTTCTTTACCTTATAAAAATGTTTCCTTTGTGTCCACTGGCTTTGACAACACACTTTGGATTTTTAATCAAGACCTACAACAGCTCGAACTGTATGATTACAAATCAAAAAAAGTAAGATTAAAAACCGTACCTGTACAATCTAAAGTTTTAGATTTAAAAAGTGATTATAATAATTGTTATATGCTTACAGAAAACTATTTGTATATCTATAATTATTTTGGAACCCTAATTAGGAAACATAAAAATGTAGGCTTTGAAAAAATGGCATTTAGCAAAGCACAATTGGTGCTTAATAAAGAAAATCAGCTGTTTGTATTATCAAAAAATGACACAGAAATTCTTTCAATAGAACATCCAAATTTGTTAATAAATCAGTTTTTGGTAACCAATGAAACCTTGTATATTTACGACAACGAAATACTACATCAATTCCAATTAAAAATAGAATAAATTATGCATGTTGCTGTTGCTGGAAATATAGGAGCTGGAAAAACAACGCTCACAAAATTACTTGCTAAACATTACAAATGGGAAGCGCAATTGGAAGACGTTGTTGACAATCCTTATTTAGATGATTTCTACAATCAGATGGAACGTTGGAGTTTTAATTTGCAAGTCTATTTTCTAAATAGTAGGTTTCGTCAGGTTAATCAAATTCATGATAGTGGTAAGGATATAATCCAAGATAGAACGATTTATGAAGATGCACATATTTTTGCACCCAACCTGCATGCAATGGGTTTAATGACTAATCGCGATTTCGAAAATTATTCGTCGCTTTTTCAACTTATGGAATCTTTTGTTAAAGGTCCAGATTTATTGATTTACTTGCGTAGTTCTATACCTAATTTGGTTGCTCAGATTCATAAACGTGGTCGTGATTACGAAAATACAATTAGCATCGACTATTTAAGTAGATTGAATGAACGCTACGAAGCTTGGATATCGAAATACGATAAAGGAAACTTGTTAATTATAGATGTTGATGATTTAGATTTTGTTGATAATCCAGAAGATTTAGGTGGTATTATCAATAGAATTGATGCTCAAATTCATGGTTTATTCTAGGTATTTTGATAATGAAATTATGGAAAGGGCAGTTTATTTATGCAATTATTCTATTTGATTTTAATATAGTTTTTAATCTATACCCTTCTTTACTGCCGCAACAGAATAAAAAACGAATTGATATACTACTTAAGCAATAAAACCATGTTCTTTAGCATGTTCAATTGCTTGTGCACTACTATCTACTACTAATGCCACCGTTGTATTGTAATTCTTTATAAGTTCTCTAACACGCACCATTTTCTTTTTATGTTTTACACTACGTAAGTAAATAGCTAAAATCCTACCTGGAAATTCTTCAGCAATTTCCATATAAATATCAGGATCGTGTTCTCCACTATCTCCAATTAAAATAAAAGGTAAATCTGGATACGTTTTTAAAAGATTAAGAATTTCTTTTTGTTTCTGCGGTTTTTCGTTTTGAGGTTTTTTTCTAAGCAGATTGCTTAAGCTTCGTAATAAAATTGGTCCTTTGGGGAAATTATTCTGTCTTAGGAAAAGCTCTAAGTAGCGATACAAATTCCATGGACTATGACTTACGTAAAAAATAGGATTGGCATTCTTACCAGATACTCCACGATGTAATTTATGATAAAAATCAGCTGAGCCTTCTAAAGGAATCCTGTTATTAGCATGTTTAAAGATTGAATTGTAAATCACTTTCCACTTCAGTATAGATACAACACCAGTATGTAAAATAGTGTCGTCGATATCACTTGCAATACCAAATTGAGATTTACTTGATGGTATTAGCAATTCTCCTGGAAACCTATTTCCACGCTGTATTTTGTGTTTAATATTGGCATCGTTATAAGACAACTCAAAAGGAAGCCAACCTTCATCATTAGTTAATGCTTTTAAGTTTTCAAGATTTTCTTCAGCAATAAAATATCCATTGTCATCTGAGGTTACTTTTATAATTTTATTATTAGGCAGTTTTATATCTAAATCTACATGTTTAATCTCATCCGTTTCAAAACGTTTCCATGTGTTAATAATAAGATGCCAAATATGCTGATCTTCTAAGTCAATAGATTCGTCTTCTAAAGCTCTTCCTCTAGCATAAAAATGTGTGTCAGTTCCATAACTCTGAAACGCAATAATCTGTAAAGGGTCTTTTTTAAACCAGCTCAAACTTCAGTTTTAATTAAAAATTTCAAGATAGTAAATCTATAAAGATGATTAGAATTTTATAGCTCCAACTTATTAGTAAATGTTAAATAATTCATTAAATCTTATTTGTTAAACATTTTCAAAGAAATAGCGCTTAAAGATTTTTTTAATTTAGCGGTTATTTCTATATAATATCCCAACTCAAACTAACAATTTTATAAAAGGCTCAAACTAAATCTAAATATAGGATAATTAAAGTATTAAAAAACCACGCTAAAAGAGCGTGGTTTTTATTATTATTAACTGTTATGTCAAATCATAAGGATTTCTTACATCCCGAATGCAGTTTTCACTTTATCTACATAATCTAACTTTTCCCATGTAAACAATTCAACATCTAAGGTAATTGGCTCTCCATTTGGACGTTCAAAAGTCTTAGTAACTACCTCATTATGCCTTCCCATATGGCCATAAGCAGCAGTTTCGCTATATATTGGGCGACGTAGTTTTAAACGACTTTCTATTGCAGCTGGTCGCATGTCAAATATCGCAGTTACCTTTTTAGCGATTTCACCATCGGTTAAATTAAATGGGCAAGTGCCATAAGTATCAATAAAAATTCCCATTGGTTCTACAACACCAATAGCATAAGATACCTGTACTAAAATTTCATCGCATAATCCAGCAGCAACTAAATTTTTGGCAATATGTCTTGTTGCATAAGCAGCACTTCGATCTACTTTACTTGGATCTTTTCCTGAAAACGCTCCACCACCATGCGCACCTTTTCCACCATAGGTGTCAACTATAATTTTACGACCAGTTAAACCTGAATCTCCATGAGGTCCTCCGATTACAAATTTTCCTGTTGGGTTAATATGATATTTAATATCGCTATTAAATAAAGGTTTAATATGATCAGGTACTTTGGCTACAACTCTAGGAATTAAGATGTCAACAATATCTTTTCTAATCTTAGCTAACATTACATCATCGGTATCAAAATCATCGTGTTGTGTAGAAACGACGATGGCATCTATACGTTGAGGTGTGTTGTCATCACTATATTCAATAGTAACCTGGCTTTTAGAATCTGGGCGTAAATAAGTAATATCCTTGTTTTCGCGTCTTAATTCTGCTAGTTCCTTTAAAATTAAATGAGAAATATCTAGAGCCAAAGGCATAAAATTAGTGGTTTCGTTAGTCGCATAACCAAACATCATTCCTTGGTCACCTGCTCCTTGTTCTTCTTTAGAAGCTCTATCAACACCACGATTAATATCTTCAGATTGTTCATGAATTGCAGAAAGTACTCCACAGGAATTACCATCAAACATATACTCACTTTTGGTATATCCTATTTTATTTATAGTATCTCTAGCTATTTTCTGTACATCGAGATAGGTGTTAGATTTTACTTCGCCTGCAAGTACAACCTGTCCAGTAGTAACTAGAGTTTCACATGCTACTTTAGATTCTGGATCGAAAGCTAAAAAATTATCAATTAAAGCATCGCTAATCTGATCAGCAACTTTATCTGGATGTCCTTCAGAAACACTTTCAGATGTAAATAAATATGGCATAAATCCTAATTTTAGGTTATAGTTAATTTTAGAAAATTTGAGATTGCTTGGTCGCCAGAGAAGTACTTAACTTACTGCTTTAGCTTTTTTGTTTCAGCTGAATTATTTCAGCATCAGAGGTTGCAATCAGATCAAATTTTCCTCTAAATTTTATTGATGCAAAGATATAGAAATAAATGGAATTTGAATTTATTTCATTTTTTTATAATATAATTATTGATTTAAAACGAGCATTAGTAAACGTATAGTGTTTTAGATTTAAAAAAGTATTAGATTTACAATATGCTTTCAAAGAAAACAAAATATGGAATAAAAGCTTTGGCACATTTGGCTAGGCAAGAAGACCGTCTACCTATTCAAATTTCTTCAATATCTAAAGCAGAAAATATATCTCAAAAATTTTTAGAAAGTATATTATTGACGTTAAGAAAAAACGGCATTTTAGGTTCAAAAAAGGGAAAAGGTGGAGGCTATTACCTTTTAAAAGAACCCAAAGATATCCCTTTGACAGATGTAATGAGATTACTAGAAGGTCCTATTGCTATGGTGCCATGTGTTAGCTTAAATTTCTATGAAAAATGTGCCGATTGTCCAGATGAAGATACTTGTGCGGTGCATAATATTATGCTCAAAGTGCGAGATAATACGTTAGAGATTTTTAGAAATACATCTTTGGCTGACTTATCTAATTAGCAGATTCTTAAATTTTAGTGATTTTTTTTTCGTAATTATTAATAGATAATTATAAAATATTCTATAGGTTTGTACATTACTCTATAAAATCGATAGGGTAAAAGGGTTAATAATTAAATAAAGCGTATTATTTGCTGATTTATATAGATTAAATCAAATAGTGAATCCATCATTGAATAGTAGTATATATGAGGAAAATGATAAATTTAGATATCGATATCTGGAATAAAAAATTAAGAGAAAGAACTCCTAATGAAATTGTAGACTGGGCTTTGAGATTGTCTAACAATAAAATTGTAACTACAAGTTTTGGAATTTATTCTTCCGTTTTGTTGAGTGCTATTAATAAGTTAGACAAAAATATTAAAGTAGTATGGTGCGATACATTATACAATGAAGCGAGTACTTATACGCATGCGTCGAACTTAATAAAGAAATACCAACTTAATATTCTAAAATATCAATCTTTAATAAGTAAAGAAGAAATTGATGCTACGATTGGATTACCAAACGTAGAAGATGATAATCATGCAATTTTTTCTGAAACTGTAAAACTTGAGCCGTTTAGGCGTGCATTAAAAGAGCAAAATCCAGATGTATGGTTCACTAATATTAGAGTGAGGCAAACAGAATATAGAGATAACAAAGATATTTTAAGCTACAGTAAAGACGGAATTCTTAAAGTAAGTCCTTTTTATTATTGGAGTGATACGGATTTAGACACTTATATTGAGGAACACCAATTGGCAAAAAACGCAGACTATTTCGATCCAATAAAAGCACTTCTCAATAGAGAATGTGGTATACATTTTCAATAATAGTACAAATCTAAACTGTATCCATTTCTTAGACTTCTATTGATTATTTTTATGAAGAATAACGCTTCAACAAATAAGACTATCTAGTTGTAATTATTGCCTATTTTTGCCGCATAATAATTAAGGATGCGAAATCAAATTTGTGCAATTATATTACTTACCTCTGTTATGCTTTGTGCTCAAGAAGAGAAGAGTAATGTGTATTTCGATTTAAACTATTTTGGTGGTAATATAGCGCTTCATAATAATGATATACTTCATTTAATTACGGGTCATCCAGAAGGTTTTATTTTTAGTTGGAATACAAAAACATTCGGAAATGAAGCTTGGGAACAACGTTTTAATTATCCAGATTATGGAGCTTCTTTTATTTATCAAGATTTAAAAAATAGTAAGCTTGGTGAAAATTATGGCTTGTATGCACACTATAATTTTTACTTTTTTAGGCGAAATCTAATGCTTCGTATTGCGCAAGGTCTAGCATATAATACTAATCCTTATGATAAAATTGAGAACCCTAAAAATGTGGCTTTCGGAACGCAAGTTTTAAGTGCAACTTACCTCATGTTAAACTTTAAATGGAATAACATTTTTAATCGTATTGGATTGCAATCGGGTTTAACTTTTACCCATTATTCTAATGCTAACGTAAAAGCTCCAAATACGAGTATTAATACTGTTGCTTTAAATGTTGGATTGACTTATAATTTAGAAGAAACAAATCAAGAATTCATTAAAGATGTAGATGATAAAAAATTTACTGAACCCATAAAATATAATTTAGCATTCAGAACAGGAGTCAACCAAAGCGATATTATAGGGAGTGGTCAATTTCCGTTTTATATTTTGTCGACTTATGCAGATAAACGTTTGAGTCATATTAGTGCTATTCAATTCGGAGTGGATGTGTTTTTTTCAAACTTTTTAAAAGAATTAATATATTACCAATCGGTTTCTTTTCCAGAAGAAAATGTTAGTGGAGATGAAGATTTTAAACGTGTTGGATTATTTGCTGGTCACGAATTGTTTATTAATAAAATGTCGGTTGAAACACAATTGGGTTACTATGTTTACTACCCGTTTGATTTTGAAGGACGAACTTATTTAAGAATTGGATTGAAACGTTATTTTGGTAATAAGATTTTTGGTGCTATAACCTTAAAATCACATGGTGCGAAAGCCGAAGCTGTTGAATTTGGAATTGGAGTTAGATTATGAGAAAATTGATATTCATTTTAGTATTATTTCTATTCACTTGTAACAGTGAAGATGCTATTGATTGTTTTCAAACTTCAGGAGATATCATTCAAGAAATAGTTGAAATATCTAGTTTTGAGAGGATTCTTGTTAATAGAGATATAGAACTCATAATAAAAGATGCACCAGTGTATAAAGTCGTAGTTGAAACTGGTGAAAACCTTATAAATGATGTGAAAGTTGAAGTTATTGGAGATCGGTTGGTTTTAATAGATAATAATAACTGTAACTATGTGAGAGACTTCGGTATTACTAAAATATTTGTGGAAGCACCGAACCTAACAGAAATTAAAACTTCATCTCAATACGAAGTGTCTTCTGATGGTATTTTGAATTATGAAAGTTTAGTTTTGAATTCAGAAGATTTTAATGAAGATACAGAGTTTACGGTTGGAGATTTTAGATTATCGGTTGCCTCAGAAAACATAAGTATAGCTTCTAATAATCTCTCTTTCTTTTATTTAGAAGGTGCTGTTACTAATTTATTTATAGGTTTTTATTCTGGTTCTGGTCGTTTTGAAGGCGAAAACTTAGTAGCTCAAAACGTAGATGTTTTTCATCGTGGAAGTAATGATATGATTGTAAATCCACAACAATCATTAACTGGAGAACTTAGGGGAACAGGAAATTTAATTTCGATCAACGAGCCACCAGTAGTTGATATAGATTGTTTCTATACAGGAAAATTGATTTTTGATTAGTTGGAAATACTTATTAAAGTAAAAATTGTTGCGACCTTATTAGTTTAGTTAATCTAAATTTTATTCTCGCATAGGATCAACGAGTCAATTCCCTAAATAGGCTCTCTAAACTAGCATTTTTCTGGTTCAATTGAAGAATTTTCAATTTATTGTCATGAGCAAAATCAAAAACATGAGAGCGCATATCTTCTTTAGTAGAGAAAGTGATTTCGTAAACAAAGTCATGTGTGTTTTTTACCGAAGTTACTTTAGGTAGTTTTAATAAAAAAGCATCTTCAACACGATAATCAAATTCTACAATAACAATTTGTTCTTGTCCTTCTCTTAAATCTTTTAAATACTTATCTGCAACAATTTCACCTTTATTGATAATAATTACACGATCGCACATGGCCTCAACTTCTTGCATAATATGTGTAGAAAGAAATACTGTTTTTTCTTTGCCAATGTTTTTAATTAAATTTCTAACGTCTACTAATTGGTTTGGGTCTAAACCAGTAGTAGGTTCGTCTAAAATCAATACATCAGGATTATGTAATAATGCATTTGCCAAACCAACTCGCTGTCTGTAACCTTTAGAAAGTTGACTTATTTTTTTATGCGCTTCGGGTTTTAAACCTGTTAATTCGATAACCTCTTCTATTCTAGATTTAGAAGTGCCATAAACATTTGCATTAAATCTTAAATATTCTTTTACGTATAAATCTGTGTATAGCGGATTGTGTTCTGGTAAATAACCAACACAACTTTGTACATTTTTTTTATCTGAAGTAACATCAAAACCATTAACGCTAGCATAGCCTTCAGTAGCTTCAATATAGGTGGTTAAGATTTTCATCATTGTAGATTTTCCTGCACCATTTGGGCCTAAAAAACCAACAATTTCAGCATCCTTTACCTTAAAAGAAACATCATTTAGAGCCTTTTGGTCTTTGTATAGTTTAGTAATGTTTTGCACTTCAATAGACATATAGAAAGAAATTTATTCAAAAATAGGGATTTCAAAATATTGTATAACAATTATTATTAATTCTTTAAAACTTCTAATTAATCTTTAAAAAACTAATTCAACAATTTTGAATTGCAAAAAATATAATTACATTAGCTGTATATTTATTGCAATGAACACATTTGGAACATATTATAACTGGTTTTATTTCTTTTTTAGCAGAAGAAACGAGGCTTAGTAGTATGTTTTAATCAAAATATAAATTATAAAGTCTCGATTTAATCGGGACTTTTTTTGTGATTCAACTATTAGTGGTATTGTAATGAGTGAAATAAAAAAATAATTTATATCCTTCACACCAAAAAGTGTGAAAGCATGAAAGAATAATATAGTTTGAATAAGCCAATAGCAATACAAGGAATTAAAGGGTCGTTTCATCACGAAGTCGTAAAGCATTATTTTAATGATAAAAAAGACGTGGTAGAATGTATGTCTTTTGATGGAGTAGTAGATAGTTTATTACATGGACACACAGATACTATTGTTATGGCTATTGAAAATTCAATAGCTGGCTCTATTATTCCAAATTATGCGCTAATAGATACACACCATCTAGCTATTGTTGGTGAGTATTATTTAGATATTCAGCATAGTTTAATGGCGTTACCAGAACAGTCTATTGAAGATATTGAAGAAGTTCACTCGCATCCTATGGCATTATTACAATGTAAGGTTTTCTTAAAGGATTATCCACATATTAAATTGGTTGAAGCTAAAGATACTGCTGATGTTGCTAAACAAATAGCAGATCAAAACACAAAAGGTATAGCTGCTATTGCAAGTAAAAATGCTGCACAATTATATGGTCTTAATGTTTTGGCAGAAAGTATACAAACGATAAAACATAACGAAACACGTTTTGTTATTGTAAAGCGCGAAAATGCTGAAGTGAAACAAGAAGTAATAAATAAGGCATCATTAAAATTTGAATTGGATCATAAACGAGGTAGTTTAGCTGCAATTCTCAATGTATTGAGTGATTGTAAACTAAACCTAACCAAAATACAATCCTTGCCAGAAATTGAGACTCCATGGAAGTATGCATTTTTTGTAGATGTTACTTTTGAAGACTATAAAGATTACGAAAAAGCTGAGTCAATTGTACATTTAATGGCTGAGAATTTTAAAGTCTTGGGTAAATATAAAAATGCTAGATTATGATTGAAGTAGCCAACCGTTTAAAGCATGTTGAAGAATATTACTTTTCTAAAAAGTTACGAGAAGTTGCATTGTTAAAATCGCAAGGAAAACCAATTATTAATTTAGGAATTGGAAGCCCAGATTTAGAACCACCTTTTAAGGCAACAATGCTTTTAAGAGACAGTTTAGTTGATGAAGGAGCAAATAAATATCAAAGTTATCAAGGTTTGCCAGAACTTAGAGACGAAATAGCTAATTTTTATAAGAAACGTTACAAAGTTAATTTAAGTGGACAGACTGAAGTGCTGCCATTATTAGGTAGTAAGGAAGGTATTATGCATATTTCAATGGCGTTTTTAAATGCTGGAGATGAAGTTTTAGTGCCTAATCCAGGTTACCCAACATATGCTGCTGTTACTAAACTATTAGAGGCGAAACCAATTTTATACGATTTAAAAGAAGAGAATAATTGGCAGCCAGATTTTATAGCACTAGAACGGTTAGATCTTAGTAATGTAAAAATTATGTGGATAAATTATCCGCATATGCCAACTGGTGCAAATGCAACCAATAAATTTTATGATGAAATAATTGCATTTGGCAAACGCCATAATATTTTGATTGTTAATGACAATCCTTACAGTTTTGTCCTTAACGAAAAGCCTATTAGTATAATGCGTTATAACAATGCTAAAGAAGTTTGTTTAGAATTAAATTCGTTAAGTAAAACTTTTAACATGGCTGGTTGGCGAGTTGGTATGCTGGTAGGAAGTTACGATCATGTAAATGCAGTTTTAAGAGTAAAGAGTAATATGGATTCTGGTATGTTTTATGGCATTCAAAAAGGTGCAATAGAAGCCTTAAAATGCTCTGATATGTGGTTTGTAAGTTTAAATAGTGTTTACCAACAAAGACGAAAGCAAGTATGGAAATTAGCGGAAAGTCTTAATTGTACCTATGATGAAGACGCAACCGGAATGTTTGTTTGGGCAAAATTACCACCACATTTAAAATCCGAAGAATTCACAGATTTAGTATTAAAAGAGCATTCTGTATTTATTACACCAGGAACTGTTTTTGGCAGTAATGGAGAGGGCTATGTGAGGTTTTCGTTATGCGCAGAAGAAAGTGTAATTAAAGAGGCAATTGCAAGAGTTTAATAAGTATGAAAAATGTTTTTGTCGTAGGCGTAGGATTAATTGGAGGAAGTTTTGCTTTGGATATTAAAAAGTTGCATCCAGATTGTAAAATTTTTGGGATTGATAAAAATGAACAGCATTTAGATGAAGCTATTCAATTAGAAGTCATTGATGAAAAAGCGGACTTTACAGATTTAAATACAGCAGATGTAGTGGTTGTAGCAATTCCTGTTGATGCAACCTTAAAAGTATTACCTAAGGTGTTAGATAATGTTGCTGATAATACCATAGTTTTTGATGCAGGTTCAACAAAGGAAGATATTTGCTTAGAGGTAAAAAATCACCCAAAACGCAGAAATTATTTGGCAGTACACCCAATTGCTGGTACTGAATATTCTGGACCAAGTGCAGCGATTCATGGTTTGTATAAAAACAAAACTAATATTATTTGCGAAGTAGAAGAAACAGCATTTAAGCTTCAAGAAAAAGCATTGAAGTTGTTTTCAGAATTGGGTATGAGAATTCGTTATATGAACCCGAAAGCGCACGATAAGCACATAGCATATATGTCACATTTGTCTCACATTAGCTCTTTTATGTTAGGTAAAACGGTAATTGATAAAGAGAAGAACGAACGTGATATTTTTGATATGGCTGGCAGTGGATTTGAAAGTACGGTTCGATTAGCAAAAAGTTCGCCTGCAATGTGGACACCAATATTTGAACAAAATAAAACCAATGTTATAGAAACATTAAATGAATATATCAATAATCTAAAACATTTTAAACAGCTAATGGAGGATGGTGATTTTGAAGCTGTATTTGATGAAATGGAAAAAACAAATCATATAAAAGATATATTAAACGGAATACAATAATAAAAAAGACAAATCACAAAAAAGACAAATGTCAAAACATAAAAATTGCAACTAGAGATTCCTTTTAGGATTTAGTTTTTTTTTTGATTTTTGGGGATTTATTAAAAATTTATGGAGAATAAAAAAGAAATGAGAACATGGTTAGATGATTTAGGCTTAAGTCATCCTTTAGTAATTGCTGGACCATGCAGTGCAGAAACCGAAGAGCAAGTATTAAAAATAGCTCATGAGTTAAAAGATACAGATGTTAATTATTACAGAGCTGGTATTTGGAAACCAAGAACGCGCCCTGGGAATTTTGAAGGTGTTGGTGCATTAGGTCTAAAATGGCTTGAAAAAGTAAAAGCAGAAACAGGGTTAAAAACGGCTACAGAAGTTGCTAATAGAAACCATGTAGAATTAGCACTAGAGCACGATATTGATTTATTATGGGTTGGAGCACGTTCTACCGTGAGTCCTTTTATTATGCAAGAAATTGCAGACGCCTTAAAAGGAACTGATAAAATAGTATTAGTTAAAAACCCTGTGAATCCAGATTTAGCATTGTGGTTAGGTGGAATTGAAAGATTACATACAGCCGGAATTAAAAACTTAGGTGCCATACATAGAGGTTTTTCTACTTATGAGAAATCTAAGTATAGAAATATTCCAGAATGGCAATTGGCTATTGAATTTCAAAATAGGTTTCCAGATTTACCATTAATTAATGATCCATCGCATATTACAGGAAAAAGAGATATGATTTTGGATGTGTCTCAAACCGCATTAGATCTTAATTTTGATGGCTTAATGATAGAAACACATCACGATCCGGAGAGTGCATGGAGTGATGCTGCACAGCAAGTAACTCCAAAAGCGTTGGTAAGAATCATGGAAGATCTTAGAATTAGAAAGGAATCTGATCCAGAAGCAGCCTATAATTCAGAACTTAATAATTTAAGAGCTCAGATTGATGTTGTGGATAACCAGATTATTGATTTATTAGGAAGACGAATGAAAGTAGCCGATGGAATAGGAACTCTAAAAAAACAAAAGAACGTTCAGGTTTTACAAAATAAACGTTGGAACGAGATACTAGGGAAAATGGTTCTAGAAGGAGATGAAAGAGGACTAAGTGAAGAATTTGTTTTACGTATGTTTAAAGCCATTCACCAAGAATCAATTAATCACCAAGAAAAGATTATTAATCATTAAGTAATTATAGTAATAAAAAAGGCTCGCAATTTGCGAGCCTTTTTTATTTAGTTATAACTTATGCTTATAGACTTCTTTTAAATGTATATCGTGTAATAAAAATTCCTTTTCCATCTCCTTTTCCACCAACACTTTCTACTCCAGTATTAATAAAAGCTAATTCCCAACCTTCAGCAATCATCGTATTTACTTTCGAAGTCATTATAGCATCATTTGCAGCAATATTTTGAAATCGAATTCCTCCTAAATTATAGAAATTTAATAATTTAGTTTCTTCATAACCCTTAATACGTATGTCCCCTCTTTTAGATTTGTTTTTTTCGTCTTTATCCTTCTCGCCAGATCTAACCGTAGTATATTCTTTGTAATCTTTTGTTTCGTTTGCAGAAATCATTCTAGATCGTCCTAGTCCGTTTGGTACAACTGATTCTATAACAGTTACAACTTTGTACTCAACTTGAGCAACAGGCTTTTCTTCTTTAGATTTTTCAGCATTTATAAATGAAAATGAAACAAATGCGACAACAAGTAATCCAGCAAATAATAAGTTTTTTCTCATAATGTATGATTTAATTGATTAAGAGCACAAAATAATGCTTTTTTAGTTTAAAATCGTTTCTTTGTTATACTGAAAATTTTAAATGACAGGAACAGTATATAAATCTACAGGCAGTTGGTACACTGTAAAAACCTTAAACGGTAAATTCTACGAATGCCGTATAAAAGGTCGTTTTAGACTTCAAGGTATTAAGAGTACTAACCCTATTTCTGTTGGTGATAATGTGGATTTTGAATTAGAAACAAAAAATAATACAGAAACAGGTGTCATTAACCGAATAGAAGAACGCAAGAATTATATCGTTAGAAAATCAGTGAATCTTTCTAAGCAAACACATATAATCGCTTCAAATATAGACCAAGTATTTTTATTGGTAACGATAGATAATCCGCCAACCTTTACAAGTTTTATCGATCGATTTTTAGTGACTGCTGAGGCATATTCAATTAAAACGGTCTTACTGTTTAATAAAATTGATGCTTACGATAAAGAAACCTTGCTAGAAGTAAAATTCTTGGCAAGTATTTACAGAAAAATAGGTTATGAGTGTATTGGTATTTCTGCTATAACAGGGAAAAATATAGATAAGGTAAAAGCATTAATGGTAGGCAAAGTAAGCATGTTTTCTGGTCATTCAGGAGTTGGTAAATCTACATTAGTAAATGCAATTGAGCCTTCCTTAGAATTAAAAACAAAAGCTATTTCCGAGCAACATAGTCAAGGTCAGCATACCACAACATTTGCAGAAATGTTTGACTTGAGTTTCGATGCAAAAATAATTGACACACCTGGTATTAAAGGTTTTGGTGTCTTTGATATGGAAAAAGAAGAAGTAGGAGATTATTTTCCTGAGTTTTTTGCGCTTAAACAAGACTGTAAGTTCAATAATTGCTTACATCTCAAAGAACCTAAATGTGCGGTAAAAGCAGCATTAGAGAATGATGAAGTTTCTTATTCTAGATATCGAAGTTATATTCAAATTTTAGAAGGTGAAGATGAGCACTACAGAACTGATAATTGGGATAATGAATGAAAGTAGTTATACAAAGAGTATCTGAAGCTTCTGTGGTTATAGGTGATTCTAAAGTCGCATCGATTAGAAAAGGACTTTTAGTATTATTGGGAATTGTTAATGAGGATACTCAAAACGATATTGATTGGCTGTGTAAAAAGATTCTAAACCTTCGCATTTTTCCAGATGAAAATAATGTAATGAACAAGTCATTAGTTGACACTAAAGGAGAACTAATTCTTGTAAGTCAGTTTACACTACACGCTAGTACAAAAAAAGGAAATCGACCAAGTTATATTAAAGCTGCAAAGCCAGATGTTGCTATTCCATTGTATCAAAAGTTTATTAGCACACTTCAATCAGAATTAGGGAAATCTATACAAACAGGAGAGTTTGGCGCAGACATGAAAGTACATTTAGTTAATGATGGACCAGTAACTATAATCATTGATTCTAACAATAGAGAATAATGGCTTCAATTTTCGGTCATAGCTTAGTGGCTTATGCAACTTCAAAAGTTATTGATTCTAAATCTAATCGGTTGTTATTGATATTAGCTATTGGCTCTGCAATATTACCAGACTTTGATGTTATAGCTTTCAAGTTTGGAATTGATTATTTGCATCCCTTAGGTCATAGAGGATTTACTCACTCCATTCTATTTGCTGTTTTGTGGAGTATTTTATTATCTTTTTTATTCGGTAAGAATCGAAAAATAATTTTTGCTATTGTTTTGTTTTTGTCAACAGTATCACATGGATTATTAGACGCAATGACATCTGGAGGTGAAGGAGTAGGTTTTTTTATTCCTTTTGATAACGCTCGATATTTTTTTCCGTTTCGAGGAATTAAAGTGTCTCCAATTGGTATAGAAAAATTCTTTTCGGAATGGGGAATTAACGTTATTCTAAGCGAATTGAAATATATTGGTATTCCTTGTTTTATAATTTTGATAACTTTGTACTTCGTTAAAAAATTTCTTAACTATGGATATCAAAAACGCACAACTAGAAGTTGACAACTGGATAAACGAACATGGAGTAAGATACTTCAATGAGCTTACTAATATGGCACAACTTACCGAAGAGGTAGGTGAAGTTGCTCGTATTATAGCCAGACGTTATGGTGAACAAAGCGAAAAAGAAAGCGATAAAGACAAAGATTTAGGAGAAGAATTGGCAGATGTTATGTTTGTTGTTCTTTGCTTAGCGAACCAAACAGGAATAGACCTTCAAGACGCTTTTGATAAAAAAATGGATAAAAAAGCCAAACGCGATCACGATAGACATCATAATAATGAGAAATTAAAGTAGTTTTGTGCTTTATTTATTATTAGAAACACTTCATGGACATTAGTATCCAAAAATCAAAACTCAAAAGTTTTAAAAAAATTAAAATCACTGGATCAAAAAGTGAGTCTAATCGATTGCTTTTGTTGCAAGCTTTGTATCCAGAAATAGCAATTGAAAATGTATCAAATTCAGACGATTCTGTTTTAATGAAAAAAGCATTGGAGTCCGATGAAACAATAATAGATATTCATCATGCTGGTACTGCAATGCGATTTCTTACAGCATACTTGTCTATCCAACAAGGAGAAAAGGTTGTAATAACAGGATCTTCCCGAATGAAAGAACGACCAATAAAAATTTTGGTCGAAGCTTTAAGAACATTAGGTGCTGATATTACATATATAGAAAATGATGGTTTTCCACCTCTAAGAATAACGGGAAAAAAACTAAAAAGAAATAAAGTTACTTTAGAAGCAAACGTTAGTAGTCAATACATTTCAGCGTTATTGCTTATCGCTTCAAAATTAGATAAAGGTTTGGAGTTAACACTAAATGGTAAAATTACCTCAGTTCCTTATATTAAAATGACGCTTAGTTTGTTAAATGATCTAGGCATAGAAACCAGTTTTAATAAAAATACAATAAAGGTTAATGCAGAAAAAACTAAATTAACTAAACAGACTATAACTGTAGAGTCAGATTGGTCATCAGCATCTTATTTCTATAGTGTTATCGCATTAAGTAATATTGGTACAGAAATCACTATATCTTCTTATAAAAAAGAAAGTCTTCAAGGTGATTCAGTTTTAGCTGATATCTATTTAAAATTTGGGGTTGCAACATATTATGATGCAAATAGTATTAGATTGGTAAAAGAAGAAAAGACACAATCAACTCATTTAGAGTTTCATCTTAGCGATGCACCAGATATTGCCCAAACCATTGCTGTTTCTGCATTTGGTTTAGGTGTAGAATGCTATATGACAGGGTTGCACACACTAAAAATTAAAGAAACAGATCGTTTAGTAGCACTGAAAACTGAATTAGAGAAATTAGGCGCAACTATTGATATTACACTTGATACTTTACGAGTAAATGCATCAGATAGTATTAAATCGAAAGTAGCAATCGATACATATAACGACCATCGTATGGCTATGGCATTTGCCCCATTAGGTTTAAAAACGGAATTGACCATTAAAAATGCTGATGTTGTGAGTAAATCGTATCCGCAATTTTGGAAAGATTTTAGTGCAATTGGCTTTAAATTAAAATAAACAGGTATTTACTTGACAAGGCCTATTCTGAGATTGTATATTTGCGACTTCTAAAAAACAAGACTAAATAATGAAACGAGCATGTTCAAAATTTTGTCACCTAAGAAAGTGATTAATAGCGAACGGCATGTGACCATTTTAAAACAATAAACATAAACACATGAAATTATCACACTTCCATTTTGACCTTCCAGAAGAATTATTAGCTGAACATCCTGCAGAGCATAGAGATGAAGCTAGATTGATGGTGCTTAATAGAGAAAAGCAAACAATTGAACACAAAATGTTTAAAGATGTTATTGATTATTTTGATGAAGGTGATGTAATGATTTTAAATAACACTAAGGTTTTCCCTGCACGTTTATACGGAAACAAGGAAAAAACTGGTGCTCGTATCGAAGTATTTTTATTACGTGAGTTAAACCAAGACCAACGTCTTTGGGATGTATTGGTAGATCCTGCTCGTAAAATCAGAATTGGTAATAAATTATATTTTGGTGATGACGAAACATTAGTAGCTGAGGTAATTGATAATACAACATCTAGAGGTAGAACATTACGTTTTTTATATGATGGGTCTTACAGTGATTTTAGAAGAAAATTGACTGATCTTGGACAAACACCATTGCCGAAATATATTAAAAGAGATGTTGAGCCAGAAGATGAAGAACGCTACCAAACCATTTTTGCAAAAAATGAAGGAGCTGTAGCTGCACCAACAGCAGGTTTGCATTTCTCTAAACATTTATTAAAACGTTTAGAAATTAAAGGTGTTGAAATGGCAGAAGTTACTTTACATGTTGGTTTAGGTACTTTTAATCCTGTTGAGGTTGAAGATTTATCTAAGCACAAAATGGACAGTGAAGAGATAATTATTTCACAAAGTGCCGCAGATATAGTAAATAAGGGAATTGAGAACAAAAGACGTGTTTGTGCTGTAGGTACAACTTCAATGCGTACTATTGAAAGCTCAGTATCTTCAAATGGAAGATTAAATGAGTATGATGGTTGGACAAATAAGTTTATTTTTCCTCCGTATGATTTTAGTATCGCTAATTGTATGATTACAAATTTCCATACTCCAAAATCAACGTTATTAATGATGACATCTGCATTTGCAGGTCACGATTTTATGAAGAAGGCTTACGAAGAAGCGGTAAAAGAAAAGTATAAATTCTATTCTTATGGAGATGCAATGCTTATCATCTAATTAAGAACAAATAAAAATATTCTAAGCCTCTTAATTGAGGCTTTTTTTATTAATACTAGAAACAACATTATCATTTAAGTATTTTTGTATTAAATGGAGGTTAAAAAAAAAGACATACGAGCCTTAACTAAGGAACAACTAAGAGAATTCTTTGTTAAGGAAGGAGATAAGGCTTTTAGAGGTAACCAAGTGTACGAATGGTTGTGGCAAAAATCGGCACATAGTTTTGAAGATATGACAAATATTTCTTTGGAAACACGACAAATGCTTCAAGAGAATTTTGTTATTAATCACATTAAAGTAGATCAGATGCAGCGAAGTACTGATGGCACTATTAAGAATGCTGTGAGACTTCATGACGATTTAATTGTAGAATCTGTTTTAATTCCTACTGCATCGCGTACTACAGCATGTGTGTCTTCTCAGGTTGGATGCAGTTTAGATTGTAAATTCTGTGCTACGGCAAGATTAAAACGTATGCGAAATCTAAATCCAGATGAAATTTACGATCAAGTGGTTGCTATTCACAATGAGAGTCGCTTATATCACAATAGACCATTAAGTAATATTGTTTTTATGGGAATGGGAGAGCCTCTCATGAATTACAATAACGTACTTAAAGCTATAGATAAAATTACATCACCAGAAGGTTTGGGAATGTCTCCAAAACGAATTGTTGTCTCAACATCTGGCGTACCAAAAATGATAAAGAAAATGGCAGATGATAACGTAAAGTTTAAGTTAGCTGTTTCTCTACATTCTGCCATAGATGAAGTAAGGACGTCAATTATGCCTTTTAATGCTACATTTCCACTCAACGATTTAAGAGAGGCATTACAATATTGGTATGCAGCTACAAAAAATAGGATTACATACGAGTATGTCGTGTGGAATGGTATTAATGATAAAAGAAAAGATGTAGATGCTTTAGTAGAATTTTGCAAATTCGCACCAAGTAAAGTTAATCTTATTGAGTACAATCCTATTGACGATGGCGAGTTTCAACAAGCCAATTCAAAAGCTATAGATATGTATGTTAATGTCCTAGAAGCAAATAGTATTACAGTTACGGTAAGACGCAGTAGAGGTAAGGATATTGATGCAGCTTGTGGTCAGTTGGCTAATAAAGCATAAAAAAAGAGCTACACTTGGTGCAGCTCTTTTTTAAATAGTAATTTACTATAGAATTTATTTATTGCTTAACAAATTTAATCGTTTTGGTATTAGCTCCAATACTTACTTTAGCAATATAAATGCCATCATTTAAATCGCTAAGGTTAAGTGTTTCATTATCCTGAGATAGTTTTTTTGTTATAACTTTTTGGCCTAGAATATTATACAAATCGATATTTGTAAACGGACTGTTATTAGATTCTAAGGATAACTCATTAGTGATTTTATTGTAAAAATAGTTAATTGAGTTAAGTTCAAAATCATTAACACTTAAAATCGTAGCACTAGTAGTAAAATCCCAAGTTGGGCAACCAACTGCATAACCAAAACAGTTAGATGGAACTACAGACCATGTAAATGCTGTACTAACAGGAAAACCTATAAATGTAATTCCAGAAGCTCGTACGCCTTGTGAAAATCCATTAATAAATAACTCATAACTTGTCGCAGTTGGAACATCATCCCATGTAAAAGTCAGAGCACCATCAGTTCCAAGTTGAGCAGAAAGTTCATTATCAACAGGAGTAAAAACGGTGACACATGCAGGTACTGCAGTTTCAATACAAGATTCAGTAGTAAAACTCCAGACAGCACTTGTTGTAGAGCCAACACAGTTTACAGCATCAATTTTCCAAAAATAAGTTGTATCGTTAGTTGCTCCAAAAGTAATAACTTCACCATTAGTTATATCTGCTAAAGATCCAAGATCATCACCAGTTGCAGTTAAACCAATACTTATAGTAAAACTATCGGCTACATCTCCTGTAGCATCTTCTACCCAAGAAAAGGTAACACCAGCACCTACTAAAGCAACACCTGTAGCAGTATCTGCTGGAGTTGGAGCTGTTGCAGCACCTGGAGCAGCTGTTGCTGTACATGAAGTTTCTGTTAACACAAAATCAAAACCTGCAGCATCCCAACGATCATCCCAAGCAATAAAATACGTTGTACCATTAGTAACGGGAAATGATGCGTTAGATAAATAATTTGCTGCATCAACATCATCATTTCCGCCAATACAAGTCAATGCTGCACAAGTGCCAGAATATATATGAACACGAGTGTCAGTACTATTTGGCGCAACATTTACGGGTAAATCGGTAGTTACGTTCGCAGTGCCATCTACTGTGGCAGTAAATGAATACCAAACACCAGCAGCTCTTGTTCCTCCAGCATTTGCAGCGCATTCTGGAAGAGGAACCTCACCACCACTTAAGGCTGGAACAGTTGTTGTACCTGCAACTACTATATTTGCAGTAGAACAAGTATTTTGCCCATAGCTGTAAAGGCTAAAAGCAAGTATTGTAAAAAGTAAAAGAGTAATTTTTTTCATATGTCTTGGATTTTTTAATTAGTTGCAATAAATCTACAAATATTTACTTAAAAAAAATGTTAAAAGCGCATTATTCACTTTTAGACCAAAAACAAACGCCATTATTTGTAGTTTTGCAAAATAAGTGATCATTTAAACATTAAATGAAAATAACCGAACAGATAAAACAACCTATAGCCTATGAGATGGAACTTTTTGAACAAAAGTTTCAGCTCTCTATGGCAAGCAAAGTTGCACTTCTTAATCGTATTACACACTACATGGTTAATCGTAAAGGCAAGCAAATGCGACCAATGTTTGTGTTTTTAGTGGCTAAAATGTTAAATAATGGAGAGGTAAGTGAACGTACCTATAGAGGCGCATCTGTAATTGAATTAATTCACACGGCAACATTGGTGCATGATGATGTTGTAGATGACAGTAATAGAAGACGAGGTTTTTTCTCTATTAATGCATTGTGGAAAAATAAAATTGCAGTTCTCATTGGTGATTATTTACTGTCTAAGGGGTTGTTACTATCTATAGATAATAATGATTTCGATTTATTAAAAATTATCTCTGTTGCTGTAAGAGAAATGAGCGAAGGTGAATTACTTCAGATTGAAAAAGCTAGACAATTAGATATTACTGAAGATATTTACTACGATATTATCAGACAAAAAACGGCAACTTTAATTGCAGCATGTTGCAGCCTTGGCGCCGCTTCAGTAAAACCAAACTCACCAGAAATTGAAAGCATGAGAAAGTTTGGAGAGCTGATTGGTATGGCATTTCAGATAAAAGATGATTTATTCGATTATGGGGAAGAAGCTATTGGCAAACCAACAGGTATTGATATTAAAGAGCAAAAAATGACGTTGCCGCTTATCTACGTAATTAATAACTGCTCTAAAAAAGAAAAATCTTGGTTGATTAATTCTGTGAAAAATCATAACAAGGATAAGAAACGTGTAAAAGAAGTCATCACTTTTGTAAAGTCTAATGGAGGTTTAGATTATGCGGTTTTAAAAATGAAAGCATTTCAAGAAGAAGCTCTTAATATATTATCTACATATCCAGAATCTAAATATAAGGCATCTCTAAAACTTATGGTGGATTACGTAATAGATAGAAAAAAGTAGATTTTAAAGTACTTAAAATCAATCGACTAAATAATTTGTTAATTATTTTTCACTTTCCAGACAACCCTTGGTTGTAATTTTACGTCTTTATAAATAGAAGCGCAATAGAAATCAATTTAATGAAAGTTATTCAACTTCATAAAAACGAAACAAAACTAATACAACGAGCTGCGAAACAGAATCGTGAAGCACAACATGTATTGTACGAGCTGCATGCGCCTAAAATGTTGAGCATTTGTAGATATTACATTAAAGATGTTCATCAGGCAGAAGAAGTAATGCTTAATGGCTTCTTTAAAGTGTTCAAGTATTTAAAGACATTTAAAAACAAAGGGAGTTTTGAGGGTTGGATAAGGAGAATAATGGTAAGAGAAGCAATTTCATTTCTTAGACAAAAAAAGAATATTGAATTTGCTACAGAAGACGACTATTTAGATCACGATTATTCTAATAATATTAAATCAAATATTGAAGTTGCGGAAATACAACAACTGATAGATACTCTGCCAGAAAGTTATAAAATTGTGTTTATAATGTATGCAATTGAAGGTTATAAACATGCCGAAATAGCAGAATTATTAAACATTACGGAAGGCACTTCTAAATCGCAATTGTTTAAAGCACGACAAATGCTACAGAAAAAGATTAAAGAATTAAATAACAGTAGTTATGGCACCAATTAAATTTGAAGAACAATTAAAAGACAAGCTCGAAAAGCGCACTTTAACACCATCGTCAGATAGCTGGTCAAAGTTGTCGGATCGCTTAGATGCTGATGATAAAAAATCTAGAAACCCAGTATTTTGGTGGTTGGGAATTGCTGCAGGTTTAATTATAATGATTGCAGTCTCAATTCAGTTTTTTAATAATGATAATACAAAAGAGGTATTGCCAGTTATTGTTGAAGATCAAGTGTTAGATGAACAATTAGAAAGTGAAAAGCAAATTCTAAACGAAACAGAATCTATTGAATTGGTAATTGAAAATGATGTTTTAGAAGATGAAAAGGAAGACGTTTTAATTATTGAAGAACCACAAATTATCGATTATAAAAAAGTAACTCGTAAAAAGACAAAATCAAAAACACAACTGGCTGAGAACAATGGTTCAAGTAATAAGCCTAAAGCGTCAATTCAATTAGAAAAATTAAAAAAAGAAGTGCAAATTGTAAATAACAAAACTTTGCTAAAAGATGCCATTGCAAGTACTTTAAATGATTCAAAAACAAAAAGCAATTCGGTTTCTGACAAAGAAATAGATTCATTATTAAAAGTAGCTAATAAGGAGCTTTTTAAAGATAAGTTGCAAAATGAAACAACTAAAACGGTTGATGCAAATGCATTGTTAATGAGTGTAGAAGATGATATGGGACAATCTTTTAGAACTAAAGTTTTTGACGCGCTAAAAGACAGTTATAAAACCGTAAAAACAGCAGTTGCACAACGCAACAATTAAAACGAGAATCAATTAAATTTTATACATAAATCATCAAAAAAACGAACAGTCATGAACACAATTACTAGAATCGCAGTTTACTTAGTGGTATCAATAACATTTGCTACAGTACAAGCTCAAGAAAAAGAAATAGATTCAATTAATATATCTATTATTAATGATAAAATAGAGCTATTGGAAAAAGAAAAACTTCAAATTGAAGAACACGAACGAGATCTTCTTAAAGATAAAATTGAAAATATAAATGAACGTTTGGACAATAATGAAATTACTGCTGCTGAAGCGGAAGACTTAAAGCAAGAAGCAGCTAAAACAGCAGCTCTAAATATCGAAAATAGAATTACAATATTGGATTACAGAATTGATTTATTAAAACGAAACGGTTTTGATAGATATGAAGAAGGTGGTGATTCATTTATAGGTGTTAGAGAAAATAGAAAAGGCAGTTACTCTATAGGACTAAAATTTGGGGAAAACAATAAGGAGAAAAAATATGATAGACGCACTACAGAAGACATTGTGTTCGCCTTTGGGTTTAATAACGCTATTATTGATGGATTAAGTCTAGACGACTCTCCGTACAAATTAGCTGGATCTGGTTTTATGGAATTAGGCTATGCCTGGAAAACAAGAATATTTGATAACACCAATTTCTGGAGATTAAAGTATGGGTTTTCTTTTATGTGGAACAAATTTGATATTAAAGACAATAATTTCTTTGTGAATACTAATGATGAGATTTCATTGCAAGAGTTTCCCACAGAATTAAACAAAGCAAAGTTTAGAACAACAAATTTAGTATTCCCTGTACATTTAGAATTTGGGCCATCCAAAAAGATTGAACGAGATGATTATTTTAGATACTCAACTCATAACAAATTAAAAATAGGTTTAGGTGGTTATGCAGGTTTAAATATTGGAAGCATGCAAAAACTAAAGTATAAGGAGGATGGAAATAGAATAAAAGACAAGCAACGTGGTGGATTTGAAGTAAGTGAGTTTGTTTATGGTTTGAGCGGTTATGTAGCATTAGGAGATATAGCATTGTATGTTAAATACGATTTAAATCCTTTGTTTAAAAATCAAACAATAGACCAAAATAATATTTCAGTCGGAGTCCGTTTTGATATGGACTAAACCAATTAATTTTTGAGTGTTAAGAGCCTTGACCTATATAACGGATTGAGGCTTTTTTTGTGCTGTTGATATTTATGAGTTTTAGAATCAAATAGTTTATCTTAAATTTACAAACTTGCAAAAACTCAATTTCTATTGATATCACAAAATTCCATAGCACAAGTATTTGAAACCGCTCGCGTTGAAGAGGTCATTGGTGATTTTGTACAGCTAAAAAAATCGGGTAGTAATTTTAAAGGCTTAAGTCCTTTTAGTGAAGAACGTTCACCAAGTTTTATGGTTTCTCCTGTAAAACAAATCTGGAAAGATTTCTCTAGTGGAAAAGGCGGTAATGCTGTCACCTTTTTAATGGAGCACGAGCACTTTACGTATCCTGAAGCTATAAAATATTTAGCTAAAAAGTACAATATTGAAATTGAAGAAACCGAACGAACTGATGAAGAAAAAGCGCAAGCAGACGCTAGAGAAAGCTTGTACTTAGTAAGTGAATATGCTAATGAATACTTTCAGAAAGTATTACATAAAACAGATCAAGGAAAAGCAATTGGTTTAAGCTATTTTAAAGAAAGAGGATTTACCGAAGAGACGATTAAGAAGTTTCAATTAGGTTACTCATTAGATGAGTGGCAGGCATTTACAGATGATGCACTTGGTAAGGGTTACAATATTAATTTTCTTGAATCAACAGGTTTAACAATTGTAAAAGAGCAAAAACGTTTCGATAGGTTTAAAGGTAGAGTAATGTTTCCTATTCATAGTATGAGTGGACGCATTCTAGGTTTTGGTGGACGTATATTGGTTAACGATAAAAAAGCCGCTAAATATCTTAATTCACCAGAAAGTGAAATCTATCATAAGAGCAAAATTCTTTACGGATTATATTATGCCAAACAAAGTATTGCCAAAGAGGATAATTGTTACTTGGTAGAAGGATATACTGATGTTATTCAGTTTCATCAAACAGGAATTCAGAATGTTGTGTCTTCTTCTGGTACGGCTTTATCCGCAGATCAAATACGTTTAATTAATAGGTTAACAAATAATATTACTGTTCTTTTTGATGGTGATGCTGCAGGAATAAGAGCTTCTATTCGAGGAATAGATTTAATCCTAGAACAAGGGGTTAATGTAAAGGTATGTACGTTTCCGGATGGAGAAGATCCAGATAGTTTTTCTAAATCCAATACTTTAGAAGAGGTTAATACATACCTCAGTGAAAACGCAAAAGATTTTATTCAGTTTAAGGCATCGCTCTTGGTTAAAGAGGCCAATAATGATCCTATTAAAAAGGCTGAAACGATTAGGGAAATTGTAAATAGTATCGCTAAAATCCCAGATCAAATAAAGCGCGAAATTTATATTCAAGAATGTGCGCGTATAATGGATATTAGTGAGAATGTATTGTTTAGTACATTAGCACAAATCAGTAAGAAAGATTTTCAGGAAGCTAATAAAAACTACAAAAAAGAACAGAAGGCATTTGAGGTTGTGAAAAACGAACAGCAGACTAAACAAAGAGTTAATGTTCAGTTTGAGTTAGAACGAAAAATAATAGAAATCTTGATGCTTTATGGTGATAAAACCGAGAAGTTTGAAGATTTGATTTTAAAAGAAGATGAAGTAACTGGAGAATTAATTTTAGAACCTACTGTACATGAAGCACGTGTGTTTGAGAAAATTTATCTGGATCTTCAGGAAGATGAGATGCAGTTTACTAATGAAAAGTTTAAGGAATTATACTATTCAATAATTGACAAGTTAAATCAAGACGAAAATTTTTCAACTAAAAATTTTATCAATCAGCTCGACCAAGAATCTGCAAGTACTGTAACTAGTATTTTAATGGAAGATGAAAAGTACAATTTACATGATTGGGAACGTAATCAAATCATACCTAAAGAGAAAGAACATTCCATTCCACAGTTAGTAAGTCAAACAATTTTAAGTTTACGATGCTATTTAATAGATCAAAAAGTAGCGGAGTATAAGAATGAAACCTTAAATGAAAATTCCGATTCTCGTTCAATCATTGAAGATGTCAAAGATTATTTAGGTCTTAAAATGTTACTCTCACGTAAGCTTGGTAAAGTAGTTGGTGGCTAGGTGAGATTATGGTGTTTTGCTTGGTGAATTAAATCTACAATGTTAGTTACATTTAATTTTTTGAAAAGTCTTGCTTTATAAGTACTAACAGTTTTTTCGTTAATATCTAATTCTTGAGCAATCTCTTTATTTTTTCTACCTATTGATAGAAGTTTTAGTACTTCAACTTCTCTTGTAGAGAGTTTTTTAAACATACGACTTCTACTTTTACGCGTATCCTCGTAACGTAGATGCTTGTCCATTTTTTCACTAAGTGAAATACCGCCAGAATGTATTTTTCTTATAGCAGTTTCAATCTCATCAACACTAGCCGTTTTATTTAAATATCCTGAAGCTCCAGCTTTAAGTGTACTAATAGCGTAGATTTCTTCTGGTTGATGACTAAACATTAGAACATTAATAGATTGATACTCTTTTTTAATAGCTCTTAGTGCAGTAATTCCATTAAGTTCTGGTAAGTCAACTTCAGAAATAATAACATCTACATTATGACGTCTTACAAATTCGAAAATTTCGATGCCACTACTTAATTTGCCAACGACTTTAAAATCTGGTTTACTGTTTAAGAATAATTCTAAGCCAGTTCTAACTATAGGATGGCTGTCAACAATCAGAATTTGTATCATGATAATTGATTTTTAGGGTTAATTATTACTACAACAAAAGATTAGTTAAGAAAAATGCGGAGATTCGTTAAACAAAAATACTTAAATTTTAATTATTTGGCTAATATTTTTGCTAAAAAGCAATTATTATTTAAAATTATTAGGAATTTCGCAAATCGGAATAGGAATCATCTTGTGTTTGTTTGAGGTGTTAAAACGCATAAATATTTCGAACACTTTTTGTTGTCTGCCTTCAAAATTTTCAGCGGTTTTTCCTTCATCTTTCATTTGCATTGCCCATTCTAACTCAGGGTAAGAAGCACCAATTTGGTCTTCGTCGCTACGAGTATCTCCAAATAAACCGTCGCTAGGAGCAGCTTTCATAATGGATTCTGATACATTTAAGAAATTGCCAATTTCGTATACTTCAGATTTTAATAAATCAGCAATAGGGCTTAAATCTACTCCACCATCTCCATATTTAGTGTAAAAACCAACACCAAAGTCTTCAACCTTGTTACCAGTTCCGGCAACTAATAAACCTAATAATCCTGCGTGGTAGTACAACGTTGTCATTCGTAATCTGGCTCTAGTATTTGCCAAAGCCATATCAACTGTGGCTTGTTTGCCATCTAGACTCACTTCAGTTTTAAATTCTTCAAAAACAGGTGTTAAATTAACACGAGTATCTTTTATATTAGGGAAATGTTTTTTTAATTGCGCAATATGTTCTTGAGCTCTCGTTACATGACTTGTTGCTTGGTGAATTGGCATTTCTATGCACAAAAGGTCTAATCCTGTTTTAGCGCAAAGCGTTGAGGTAACAGCGGAGTCAATTCCTCCAGAGATACCAATAACAAAACCATTAACTCTTGCCTTTATCGCATAATCTTTTAACCATTCTACGATATGATTTACAACCTTTTCTGTTTGCATATTTTTCGAAATTTTATAACAAAGAAGTGTACCTTTGCACAACAAAAATAAAAGATTACTGTTAGGATTAAAAATGTTTTACCAAATGCATATAAGAATTTACATAGTTTTAATACTAGGATTAACCTTGGTGTCTTGTAATGAGGAATCTAAAGTTGAAAATGAGATTTCAAATATTGAAGCAGATTTTATTATTGAGCGTTTTGATAAGGCTTTTTTAAATGCATCTTTTAATGACTTACCTCAATTGAAACAGGCTTATCCGTTTTTGTTTTCTAAGCAAGTACCAGATTCGATATGGTTAAAAAGAATGAATGACACTTTACAAAATGAGTTGTTAGTTGAGGTAGACAAAGCTTACCCAAACCTTACAAATACAAAGGAAGAGTTACAAGGTTTGTTTCAGCATTTAAAGTATTATGACGAAACTTTTAAATTGCCAAGAGTAATAACATTAACTAATGATGTTGATTACAGAAACAAAACGATTGCTACAGATTCGTTGGTGCTTATTGCTCTAGATAATTTTTTAGGATCTGAACATGTTTTTTATCAAAACATACCAAATTATTTAACAGATAATATGTGCGAATCTCAAATCGTTTCTCATGTTGCTGAAGGTTATGCTGAAAATTATATATTTCAATCTAGTAGAAAAACCTTATTAGATGAAATGGTTTATTTCGGGAAGTTGCTTTATTTTAAAGACATAATGATTCCATTTAAAACTGACGCTGAAAAAATAGGTTATTCTGAAGAACAAATTAAGTGGGCTATAGCAAACGAAAGCCAAATTTGGAGTTATTTTATTGAGAAAGAACTATTGTACAGTACAGACAATAAACTACCTAGTCGTTTTATCGCTGATGCTCCTTTTTCAAAGTTTTATTTAGAATTAGATAATGAATCTCCAGGAAGGTTGGGTCAGTATATTGGATGGCAAATTGTAAAAGCTTATGCCAATTCTACAGATATTGACGTAATGACAATTATGCAAAAAGAACCTGAAGAAATTTTTAGAAAATCGAAATTTAAACCAAAAAAATAATGTCTAAAAAAATACACTCTAAAATAGAATTAAACGTAGAACTCGACGAAAATCGAGTGCCAGAAAAACTAAACTGGTCTGCTCAAGATGGTGGAGTTAATAATGAGGAAGCTAAAGCCGTAATGTTATCTGTTTGGGATAGTAAAACACAAGAAACGTTGAAGATTGATTTATGGACCAAAGACATGCCAGTAGACGAAATGAAACTGTTTTTTCATCAGACCTTAGTGACGATGAGTGATACTTTTTTAAGAGCAACCCAAGACGAAAAAATGACTGCAACTATGAAAGAATTTTGTGATTATTTTGCTGAGAAACTCGAACTTAAAAAATAAATGTATTAAGGAGCAGAAGGTTCTTTAATGGTATTAAAAAATGGGACAGCATTAAAACAAGCAGCTTCAGAGCTTAGATTGTTTTTGTTTTTCATTTTATACTTTAAAAATTTAGTAGTATTATAAACCTCCCATATAATTAACTCATTGTGCTTACCTGCCTTTGTTCTTTTATCTAAGTTTATTTTAGAAATCATTTTATCAACTAAAGCCTCATCAGCTAGCCTCCTTAATTTACTTGAACTTTGTGGGTTATTTGCTTGGTATTCTACCCAATACGCTTCAACAACTTTATGTCCTGAATTATTCTGAACATTTTTAGCAGTTATAAGTTTCTCATTATTCAATATCGTCGTTTTTTTATTCGACACTACTGTTTCCTTCTTATTTTTAACTAACACATTGTTTTTTGCAATTATCGCTTTCCTTTCTTTAGCTATAAGATCATCTTTACGTTTCTTAATAATGGCCTTTCTTGTTGCTGCTATGGCTTTTTCTCTATCAGTAATTTCTTCATTGTCTTTTGCAATAATCTCTTTCGTTTCAGTAAGATTTACTACTTCATTGTGATTTTTGATTATCGCTTTTTTAGTTGCTGCAATTGCATTTTTATAAGTAATTAGTTCATTGTCCTTTGCAATTATTGCTTTTGCTTCTGTAAGGTTTACTTTATCTTTGTGGCCCTTTATTGTAGCCTTTTTAGTGGCTGCAATTGTTGTTCTCTCAACTATTGTAGCTTCATTATCTGTTTGCGCTAAATTATTATAAGCAACAACTTCTGATGTTTTATTAACCTTGGCTAGTTTTGCCTCAGTTAGTTTAGTTTCAATGACTTTATTTAAAGGATTAATTGTGTTTTGTTCGGGTTGAGCAGGGGCTTTTGTAAAAAGAGATGTTTTTTTAATTGCCCTAGTGTTTTTAAGAGTTGGTCTTATCAATTCGTTTCTTAATAAAGTAATTACAATGAGTTTATCAGGTAAGGCGGCTTCAACTACAAACCTCCCAACAGGGACTTTATTTAAGGGAATTATAACTTTAGAATCTTTTACGATTAATGATTGTTCATAATCTTTATTGAAAATCTCAACTTTGTAAATTGTACGTTCACCTTCTAGAATAAGGCTGTCTTCCGTTTTATTTAATCTATGCTTTAATTCTTTAGCTCTAACATTAATATTTTGTAATAATGTAGATTTTTGACCATAGATTGAAGTGGTCAATAGCAGAAATACAATTGCGTATAGTGTTCTTTTCATAAGTAGGTATTTGTCTTTGGGAAACAAATTAAAAAATGAATATTCTATGTGAATAAGTCATTTAATTAACCACAAACTTAAGTGTAATCTATAATTAGAAAAGATAATTAAGGCACACAGCATTTATTTGGGTTAATGTGCGTAGATGTTCGATATAAGACCCAAAAAAGGGCATGAATAGAATGCTTACTTTTTATGTTAATGTGTAATTTAAAGTGAGAAATGTCAGCTAAATTATTAAACCGAATAGCTTTTGAAACAAAATCAATCCATTTGGTGTTATTTTTTATTGGGAATTTAATTATATGGTTTAAAGATGTTTAACTAGGGTTTTTATTGTTTTCTAACAAGTGTTTTTTCAAATTCTGCTGTCCGTTTAATTTGTTCCTCAAGATTCCAGTCAAAATCAAATCTGTTTTTTAAAAATTCTGCTATAGGCTCTAATCCAATTTCCGAACGTCTTTTATCAATATTTATTGGATCATAAACTGGCCATACATTAAAGGATTTTGTTTCTGGATAGTATTTCATTTGTCCACCATAAATTTGAGGATTGCCTAGCTCAGTCGCAATTCTATCTTCGGCTCTAACTAAAAACCGTGGTTCTAGTTTTTTGTCTATTACAGCTTGCTTCATCATTGGAAGATATTTTATTCTAACGTCGTTTTTAGCATGTTGAATAACATTACATATGGTAAAGTTACCTCGTTCTCCAATCATTTCTATAGTTGGCCAACCATGTTTATCTAGAATATCTTTTACCTGTTGTTCATTAATAATATGGTTCTTCTCATAAATCGCCTGCTGCTCATTATATTCTTTAGAATCAGCACCATAAATACGCATTAGAGAGTCTCTAAGCGTTATAGGTCGTTGTTCGGTTTGCCAAATAGTATCTAATAGCGCTATATAATTTTCGGTTGTATTGGTTGATGGTGTAGTCTGTTGTTGCTTGTTCTTATTTGAGCAAGAAATAGTTAAGAGAAATAAAAAAGTTAATGTAAATCGCATCTAAAATATTTAATAGTTATAGGTTTTCTTTTTCTGCTCTTTTCCAAAAGTAAATAGCGAAAACTGTGGTAATAATTGGAATCATAAATCCGTATTCATCAATCCAAAATACTGAATTATCATTTGAAACTGTTAATGGTGTACATATTTTTTGAATGTAAATATTGTGAATAGAATGAAATACTGCTGCTGGCCATAAACTGTTAGATTTGAATGTGTAATACGCCAGAATAACTGAAATCCCTACAATCATTACTGTAAAAGCACTGATGTGCAATAAAAGGTTGTTACTATTTCCATACATTAAATTAATAATTGGGAAATGCCAAACAGCCCAAATGATTCCGCTAACAATGGCTAATGCCTTAAAAGACATCACCTTTCTTAATTCGAAAATAAAAAAACCTCGCCATCCAATTTCCTCGCCCAAGGTAGAGCCTAGATTTTTAACCACTCCTACAGTTAATAATAGAAAAACCATAACGATAATAACGATGATTTTATTTGTACTGTCAATTCCTAATTCGTTACTCCATTTTACGATTCTATCTGTATTTATCAAGTCACCAAAACCAAATACCCAAATTAATACATATGCAAGTGAAACATATAATATGGGTGTGAAGTATGCGAATTTTATATATTTCGGACCTTTTAAATTCCATGGTAAACTTGAAATTGGTCGCTTCATTATTTTTAGTGTAATGAATGAAGCTAACGCAGGTGACATCATTAATGCGCCAATATAAATACTAGTTGGATTTAATTTTAAAATGGCATAATATGCTATTGAACTAATTGCAGTAAGTAGAATTAAAAACAGAATAATTGCTCTCCAAGTGGCTTTAACTTCTGATACGGTTTTTGACATATTCAAATGTTGGTTGGTTTTTAAGAAGACGAAAGAACATATGGTTTGTTACATTATCGTACTTTAATTATGAAAACTTGAATTGTCGTATAACAAAATTCTTATCTTTTTTCCATTTTGCGACCTCTTGCTAACTCTTCTATCAACTTATCTAAATTCGTTTATTGGTTTTAGTACTTTTCTACAAATGCTTTAAATTGTTTTAACCATTTTTCAGCTGGTTTTTTATACATACTTGGAAACAGTATTGCTATAAGTCTAGACATTATCCAATTAATACGTGTGTATTCATATTCGTATTCGCAACGCGTTTCATTACCGCTAAGCGCTATAAAGTAGCATTTCATGGTATTATCCATATGTATATGATGATAACTGGCTTCAAATGTACTTGGTAACTCGTTTTTTGTAATAGTTTCTATTAGTTCCATTTCATTTTTACCATGTTTATAAGCCTCTATTCCAATTTTTTTTATCGATATGTATGCCACAGCACATCTTATCGTTAACCATAAAAACTAATCCTCCCATCATTTTTTTGTCATAAAAAGAAACGTTTTTAGATTGAATGATTTGGCGAATTCTATCTCCTTAATGTTCATTATATGCCATCCTTAAAGGTATAAATTATTCTATTGACTTGTTCGTAGATGTAACACAATCAATTTTCCAGTTGTTATCATGTTTTTTATAAATAGTAGTCCAAGAAAAATGTGTTTTGCTTTGACTTAAATTGCCTTGCTTGTCTTTTTGAGTTACAGAAACTATTTTATCTACAATAGTGTATGCCATACTACCATCATTAGAAAATCTTATAATAGGGTCAGAGACGTCATCCCATTTTAAAAACTCTACACTAGAGAAATAACCATGATATCTAGAAATGGTTTCATTTTTTTGTGGTGTGCTAATCTTTCCTCTGTTTACTGAAATAAAATTATCTGAAAATTGGTTGGCAAATGCAATAGAGTCTTTGTTAAAATGATAATCGCGTTGAGCGTGATGCAGTTTTAAAACCTGTTCTTTTTCTAATGTAAAATCTACTTTTTCGGTTTGATTACAAGTTGAAAAAGTGAAACCAATTAATATAAAAAGAAGCATTTGCTTGATGAGTGGAATAGCCTTCATTATTGATAGGTACTTAGTTAGTCTAAGTTAATCAATTACCTAAAGCTAATCAGATATTTGTCGAAACTTTAAGATTTATTATATCAAAAAAAATTAGTTTAATAAAAATGCTTTATGGATTTTGAATATTATTTTCTGTTGAGTAATATGGCGAAGTGTTGAAGACATCTGATGTTGATGAGTAAACAAAATCAGGATTTGACACTTGGTTTTCCATAAATTTTGTAGTGTCGTAAACTTCCCAAATTATAAGTTCGTTTAATTTTCCGGAGGTGCTATTATTTTCTAGCTTATTCCTTAAAATCATCTTTTCTACAGATTCTTTCATTACTAATCTCATCGTTTTGCTAGACCCACTTTCATTATTAACCTTAGTTAAGGTCCAAAAGAATGTTTGTTTTTTATTTCGTTTTTTATTTGATTTTTCTCGTGTCAATAAAAATTCAATACTATTCTTTGGTGCGCTCTTTATTAAATTTAACTTTTCATCTAACATCATGCCTTTTCCTTCAGCAGTTTCTTCATTATTTTGAGTAAGATTAGAATTATCCATTTGTTCATATTTAATAATATCCATAACAATAATTTTATCTTCTAACTTCACTTCAACAACAAATTTTCCAATAGGAATTTCATCTAAAGAAATTTGAGCTTCATTATCATTAATCTCAATCATTTTTTCATAATCCTCATTAAAAATATCAACTTTTATAATGGTTTTCTTAGATTGGATTACTAAGCTATCATTAGAATTATTTAAATTATGGATGAGTTCAGCAGCTTTTGGATTAAAGTTTTTTAATAACGTTACATTTTGACCATTGGTGATTATTGTCAAAAAAAGAATAAGTAGGGTGCATATTTTTCGGGTCATAATATTCACGTTTTAGATTTGAGGGATTCACATTCACATTTAAATATGTGCTTAATGCTAAACTAAGTTACAATCTAAATTCTAAATTTTTATATTACTAAGATGTTTTGCAATTTTCTTAGATGATGCACTCTCAACTGGGACGTAAGGCAAAAAAAAGGGTTTAATACGAAGTCGTATTATGATTTTAATTTGTATTTTTTATTAACTTAGCTTATGCGAAAAATTCTATTTGGTGTCATAATTACATTGATTGTCTTATTTACTTTTAAATATTGTGGGGAAAATAAAGAAGACAAAATTACGCTTCAAGAAAATACAGCTTTAATACAAAAGCAAGTTAAAAATGTGGGTAAACTGGTGGTAACAGAAGGACATTTTAGTGAAGTTTTTACATATAAAAATTCTAAAGCCGTATTTGGTGATTGGTTAGAAGCCAAAAAGCAAGCCATAGTAATAGTTAATGCAGGTGTGACGATTGGTTATGATTTAAGCAAAATTGAATATAAAGTAGATCAAACCACCAAAACCTTACAGATATTAAGTATTCCAAAAGAAGAAATTAAAATCAATCCAGATTTTGAGTATTATGATATTCAAGCTGATTATCTAAATCAGTTTGAAGCAAAGGATTACAACGAGATAAAAGAAACAGTTAATGCATCGTTGTTGAAAAAGATTGTTGAATCTGATTTAAAGTCTAATGCAAAAAATAGATTGATTAGTGAACTCTCAAAATTCTTTATTTTAACTAATTCGCTAGGTTGGACATTGCAATACAATGAAAACCCTGTTAAAGATTTAAACCAGCTAAAGAATTTGGAAGGAATATTGGATTAGTTTTTATCCCAATTTTCTCTGCAAACTACCTATTCCACCACCATTAACAGCATCAATACCGTTAGATTTTAACATACTAGTTGCACTTGCAGAACGCATACCACTGGCACAATATGCTATAACAGGTTTGTTTAGTTTTTTAACTTCATTATATCTGTTTTTTAATTCTTGAAGTGGAATATGTACAGCATTTTTTATGTGACCACCTTGGTATTCATTTCGTGTTCTAACATCCAATATAATGGCACCTTTTTCAATATATTCTGCAACATTATTAGTTGAATTCCCAAATAAAGCCTTAAATAATCCCATGTTTTTTGTTTTGAACAAAATACTAAAAAATTCTCAGTACGATGCGTAACTAAAGTTACAGTTAGTTTACAAAGAACTTAAAAATATTTCTATTTTAGTACTTTCAATAAATATGAAAACTGAAACAAGAAAAGATGAAATCATTAGAGTAGCAGCTAAACTCTTTAAAGAAAAAGGATATAGTGCTGTAACAATGCGTGATTTGGCGAATTCTATGGGTATTAAAGCCGCTAGTCTTTACAACCATATCAGTTCTAAACAAGAGATTTTAAGGGCAATAATAATTACGCTGGCTGAACAATTTACCAATGAAATTAGATTGATAAAAACAGCGGATATTTCATGTTTAGATAAATTGAATAATATAATTCGACTACATGTTAAAATCTCAATTCAAAATAAGTATGGCATGGCATGCTTAAATAATGATTGGATGCATCTCGAAGAACAATTAGAATATTATAAAGAACTGAGAGCAGTTTACGAAGATGATTTTAGATACATTCTAAATGATGGAATTAAATCTGGTGAATTGGTCAATGTGAAGCCTGATATAATGATGTTTTCTATCCTAACAACATTAAGATCATTATATGTTTGGATTCCCAGAAAAGAAGATATAGACCTTAATGAATTATCGAATGCATTAAGTCAGATTCTGATAAAAGGTATTAACAAATAAATTAGATTAAATTTTATAACTTTGTTAAATAAACTAACAAGTGTTAGTTTTGTGTTTAAGGATTATATATGGCAGATTTTCATAGCATAAAAATTTCAGATATTTATAAAGAGACTGAAGATACTTCAGTAGTTACTTTTGATATTCCTTTAGAATTAAAAGAAACGTTCAAATATAGACAAGGGCAGCATTTGACCTTAAAAACGGATGTTGATGGAGAAGATGTTCGACGATCATATTCTTTATGTTCAAGTCCAATTGAGCATAAATGGAAAGTAGCTGTTAAGCTCATTCCAGACGGAAAATTTTCAACTTATATAAATGAAGAGTTGAAAATTGGTGATAAACTTGAGGTTATGGCTCCAAGCGGTACTTTTGGAGTTCCTGTTCAACCAGAAAAGCAAAAAAATTATTTGTTCTTTGCTGCAGGTAGTGGAATCACACCAATCCTTTCAATGATTAAAACTCATTTGTCTTTAGAGTCTAATTCAACTTGTAAGTTGTTTTATGTGAATAAAACAGCAAAATCGATTATCTTTAAAGAAGAATTAGAGCAGCTTAGAAATACGTATTTTGGAAGGTTAGAAATTTATTATTTCTTAACTAAAGAACGTCGAGATATCGATTTATTTAATGGCAGGTTTGATGATGAGAAAATGCAGATCCTCACTAAAACATTTATAGATATTCCAGATACAAGTGAAGTATTCCTTTGTGGTCCAGAGAAAATGGTAAATTTTGTGAGTGAGTATCTAATAAAATCAGGTTTACCAAAAGAACTAGTGCATTATGAATTGTTCGTTACTGGGCTTTCTGAAGAAGATATTAAACGAGCTGAACGTCTTTCCCAACAAAATGTTGAAGGAATAGAAGTTACTATAGTTGATGGTGGGAAAGAATTTGAATTTACCATGACAAAAGATTACGATAATATCTTAGATGCAGCCTTAGGAGCTGGAGCAGATTTACCATTTGCTTGTAAAGGAGGCGTTTGTAGTACTTGTAAATGTAAAGTAGTTGAAGGTGCTGTAGAAATGAAAATTAATTATGCCTTAGATGATAAAGAAGTCTCACAGAAATTGGTTCTAAGCTGTCAAGCCGTACCAACCACTGAAAAAGTAGTAGTAGATTTCGATGTATAACAAATTCCTGCGAAGGCAGGAATCTCATGAGTAGTAACTTATTTGTGAATTAAAAAATGATGTCATTCTGAGCATAGTCGAGGAATCTCAAAATAATTGAAAGAGAAAATTAAAGTTCAAAATGCTAATAACCAAAAACCAATGGCAAAAAGCTTAGAAATATGAGTGATGAACAAATAAAAATGGAGGCTGAGCGTAGTCGAAGTCTAGAGGCACAATTTGAAGCTCGTATCGCACGAGATGAAAAAATTGAACCTAAAGATTGGATGCCAGAAAAATATCGGAAGACTCACATCAGGCAGATGTCGCAGCATGCACATTCTGAGGTTGTTGGTATGCTACCAGAAGGGAATTGGATAACAAGAGCACCATCTTTACGTCGAAAAGTAGCGTTATTGGCTAAAATTCAGGATGAAGCTGGTCATGGACTTTATTTGTATTCAGCTACAGAAACTTTAGGCATTTCTAGAGACGAAATGTATGAACAATTACATACTGGTAAAGCAAAATATTCTTCAATATTCAATTACCCAACAATTACTTGGGCAGATATGGGAGCCATCGGATGGTTAGTAGATGGTGCTGCCATTATTAATCAAGTACCATTATGTAATACATCATATGGACCTTATGCTAGAGCTATGATTCGAGTATGTAAAGAAGAAAGTTTTCATCAGCGTCAAGGCTATGAAATTATGATGAAATTGGCAAATGGCACGCCAGAACAAAAAGACATGGCTCAAGATGCATTGAACCGTTGGTGGTGGCCAAGCTTAATGATGTTAGGTCCTACAGATGATGTTTCTGTGCATACAGCACAATCTATGAAATGGAAATTAAAGCGTAAATCTAATGACGATTTACGTCAACAATTTATAGATCAAACAGTGCCTCAGGCAGAATTAATAGGACTTACAATTCCAGATCCAGATTTAAAATGGAATGAAGAACGTGGAAGTTATGATTTTGGTGAAATTGATTGGGATGAATTTTGGCAAGTTGTTAAAGGTCATGGTCCATGTAATAAAGAGCGCATGAAAGCAAGGATTGGTGCATGGGAAGAAGGAGAATGGGTGCGTGATGCAGCTATGGCACATGCAGAGAAGAAACAAAACCGTACAGATAAAAAAGCGGTTTAAAGGGAATTGGTTTATAATCCTTTTAATTTGATTTAGAAATCAGTTAGCAAAATGTCAACACGTTGAAATGCAGAATAAAAAAATGAAATCGTTGAGAATTTTTGAAGCCTTGGAAAAAATTTAGATTTCATTTTGAGGTTTTAAAACTGAGAATCAAGTTTTAAAAATTCCTCATTTCAACTTGAATTTTTGGTTCGTTTTGTTTCAAGACAAAATGAACAGAAAGAAAAATAAAAAATAGAAGTATAATTAATAAGATACCTGCTATCGCAGGCATTAGAAATTATGTCAACAAAAAATTGGCCCCTTTGGGAAATATTCGTTAGAAGTAAAAATGGATTAGAGCATAGACACTGTGGTAGTCTTCATGCTACTGATGCTGAAATGGCACTAGAAAATGCACGCGATGTATACACAAGAAGAAATGAAGGTGTTAGTATTTGGGTTGTAGAATCTAAAAATATTACAGCTTCAAATCCAGAAAATAACGGTGAACTTTTTGAGCCTGCTCAAGACAAGGTGTATCGTCATCCTACTTTTTATGATTTACCAGACGAAGTAAAACACATGTAATAATTGTCATTCCTGCGAATGCAGGAATCTCATGAATAGAAATTATGAATAACAATCTATACAATTATATCCTCGGAATCGCAGACAACAGTCTCATTCTTGGTCAAAGAATGGGAGAATTATGTGGTCATGGTCCGAGTTTAGAGACAGATATTGCGTGTACTAATATTTCTTTAGATTTATTTGGACAGGTACGAAGCTATTTTCAATACGCTGGAAAGATTGCTGGTGACGGAAGAAAAGAAGATGATATTGCAATGCTGCGAAAAGAACGCGATTACAAGAATGTGCTTTTAGTAGAACAGCCAAATACAAATTTCGCCTTTACAATAGGTAAACAATTTCTATTTGATGTTTACCA
>Ga0209121_10000200_pt1 | contig 62323 bp, 66 predicted proteins | sample Cruoilmetagenom3_FD_187292 | JGI IMG/M metagenome (GOLD analysis project Ga0209121, IMG submission 187292) | Oil polluted marine microbial communities from Coal Oil Point, Santa Barbara, California, USA - Sample 3 (SPAdes) (version 2) | ecosystem: Environmental > Aquatic > Marine > Oil seeps ...
CGCGTTTTTACAGACCGATTTTTCGGTCTGAGGCCCGTCGTCGTTGGCAAGCCCGATTGCCTGCTGCCGATCGATGTCCGTGTCGACCACGGCACCGCCGTCGGGCCGGACCGGCTCGTCAACACCGTCGCGGGGTGGAAGCATTTCGGCGGCGATCTCATCATCGTCGACTTCGGCACCGCCACCACCTTCGACGTGGCCGACCACGACGGCGCCTATATCGGCGGGGTGATCGCGCCGGGGGTGAACCTCTCGCTCGAAGCGCTGCACATGGCGGCGGCGGCGCTGCCGCATGTCGACATCACCCGGCCACAGAAGGTGGTCGGCACCAACACGGTCGCTTGCATGCAGTCGGGGGTCTACTGGGGCTATATCGGCCTCATCAAGGAGATCTGCGCCCGGATCAAGGGCGAGCGCACCCGCCCGATGCGGGTGATCGGGACAGGCGGTCTCGCACCGCTTTTCCAGCAATCAGAAGAGCTGTTTGACGTATTCGAGGACGACCTCACCATGTCGGGCCTCGTCGAGATTTACGAATACAACAAGGCGCAGGGCAACCTCTAGGCCTCCTGCAGGCCCCCCCGTGAGCAAGGACACACGCATGAACAAGGAACGGCTGATCTATCTCCCCCTGGGCGGCGCCGGGGAGATCGGCATGAACGCCTATGTCTACGGCTGGGGTACGCCTGGCAAAGAACGGCTGATCCTGGTCGATCTCGGCGTGACCTTCCCCGACATGGACACCACACCCGGCGTCAACCTCATCATGCCCGACATCGGCTTTCTCAAGGAGAACGCCGACCGTCTGGAGGCCGTCTTCATCACCCATGCCCATGAGGACCACGTCGGCGCGGTCGGGCGGCTCTGGCGCGAGATCGAGGTACCGGTCTACGCCCGCGCCTTCACCGGCCATCTCGCCCGGTTGAAGATGGAGGACGCAGGCAACGACCCGCTCGCCGTCGAGATCGTCGAGCCCTGGCCGGCCCGTGTCGAAGCCGGGCCGTTCAAGGTGGCTTTCCTGCCGATCTCGCATTCGATCCCGGAAAGCGCGGGAATGATTATCGACAGCCCCGGCGGGCGGATCGTGCATACCGGCGACTTCAAGCTCGACCCCGAGCCCGGCGTCGGCGAAGCCTGGGATGAAAGCCTCTGGCGCGAGGCGACGGCCGGCCATGTGCGCGCGCTGGTTTGCGACTCGACCAATGTTTTCTCGCCGCATCCGGGCCGCTCGGAAGCCGAGCTCAAGGACCCGATTGTGAAACTCGTGGCAGAGCAGCCGCACATGGTCGTCGCCACCACCTTCGCCTCCAACGTCGCCCGGGTCAAAACGCTCGCCCAGGCGGGGGTGGCCGCCGGCCGTTCGGTGTGCCTTCTGGGCCGGGCGATGCGGCGGATGATCGAAGCGGCGGTCAAGACCGGCGTCGTCGCCGATTTCCCGCAAACGGTAACGCCGGAAGACGCCCGCGATATTCCGCGCGAGGACCTGATGCTGATCGTCACCGGGAGCCAGGGCGAACGGCGCGCGGCTTCGGCGCAGCTTTCGCGCGGCAAGTACCTCGGTCTCGCGATGGCCGAGGGCGACACCTTCCTGTTCTCATCGAAGACCATCCCCGGCAACGAGCGTTCGGTGGGCCGTATTCTCAATGCGTTTTCCGAGATGGGGGTGGACGTTGTGGCCGAGGACGACCGCTACCATGTCTCGGGTCACGCCAATCGGCCGGATCTTGAGAAGATGCACGCCGTGGTCGATCCCGAGATCGTCATCCCGATGCACGGCGAGCACCGGCATCTGCGCGAACACGCGAAACTCGCCAAGGCGGGTGGACGGGTTTCGATGGTGGTGGTGAACGGCGCGGTCTGTGACCTGACCGGGCCCAAGCCGCATGTGGTCGAACACGTCGAGGCCGACCGGATCTATCTCGATGGCGACATCCTGATCGGTGCGCTCGACGGGATCGTGCGCGACCGCATCCGGCTCGCCTTGAATGGTCATGTGATCGTGCAGGTGATCCTCGAGGACGAACGCCCGCTCGGCGAGCCATGGGTCGAGCTGGTGGGCTTGCCGGAAACGGGCCGGTCCCGTGCGCCGCTGGTCGATGTGCTCGAGGAGGATCTCGGCCAGTTCCTGATGCGGGCCGGGCGCAAGACGCTGCGCGATGACGATACGCTCAAAGAGGAATTGCGCCGTATCGCGCGCAAGACGGCGGCAGACGAGATCGGGCGCAAGCCCGAAGTGACCGTGTTGGTGAGCCGGTTGGAAGCCTAAGGTTGTTTTCGCGCGCGGGACGGCAGAGGCCGGTGCGTCAAAAAGTCCACATCTTCGACGGCCCCTGACCGGAGTATCGCAATCTCGTGGCGTACGCCGGATTGGATCCGGGGCCTGTGACGGTCTCGCGTGAAACCGGTGCGCGCCCATCGGGCATCTGCGAACGGCGCATCGCTGTGTCGGTGTATCCGCGGCCGAACCGCAAGCGACTGCCGGCCTTCCGGCCGACATTCTCGGTGCGTCGCAATCCTCCGACCACGCCAGGAGATTTGCGGAGGGTCCTCGACCGCCGGGTCTCAGACGAGGACCGCAACGTGGCCGTAGAGACCAAAACGAAAGCATGTTGATCTCGAGCACGCTGCTGAACCCGGGCGGGTACCCGAAATCGCTGCCCGAGAAATCCTCCAGCGTGACCGTGCTGCCGCCCATGTCGATGATCGTGTCGGTGCCATCGTCCGTCACCGATACAACCGCCCCCGCTGTGAGATCGAGCACGTCGTTGTCGTTGGCGACATCGAAATCGCTCACGCTCTTGTCGCCCGTGGCCCCCGCGACGAACACGAAGGTATCCATATCATCGCCGCCGGCCAGATTGTCGTTGCCATTCAGGTTGATGAGAAGCGTGTCGTCGCCGGCACCGCCATCGAGGGCGTCGGTGTCGTTGCCGCCATCGACCTGGTCGCCGCCGGGACCGGCCCCAATCTGGTCGAAGCCCCATCCGCCGGCGATGACATACGCGTCGGCGCCACCCAGGATTTGATCATCGCCGTTGCCGCCGTCGATCAGGTCGGCGCCGAGGCCGCCGGTGATCACGTTATCGCCGTCGCCGCCATTCAGGATGTCGTCGCCGACCTCGCCGTGGATCTCGTCATCGCCGGCGTCGCCTTCGATCACGTCATTGCCGAACCCGCCGAGCAGAACGTCGAGGCCATTGCCGCCGGAAATCTGGTCGTTACCGCCATTGCCCCAGATCACATCGTTGCCATCCATGCCGTACAGGTCTTCCGACAATCCGGCGCCGATGATCCAGTCGTCTCCACCCAGCGCCAAGACAACCGTGTCCCCGACGTAGGGTGCAAAACTCAGGTTGAAAAGTTCCTTAAACAGTGTGCCGACAGTCATATTACCTACAGTATAGATACCACCGGCTGGTGATGCTCTCAATTCAACTCAATTCAATTCAATTCGGAGCTCGGCCACCGGGAGATGTCACTTGCCGCCAATGCGGTGAACCCCAGATTACTAATGATACTGGTTCGCGGGAGGGCGATCTGCCACCACTTGGGGGTTGCCATTCGAGGGGTCACCAACTGGTGCCAGGCGCGAAACAATGCACCCGAATCTGAAGGGTTGTTTCAGGGCCAGAGATTGTAATATTCTCACATTCCGCACATGGGGGCGGGCCGGGATTTGCGGCCAGCTCCTGTGAAACACATCGACCAAGTGTATCGCCGGATTGACCATTGACGGCGTTTCTGGGCGGTGTCACCCGCGAATATTCGACGAGCAATTATTCAATATGTAAGCCATTGAAAGCAAAAAGTAGATCGTCCCAGAAGCATGAACGCAGGAGGTCGCGATGAGTGATCCCGGGCATTGGAGCGCGTTGTTCGGAGAAACGCTGGTGAAAGTGGTGTCTGCGGCAGGTTGGCGCGTCGCTTTTTGTGACCGGGGAACCGGGAAATCGTCGAGCCGAACCAGCACAGACCTGAGCCACGCGGATCAGGTCTGCCTCGAAACGGCGATGCGCGGGTCGCGTAGGCAGATTGGCCCAGGCAACACCACCTACGATTGGCAGGATGCGGCGCCAGGCGGCGCGTGCGTATCGAAGGGGATTTGAGAGTATTTTCTTTTCGCGCGGGTGTTTCGTCGGGACGGGAAGTGCGAACCGCTTTGCGTCTGGACCGGCATTCGATCCGGGAGTCCGCGTTTGCATCTGAAAATGAATTCCTCGAATACTGGTGTGGGATGATTTCTTTTTTCCGCCGGTGCAGACGCGATCGCCCGCGCGGAAATATTCCGGCAAATTGCGGCACGTATCTCTCTCGGCGGAATCGTTGCCGACCGGGACGCAAAAACTGTCATGACCATCGGCGGCAGGGATGGCGAGGTGCCCGAGTGCTTGAAGCCGGTATTCGAAAGCCCTGAGTTGGCGAAAAAACTGCTGCGGCAAGTCGTGCTCGACGAGGTTCACACGCGTGGCAATCCCACCAGCGGTCGAAAGGGTCCCCCGGCGACCGAGGGTCTGATCTCGACGGGCGGCCACGACCGCTGCGTGCTGCGCGCCATCCCGGTGCGTGAGTCCACGGTCGATTCAGAGGACGGACGTGTGCTGTTTGCGGTCCTGGAGCCCTTCGCGGCCCGTTGCCCCGGCAGCCAGAGCCTGAAACGCGTCAATTCACTCACTCCGGCGGAGGCCAGGGTTGTCGAGCGGCTGGTGTGGGGCCTGCCGATCAAGGAGGTCTCGCGGGTCCTCAAGCTGTCCGACAATACCGTGCGCACCTATTTGAAGCGCAGCTTCGAGAAGGCCGGCGTGTCGCGCCAACAGCAACTGATCTACGCCGTGTCAGGCATGGCAACCGAGCTCCCTGCCGGCCGACCCGGGTCTGTCGAGACAACCGCGGCAGGGTAGTATTGGCCGTCCCCGGGTGAGATCGTCGTGAGCGCGGCGATGAAGCCGGTCTTGCGGATTTTGCAGGCTGTGTTGCCCGACCGGACGGTGTCGGAACCGGCGAGGACGCACGCGGCGTCGTGATTGCCGGAACGGCTCGGGATCTAGCGCGCCATCGCCATCGCGCCCGGGTGCGCAACCGCGTTGGGAAGCAGAGCGGCGATCACCCGGCCGTCATCCCCACCATTTCCCAGCACCGCACCGGGAACGGCGCGCAGTTGCGAGATATTGGGTATGCCAGATGATTTGCGCCGCGGGGCGCGGTGCCAACCCGCGCAAGCTGGAGGGAAAGGTCGAACCTGCCTGACAGCATGGGTTCGCCGCGGCCCACCGCAACCGCCCGCGCGCCGTTGCGGCACCGGCGCGGAACATGTACTTGCGCGGGCCGCGCCGCAAGACGGGTTGACGGGGTCGGAGGTGGCGCCGCGCCTGACGCGTCCGGGGTCCCTCAAGGCGCAGGTTGTTCGAAGCGAGTGGTTTCGGTCAGGTTCAGCGCGCGTCCGGCCCCCGGGATCAGCCCGGCGCGACCTCGGACAACCCGCCATCGGCCGCGATGATGCGCTCGACGATTGGACGCGCCATCAGGTCATCCTTGAAAGAGGCGCCGAATCTGCCGTCAAACAGGCCCCAGTGCAAGGTGATCGACAGCGGGGGCATGTCGCCGAAGCGCACCCCGTCGATCCTCTCGCGAATCTCGTCGAAAGTCACCGCATCGACCCGCGCCTGCAGCCCCGCGACGGAAATGTCGGTGAGTACGGCCGGGAAGCTCTCGTCATCAACCAGCACTGCGAAAGCTTGTGGGCCGGGCGTGCGCGCGACGCTGCGGCGGTCATGTGGTGTCTCGCTCATCTCATGGGTCCTTCCGAGCTCTGAAACCTCACAGCCATATACGCCGACAGAGGTGAAGAAACCTCTAAACTGACACGTTTTGGTAAATGCCGGAGGGGGCCTGCCCGCAGGCGGGTGCGTTCAGCCGCGGCGCTCGTCGAAACTCTGGGCGATGAACTGGGGCATGTGATCGCCCATGCCGACAACGTCGTTGCCGCGCCCCTTGCGCCCGGACCCACGCGAGCGGGAGGCAGGTTTCGCGGGTGCATCCACGGTTTCCGAAACCGGCGCCTCGGGCTTGGCCTTCGCACGGCTGCGCGACGCACTGCGCGTGGCCTTCGGCAGATCCTTTGGCGTTTCGTCGGCCGCAGGGGGGGCGGTTGGTGCCTGATCCGCGACCTTCGCCTTGCCCGCTTTCAGCGGGTTGTCGACACGGGGGATTTCCTTCTCGATGAGCCGTTCGACCGCGTCGAGGTTCTTCTCGTCGCGCGGTTCGCAGATCATGAAGGCCTTGCCCCAACGCCCGGCACGGCCGGTGCGACCGATCCGGTGGACGTAATCCTCGGCATGGCCGGGCACGTCGAAATTGAAGATATGGCTCACGTTGGGGATGTCGAGCCCGCGCGCCGCCACATCCGATGCACACAGAAACCGGATATTGCCGTCGCGAAAGCCCTGCAGCACTTCCATGCGTCTCGACTGGTCGAGATCACCGTGAATCGGCTCGGCGTTATACCCGTATTTCTTGAGCGACTTCGCGACGATGTCGACGTCGGTCTTGCGATTGCAGAAGATGATCGCGTTGGTGCAGGCCTCGCCCTCGCCGTCGATGAGGGCGCGCAGAACATTGCGTTTTTCGGTCGCCGCGCGGTCACGGCGTGAAGGCTTGAACTTCACCACCGCCTGTTCGATCGTCTCCGATGTTGTGGCCTGGCGGGCCACCTCGATGCGGGCGGGGCTGTGCAGGAAGGTGTTGGTGATGCGCTCGATCTCGGGCGCCATGGTGGCCGAGAAGAACAGCGTCTGCCGGGTGAAGGGTACCAGGCCGAAGATCCGTTCGATATCGGGGATGAAGCCCATGTCGAGCATCCGGTCGGCCTCATCGACCACCATGATTTGCACGCCGGTCAGCAGCAGTTTGCCGCGCTCGAAATGGTCGAGCAGGCGGCCGGGCGTGGCGATCAGCACGTCGACCCCACGGTCGATCAGCGCATCCTGTTCCTTGAAGCTGACACCGCCGATGAGAAGCGCCTTGGTCAGCTTCACGTGCTTGGCGTAGGTGTCGAAGTTCTCGGCCACCTGCGCGGCGAGTTCGCGGGTCGGGCAGAGCACCAGCGAGCGCGGCATCCGGGCGCGGGCGCGGCCGCGTGCGAGCATGCAGATCATCGGCAGCGTGAACGAGGCGGTCTTGCCGGTGCCGGTCTGGGCGATTCCGAGCACGTCCTTGCCTTCGAGCGCCGGCGGGATCGCGCCTTCCTGGATCGGCGTCGGCTGGGTATAGCCGGCTTCTTCGACGGCTTTGAGGACTTTCGCGCTCAGGTTCAGATCGGTGAATTTGGTCAAGGCGGGCCTTTCGATGCGGTTGCGGCGAATCTGGCCGCAGGAGTCGCGCGGCCCGTCCGGCCGGATTGCCGGTACGTCTAGATGCATCGGGCTTTACCGGGCGGGCGCGTACAGGTCAAGGGAAGCCGGGCGGCGTGCGGTCTTGCCGAAGACGGGCACCGGCCCCGGCCGGGTCCACCGCGACGAAAGACAGGGCGGCCATGACCAGGGCTTGTGAGCGGGCTGTCGCCTGCGGGTCGGCGCGGGGTCCTCGGCCGATGTTGCACCCGTCATCCATGATGAACCCAAGTTGTAGATGCCCCGAATAAACGCCGATCCCATGGACGGCGCGGTTTATGTGTGACCGCGTGTCTGGTGACACGTGGATTGCTCTGAGGATATTGGCCAATGGCATTGGTGACGGGAACGGCAGAGGCAGATCGGTTGGTCGGCACCGGGGGCGACGATACACTGACGTCGAGTGGCACCTCGGATGTCACCGAATGGGATGTTATGATCGGGCGTCGTGGCGCCGACACCTATGACCTCTTCAACATCACCGGCGGGACGATCAAAAACTTCATCATCGACGATCGAGGCTCCGACAGCGCTGTCGACCGGATCTTGAACGCGGGCGCGCTCTACCAGTCGGCGAGCCTCGGGTATTCGGCCTGGGCGTCGACGACCCGCGAGGGCGACGATCTCGTGCTGCATCTGCCGTCCAAACCCTACCGGTTCCGCGATCCGGCCAAGCCGGAGTACAATATCCGGATCGTCGACCACTACGGCGACGCGGGCGTGGAGAGCATCACCGCCGCTGGCCTGGCCTACCAACTTGCAACCGGCGATATCGGCAGTGGCGCGGCGGATATCATGGCAGGCGCCGACATCGACAACACCTTCTTCGCGAAAGCGGGCAACGATATCGTGTTCGGCAATGGCGGAAACGACGTGCTGAAGCTGGGAACCGGCGACGATACCGCCTTTGGCGGAGACGGAAAGGACAAGATCGTTGCGGGCAGTGGCAACGACCGGGTCTACGGCGGCCCGCAGAAAGATGTGATCAAGGGAAATGACGGCAACGACCGGATCCACGGCGAGGCCGGCCACGACAAGATCAGGGGCGGCGATGGCGCCGACTACGTGACCGGCGATGCCGGCAACGACCGGATCTGGGGCGACACCGGCGCGGACACGCTGAACGGCGGGCGGGGCGACGACCGGCTGGTGGGCGGCAAGCAGGGCGATCTTTACCAGTTCGACCGCGGCGAGCCGGGGGCGGGCTGGGGGCACGATACCATTCGCGATGTCGGCAACAAGGCGAGCTATCTCAACGAGGACACGATCGAGCTTCGCGGGTTCTACGGCGCATCGTCGGGCACCCGGGGCGAGGCCTGTGCCGCGGTGAGCTTTGCCCGCGACGGGCGCGACATGGTGATCACCGCCGATGGGGGTGCCGCGTCGATCACGGTTGTCGACATGTTCCATGACAGCCACAACCGCTTTTTCATCGAAAACCTCGTCTTCAACGGGGCCTACTGGGAGCCCCTCAGCTTCAAGTTCCGCGACGGCGCCTTTGAGAGCATCGCCGAAGACCGGGACATCGGCGACCCGTTTCGGCCGTCGATCTACAACGAGGTTCTGTTCGGGACGGAGGCGGCAGACGAGATCTTCGGCGGCGTCGGGACCAACTTCATCTGGACCGGGGCGGGCGCGGATGTGTTGATCTACGAGCGCGGCGACGCAGGCGCGCATGGCGACTACGTGCGCGTGGCCAGCCACGACATCGTCGAGGATTTCGACGTCGCCCAGGACGTATTCGATTTCCGTGAAGTCGATACCGCTTTCGGCGCGCTCACCCTCGGGGAGGACGCCGACGGCGACGCGACCGTCCAGTGGTCGTCGGGGAACATCGAAGAAGCCGACATCCTGATCGAATTGCGCGGCGTCGCGCTCGCGGATGTGACGGAAGATTTGTTCCTGTTCTGAGGCGACGCGGTCAGCCGAGCCCGTCCGGGGGTGGCACGGGTGCTGCGTCGTCGAGGCCCGGCACGTCTCGCCGCGCCGCCTCGATACGGGCCCAGAGCAAGCTGCCCGCATTGCCCTGCGGCCAGACCCCGGTGAGGGCGTAGGCAAAGCGCGGGGCACGGGCGGCAAGCGCTTCGATCTCGTCGATAAGCATGGCGCCATGCATCGCGATCAGGTCTTCGAGCGGACCGGCGGCGATACCGGCCACCTCTTCGGGGCTTTCGCAAGCCGCGAGGGCGGCCCGGGTGGCGGCGAGGCCGTGGCTTGGATGCTCACGTGTGAGCGCGTCGAACAAGGCAAAGGTCCACGCGTCCGGGTGATCGGCGGGCGGCGGGTTGTCTTCGTCACCGGCGGCGAGATAGGCGAGGAAGCGCGCGGCCAGCCGGTCGAGCGGCAGATCGCCCGGGGGCAGGGTGCGCTCGTCCACCCCGAGCGCTTCGGCCACGAGGGCACGGGGGATCGTGGTCATTGTCGCGAAAACACGGCTTTCGCCGCAGCCACCCCATTCAGCGCGGCAGGGAATCCGGCATACACGCTCATCTGGATCAACACCTCCGTGATCTCGTGTCGGGTGAGACCAACATTGAGACCGGCCTGAATATGAACTTCGAGTTGAGGCCGCGCATTGCCCATCGCAGTGAGAGCGGAAATCGTCGCGATTTCGCGCTCGCGCAGGCCCAACCCGGGACGAGCGTAAACGTCTCCGAACGGGAATTCGAAGAGCAATTCGGCGAAATCCGGCGCGATGCCATCAAGGCTGTCGATGACCGCCTGTCCAGCTTCGCCGTCGATCTCGGCGAGGAGCCGCTTTCCGCGCTCTAGTCTGCTTTCATGAGCCATTCCGTTCTCCTTTTCCCGCTTCGATCATGGCCGAATAGGTGTCGATTTTCTTGTCGAGAGCCGCGAGGTTTTCGTTTAGTATTGCGATTTGTGCCCGCACTTTCTTGCGATGCGCTTTGAGTAATTGCTGCCGCTCGGTGGCGGTCTGATCCCCCTCCGCGCGCAACCGAGCGTAACGCCCCATTTCGGATATCCCCATACCGGTCGCCTTCAGCCGTCCCAGGAATTCGGTCCAGGTGAGGTCGGCTTTCGAATAGACACGACGGCCGCCGCCGTCGCGCATTGGTGGCGCGATCAGGCCGATTTTTTCGTAGTACCGCAAGGTATCGGAAGAAAACCCTGACCTGGCGGAGAATTCCTTGATGTACATGCACGTTCCCGACTCGATGAAACCCGTTGTCGGGCCATTCTCGGGGCTGGAGCGCGCTCCAGGTCAAGCAGGTATTGGGTTCATGCCCCGTGCATCTCCTTGGTCGCCGACAGCGTCAGCTCCGGATAGTCCCGCTCCGCCCGGTCGATGTCCCATTTCAACCGCGTGAGATAAACCGGGTCGCCGTCGTTGTCATGGGCGATGTGCTGGGTGTTGGCGGCTATGAACCTGTCGAGTTCCGCTTTTGGCCCCGAGACCCAGCGCGCGGAGGTGAATTGCGAGGCTTCGAACCGCACCGGCAGCCCGTATTCGAGCTCGATCCGGCTCGCCAGCACCTCGAATTGCAGCGCGCCCACGACGCCGACGATAAAGCCCGCGCCGATGTCGGGTTTGAACACCTTCGCGGCCCCTTCCTCGGCGAACTGCATCAGCGCCTTTTCGAGGTGCTTGGCCTTCATCGGATCGCCCGCGCGCACGCCCTGGAGCAGTTCCGGCGCAAACGAGGGAATGCCGGTCACCCGGATCGCCTCGCCCTCGGTCAGCGTGTCGCCGATCCTGAGCTGCCCGTGGTTGGGAATGCCGATGATGTCGCCGGCCCAGGCTTCTTCGGCCAGCTCCCGGTCGGACGCCAGGAACATCACCGGGTTGGTGATCGCCATCGGCTTTTTCGTGCGCACATGGGTAAGCTTCATGCCGCGCTTGAAATGCCCCGACGCCATGCGCACGAAAGCCACGCGGTCGCGGTGCTTGGCGTCCATGTTGGCCTGGACCTTGAACACGAAGCCCGAAACCTGTTTCTCCTCGGGCAAGATCTGCCGGGGCTCGGCGCGCTGCGGCTGCGGCTCGGGGGCGTAGGTGGCGATACCGTCCATCAACTCCTTGACGCCGAAGGAGTTGATCGCCGAGCCGAACCAGATCGGGGTCATCATCCCCTGCGCCACCTCGGCCGCGTCGAGCGCGGGCAGAAGCGCACGCGCCATCTCGACCTCTTCCTTCAGTTGCTCGAGCAGGTGCGCGGGCACATGTTCGGCGAGCTTGGGATCGTCCAACCCCTCGATCTTGATGCTCTCAGCCACCCGGTTGCGGTCGGCCCGGTCCATCAGTTCCAGCCGGTCGTGCACCATGTCGTAGCAGCCGAGAAAGTCGCGCCCCATACCGATCGGCCAGGAGGCCGGGCTGACGTGGATCGCCAGCATCTCCTGGATCTCGTCGATGATCTCGAAGGTATCGCGCGCCTCGCGGTCCATCTTGTTGCAGAAGGTGAGGATCGGAAGATCCCGCATCCGGCAGACCTCGAACAGCTTCCGGGTCTGGCTTTCGACCCCCTTGGCCCCGTCGATCACCATGACCGCCGCATCGACTGCGGTGAGTGTGCGGTAGGTGTCCTCCGAGAAATCGGAGTGGCCCGGCGTATCGACGAGGTTGAAGCGGTAGGTCTCGAAATCGAAAGACATCGCCGAGGCCGAGACCGAGATCCCCCGGTCCTGCTCCATCTTCATGAAGTCCGACCGGGTTCGGCGGGCCTCGCCCTTGGCGCGCACCTGTCCTGCCATCTGGATCGCACCGCCGTAGAGCAGAAACTTCTCCGTCAGCGTGGTCTTTCCGGCGTCAGGGTGCGAGATGATCGCGAAAGTCCGGCGCCGGGCGATCTCCGGCGGCAATTCGGGGCGGTTCTGGGCGGCGTTCTGCATGGCGGCGATATAGCCACGCCCCCGGGGCACGGCAATGGGCTTGAAGGCCTGCTGCCAAAACGCGGGTCTCAAACGCAGACCCCGGCAGGGCTTCAACAGCGTGGGCAACGCGCCCTGAAGGGGGGAGGCTTGCCCCCCCCGCCGGGTTCGTTCACGCGATCTTTCTTTCACCGCAAAGACCGCGACGGTCTGACTTTCCCATAATCACCCGTGAAAGAGCGCCGGCTTGTCCGCGCTGCGCTCAATCTTCCATGCGGGTGCATTCATGCAGGCGCTCACCGGGGTGCTTGACGCAGGCCGCGCTCACCGGCGAGATCGCGATAGCCTCCATCTTGTCGCCCACATGGCGCCAAGTGATCGAAACTTCGTCGCCCGGTTCGAAGCAACCCAGCCGGTCGGCGTAGGCCTCATCGTCAAAGGCGAAGGTGGTCCCGTCCGTCAGCGTGATTGTGTCGCACACCGCGCTGACTCCTGCGACGGTGCCAACGGTGGTTTCCGCAAGAACAGCAGTGCCGATGCCGAAGCCGAATGCTGTGATGAGTGTGATGGGAACGAGCTTGTTGAGCATCTCAATTCCTCCCCTGTGGCCCCCCCGCGGGATATCCAAAACCAGGTGGCCCTTTTGGGGGGCGTTTCGTTGCCACCGTTGGTGGAAGGCGTTTTTTGGTTTCTGTTCTCTCCATCGGCGCCGGTAAACATGATCCGTATCGGGTGCGGTTTTGTCGGCCGTGTTGTTCATAAAGTAGGGAATGATAACGAACATAGGGATGAGGCCAGCCCCCGCTCGCTTTGCAGTCGCGCCCCCGAACGGGGCCGCACCTCACGGCCCCGCCTGTTGGCGTGTGCGACCTGCAGGGGCTGGCCACGCCGGGAGAACGGTTGTGCGCAGGCGTCACGCGGGCTGCGGGCAAGACACCGGCCGCCGCGGCGATGGGCGGGCGAGCTTGGCCGCGTGGCCCGGCAAAACGGCAGAGGGAGGCGCGGGGCCTCCTTTTTTTTAGCGTTGGCGCGGACCCTTGGCGGCACCGCGCGGGTGCTCGGCGTTCAGTCCAGGTTGTCGAGCCCGTGGTTCGGGTATTCCGACAGCTGATCGCCGAGGTAGGTTGCGTTCACCGGCGAGATCGCGCCGCCTTCCAGCGACGTGCCGACATGGTCATAGGAGATCGCGACCGCATCGCCCGGTTTGAACGCGCTCAGGCGGTCGACGCAATCCTCGTCATCGAAAGCGAAGGTGATACCGTCGGTGAGGGTGACGGTGTCGCTCCCCGTATTCACGCTGGCGATGGTGCCAGTATCGTTGAGCGCGGTGGCGGCCGGGCCGAAGCCGAGGGCGGCGGCGAGGGCGAGGGGGACGATATTGGTGAGCACTGCAGTTCTCCGATCTGGGCCCCCTTGTGTCTTGGGGGGCCTTTGTTGCCCGCGGCGATGAAGGTTTTTCTTGGTCCCTTCCAGCGCCGTGGATATCGAAGAAACGCAAGGTGGTGCGGTTTCCGCCGCCGCCGTCGTTCAACTGGTTCTGAAGCCGGGTCCGGCCTCATTGAGCGACGGATACCGCCCTTCGGTCCGTATGCGCACGGAGCGCGGCGCGCGGGATACGAGCCAATTCGCACCAGGCCGAGGCAAAGGAATATCGACTATCGGGACGCTTTGCCCCGCGAGGGAAGCGCAAGGGACGGCCGGCCGCGGCTCGGAGTTGTGCCCGTCGTTGAAGGCGGAGGCGGCGGGACCGATTTCGGGCGGTCCACAAAAACGGTGCCCGTCAGGAGAGCCTTTTCGATCCCCCCGATCAACCCCGAACGCCGGTCCGCGCGCGGGATGGGCGAACTCGGACGGGGGGTTAAGTCGTTGGGGTTGCTTACGGTAGCGCTAACTGTGGACTCGCCCGGGCGAAGCGGGCGCGCCGAAGCCTGGGGACAGGGGAGCCGGGCCGAAGCTCGGCCTACAAGTCTGAGGGCGTATCATGTTCCGCGACGAGTTTCTCTACCATGTCCGCCACGGCGCCGGATTTGATTTCATTCGTCAGGAATTTCCCGGCAAGCGTGCCCGCACCGAACCCCAGCGGATTGAGCCCGGTGACCAGATAACCAAGCGCCCCGCAGCCAAGAATGATGCTGGCCGGCGGGGCAGCGTCGCCAAGGTTCTCGGCGGTGAAATACTTGGCAAACCCCGGTTTGGCGCGCGCGATGAAGCGGGCGAAGTAGCCGGCGGTTCCCTCGGCGTCTTCGTCGGTGAATTCCTCGTCCCCGTCGGGAACCGACGCGGTCAGGTTCTCGATGTCTTCAGCAAGCTGGTCGAGGAAGGAAAGGAGGCCGTCGTAGACCTCAGGATGCCCAACGGAAAGGTGGTTGTTTTTTCGGATCTTTACGCGGAACCCGGCAATCTGTGCGAGCAGGCTCGCGTTGTTCAGGACCAGGGCGCTGCGGTTGCGGGCAATATGTGTCTTGATCGTGGAGGTGCGAAATGAAGGGCCGTTCACGGGATCTTCCGTCGTCGCGGTTGTACCGGGTTCGGGCCGGAGATCGGATTCTTCCGGGTTCACAAGCTCGGCTGGCCGTTCGACTTTTCCCCGGATCGACTGGATGAGTTGTTGCATCGCCGGATGAGTGGCAGTGCCGTCCCAGTCGGTCAGGTCGATAGATCGGTCTTTGCAAAAGAAGGGGACGAAGACTGGATCGAGGTGGGCGTGGACCAGCGTCTCTCGGGACATGGCCGAACTGGCCAGTTCGCGGACACCGTCGGAGGAAACGCTGGCCTCGGTCCACAGGGTGAGCACGCAGGCGGCCGCCTCAGCCGTTTTCCAGTATTCCGAAGGCCAGGTTACTCCGCTGTCGGTGTCCTGTTTCCCCGAAATCTGAAGCCCCTCGTCGATCAAATTATTGCGGATGACGTCAACACGCTGGCGGTCATGGTAGGCGCAGGCGAGGAAGACGAAAGGATTGTCGAGTGCGGTCGTCGGGTCTGGATTCGTGGGTGCATCGGGGTCCGGGGAGCCGTGGAGATCAACCTCCGGCCACTGCGCTGGGCGCTCCAGACCCGCGGGCAGGATCGTGCCGCTGTCGCCGTCCATGACATCGAGCTGTTCCTGGGTCAGGCCAAATGTAGAAGAGAAATTCGTATGCGCGGCGGCGGTGACATCGTTCATGCCCGCCGCCGCGTATACGACGGTCAGAACACATGCCCCCTCGAGGTCCGCCCGCCAGAAGTTCGCCCCCCTGAGGTCCGCCCCCCGAGGCCCGCCACCATGGGGTCCGCCCCCCTTGGGTCCGCGCCCCCGAGGTCCGCCCCCCCGAGGTTCGCCTTCCTGAGGTCCGCGCCCCCCAGCGGGATTCGGCCGGCGTCGGCGAGCTTGCCGGATTTCTCGAATTCATCGCGAATCTTCGCCCCCTCGAAATCCGGCGTGAACGCCTCCCGCTCCCGCCGGGCGTTCCAGCTGTCCACCCCTTCCAGGAGCCACTCGATATGCTGTTGTTTCCCCTTGCCTGCCACGTTTGTTCGGGGACAACCCCAGGCGGCATCCACGAGGCAGGAAAGGCGTTTCGAAACGCCTTATGAACGCCCTTCGAAGGGCGTTGACGCCGGTTCAGAGCGCCGACAACCGTCGCCGGGCCTCGGCCGCGTCCTTGCGGCGGCGCACCTCGGCCTCACGCCTCTCCTGCGCGCGCAGGTGGGGCAGGGGGGCCGCGCCGGTCACCCGCCTGGTCACCGCGTCGGGCAGCGCGGGACGGGTGGTCGTGTCGACGAACGGGCTCACGGCGACGGTGCCTTCGGCTTAGAGGGTCTCGTGCTTGTCGAACAGCAGCTGGACGTGGTCGACGAAGCCGCCCGCGTTGCGGGTGACATCACTGCCGTTCACCAGGTGGTCGGCCCGCACCAGCTCCTCCTTGTGCCCAGCCCGCGGCGCGTCGACGCGCTGGGAGACGAACTGCCGGTGGCCCGGGCTAACCACGAGGCCGCCGGTGTTGTGGAGCGCGTCGGTGCGGATCGCGATCGGCGCGAAGAGCCCCGCCGCGCGCACCGTGTCGCGCCCGATCGAGCGCAGCACCTGCGGGCCCGGATTCCGGCGTCAGAACATTGTCGCGGGACGGAGCTCGTCCACGGGGCAGTGTGCGCCGCGCGCGCGCGTGATCGGCGTGCCCTTGGTGAAGGCGGCGCGCGCGGTCTCTGCCAGGCGCGCCCGGGCGCTCTCGCGGTCGATCGTGACCAGCGCGTATCCCTGCTTGCGCACCAGCGGCGCGAGCGGATGGAGATAGACCTCGGCAATGGTGCCCGCGGCATCGACCTCGACGAAGACCAGCGCCTCGCGCGCGCCGCCCGCCGGGCCCATGAAGGTGAGCAGGCTGTCGAGGAAGATCGGCGCGCCGGGCCGGCCGGCGCCGGTATCGCGGCTGACCAGAAAGGGCCCGCCGCCGCTGCCGCTGTCGGTGGCAAGCCCGAGCCGGACGGGCGCGGCCGGTTCGGCGAGGGCATAGACGTCCTCAAAGGCGAGATCGGAGGCATCGGTCAGCGGATCGCCCTCGTTGACGCCGGCGATCGCGCAGAAATCCGCGGAGCGGAAGACCTGAAGGTGGCGGGTGGGCACGGATGTGCGCAGGTGCGCTCGTTGGATATGCATGGACATCGTCGCCGCTCTTGCCTCGCAGGCCCCACAACGCGGGGGCAACTTCGTTCAAGTTATCTGCGAGGGGTCAATAAATCGTTGACCATGAAGGGAAAATGGCCGCCTGCTTGGCCGGCATCGTTGCCAGCCCGGAAACTATACGCCGGGGTGCTACAGGATTGTGTCAAAGCTATCGACAGCACCGGGCCGTGGGCGAATCACGCTGGCTCTGATAGAGCGGCGAGGCGTCTGGGCCACGGCGCAGGGCGCGGGAGCCGGGCAGATCGTCGCGCCCGAGACGACGTTGCAAGCACATGTGCCGCCTGCGCGCCACCGGACCGCGGCGCCGTTTTGGCGATTGGAAAAGGACAGCACCATGGATTTCGGGATCAGGGGGAAACGCGCGCTGATTTGTGCCGCGTCGAAAGGGCTCGGGCGCGGCGTGGCCGAAGCCCTGGCGGGCGAGGGGGTCGATCTCGTCCTGAACGCCCGCGGGACCGAGGCGCTTGAGGCGACGGCGGCGGCGATCGGGGCGGCCCATGCGGTAGAGGTGACGGCTGTCGCGGCCGACATCACCACCGAGGACGGCCGGGCCCGGGTGCTCGACGCCGCGGGCCCGCTCGACATCCTCGTCACCAACGCCGGCGGCCCGCCGCCGGGGGTCTGGACCGACTGGAACCGCGACGATTTCATCGCCGCCATTGACGCCAACATGCTGTCGGCGGTCGCGCTGATGCAGGCCGTCGTTCCGGGGATGATGGACCGGGGCTGGGGCCGTGTGGTCAACATCACCTCGCGCTCGGTCAAGGCGCCGATCCCGGCGCTGGGCCTGTCCAACTCCGCGCGCGCCGGCCTGACCGGTTTCGTCGCCGGCATGTCGCGGCAGGTGGCAGGGGCGGGCGTGACCGTCAACAACGTGCTGCCGGGATCGCACGACACCGACCGGGTCCGCGGCATGGACAGGCGCAACGCAGAGGCCAAGGGGATCAGCCTCGCAGAGCAGGCGGCGTCCCGGCGGGCCGGCAACCCCACCGGACGCGACGGAGATGCGACGGATTTCGGCGCCGTCGTGGCTTTCGTGTGCTCGGCGCAGGCGGGTTTCATGGTCGGCCAGAACATCCTCGTCGATGGCGGACACGTGAACGCCACGATCTGACAGCGACACCGGCGCGTGTCGCCGAGGCGGCCGGCGCGCCCTACGGATGCGCCAGCAGCAGGTCGGTCGGGGGGGCACGCAGCAGCGCGGCCGCGAATCCACCCAACGGATGGGTCGAGAACCGACTGCGGGTATGGGTGCCGAGCGCGATCAGATCCGGCTTGAAGTCCTGGATATGCCTGTCGGTCACCGCGCCGAGACTGCCGGTGACCGGGGTCACCGCGCAGAGCTCCTCCGAAAGGCCCTGGGCGGCGCACCACGTGCTGCGCGTCGCCTCGGCCTCGGCGGTCAACTCATGGTCCATCGCGCCACCCGGGTGTTCGTGCGTGAGGCCGGCGAACGGCAGGTGGATGGCATGAAACGCCGAGATTTCCGCCTTTGGCGCCAGTTTGCGGGCGGCGTCGAGTGCGGTCGCGCATGCACCCGAGAAGCTCACCGGCGCAAGAATCCGGCCGTAGTCATGGTCGGCGGGATCGCGCACGAGCAACGCTGGCCGGCGTGACAGCCGCACCAGACGTTCGACGGTCGTCTCGCGGAGCATATCGAGGAACGGACGCGGTCGGTGCAGGCCAAACAGCACGATATCGGCGTTTCGCGCGCGGGCGGCTTCGGCGATGGTGACGATCGGGTCGCCGATGAGCGCGGCCACCTTTGCGCCTTTGCCGTTGGGCTGGGCGTCGACAAACCGGCGCAACCGCTCCTCGGCCCCGGATCGGACGGTCTCGGCCAGATCCCGCGGCAGCGCGTCATCGACGACATGCAGCACATGGCAGGTTGCATCATTCTGCTGCGCCAATCGGAGCGCACGGCGCACGGCCCGGTCGGAGCGTTCGGAAAGGTCGGTTGCAACAAGGAAAACGCGCATGTCTGCCTCCCATAGGTTATATTTGCTATTTGGGGATCACCCGGGCGCCAGGCAAGGTCGGCGGGTGCGCCGCGGGCTTGCGGGCGCGGGTGGGGGCTGTTATCTGCCCCAGAAATCGAAATCCGATCAGTTTGATCGGGTATGGGACCCCATCCATGCAAGCTCGGCTGGACGTACGCAACATCACCCGCGCCTTTGGCGGCCGGCAGGTGGTGAGCGACGTGTCGCTGACCGTGCACCCGGGCCAGGTGACCTGCCTGCTTGGGCCCTCGGGCTGTGGCAAGTCGACCACGCTCAGGATCATCGCCGGCGTCGAGCGGCCGGACGCAGGCGAAATCCGCATCGACGGTCGGGTGATCGCGGGCTCCGGCGCCTGGGTGCCGCCCGAAGGGCGCGGCACCGGGCTGATGTTCCAGGATTTTGCTCTGTTCCCGCATCTCAGCGTGTTCGACAACGTAGCCTTCGGGCTTGCAGGGACCCGGACCGAAAAGCGGCTCAGGGTACGTGAGCTGCTCGAGAAGGTCGGGCTGGTTCGTTACGAGGCGAGTTTCCCGCACGAGCTTTCGGGCGGCGAGCAGCAGCGCGTGGCTCTGGCGCGCGCGCTCGCGCCCCGGCCCCGGATCATGCTGATGGACGAGCCGTTCTCCGGCCTCGACAACCGCCTGCGCGACGGCATCCGCGACGAGACCCTGTCGATCCTGAAGGACGAGAGCACAGCGGTTCTGATGGTGACCCACGAGCCCGAGGAAGCGATGCGCATGGCCGACGAGATCGCGCTGATGCGGCGCGGCCGGATTGTCCAGCACGGCGCCCCTTACAACGTCTACAACGCGCCGATCGACCGCGAGGCGGCGGCGTTTTTCTCGGATATCAACGTGATCCGGGGAGAAGTGCAGGGGCTTCTCACCGAGACACCCTTCGGCAAGTTCATGGCGCCGGGGCAGCCCGACGGCGCCGAGGTCGAGATCGTGATCCGGCCGCAGCATATCCGGATCGACTTCGACCGGGGCGGGCAGGGGCCGTCGCCTACCCCGGAACACGGGGTCTGGGCGCGTGGCGTGGTCGAGCGCGCGCGGTTTATCGGCAAGGAGAGCCTCGTGGAGTTCCGGATGGAGTTCGCCCGTGCGCACCTCTCGGCGACAGTCCCGGGGGTGTTCCTGCCGAAGCCCGGTACGCCGCTCTGGATCGCGATCCGGCGCGACCGCTGTTTCGTGTTCCCGTTCGTCCCGCAGAAGGACTGGCGCCGGCGCGAGGATTGAGGGCATTGTCGGGCGCCGGGGGAGACGCGGTTTGAAAACCGCGTGCAAAGCCGCTTCGAAGCGGCTTCCCCGCGCCCGGCCTCACCCCCGGGCACCCGGCATTTTCTGTCGCGCCGCCCCGCCGGTTTGGCATTTTCTTGCATGATCGGCGCTTTCGGGCTTTGATCTTCCGGCCCGAGTGAATAGATAGCGTCGGGAAGTTTCGGACAAATCATCCGCGAAAGGAAAGCGAATGTCTCTTGGGCCATGGCAAGTTCTTCTGATCGCCATTGTCGTGCTTGTCCTGTTCGGACGGGGCAAGATCGCCTCGCTGATGGGCGAAGTCGGCAAGGGGATCACCTCGTTCAAGCGGGGTGTTGAGGAAGGCAAGCAGGAAATAGAGGAGCAGGCCGCCGACGCGGCCAAGGACGTCACCCCGGAAGAGGACAAGGACAAGGCCTGAGCGGCCCGATCCTGTCCTGATCCACCCGTCTGGATCCACCTTTTTGGGGGCCGTCCATGTTCGATATCGGGTTCACCGAGCTAATGGTCATCGGCGTTGTCGCGCTGATCGTTGTCGGGCCGAAAGACCTGCCGACGCTGTTTCGCACGCTCGGCCGGTTCACCGCGCGGATGCGCGGGTTGGGACGCGAGTTCACCTCGGCGATGAACGCGGCCGCGGACGAGAGCGGCATGAAAGACGTGGCCAAGGACCTCAAGGGGATGACCAACCCCAAGTCCTACGGGCTCGACAAGTTGAGCGAGGCGGCGGACAAGTTCGACAACTGGTCGCCGACCACGCCCAAGACCCCGCCGAAAAAGCCTGACGCCGACGATCCTGACCGGGCCGCCGACATCGAGAAGATCCGCGCCGCGACCGAGGCGAAAGGCCGCGAGACGCTGGCGCGTGAGCAGGCGGCGGCCGAAGCGCCGAAACCGGCCGAAGCGCCGAAACCGGCCGCGAACAAGCCAGCCACGAAGAAGCCAGCCACGAAGAAGCCAGCCACGAAGAAGCCGACAACGAAGAAACCGGCTGCCAAGAAACCTGCCGCCAAGAAACCTGCCGCCAGGAAACCCGCCGCGCCGCAAGACCCGGCCGAGACGAAGACCGACGATACATGAGCCGGACCGAAAACGACATCGAGGATTCCTCCGCCCCGCTGATCGAACATCTCGCGGAACTGCGCACCCGCCTGATCCGGGCGGTGATCTATTTCGTCGGCGGCTTCATCATCGCTTTCGCCTTCTCCGGCGCGGCCCTCGACTGGCTGCTGGTTCCAATTGAATCCAGCATGCGCTCCTTGGGCAATCCCAACCCGGTGATGCAGTACACCGCGCCGCAGGAGTACTTTTTCACGCTGATCCGCATCGCCATGGTCGGCGGGCTGTTCCTTTCCTTTCCCTTCGTCGCCAACCAGCTCTGGCGGTTCGTCGCACCCGGGCTCTACAAGTCCGAGAAAGCGGCGTTTCTGCCGTTCCTGATCGCCTCGCCGGTGATGTTCACCCTCGGCGGGGTCTTCGCGCACCTGGTGGTCACCCCGCTGGCGATGCAGTTCTTCCTCGGCTTCGCCGACGCCTCCTCGCTGGTGACGGCCTTGTTCGACGAGGTGCCTGCGAACGCGGGCGAAGTGCTCGACGGCACCGTCGTGCCCGCAGCGAAGGACGGGATCGAGATCGTCTTCCAGGGCAAGGTCAACGAGTCGCTCGACATCACTCTCAAGCTGATTGTCGCCTTCGGGCTGTCGTTCCAGCTCCCCGTGCTGCTCACGCTCATGGGGCGTGCCGGCATGGCGACCGCCGCGGGCCTCGCGGGCGTGCGCAAATACGCCGTGGTCGGCATTCTGACCCTCGCCGCCGTCGTCACGCCGCCCGATATCATCACCCAGGTGATCCTGTTCGTCGTGGTCTACGGGCTTTACGAGATCTCGATCCACCTCGTGCGCCGGTTCGAGAAACAACGCGAAGCGCGGCTGAGGGCCGAGGGGCTGTGGTTCGAGGATGACGAGGACGAGGATGGGGACGGGGACGAAGACAAGCCCGCACCGGCCGCCGCCGAAGAGGTGCCGCTCGATGACGACCCGATCCTGAAGGAGTTTGACGACGAGGAAGAGGCCGACGATCTCGCCCATCACGGCGAGGGCGGGACGTGGGAGATCGCCGAAGACGCGCAAGGCGCGGATGAGGCAGCCCCTGAAGTGGACGGCGAAACCAGCGGCAAAGCCGACGGGAAAACCGGCGGCGGCGACGCCGACGAAGACCCGGGCGCGGTCAACAAGGACTGAGGGCCGACGGATGGCAGACGACGCGCTCACCCGGATCGCCGCAGCGCTGGAGCGTTTGGCGCCCGCGCCGCTTGCCGCGCCCGACTTCGACGCGGCCCAGGCCTTCGTCTGGCATGTCGAACCCGACCGTCTCGTTCCGGTCGCCCGGGTCAACCGGGTCGATATCTCCCTGCTCGTCGGCGTCGACCGGGTCCGCGATATCCTGCTCGACAACACCCGCCAGTTCGCCCGCGGCCTGCCCGCCAACAACGCGCTGCTCTGGGGCGCGCGAGGCATGGGCAAGTCGTCGCTGGTCAAAGCCGTGCACGCGGCGGTGGCGGCAGAGGGGCATCCGATCAAACTGGTCGAGCTGCAACGCGAAGACATTCCGAGTGTTGGCCGGCTTCTCGCTCATCTGCGCGAAACCGAAAACCGCTTCGTGCTGTTCTGCGACGATCTTTCCTTCAGCCATGACGATCAGCACTACAAAAGCCTCAAGGCGGTGCTCGATGGCGGGGTCGAGGGGCGGCCGGACAATGCCGTATTCTACGCCACCTCCAATCGCCGCCACCTGATGCCGCGCGACATGATCGAGAATGAGCGCCATTCGGCGATCAATCCGGCCGAGGCGGTGGAGGAGAAGGTCTCGCTGTCCGACCGGTTCGGGCTCTGGCTCGGGTTTCATCCCTGCACCCAGGACGATTACCTGGCGATGATCCGGGGCTATTGCGACGCCTTCGCAATCGACATCGACGACGCGACGCTTCGGGCCGAGGCGATCGAATGGCAGGCCACCCGCGGCGCGCGTTCGGGTCGGGTGGCCTGGCAATACGTGACCGACCTCGCGGGCCGGCGTGGGGTCGGTATCGCCGGTTGAGCCGGGCGACGCGGGCGCGCGCCCGCGTGAACGCCGCGTGCGCGGCGTTTCCCGCCCCTTCACCATCGTCCGCCTTCCGTCCGGCACGAATTCGCCGCCCTGCGGCATGATCTTGAACAACCGGGGGGTTCGCCACTAGATTGTTGCATACTTCTGGTCGCCGACCTGCCAGCCGGGGTCCGGTCCCGGCGCGGACGAAGGGGGAAAACATGGAACTGCGTCAAGCACTTCGCGCCTATACGAAAAAGGACAACCGGCTCGCTTACCTGAGCCTCATCCCGAATCTCGCGGTCTATTTCGCGGCCGTCGCCGCCTCGATCATGGCGGTCGAGCAGGGCCGCTGGCTGATCGCGGGTTTCGCGATCGTCGTGCTGGCCTTCGCAGGCGTACGTCTCTACGTGCTCCAACATGACCTCGGGCACATGTCCTTGTTCGAAACCAAGCGCCTGAACGAGATCTGGGGCTACCTCGTTTCGCCGTTCACCATGGCGGCCTATCCCCAGATGCGCCACAACCACAATCTGCACCACGCCTACGTCGGCGATCTCGATGCCCGCGAGACCACCGAGATCTTCACCATGACGGTGCGCGAATGGGAAGAGGCCGGGTTCTGGAAGCGGCTTTACTACCGGCTCTACCGCAACCCGCTCGTGCTCGTGCCCGTCGGCGCAGCTTACGTCTATTTCCTCGTCTACCGCTGGCCGAAGAACGCCGCCGAGGTCGGCGCGGCCGCGATGCTTGCCCACAACGCCGCGATCCTCGCCTATCTCGGCGTGATCTGGGCCCTTGCCGGCTGGAGCGGCGTGTTCACCGTCTTGTTCGGGATCTGGGTGGGCGGCATGCTCGGCGTGTTCCTCGTCTATCTGCAGCACAATTTCGAAGGCACCTGGTGGGACCGCCGCCCCGACCTCGACCCGTCGCGCGCCGCCATCCAGGGCGGGTCCTGCCTCGATTTTGGCTGGGTGTTCGACGAGTTGGTGGCCAATATCACCAAGCATGACATCCACCACCTGGTGGCCTCGATCCCCTCCTACCGGCTGCGCGCGGCGCACCGTGAACTGGAAAAAACCCATGAGCTGCGCCGGATCACTTTCCCCGAGGCGCTGCACGCCTTCACGCTGAAGCTCTGGGACGAGGATGCCGAGCAGCTTGTGCCGTTCCCGAAGGAACGCACGCGGGTGATGACGCCGGCTCGGTGACGTAGCCGCGCTGGACCGGTCTTGCAGGGTGCGCTTGTCTCTCGTGTCGGGGCGGCGCGTGCTGGTTCGGATCGGCGATGCGGGTCGATTGCTCCGTCGACCGCGGCATCCTTGCCCGGACTGTTGCGTTGGGTGTCGGCTTGCGCCTATTCCCGTCCGATTTCGCAATTGTCGTCCGCTCGCCCGGATGTCCTGAACCCCGGGTGCTCTACCCGCGCCGCACCCAGGCGCCACGCGGACTGCGCACGACAATCTTTTCCCTTCGCCCACACCTCGCCCGGGCGAAGCTCAGTTAGCGGTAACGTCAATCATAACAGAGGGTTGACCCCCTGTCCGAGTTCGCCCACCCCCTGCAAAGCCTTCGCCCGCCCGGAAAAACGGGGAGAAACTCAGGCCAGAACGCCCTCGGCGGTGATCCGGGTCTTGCCGCCGAACCAGGGGTGCAGCGCGTCCGGCAGCGTCACCGAGCCGTCTTCCTCCTGGCCGTTTTCGAGTACCGCGATCAGGCACCGGCCGACCGCCACGCCCGAGCCATTGAGCGTATGCAGGTATTCCGGCTTCGCGCCCGGTTCCGGCCGGAACCGCGCGTTCATCCGCCGGGCCTGGAACGCGCCGGTGGTGGAGACGGAGCTGATCTCGCGGTAGCACTCCTGCCCCGGCAGCCAGACCTCGATGTCATGGGTGCGCCGCGCCCCGAAGCCGGTGTCGCCCGCGCAGAGCACGACCGTGCGGTAGGGCAGGCCGAGCCGTTCGAGAATACCCTCGGCGCGCGCCGTCATCGCCGCGTGCTCGGCCTCGCTGTCCTCGGGCCGGGTGATCGAGACCATTTCGACTTTCTCGAACTGGTGCTGGCGCAGCATGCCGGCGGTGTCCTTGCCCGCCGATCCCGCCTCGGAGCGAAAACAATTGGTATGGGCGACGTAGCGCATCGGAAGGTCCGACCCGTCCACGACCTCGCCGTTGACGAAGTTGGTCAGCGTCACTTCCGCAGTGGGGATCAGCCACCAGCCTTCCTCGGTCTTGTAGCTGTCCTCGCCGAATTTCGGCAGCTGCCCGGTCCCCAGCATCATCTCCTCGCGCACCAGCACCGGGGTGATCGCCTCGGTCAACCCGTTTTCGGTCACATGCGTGTCGAGCATGAACTGCGCGAGGGCGCGGTGGACACGGGCGACGGCGCCGGTCAGCACGGCGAAACGCGCGCCCGAGAGCTTGGCCGCGAGCTCGAAATTGAGCCCGCCCCGGGTGGCGGCAAGCTCGTAGTGCTCCTTCGGGGCGAAAGCGAAGTCCCGTGGCGTGCCCCAGCGCTTGATCTCGACGTTCTCCGCCTCGTCCGCCCCGTCCGGGACGTCCTCGGCCATGATGTTGGGCAGCTCCATGAGCAGGTCGGTCAGCGCCCGGTCCTTGGCCTTGGCCTCGTCGTTCAGCGCGGCGATCTCGCCCTTCTTCTCGGCGACCAGCGCGCGCAGCCGTTGAAACTCGGCCTCGTCGCCTTTCGCCTTGGCGGCGCCCACCTGTTTGGCGGCCTTGTTGGCCTCGGCCTGCGCGCCCTCGGCCGCCGTGATCGCCGCACGCCGCGCCTCGTCGAGCCCCAACACCTCGCCCGACACGCCCGAAAGCCCGCGCCGCGCCATGGCGGCGTCGAAGGCGGCGGGATTGTCGCGGATCATACGGATGTCGTGCATGGGCCTGTCCTCAGGGTTGTTCCGGGCGCGGGTATGCCGGATTTGGGGGGGCGAGGGAAGGGGCTAGTCGGGGCGGTCTTGCGGGGGGATGTAGGCGTCGGGGTCGGACTTCCAGAGGGTCCATTCGTCGTCGAAGTCGGACAAGCCGAGATCGTCGGCGGGCCAGTGGGCCGGGCGGGGGATGGCGTCGGGTAGCGTGACGGTACCGTCGCCGAACATAGAAATGACTTGGTCGGCGGAGATCGGCACGCTGGCCAGATCCAGTGATTTCAGCGCCGCCCGGGTTGTGTCTGCCGCGCTGAAATCGGTAGATTGATCCAACCGCGCACCGCCGAGGTCCGCCCCCTCCAGTCGTGCCTTGAAGAGCATGGCCCCCTCCATCCGCGCCGAGCTGAGGTCTGCAGAGTCCAGCCTGGCTTCAGTGAGGTACGCCCCTTCCAACCGGGCCTCGAAGAGATTTGCCTCCGACATCCATGCTTCACCGAGGTCTACCCCTTGCATCCGCGCCCCGGCGAGGTTCGCACCTACCAACTGCGCCCTCCGGAAGTTCGCCCCTTCCAATCGGGCGCGGGTCATGAGCGCATTGGTGAAATCGAGATTCGACAAGTCCGTCCCTTGAAGGTTGGTTTCGCGCAGGTCGAGGCGATAGCCGTCATCGCTTTGGCGGATGTCGGCTTTTTCCCGAGCCTTCTGCTCAGCGTTGCGCCGTCCGATCACGGTAAGCGCGGCCTGGGTATCGGTGCGGCATTTCAGCTTCCGGGCCCATTTCCATGCCTTGGATTCGAAAATCGAATGGGTGAAACGCTTTGTGCGTGCCTCTTCGTGCGCCTTTCGCTCGTCATCGGTGGCGTCGTCGGTGGCGTCGTCGGTGGCGTCGTCGGGCAGAGGCCCCCAATCGGGCTCTGGGAAAGTATCGGCGCCTTCGGCCTTGGCATTTTCGCGGATGTAGGCGGTGAGGATTTCCATGATCTGGACGTGATCGCGCAGGCTGTCTTGGGCGAGGCGTTCGAGGGCGTATATGGCGCCGATGCGGACTTCGAGGTTGGGTTCGGTGAAATCTTCTAGGATCGGTTTGGTGTAATCGAGTTTCCCGTGTTCGTCTTTTTCATACCGCTTGAATCCCCCGGAAGAGATGCGGTGGCGTTTTACGCTACGGGTCGCCCCGAGGTTCCCCACCGCCTTGTTGATCCGCTCGGTGATCTGGCCCTGTTCGGCGATGTCCGCCTGCCGCTGCGCGACGAAGCTGCGCCAGACCAGGAATGGAGCACCGAATACTGCCGCGACCGCGAGGCCGATGTTGCGGATGGCAGCGCCGTCGACCTCGGTTCCTTGAGCTACCGCTGCATAGACGGCCACGCCGAATGCGACGAGTAGCCCAAGCGCAACAAGGACGATGAACAGCGCGAGGGCCTGGGTGATCAACCCGAGGGCGACCCCAAAGAACTGGATCTGGTTGTAGTCTGGCGACCAGCTCAGGCGCATCTAGTCCCAGATGGTCTTGTTGTTGCGGTCGTCACTCATACATGCCCTCCGGATGGTGTCATCAAACACCCCGCCCCATTGCTTGCCAACCCCGCACCCCGAGATTAGGGTGCGCGCCAACCGAACCGGGGTCCCCCCACCGAACAAGGCCCCCTACCGAACAAGGATTGTCTCATGCTCGTCTCGCCCGCTTTCGCGCAGGCCGCTGGCGCCCCCACCGCGGGGCTGCTCAATTCCATGCTTATCCCGATGATCCTGGTCTTCGCGATCATGTGGTTCTTCCTGATCCGTCCGCAGCAGAAAAAGCTCAAGGACGACGAGAAGATGCGCGGTGCCCTGCGCCGCGGCGACAAGGTGCTGACCTCGGGCGGCATCGTCGGCAAGGTGACCAAGGTCAAGGACGACGGCGAGATCGAGATCGAGATCGCCCAGAACGTGAAGATCCACGTGGTCAAGGGCGCGATCACTCAGGTGATGTCGAAGACCGAGCCCGCCGAGGGCTGAGGCCCGCCTGACATCTGACCCCGGGAGATCCCCCCCTCATGATGCACTATCCCCTCTGGCGACGGATCGTGGTGATCGGGCTCGTGGTGCTCGGCCTTGCCGCCGCCGCACCCAACCTGTTCTACCCGCGGGTCGAGGCCCATAACGACGCCATTGCCGAGATCGAGGCGATGGGCGCGACGCCGGAGCGCGAGGCCGCGCTGTCGGCCTGGCCCTCCTGGCTGCCGTCCTCGCTGGTGAACCTCGGGCTCGATTTGCGCGGCGGCGCGCAATTGCTCGCCGAGGTCCATGTCCAGGACGTCTATGCGCACCGCATGGACGCGCTCTGGCCGGAAGTGCGCGATGTGCTGCGCGATGAGCGCGACGCGGTCGGCGCGATACGGCGTCTCGAGGCGCCAGACGGACTGCTTCAGGTGCGCATCGACAACCCGGGAGGCATGGCCGCGGCGCTCGAGGCGGTGAACGGGCTGGCCAGCAACGTCGTCAGCCTCACCGGCATCGGCTCGAAGGACATCGAGGTGGCCGGCGACGGCGACGTCATCATCGTGCAGCTCTCCGAGGCCGAGCAGCTTGCGACCGACGACCGGACGATCCAGCAATCGCTCGAGATCATCCGCCGTCGGGTCGACGAGGTGGGCACGCGCGAACCGTCGATCACCCGGCAGGGAGAGCGGCGGATCCTGATCCAGGTGCCGGGGCTGGGGTCGGCCGATGAGCTGAAGGCGCTGATCGGCACCACCGCGCAGCTGACCTTTCAGCCGGTGGTGGGGCGCACGACCGATGGAAACACGGCGCCCGGCGCCCGCCAGGAGCTGCTGCCCTCGCTCGACGAGGAGGGGGTGTGGTACATCCTCGAACAGACCCCGGTCGTGACCGGCGAGGAGCTGACCAACGCCCAGCCGAGCTTCGACCAGAACGGCCGTCCGGCGGTGAGTTTCCAGTTCAACGTCTCGGGCGCGCGCAAGTTCGGCGAATACACAGGCGCCAATGTCGGCTCGCCCTTTGCCATCGTGCTCGACGAAGAGGTGATCTCGGCGCCGCGCATCAACGAGGCGATCCCCGGCGGATCCGGGATCATCACCGGCAACTTCACGGTCGAGGACTCGACCGAGCTTGCGGTGTTGCTGCGCGCCGGCGCGCTGCCGGCGGAGATGACCTTCCTCGAGGAGCGCACGATCGGCCCGGAGCTCGGCGCAGACAGCATCGAGGCGGGCAAGATCGCCTCGATCGTGGCGTTCTGCGCGGTGCTGGTGTTCATGGCGCTCAGCTACGGCTGGTTCGGGATCATTGCCAACGTCGCGCTGATCCTCAACGTCGCCATGGTCTTCGGGCTGCTGTCCGCCATCGGCGCGACGCTGACGCTGCCCGGCGTCGCGGGGATCGTGCTCACCATCGGCATGGCGGTGGACGCCAATGTGCTGGTGTTCGAGCGGATCCGCGAGGAGCTGAAGGCGGGCAGGGGGCCTGCGCGCGCCATCGAGCTTGGCTACGAGAAGGCACTCAGCGCCATCATCGACGCCAACATCACCACCGTCATCACCGCGTCGATCCTGTTCATGATGGGGTCTGGGCCGGTGAAGGGCTTCGCCGTCACCTTGTTCTTCGGCATCATCACCTCCGTCTTCGCCGCGATCTTCGTCACCCGTCTTCTGATCGTGATGTGGTTCGAACGCCGGCGGCCCAAGACAATCGAAGTATAGAGAGGCTCGGTCCAGACCATGCGCCTGAAACTGGTACCCCACGAGACCAAGATCGACTTCTTCAACCGCTCGGCGGTCACCCTCGGGCTCTCGGGCCTCCTGATGGTCGCCTCGGTGGTGGCCTTCCTCGTCCTCGGGCTCAACTTCGGGATCGATTTCCGTGGCGGCACGACGATTCGCACGGAATCGACCCAAGCGCTCGACGTCGGGCTCTACCGTGACGCGCTCACCCCGCTGGGCGTGGGCGAGGTGGCGATTACCGAGGTGTTCGACCCCGGCTTCGCCGAAGACCAGCACGTGGCTTCGATCCGCATCGAGGCGCAGGACGACGAACAGGCGATCACGCCCGAGACCGTTCAGGCGATCGAAGACGCGCTGATCGCGGTCGATCCCGCCATCGCCTTCCGCTCGGTGGAAAGCGTCGGGCCCAAGGTTTCGGGCGAGCTGATCCTGACCGCGATCTATTCGGTGCTGGCCGCCATCGGCGCGGTGCTGGTCTATATCTGGCTCAGGTTCGAATGGCAGTTCTCGCTCGGCGCGGTGGCGGCACTTGTGCATGACGTGCTCATCACGATCGGCATCTTCGCGGTGTTCCAGATCAAGTTCGACCTCGCCGTCATCGCGGCGCTGCTCACCATCGTCGGCTATTCGCTGAACGATACCGTGGTGGTCTTCGACCGGGTGCGCGAAAACCTGCGCCGGTTCAAGAAACTCGACCTCAAGGACGTGTTGAACCTCTCCATCAACGAGACCCTCAGCCGCACGTTCATGACCTCGGTGACGACGCTGCTTGCCCTCTTCTCGCTGTTGGTTCTCGGCGGCGACACGATCCGCGGTTTCGTCTTCGCGATGATCCTCGGCGTCATTATCGGCACCTATAGCTCGATCTACGTGGCCTCGGCGATCCTGCTGCGCCTTGGCGTCAAACGCGATTGGTCGAAGCCCGACGGCGAAGCCGGGACACAGTTCGCGAATGTCGATGCCTGAGATTGTCCAGGGCGTGCTGGCCACGCCCGGGCTTTTCTGGATCGCGCTCACCTTTCTCGCCGCGGGCCTTGTGCGCGGGTTCACCGGTTTCGGCACGGCGCTGATCGTTATGCCGGTTGCGGCGGTGTTTCTGCCGGTGCCGCTGGCGATTGCGCTGGTGATGTTTGCCGGCATGTTCACCTGGCCGCTGATCGTGCCGCGGGCGTTTCGCGAAGCCGACCGGCGTGAAGTGCTGATGTTGGCGGGCGCGGCCATCGTGACCGCGCCGGTTGGGGTCTGGCTGCTGTCCTGGGTCGAACGCGACGTGTTGCGCTGGGTGGTGGCGCTGGCCGCCGCCGCGACACTGGCAGCACTCGTCACCGGCTGGCGCTACCATGGACGGGTGCGTGGCCCGGGGCTCGCAGGCGTTGGCGGGGCTGCGGGGGTGCTTGGCGGCACCACCGGGCTCACCGGCCCGCCGGTCATCCTGTTCTACCTTGCCAGCACCCGGCCGGCGGCAATGATGCGCGCCAATACGATCCTGTTTCTGGCTCTGCTCGACATCGGGATCGTGGTGAACATGGTGGCGCGCGGGTTGATCGACTGGGCAGTGATCCCGATGACGGCAGCGCTTGCGGTGCCCTACGGAGCCGGGATCCTGACCGGGCAGAGGCTGTTTCACCCCGACCTCGAACGGGTCTACCGCTGGCTTGCCTATTCGGTGATCGCGGTGGCGATTCTGACCGGTTTGCCGCTGTTCGACTGAGGGTCAGCCGGCCCGCGCGAACAGGTAGCCACGGCTGTCGACGAGCGTCGCCCAGGTGAGGCCGGAGACATCGAGCACCTCGCGAAACCCGGCTGTGTTGCTGGCCTCGTCGGCGAGCAGCAGCACCCCGCCGGGGCGCAGGTGACCGACCAGGCGGGCGAGGACCGCGTGTCGGTGGGTCGCGTCGAGCATGTGCAGCGTGCGGTCGAGCAGCAGCGCGTCGAACCTGCCCTCGGGCACGAAGGTTGTGATGTCGGCGACCTGGCCGGTGACCGGCAGGCCCTCGACCTCCGCGGCCGCCGTGAGATCGGCAATGCCCTTGGGCGAAATGTCGACCCCGACCACGCTGTGCCCCAAACGCGCAAGCGGCAGCGCGTCGCGCCCCTGGCCACAGCCGATGTCGAGCACCCGGGCGGGCGGGGTGAGAAGGTCGGCGAAGGCGTCCAGCAGGACTTTGGTCGGTGCCCCGAGGGCATCGGCCTGGTCGCGGTAGAGCTTGTCGTAGTCGTATCCCATGAACCCGTGCTAGGGACGCGCTGTCGGCTTGTCCAAGTGAAATATTTCGTGATTGCGACGACGGTGGGGGAACCCCGTTTCGAAACGGGGTGTAACGCGATTTCGAAATCGCGTTGCCAAGCGGTTTCGAAACCGCTTCGACGCGGCCGGTGGACGCTTTTCTTCCCGCGACGGAACGGGTACCACGGCGCCATGCAGATCGAAGAGATCAGATATGACGACGCACGGCCGATCGACGGCTATGGGCCGGGGTTCTTCAGGGTCGGCGGCGAGGTTCTGCGCGGGGCGGTGATCGTGACCGCGACCGAGGCGCGGGTCTGGCAGGGCCTGGAGGACACCGCGGCGCTGACCGCGCTCGCCGAGCGGGTCGATGTGATCCTGTTCGGCTCGGGCGCGGTGATGACCGGCGCACCGGTGGGGCTCACCCGCGTGATCGAAGCGGCTGGCATGGGGGTCGAGCTGATGGCAAGCCCGGTCGCCTGCCGCAGCTACAACATTCTGCTCGCCGAGGGCCGCCGTGTCGCCCTCGCGGCGCTGCCGGTGTAACCGGCATGGAGCTGACGGCGCAGGACCTCACGGTGTCGCGGGGCGGCGTCCCGGTGCTGGAGGGGCTCTCCTTTACCCTGCGGGCGGGCGAGGTGCTGGTGCTGCGCGGCCCGAACGGTTCGGGGAAAACAACGCTTCTGCGCACACTTGCGGGACTTCAGCCGGCGCTGCGCGGCGAGATCAGCCAACCGCCCGAGGCAATCGCCTACGGCGCGCATGCCGACGGGCTGAAGGCCACGCTGACGGTGGCCGAGAACCTCGCCTTCTGGGCGTCGGTCCACGGGCTTTCCGACATCGACGTAGCGCTTGACCATTTCAACCTGCGCGGCCTGGCGAATCGGGCGGCGCAGAACCTTTCGGCCGGGCAGAAACGCCGGCTGGGCCTCGCGCGGCTCCTGGTGATCGGGCGGCCGATCTGGCTGCTGGACGAGCCCACCGTAAGCCTCGACGTGGCCTCGGTCGGGCTGTTCGCGGATGCGGTGCGGACCCACGTGGCCGGTGGCGGCGCCGCGCTCATCGCCACCCACATCGACCTCGCGCTTGACGCCGAGGTGTTCGACGTCGGCCCCTACAAGGCCGACCCGAACGCCGCGCAGGGACACCGCACCGCCTTCGACCAGGCGCTCGACGGGGCCCTCGACGGGGCCCTCGACGGGGCGCCGCTATGATCGCGCTCGCCCTACGCGATCTGCGCCTCGCCATCAGGGCGGGCGGGGGCTTCGGCCTCGGGCTCGCCTTCTTCCTGATCGTGGTGACGCTGGTGCCCTTCGGCGTCGGCCCCGAGAGCGACATTCTCGCGCGGATCGCGCCCGGGATCCTCTGGGTGGGCGCGCTGCTCGCCTGCCTGCTCTCGCTCGACCGGATCTTTCAGCTCGATTTCGAGGATGGCAGCCTCGATCTGCTCGCCACAGCCCCCCTGCCGATGGAAGGCACCGTGGCGGTCAAGGCGCTGGCGCATTGGGTCACGACGGGCCTGCCGCTGGTGCTCGCAGCGCCGGTTCTGGGCGTGCTCCTGCACCTGCCCGCGCCGGGGCATTTGTGGATGTTCATCACGCTTCTGCTCGGCACGCCTGCCCTCAGCATGATCGGCGCCTTCGGGGCTGCTTTGACTGTGGGCCTGAAGCGCGGCGGACTGCTGCTCTCGCTCCTGGTGCTGCCGCTCTACGTGCCGACGCTCATTTTCGGCGCCGAGGCCGCGACCCGCGCGATCGACGGGTTCGACAACACCGGGCCCCTGATGATGCTCGCCGGCATCACCCTCGCCTCGATCGCGCTCTTGCCCTTTGCCGCCGCGGCTGCGCTTCGGATCAACCTCAGGTAACGTGAACCGCGAATTTGTGAACCCGCCGCCTCTTGTCGGCGCCCCGACCAGATCATAGGACAGCTTCATGTCAGCACCGAACCAACGCACCAGACAGGCCCGGGACAAAATCAACTGGATCTGGGAATGGGCGAACCCCGTGAAATTCATGTGGTTCTCCGGCCTGGTATTGCCCTGGCTCATTGGCGCCACGGTATTGGTGATGGGGGCTGGTCTGGTCTGGGGCTTCTTCTTCACCCCCGAGGCGGTAAACTTCGGCTCCTCCGTCAAGATCATCTATGTCCATGTGCCCTCCGCTTTCATGGCGATATCGGCGTGGTTCATGATGGTGGTGGCCTCGGTGATCTGGCTGATCCGCCGCCACCATGTCTCGGCGCTGGCGGCCAAGGCGGCCGCGCCCGTGGGCACCGTCTTCACCCTGATCGCGCTGGTGACCGGCGCGCTCTGGGGCCAGCCGATGTGGGGCACCTGGTGGGCCTGGGATCCGCGGCTGACCTCATTTCTGATCCTGTTTCTGTTCTATCTCGGCTACATGGCGCTCTGGGCGGCGATCGAAAACCCGGACACGGCGGCCGACCTCACGGCCGTGCTGGCCGTCGTCGGCTCGGTCTTCGCGATCCTGTCGCGCTACGCGGTGAACTTCTGGAACCAGGGATTGCACCAGGGCGCGTCGCTGAGCCTCGACGCGGAAGAAAACGTGGCCGACGTCTACTGGCTGCCGCTGGTGGTCGCGATGGGCGGCTTCATGCTGTTCTTCGTCACCATGATCTTCATCCGCACCCGCGCCGAGATCCGGCTGCGGCGGGTGCATGCGCTCGAACTTCGCGAAAGGATGGCCGATGCTTGAGCTCGGCAAGTATTCGGGGGCCATTCTCGGCTCCTGGGGGATCACTCTTGGGCTGCTCGGCTTCCTGGTCGTGCTGACCTGGGTGCAGGCGCGTAGCGCCAAGCGCAAACACGACGAGATCGAGGCACGGCGCAAAGCCGGGGAGGGTACAAAATGAAGATCAAGCCGATGATGCTGATCCCGCCGCTGCTGTTTGCCGGGCTCGCCGCCTTGTTCTACATCGGCATGGGGCGCGACGATCCGCGGGCACTGCCGTCGACGCGCGAAGGCGGGCCGGTGCCGGCGTTGACACTCTCGCAGTTCCGGGACGCGTCGGCCTTTGCCGTCGAGGAACTGGCCGACGGCGATGTCGTGCTTGTCAACTTCTGGGCGAGCTGGTGCGGACCCTGCCGGGCCGAGCATCCGCAGCTCGTGCAGATGGCCGAAGAGGGCGTGGAGATCTTCGGGATCAACTACAAGGACGATCCCGCCAAAGCGCAGCGGTTCCTGAGCGAGCTCGGCGATCCCTACCAGCGTCTCGCCGCCGACCCCACGGGGCGCACCGGGCTTGACTGGGGGCTCTACGGCGTGCCCGAAACCTTCGTGATCGACGGCACGGGCAAGGTCGTAAAACGCTTCGCCGGGCCGATCACGGCGGGGGTGCTCGACAGCATCATCGAGCCGGCGATCGAAGAGGCGCGGGCGGCGTCAAACTGAGCGGCTGCGCCGCGTTGGTCTGTTGGGTTGGGAAGGCCACCCCCAAACGCCCGGGAGGTCTTGGGCCGAGAAAAAGACAGACCGCCGCGGGTGGCCGGTTTGGGGGGGTGTCCCTGTGGTGACGCGCATACCCGTGCGCTTCGCCCGCGAGAGTCGAGTTAGCGCTAACGTCATATAAATCAGTGCCTTGACCCCCTGTCCGAGTTCGCCCACTCCTCGCCCACTCCGCGCCCACCCTTCGCCCAGGGCGCGGAGGGTCAGGCGTTGAGCCGCGCGGCGTGCCAGGCGAGATGCTCGGCCATGAAGCTCGAGATGAAGAAGTAGGAGTGGTCGTAACCGTCCTGCATCCTCAGAGTGAGGTCGATACCGGCCTTTGCGCAGGCGTCTTCCAGAAGCCCGGGGCGGAGTTGGTCTTCGAGGAACCCATCGGACAGGCCCTGGTCGACCAGGATCTCGGGCAGCCGGGCGCCGGCCTCGATGAGTTGGCAGGTGTCGTACTGGGCCCAGGCTTCCCGGTCGTCGCCGAGGTAGCCTGAGAGAGCCTTCTGGCCCCAAGGCACCTCGGAGGGTGCGACAATCGGGGCGAAAGCGGAGGTGGCGCGGAAGCGGCCGGGGTTTCTGAGTGAGATCGTCAGCGCGCCGTGACCGCCCATCGAGTGGCCCATGATCGACTGGCGGGACAAGTCTGCTGGGAAGTGTTCGCCGACGAGGCCCGGCAACTCGTCTTCGATGTAGGTTTTCATCCGGTAGTGCCGGTCGAACGGGGCTTGGGTGGCGTCGAGGTAGAACCCCGCGCCGAGGCCGAAATCGTAAGCGCCTTGCGGATCGTCCGGCACGCCGTCGCCCCGGGGGCTGGTGTCGGGCGCGACCAGGATGAGGCCGTGCTCGGCGCAGGCCGCGCGGAACTCGCCTTTTTCGGTGACGTTGGCTTGCGTGCAGGTGAGGCCGGAAAGATACCACACCACCGGGAGCTTGGCGCCGGGTGCGTGGTCCGGCACGAAGACCGAAAACTCCATGTCGGTGCCGGTGGTCGTGGAGGCATGGGAATGGACGCCCTGCACCCCGCCGTGGGCGCGCGATGTCGCGCGGGTTGTCAGCGGCATCAGAAAACCACGACCGAACGGATCGACTCGCCGGCATGCATGAGGTCGAACCCCTTGTTGATCTCGTCGAGCGACAGCACGTGGGTGATCATCGGGTCGATCTCGATCTTGCCGTTCATGTACCAGTCGACGATCTTCGGCACGTCCGTGCGGCCCTTGGCGCCGCCGAACGCCGTGCCTTTCCAGACCCGCCCGGTGACCAGCTGGAAGGGGCGGGTGGCGATCTCCTTGCCGGATTCCGCGACGCCGATGATGGTGGAGACCCCCCAGCCGCGGTGGCAGGCCTCAAGGGCGGTGCGCATCACATCCGTATTGCCGGTGCAGTCGAAGGTGTAGTCGGCGCCGCCGTCGGTGAGCGCGACGAGATGGGCAACCAGATCGCCCTCGACGTCGCGCGGGTTCACGAAATCGGTCATGCCGAAGCGTTCGCCCCAGCTCTTCTTGTCGTCGTTGATATCGACGCCGATGATCTTGTCCGCGCCGACCATGCGCGCGCCCTGGATCACATTGAGGCCAATGCCGCCGAGGCCGAAGACGATGACGTTGGCGCCGGGCTCGACGCGCGCGGTGTTGGTCACCGCGCCGACCCCGGTGGTGACGCCGCAACCGATGTAGCAGGCCTTGTCGAAGGGGGCGTCTTCACGGATCTTCGCCAGCGCGATCTCGGGCAGGACGGTGAAATTCGAAAACGTCGAGCAGCCCATGTAGTGATAGATCGTCTCGCCCTTGTAGGAGAACCGCGAAGTGCCGTCGGGCATTACGCCCTTGCCTTGGGTCGCCCGGATCGAGGTGCAGAGGTTGGTCTTGCCGGAGGTGCAGCTTTTGCATTCGCGGCACTCGGGCGTGTAGAGCGGGATCACATGGTCGCCCGGTTTCAGGGATTTCACCCCCGCGCCCACTTCGCGCACGATGCCCGCGCCTTCGTGGCCCAGGATCGACGGGAAGATCCCCTCGCTGTCGAACCCGTCGAGCGTGTAGGCGTCGGTGTGGCAGATGCCGGTGGCCATGATCTCGACCAGCACCTCGCCCTCCTTCGGGCCCTCGAGATCGAGCTCGACAATCTCGAGCGTTTGCTTGGCGGCGAAGGCGACGGCGGCACGTGTTTTCATGAAATCCTCCCGGGGGGCGTAAGTTTGGCCTGGTTGCTCCGGGGCAAGATACGCAAGCGTGCGACATGCTGTCCAGTGCGGGGCGCTGTGGGTCAGGCGTGGGCGGCGAAGAGGTCTGTCGAGGCGTCGAAGAAGCGCTGCCGGACGTCTGCGCGCTCCATCATGATCTCGTGTTCGGCGGCGGGCACGATCTCGAGCCGTGCCCCGGGCCAGTGCCCCATGCGCCGGCGCACCGCACCGGTCGAGACCAAGCGCTCGTGCGTGCCGAGGAAGGTCATGGCCGCCATCGCGGGTGCGGGTTTGCGGGCGAGCCACGTCGTCTCAAGCAGCGCCGCGCGCAACCACGACAAGGTCGGGCCGCCGAGGATGAGGTCGGGATACCGGTCGGTCTGCGCCTTCATGTAGCCCCACATCTGGCGATCCGTGGTCAGCTCGTTGCCGTCGAAAGTGCCGTCCGACACAAGATGCTCGATGCCGGCGCGGGGCGTCAACCGGCCACCGAGGCCGACAAGCGGCGCGAAGAGGGCGCTGCTCCAGGCCATGGGGACCTCCCACGCCGCGAGTTTGACCCCCCACATCGGCGCCGAGAAGGCGGCGGCGCGGACCGGCAGGCCCTCGATGAGCGCGCGCAGACCGATGCAGCCGCCCATCGAATGGCCAACGAGGTACCAGGGCTCCGGCAAGCCGCAGCGTTTGGCAAAATCGACAACGGCGGCGACGTCGCGCTGGTATTCGGAAAAGGTCAGGACATGGCCGAGGCGGCGATCGGGCAGGGCACGAGGCGAGAGCCCCTGGCCGCGCCAGTCAGCGACGAGCACGGCGTAGCCTGCCCGGGTGTAGTGCCGGGCGGCGCGTCCGTATTTCTCGACGTATTCCGTGCGCCCCGGGAACAGAATGACGCTGCCCGTGGTCGGTGCGGGGGCGGCGGGCCGCCAGAATGCGGCCCGGATACGCACCCCATCGGACGTGGTCAGCCACCGGGCCTCTCCGCCCTCCGGTGCGTCGGCCACGTCCTCGTAAAGCGGTGCGCCCTCCATGGCGTCAGGCGAGCAATCCGCCGAGCCGCATCGCTGCGCCCATGTCGCCGTCGATGGCGAGTTTGCCGGACATAAAGGCGGCGGTCGGGTTGAGATCGCCTGCGAGAATCTGTTCGAAGACATCCGCCGAGGCGGTCAGGGTCACGTCGGCTGTGTCGTCGCCGGCCCGTGCGCCGTCACCGTCGATCATGATATTGCCGGCGCCTTCCAGCACGAATTTGGCCACGGCGTCAAAGCCTTCGCCCGACAGACGGTCGTTGAGTGCGGCCACCGCCTTCTCGATCAGGTTGCTCACCTCGGTTCCTCCTTGTTTGCGGGCATCCGTACCCGGCCCGGTTCCGGCACAACCGTAGTGCGTTTCTCGGAGAAGCTGAATCCCCCATTTCCGCGAAAGCCCGGCGCGCGGCGCAATTGGCGCGACGTCACACCGGGTGCGGTGCGGTTCTTGCCGCGGCGGCTGCGATTTCTGTCTGAAACTCGGTCCGTCGTTCATGCGGAAAAAGCGCTCCGGAGCGTTGACGGGAAGGTGATATGCAAGCGCGGCATCAGACGTTAGGCTCGGCACATGCGCACGTTCCTCGCTCTCCTCGCATTTCTGCTCGTCGTCGCCCCGGCGCACGGCGAGGGATCCCGGCTCGACGCCTTGTTCGATGCGCTCGCGGCGCTCGACGAGCCGGGCTGGGAACAGATCGAGGACGCGATCTGGGAAGAATGGTCGGAGACGGGTTCGGCCTCGCTCGATTTGCTCCTGCAACGCGGACGCGAGGCGATGTCGGCGGGCGACACGGCCGAAGCGATCGAGCATTTTTCCGCGCTGGTCGAAACAGCGCCGGATTTCGCCGAAGGCTACAACGCGCGCGCCACGGCCTATTTCGAGGCCGGGCTCTATGGGCCCTCGCTGTCCGACATCGTGCGGGTTCTGTCTCTGGAGCCGCGCCATTTCGGCGCCCTCGCCGGGCTTGGGGTGATCCTCGAGGAAACTGGTGACCGTCCGGGCGCACTCGAAGCCTTCCGTGCCGCACGCGCTATACATCCGCACCGCAGCGATCTAAGAGAGGCGGTGGAACGCCTTGAAGCCGAGCTTCAGGGGACGGAAATCTGAGGCCTGTGTCCTGAGGCCCGAATCCTGAGGCCCGACTCCAGGGGCCCGAATCCAGAGGCTAGGCCGGGGACAACCGGCGAGATGAGGCGGGCGTGCCGGTGGCGCGCGAGGGGGAGCGATGTCGCGGATCACCGCGGTCCTTGGACCCACCAACACGGGCAAGACGCATTACGCCATCGAGCGGATGCTGGCCTACCGGACCGGCGTGATCGGGTTGCCGCTTAGGCTGCTCGCGCGCGAGGTCTATGACCGGATCGTCGAACTGCGCGGCGCGGGCGTGGTGGCGCTTGTCACCGGCGAAGAGCGGATTGTGCCCGAGCGGGTGCGGTTCTGGGTTTGCACCGTCGAAGCGATGCCCGAGGGGTTGGGCGCGGAATTCGTCGCCATCGACGAGATCCAGCTCTGCGCCGACCCGGAGCGCGGCCATGTGTTCACAGACCGCCTCCTGCACAAGCGCGGCAGCCATGAGACCCTGTTTCTCGGCGCCGAGACCATGCGCAGCACGATTGCCGCCCTGGTGCCCAAAGTGCAGTTCATGCACCGCGAGAGGTTCTCGCACCTCGCCTACGCGGGCTCGAAAAAGATAAGCCGGATGCCTGCGCGCAGTGCGATCGTCGGGTTCTCGGTCGATAATCTCTACGCGATTGCAGAATTGATGCGTCGCCAGAAGGGCGGCGCCGCGGTGGTGATGGGCGCGCTCAGCCCGCGGACGCGAAACGCCCAGGTGGCGATGTACCAGGAAGGCGATGTCGATCACCTCGTCGCCACCGATGCCATCGGTATGGGGTTGAACCTCGACGTACAGCACGTTGCTTTCTCGGCGCTTTCCAAGTTCGATGGACGACGGATGCGCTATCTCGCACCGAACGAGCTTGCGCAGATCGCGGGCCGCGCGGGACGCTACAGGACCGACGGGACCTTTGGCGTGACGGGCGAGGCCGCACCGATCGACGAGGAGGTGGTGCGGGCCATCGAGGAGCATCGCTTCGCGTCGATCCGCAAACTCCAGTGGCGCAATTCCGACCTCCAGTTCAGCCGTCTCGACCGGCTGATCGCTTCCTTGGAGGTGGGCACGGACGACCCGATCCTCGTGCGGGCGCGCGAGGCTGACGACCTGATCGCGCTGAAGGCGCTCGCAGACGACGAGCTAATTCGGGCTCGGGCCACGGAGGGGCGGGCGGTGAAACTGCTCTGGGATGTCTGCCGGGTGCCCGATTTCCGCGGCATCAGCCACGGCGAACACGCCAGCCTGCTCATGGCGCTGTACACCGATCTGCACGAACATGGACGGGTCCGGGAGGACTGGTTCGCAGCCCGGGTCGCGCGGATCGACAACACCCGCGGCGACATCGATGCGCTGTCGAAACGCCTCGCTTTCATCCGTACATGGACGTATGTCGCACAGCGAAATGGCTGGCTTCAGGATGAACACCATTGGCGGGGCGAGACTCGTGCGGTAGAAGATCGCTTGTCGGATGCGCTTCACGCAGCTCTGACGCAAAGATTTGTTGACCGGCGCACATCCGTGTTGCTGCGCCGGTTGAAGCAGAAGGAGGGCCTTGTGGCCGAGGTGAACGACAAGGGTGAAGTGACGGTCGAGGGCGAATTCGTCGGCCGTCTCGAAGGCTTCCGTTTCCAGCAGGACAAGGCGGCATCGCCGGAGGAGGCGAAGACCCTGCGTACCGCCGCCGTCGCAGCGCTGGCGCCCGAGTTCCACCTGCGGGCGGATCGGTTCTACAACGCCCCCGACACCGAGCTCGACTACACCGAGCAGGGCGGGCTGATGTGGGGCGAACACGCCGTCGGCAAGCTGGTGAAGGGCGATGACCCGTTGAAGCCCCGGGTTCAGGCGTTCGTCGATGACGAGGCGGGCGCCGAGGTGGCCGAAAAGGTCACCCGCCGGATGCAGCATTTCATCGACCGCAAAGTCGCGGCGCTGTTCGAGCCGCTCGTCGAGATGCAGAAGGACGACGGCCTGGCCGGGCTTGCCCGCGGCCTCGGCTTCCAGCTGGTCGAAGCGATGGGCATCATCCCGCGCGATCGGGTGGCACAAGACGTCAAGGTGCTCGACCAGGATGCGCGCGGGCTCCTGCGCAAACACGGCGTGCGCTTCGGCCAGTTCACCATTTTCTTGCCGGCGCTCCTTAAGCCCGCGCCCACGCGGCTCAGGTTGGTGCTCTGGGGTCTCGCCCAGAGGCTCGACGTGTTCCCGGAGGCGCCGCCGCCGGGGCTCGTGACCATCCCGGTGGTCGAGCACGCCGATCCCGAGACCTATACGCTCGCCGGTTACCGGCCCGCCGGGCACCGGGCGATCCGGATCGACATGCTGGAACGGCTCGCCGACCAGCTGCGCGCGCAGGACAGCCGTACCGGGTTCGAAGCCAACCCCGACATGCTGTCGATCACCGGTCTGACACTGGTTCAATTCGCCGACCTGATGGCCGGGCTCGGCTACAAGTCCGACCGCGGCGAGCGTGAAAAGGTGCGCGGCGCGGATCGCGACGCGGGCTCGATCGGCGTCTCAGAGGTCGAGGCGCTGCCAAAGGCCGACCGCCGGCCCGAGCCGCACCCGGGCGATCCCGGGGTCAGTGAGGTTGACGCCATTCCCGAGGCGGACGGCGCGGGGCATTCCCAGCACCTGCACATCGACCACCTCGAGGGCCCGGGTTTCTCCTCGGTCGAGGCACAGCCCGATGTCGATGACGATGACGAGACCGAACCGCACCCGGGCGACCCGGGGATGAGCGAGGTGGTTGCCCGCGATGAACCCGGCGGCGAGCCGGAGATCTTCTTCACCTTCACCTGGGGCGGGTTCGCCAAACCCCGCGGTGGCAACAGCGGCCGTGGTAAGCAGCGCGGGCCCGGCGGCGGCAAGCCGAAAGGCGATGGTGGGAGCAGACCTCGCGGCCCCAAGGGCCCGAAGGGCAAGGGCGGCGGTGGCGGCAAGACGAAGAATCACGAAAGCCGCCCGCCGAAGAGGGACAAGCCGATCGACCCCGACAACCCCTTCGCGCAGGCGCTCATGGGGTTCAAGGACAAGGACTGACCGGTGAACGGCCGGTCCGCCCAAGGTTCGCCTGACGCCGGCGCGGGGCAAGCCATGCGCGCCGACAAATGGCTGTGGCATGCCCGGTTCTTCAAGACCCGGGGACTGGCGGCGAAGGTCATCTCGTCGGGGCATCTCAGGGTCAATGGCGACAAGGCTGTGAAACCCGCCCGCAGCATTGCGCCCGGTGACGTGCTGACGTTTCCGCAGGCGCGGCGTATTCGGGTGGTGAAAATCCTGGCCCTGTCGGACCGTCGCGGACCTGCACCCGAAGCGCAGGGCCTCTACGAGGACTTGACGCCCGAGACTCCGGTGAGCCCGAAGAATCCTGCCTATGACGGGAAGGGCCGGCCAGGCGGGAAAGATCGTCGCAAGGCCCGGGAATTTGACCGTTCCCAACTTGAATGATCGCGCCAAGCCGGGTAGCTAGGCGAAACCAATCCGCATTCCAGGTGTCCCATGACCTACATCGTGAACGACAAATGCATCGCCTGCAAATACACCGACTGCGTCGAAGTCTGTCCGGTGGATTGCTTCTACGAAGGCGAGAACATGCTGGTGATCCATCCTGACGAGTGCATCGATTGCGGGGTCTGCGAGCCGGAATGCCCGGCCGATGCCATCCGCCCCGATACCGAGCCGGAAGCAGCGTCCTGGGTCGAGTTCAACCGGAAGTACTCCGAACTCTGGCCGGTGATCGTGTCGAAGAAAGACCAGCTGCCGGAAGCCGAGGAACGCGACGGCGAAGAGGGCAAGCTCGAGAAATACTTCTCGGAGAAGCCCGGCGGCTGAAACAAGCGCGCGGGGGCGTGTTCGACGCTCGGGGAGTGCGGTCTGGAAGGCGTGAACCCGCCTGCGGTGAGGCGACACTTTCAGAATCGCCCCAGTTGTGGTACATTCACAAAATGGTATGGAACCGGATGCCTAGGCGCGCGCCGTTAGGGCAACACCTGTAACGCCGTATTCATGAACGAACAGTCGCCGCGGGGGGCGTAGATCTTCCTGCGACGCTTGTTTGCGTCTCAAACGGCCATCGGGCCCGGTAAATGAAAGGAACACAACGATCATGAGCAAAGCGAGAAAGCTCGACTTCCGTCCGAACGACTATGTCGTCTACCCCGCCCATGGCGTGGGCCAGGTCGTCTCGATCGAGGATCAGGAAGTCGCCGGGCTTACGCTGGAGCTTTTCGTGATCTCCTTCGAGAAGGACAAGATGACCCTGCGTGTGCCGACCAACAAGGCAACCGAAGTGGGCATGCGCGGCCTTTCGAGCCCCGATATCGTCTCCAAGGCGATGGACACGCTGCGCGGCAAGGCACGGGTGAAGCGTGCGATGTGGTCGCGCCGGGCGCAGGAATACGAACAGAAGATCAACTCCGGCGATCTGATCTCGATCGCAGAGGTGGTCCGCGATTTGCACCGCAACGACGACCAGCGCGAGCAGAGCTACTCCGAGCGCCAGCTCTACGAGGCCGCCCTCGAGCGACTTACCCGGGAAGTGGCCGCCGTGGCCGGTGGCGACGAGATCGCGGCCCAGAAACAGGTGGGCGACGTGCTCACCTCGCGCGCGGCCTGATATCCGACCTCACATCCGGCCGGACGCCCGGCCCCGACCAAGGGGCCAGACAAAAGGCCAGACAAAAGGCCAGACAAAAGGCCAGACAAGGGGCGCACGGCAAAGGCCTGACGGGCCGGTCAGACCAGGCGTGAAAAGAAACATCGCCACCCATGCCGGGTGGCGGTGTCCGTTTTTGTACCGATGGGCGTGACGAAGCGGCACGCGGGCGGCGAAACGCTGTCGCGCAAACCCGCAGCCTGTCCCCGGACCAGGGGGCGCGCCGAGACCCGTCTTTGCCGTCGGGCGTGTCCCTGCGAAGCGCGCTGAGCCCCGCGCAAAACGCCTCAGATCAGGCTGGCGAGCGCGGTGAGCACCGCGATCTCGCAAAGCTGCTGCCCGGCGCCAAGCACGTCGCCGGTCTGGCCGCCGATCTTCTTGAGTGCGAGCGCGGCAAGGCCGATCGCCGTCAGCGTCAGCCACAAGAGCGGCGCCAGGATCGCCCAACCGGCGACCGCGAGGCTCAGGGCAAGCGCCACGGCAACGGCGAGAACTGCGGTCGCCTGCGCCGGGCGGCCCACCGTGGCCGACAGCCCGGTGCCGCGCGCATTGGGCATTGCGGCCATCAGCACCGCCATGGCGCCGCGCGAGAGCACCGCGGCGGCGATGAGCGGCGCGAAGATCTGGCCTGCGGACAACAGGAGGCTCAGTGCGCTCCAACGCAAGCCAAGCGCCAAGACCAGCGCGACGACCCCGTAGCTGCCGATCCGGCTGTCCTTCATGATCTCGAGCCTCCGGTCGGGTTCCGATCCGCCCCAAAAGCCGTCGGCCGTGTCGGCCAGCCCGTCCTCGTGGAGCCCACCGGTCAGCGCCACCTGGGCGGTGAGGGTGAACCCGGCGGCGAGCGTCGGGGCGACACCCAACCCTAACAATAGCGCCGCGAGGCCACCGGCGACGAGGGCTACAATGAGCCCAGCAACCGGCCAGGCCCAGGCGGAGGCCGCGCCGCGCGGTGAATGGTCGGCAAGCGGCAAGCGTGTCAGCAGGCCAAGCGCTTCGGCGATGTCGGCGGGGAGGGCGAGCTTGTCTGGCGCGCGGGCCATGGCGGGTTTCCGGTTTTGCCTCTGGTACGACACCGCTAAAGAAGCGTGAGACGCAGATCAACAGGAGGCCGCCCGTGACAGACGCCCCGTTTTCGACCCTCGACGCATTTCGCACGGTGCTCGAGACAGCCCCTGGGCCGGACCCGGTGGCCCTGGAAGGTGCGCGGGAGCGCAACACCCAACTTACCAAGCCGCCCGGGGCGCTTGGGCGGCTCGAAGACCTCGCCCGGTGGTACGCCGGCTGGCGCGGGCACGCGCGCCCGGTGGTGGAACGTCCGCAGGTGATCGTTTTCGCCGGCAACCACGGGGTGACGGCGCAAGGCGTCTCGGCCTTTCCGGCGGAGGTGACCGTGCAGATGGTCGCGAATTTCAGAGCCGGGGGGGCGGCGGTGAACCAGCTTGCGAAACTCGCGGGCGCCCGGATGGACGTGGTGGCGCTCGCGCTCGACCGGGCGACCGCCGATTTCACCCAAGGTCCCGCCATGACCGAAACGGACGTCGTCGCGGCGCTGGCGGCGGGTTGGGGCGCGGTCGACCCGGGCGCAGACCTCCTGGTGGTCGGCGAGATGGGGATCGGCAACACGACCGCGGCGGCCGCACTGGCGCATGCGCTCTACGGCGGTGTGCCGGAGGACTGGGCCGGGCGCGGCACCGGGGTGGACGACGCCGGGCTCGCCCGCAAGGCTTGGGCCGTCGGCGCCGGCATCGCGGCCAACCCGGAGGCGACCGAGGACCCGCTGGAAGCGTTGAGGTGCCTGGGCGGCCGTGAGCTCGCGGCGTTGGCGGGGGCGATCGCGCGGGCGCGGGCGGAGAAGATCCCCGTGATTCTCGACGGCTTCATCTGTACCGCGGCGGCCGCGGCGCTGGAATGCGCGGTGCCCGGCGCGCTCGATCACGCGGTGGCGGGCCATGTCTCGGCCGAAGCGGCCCACGGCGCGCTGCTCGACCGGCTCGGCAAGGCGCCGTTGCTGTCTCTCGGCATGCGGCTCGGGGAAGGCTCGGGCGCCGCCCTGGCGATTGGTATTCTGAAGGGGGCGGTGGCTTGCCATTCCGGCATGGCGACCTTCGCGGAAGCCGGGGTGGCCGAGGGCTGAGACGAGGTCCGCAGACCGCGATGGCGCCGGGTTCTCGCGGGCCGGGACGCGGGCGGCCAAGGCGTTTCGAAACGCCTTGGAAACGGCTTTCGAAAGCCGTTTTGGTCCCGATGTCATGGTCTTGTCCCGAACCGGAAACGGTTTGCGGGGAGGGCATGCGGCTGTGGGCCTCCCGCGCAACGGCGCTGCGCCGACGGCTCAGCCGAGCGGCAGCAATTGCAGCGTGAAGTTGCGCGATCCCTTCTGGTAGGTCAGCCCGTCACTGGTGATCGAGGTGACCCGGCCGCCGTCGAGCCGGTCGCCGACCTTGACGGTGATATAGCGTCCGTTCTCCATCCGCACGAGCGCCCGGCGTGCGTTCGACGGTCCACTGATGCCAAGAAGATTGACTTCGCGCAGGTTCAGCGCGTTGGGGGTCGTCGCCTGATTGGCGACGCTGGCGCTGGTCGGAATCGCGGGCGTGGTGATGGCGGGCGCGGCCGGTTCAGGGGGGGCGGCGGCGGCGCGGGCCATCGCCGCGTTGACGATCTGGTCGATGTCGGCCGGCCTGCGGGTCGGCTTCACCGACGTGGCCACGGCCAGTTCGGTGGCATCGACGAAGCTGGCGGCGACGGCGTCCACAGCGGCCTCGATCGACGTCGGATCGGCTGCGGCGGCTTCAATGCCCGCATCGGCCGGGGCATCGGCCGGGGCATCGGTCAGCGCATCCGCGTCGGCCGTTGCGGCGGCCGGATCCGCCGGCGCATCCTCGGGCGCGCCGTCGAGCCGGGCACCGTCCTCGGGGTCGGCTGTTTCGGGTGTGGTCGCTTCGGGCAGGGCCGTGTCGGGTGCCGGCACGTCGTCCGGCCGCGGCTCCGGACGAAGGTCGGGCGCGTCGGGGACGACCGCGGCGGACGGTACGTCCGTTCCCAGCGCCGCTGCGGCCTCGACCGCCTGCTCGACGGCCTGCTCGAGCGCTGCGTCGTCGAGCGTGGCGTCCTCGGGTGTGACCTCGGGCAGGGCCGGGGTTCCGGGCCGGGTCGGCGGGACCACGGCGGGCGGGCCCTCGTAGACGATGATCCCGGTCGGGCTGACCGTGCCTTCGGGCGAGGGAAGGACCAGCCCGCTCGCGTCCAGTTCGAAGACGGTGTCGGCGGGCGGCGGCGGCAGCGGGGCTGCACGTTCGGCGGTTCCGCCCGGCGCGGCAGGGAGGTCGGGTTCGGCGATGGCGGAAGGATCGGCGGTGGCGCTGCGCGCGGTGCCCGGGCCGCCGACCGCGCCCATCTCGAGCCCCGGCGTGAAGGGTTCGCCGAGCATCTCCGGCGCCCGCTGCCAGATCTGTGTCTGCGCGTAGCGCGCCTCGGCCTCCTCCTGGGTCAGGACCTCAGGTATGAGCACCGCTTCCGAATCGGCCGGCGCGGTCGCCTCGGGGGCGGTTCCTTCGGGGGGCGTGTCCTCGGGCACGGCCTCCTCAGCGTCGGGTATTGGCGTGACGGTGCTGCTGTCGTCCGGGGCGGTCTCAGGCGCCGCATCGGGGGCCTCGGGGGCGGCTGTGTCTTCGCCGGGGTTGAACAGCGCCGGGTCGCCGTCGTCGACGAAGAAGCTCGACCACATCGCGATTGCCGCCATCGAGAGCAACAACAGGAGTGTCAGGACGAGGCCGAGATACTTGCGTCCACCGCGTTTTTCCGCGGTGCGGCGGGCGCCGAAGACGGTGAGCGCTTCTGCTTCGCCGAACGCGCCCTTGGGCTTGTCCGGTTTTGCCGCGGGCGCCGGAGCACGGGGCTTTTCGGGCTTGAACGCAGGCGCCGGTTTGGTGGCGGGTTTGGCAACCGGCTTTGGGGCCTCGTCGACGGCGGCGGTCGGCGGCGCGGGCGGTGCCGTTTTCGCCGTGTCCGGGGCGGCGGTTCCGCGTTCGGATTTTGGCGCGGGCGCATCGGACGCGGGTGGTTTTCCTGCGGTCGGTTCAGCTGCGGGCGCAGGGCCGGCCGGCGCGCTGCCTCGCGCCGTGTCTTTCGCGGCGACATCCGGCGCGAGCAGGTCGGGCTCGTCATCGTACTGGTCGGGGCTGATCCGTGCCTCGCTCGACCCGGCGCCGCGCATCAGCGCGGCCATCGACGTATCGGCCGGTTTCGCCTCGTCTTTGCCGGGCGCGCGCCGCTGGCCAAAGGACCGCAGGCCCCCGGCGGCACCGCGCATGGCGTCGGAGAGGGAACCGCGTGCACCTGGCTTCTCCGGAGCCTGCGGGGTGTCGGTGTCGGTGGGCGCTCCCGGCAGCGGCCGCGACAGGGCGTCGGCCATGTCGGCGCGGCGACGGTCGCCGGACGCCGCTTCGCGGCCCGGGCCGCGGCCGGCTGGCTGCGCCGGGCCTGGCGTCGGCTGCTGTGACGGAGCGTCCGAAGGCGCGCCTCGTGCGGGCTCGGAGGTCGCGCCTCGGGTGGTCGGGGTGGCGGTGGTCGCGGTGCCGGTGCCACGGCGACGGGTACTGAAGGCGACTCCGGGCTGTGCGGGTGTGTCGTCCTTTGTCGGCGACTGGGCGGAAGGTTCCTTGCCGGGGGCCGGAGGGCGCGTGGGGTGCGACCCGGTTGCGCCACCTGCGGGCGCTGCCGCTTTGTCGGGGGCGGTTGTGGGGCCGGGCCGGGGCGCTGTGCCGCGGTCGGACGCGGGATGCTGTTCAGCCTCCGGCCTGGAAGCGGGCGCTCCGTCCGGCGCAGTGGCCTTGCCTGAGGCGCGTGCCTTGCGGGCAGGCTGCGACGGAGACGGCATCGCGTCGGCCTCATCCGAGGTCGGCGGAAATGGCGCCAGCGGCGGCGGGGTCGGCTGGTCGGCGGCCCGGTCGGTGCGCGTGGGGCGGGCTTGCGGGCGGCTCGCCCGCGAGCGGAAGGCCGGCATCGTGTCCGGGTCACCGGACAACTCGGCCTGGATCGCATCGAGCTCTGCGAAGGGATCGTCGACCGGGTCGACGTCCTGCAGCGGCGCGTGGAGCGGCTCGGGAACAGGAGCGGGGGCCACAGCGGTAGCGGGGGTTGGTCTGTCCCCGGGCGCAGGCTCGGGCTCAGCGGGCGGCTGCCAGGCCAGATCGCCCGGGGCCAGATCGCCCGGGGCCAGATCGCCGGGCGCCAGATCGCCTGGGGAATACGGGCCGGCCTGGGTTTCTGTTCGGGGCGCTTGGCCCGGGGCCGGCGCGGCGCTTGGCCCGGATGCCGGGCGCGTATCCATCGCTGGCGGCTTGCGCGGCACCGGGCTGGCGTCGGGCTCCACCCGCTCGGTGGGACCGAGGATCTTGGTGGCGGCGCGGGTCTTGCCGAAGAACGGCTCGCCGGAAAACTCACCCTGCGCTGAGCGCGCGACGAAACTCACCGGGTTGAACCGGTGTTCGACGGCGAAGGTCTCGGCCTCGTCCATCGTCTCGCGGGCGAGCACGGCCACCCGCGCGCGCTCTCCGGCGGCGCGCCAGTCGAAAACCAGTTCGCCGACCGGGTAGGGCGTAAGCCCGTCGAGCCCAGAGCGGATCTGTACCTCGCGCGAGATATCGTCCGGGCCGGGGGCCTCGACCGTGGTGTAGAGAACCTGTGAATTCGGAATGATGATCTTGCAGGTGAATCCACCGCTTTCCAACGCGGCGGCGCGGCGCCTGAGGTCGGCCAGGTGGCTGCCCATCTCCGGGTCGTCGAGTTCGACGGAGCCCACGAGTGACCAGCCCCCCTTGCTGCGATGCAGGAGGTTGATGCCCTCATGGCTGAGGTCGAGAGCGAACTTAGGTTTCATGCTACCTGGACCGTCGACATTCCCACCGGCCGGACCCGCCCGGCGCGCGGTGGAAACTATAGCAGGAACGGACGCAAGGAAAGGGAAAGCAGGATGTGCGGGTACAGCGACCGCGGATATGTCCTATTTCCTGCCGATCTTGCCCCAAAGTCACGGAAAACCACAAGATTTCGTAAGAAGGAGATTCGTACAAACGGGCGGGGATTTGCCCATCATGCGCCCGTTCATGGTTGGAAAAGTGTTAATGCGCCGGATGCCCGCAGGGCGGGTGGATTTGACCGATAGCACGCCTCATGGTAGAGGATCATCCAAGCTGGACGACATGAACAACCGGCCGGGCCGAGGGGCCCGGGCCGGTTTTTTCGTGTTGCTCGCGTGAGGGCAATCAACCGAGGCAATCCATGACAGGCAACAAAAAGAACAAATCCTCCCAAGCAAAGGCACCCGCGTTCGAGCCGGAGGCCGACCCTGCTTTCGATCCGGTGGCTTTGGCCGAGAAGAACTTCAACCGCGTGCTGAATGCCCTCGACGCGCTCGCGGACGAATTGCACGGGCGCGAAGACAACGCGGTCGCAAAGGCGGCGAAGCTCGCCGGCGAGGCCAGGGGCGCGATCCAGACAATCTTCAACGAAAGGCAGCGCATTGCAAAACTCGATGACGACAAAACCGGCGCTCTCGGCGCCGAGCTTGACCTCGACGCCGCGCGACTTGAAGTCGGGCGCCGACTGGCTCTCCTCAGGGAGCGCAGCGGCACAGATGCGCTTCCTGGCGGGGCTGGGTGACCGCGCGCTGGCCGCGCTGCCCTGGCTGTTCGAGTTCTGGGCGCTGCCACACCAGCGCGCACCGGAGGGCGACTGGCGTACTTGGGTGATTCTCGGCGGCAGAGGCGCGGGCAAGACCCGCGCCGGCGCCGAGTGGGTGCGCGCCGAGGTCGAGGGTACCGGTCCCCGCGATCCCGGACGCGCCGCCCGCGTCGCGCTGGTCGGCGAGACGATGGATCAGGTGCGCGAGGTGATGGTCTTCGGCGACAGCGGCCTGCTCGCCTGCGCGCCGCCGGACCGCAGGCCGGTCTGGGAGGCGACGCGGCGCCGGCTTGTCTGGCCCAACGGGGCGACGGCGCAGGCCTTCTCGGCGCATGAGCCCGAGGCGCTTCGCGGGCCGCAATTCGACGCGGCCTGGGTGGACGAGCTTGCCAAGTGGAAGAAGGCCCGCGAAAGCTGGGACATGCTCCAGTTCGGCCTGAGGCTCGGCGACCACCCCCGCCAGGTGGTGACAACGACGCCGCGCAACGTACCGATTCTCAAGAAGATCCTGCACACGCCGTCGACGGTTTCCACGCATGCCAGCACCCAGGCCAACCGCGCCTATCTGGCCGCGTCCTTCCTCGAGGAGGTGGAGGCGCGTTATGGCGGCACCAGGCTCGGGCGGCAGGAGTTGGAGGGCGTGCTGGTCGAGGACATCGACGGGGCACTCTGGACGTCGGCACAGCTGGAAGAGCTCAGGCTTGATGCGCCGCCGGATTTCGACCGGATCGTCGTCGCCGTGGATCCCCCGGTGACCGGGCATAAGGGCTCCGATGAATGCGGCATTGTCGTCGTCGGTGCAGTCACCTCCGGCCCGCCACGCGACTGGTGGGCGGTGGTGCTGGAAGACGCCAGCGTGTCTGCGGCGAAACCCACGGTCTGGGCGGAGGCGGCGGTCGCCGCATTCGAACGCCATGAGGCCGGGCGGCTGGTCGCGGAGGTCAACCAGGGCGGTGACCTTGTCGGCGAGATGATCCGCCAGATCGACCCGATGGTGCCGTTTCGCGGTGTGCATGCGAGCCGGGGAAAAGTGGCCCGGGCCGAGCCGGTGGCGGCGCTCTACGAACAACAGCGGGTGCGGCACCTGCGCGGCATGCCCGATCTCGAGGATCAGATGTGCAAGATGACTGCGCATGGTTTCGAGGGGCAGGGCAGCCCCGACCGGGTCGATGCGCTGGTCTGGGCGATCCATGAACTGATGATCGGACCAGCGCGAAACCAGGGGCGGCCGCAGCTGCGTACGCTCGGTTAAACGCTTCTTTAACCCTTGGTGAGAAATTGCCCATCGTCGAAAGGCGGGCAACTTCCGCCCCGGGGCAACCCCTCACGACACGGATTTTCTGAAAGGCGCCCGGGGCAAGGCCCGTGGGCGGACGGGCGGGGCCTGCCCTGAGGGCGCCCCGGCAACAGACGAGGAGCGAGACGGCATGGCGGTGTTCGATATGTTCAAGCGCGGGACGGAAGAGGCACCCGAGGCGAAGGCCTCGGCGACCGGTCCGGTGATCGCTTACTCGGGCTCGGGCCGGGTGGCCTGGAGCCCGCGTGACACCGCGAGCCTGATCCGCACGGGCTTCGCCGGCAATCCGGTGGGTTTCCGCTCGGTGAAAATGATCGCCGAGGCCGCTGCGGCGCTGCCGATCGTGCTCCAGGACGCGACCACCCGGTACGAGACCCACCCGGTGCTCGACCTCATCACCCGTCCCAACCCGCTTCAGGGCCGCGCCGAGCTGTTCGAAGCGCTGTTTGGTCAGATCCTTCTGACCGGCAACGGCTATGTCGAGGCGGTGGGCGGCGAGACCGGCGTTCCCATGGAACTGCATGTGCTGCGCTCGGACCGGATGAGCCTGGTGCCGGGGGCCGATGGTTGGCCGGTGGCCTACGACTACACGGTCGGCGCGAAGAAGCACCGGTTCAACGTGGCCGACGGGATCTCGCCGATCTGCCACATCAAGAGCTTTCACCCCCAGGATGATCACTACGGATTGTCGCCGTTGCAGGCGACCGCGCAGGCGCTTGACGTGCACAACGCGGCCTCGGCCTGGTCGAAGGCACTGCTCGACAACGCCGCGAGACCGTCGGGGGCCATCGTCTACAAGGGCGGCGAGGGCGAGGGGACGTTGAGCGCGGACCAGTATGACCGGCTGCTCGCGGAGATGGAGGCCTACCACGTCGGCGTGCGTAACGCCGGACGGCCGATGTTGCTGGAAGGCGGGCTCGACTGGAAACCGATGGGGCTGAGCCCGTCCGACATGGAATTCCAGGAGACCAAGGCGGCCGCGTCGCGCGAGATCGCCACCGCCTTCGGCGTGCCGCCGATGCTCCTGGGGATCCTGGGGGAAGCGACTTACGCGAACTACCAGGAAGCCAACCGCGCCTTTTACCGGCTGACCGTGCTGCCCCTGGTCACGAAAGTCGCCGCCTCGGTCGGACACTGGCTTTCGGGGTTCACCGGCGAACCGGTGACGCTCAAGCCCGACCTCGACCAGGTGCCGGCGCTTTCGTCGGAACGCGACCAGCAATGGGCGCGGATCTCGGCGGCCGATTTCCTGACCGCGGACGAGAAGCGGGCCATCCTCGGCCTGCCCAAACTGAGCGACGACGAATAGGGCGGGCCGGACCGGACCTTTGCTCCGTCCTCGCCAACCGACGCGAAGAGCGCCCGAAGCGGGCGATGAGCGGAGCTGTAGACAAGGAGAAATCATGCAGGATTTCAGTGATATGGGGCTCGAAGTGAAATTCGTTTCCCTCGGAGACACCGAGACTGTCGAAGGCGGCCTCAAGGTCGAGGGCTACGCCAGCTTCTTCGGCGAGCGCGATCGTGGCGGCGATGTCGTGGTCCGCGGCGCCTATGGCAAGAGCCTCGACGCACTCCTGTCGAAGGGCGGGCAAGTCAAGATGCTTTGGCAGCACGATCCGACTCAACCCATTGGAATCTGGGATGAAGTTCGCGAGGACGACCGCGGTCTCTTCGTCAAGGGCCGGATCCTCGACGAGGTCGAGAAGGGCCGCGAGGCTGCGGCGTTGATCGCCGCCGGCGCCATCGACGGGCTGTCGATCGGGTACCGGACGGTGAAAGCCACCAAGGACGACAAGGGCCGCAGGCTCTTGAACGAGCTGGAGCTGTGGGAGGTGTCGCTTGTCACTTTCCCGATGCTGCCCAGCGCGCGGGTGGGATCGAAGGGCGAAAACCCGGAGGAATCCGACATCCTGCGCGACCTGGCGGAGGTCTTCGAAGACGCCCGCCGCATGCTGGCCCCGGGCGACTGAGCCAGCGATCTGACCCCTCTAGAGGTACATTCCATGAGCAACAAAGAGACCAAGGCTCAGGGCCAGCCGGGCGCGGCCGGGCAGTCTCCGGCCGCGGAGGTGAAGACCGCCATGGCCGGTTTCCTGAGCGATATCAAAACGCTTCACGACGACATTAATTCCAGGCTTCAACAACAGGAAGAGCGCATGACCATGCTGGATCGGAAATCCCTCACCACCTCGCGCCCGGCGCTGGCCGCCGCGGCCGACTTTGACGCGCCGCACCAGAAGGCCTTCGAGGCCTATGTGCGTACCGGCGACGATGACGGCCTGCGTGGCCTCGAGCTCGAAGGCAAGGCGCTGAACACCGCCGTTGCCGGCGACGGCGGCTACCTGGTCGATCCGGTCACCGCCGGGAACATCGCCAGCGTGCTGGCTTCGACCGCCTCGGTCCGCGCGATCGCCAATGTCGTCAACGTCGAGGCCACCTCCTACGACGTGCTGATCGACCACGGCGATGTCGGCACCGGCTGGGCCACCGAGACCGGCGCGGTCACCGAGACCTCGACGCCGACCATCGAGCGGATCGCGATCCAGCTGCACGAACTGTCGGCCTTGCCGAAAGCCTCGCAGCGCCTGCTGGACGATTCTGCCTTCGATATCGAGGCCTGGCTTGCGGGCCGCATCGCCGACAAGTTCGCCCGCGCCGAAGCCGACGCCTTCATCAACGGCGATGGCACCGACAAGCCCACCGGCTTCCTCACCCACCCGAATGTCGCCAACGACAGCTGGGCCTGGGGTTCGCTCGGCTACGTCGCCACCGGCACGTCGGGGGGCTTCGACGCCACCAACCCTGCCGACGCGATCGTCGATCTCGTCTATGCGCTCGACGCCGAGTATCGCTCCGGTGCGACCTTCGTGATGAACTCGAAGGTTGCCGGCAACGTGCGCAAGATGAAGGACCTCGACGGCCGCTTCCTGTGGTCGGATGGCCTTGCCGCCGGTGAGCCGGCCCGCCTGATGGGCTACCCGGTGCTGATCGCCGAGGACATGCCGGACATTGCGGCCGACGCCACGCCGATTGCGTTCGGAAACTTCGCGGCCGGCTACACCGTCGCGGAACGCCCCGACACGCGGATCCTGCGCGATCCGTTCTCGGCCAAGCCGCACGTGCTCTTCTACGCCACCAAGCGCGTGGGTGGCGACGTCTCGGACTTCGCCGCGATCAAGCTGCTGAAGCTTTCGGTCTCCTAAGGGGTGACCTTCCGCGCCCGCCCTACGTGGGTGGGCGCGGGACATGTGGGCGCGTGCCGCAGACGCCGTCGTTGTCTAGCTGCTCCCCCTCCGTCCGAGCAACGCGGAGGCACGCGCCCACCTCGTATGAGATGCGAGGGGCCCGATTTTCGGAGATGATCCATGATGCTAGTCGAGCAGACCACGGTGCCCACGGCGGCGCTCCCGGTCGCGGAATTCAAGGACCACCTGCGGCTCGGCACGGGATTCGCCGACGACGGGGTGCAGGACGACGTGCTCGAGGCCTACCTCCGTGCGGCGATCGCGACGATCGAGGCGCGGACCACGAAGGCGTTGATCACCCGGTCGTTCAGCTGGACGCTCACCGCCTGGCGAGACCTTGCTGCCCAGGCATTGCCCCTCGGCCCGGTGAGCGCGATCACCGCACTTACGATCTTCGACCGCCTCGGAGCGGAAGAGGTGGTCGATAGCGACAAATTCGTGCTGGAGCCCGACCTGCACCGGCCACGTCTGGTGGCCACAGGTTACACTCTGCCGGTGATCCCGGTGGGCGGCACCGCTGTGATCGGGTTCGACGCCGGTTTCGGCGCGGCCTGGAGCGACGTGCCCGTCGATCTGGGCCAGGCGGTGAAGATGCTTGCCGCGCTCTACTATGAGAACCGCGGCACATATCCGGGCGAGGCTGGCATGCCTGCCGGCGTTGCCGGCCTGGTCGCCAGATATCGCCCGGTGCGACTGTTCGGAGGTGGCCCGCTGTGACCCCGATCTATCCGACACTCTCGCGCCGGCTGGTGCTCGAGACGCCGCAGCAGGCGGCAGATGGGGCAGGCGGCTACACCACCCAATGGGTCGTGCTTGGTGAGCTCTGGGCCGAGGTGAAACGCGCCTCGGGGCGCGACAAGGCGAGCGAGTTCGCCTCTGTTACCTCCGCCCAATACCGCATCACCGTGCGCGCGGCCCCTGCGGGCCAACCGTCGCGGCCCCGGGCCGAACAGAGGTTTCGCGAGGGCACCCGGGTCTTCCTGATCCGGGCCGTCACCGAGGCCGATGTCGGCAACCGCTACCTGACCTGCTTCGCCGAAGAGGAGGTGAGCCAATGACCTATGCCATTGCCACAGCGCTCCAGAAAGCGGTGTTCGAGCAGCTTCAGGCCGATGCCACCATCACCGCGCTTGTGGCCGGTGCGGTCTACGACGCGATCCCGCCCGGCATCGTCGGCGGCACCTACGTCAGCCTCGGGCCCGAAGACGTGCGCGATGCGTCGGACGACACCGGCTACGGCGCCTGGCACGAGATCACCGTCAGCGTCGTCACCGACGAGGCCGGGTTCTCGGGCGCGAAAAAGGTAGCGACGGCGGTATCCGACGCGCTTGTCGATGCGTCGCTCACACTCGACCGCGGTCATCTCGTCGCGCTCAATTTCTACCGGGCCCGCGCGCGCCGGGTTCAGGACGCGGACGTGCGTCGCATCGATCTGCGCTTTCGAGCGCGGGTCGAGGACAGCTGACCCAAAGCCCACCCCCGATCATCCACCGATCACACACGGAGTTTTCGTCATGGTTGCCCAGAACGGCAAGGATCTTCTCATCAAGCTCGACATGGACAATGCGGGCAACTTTGAAACCATCGCGGGCCTGCGCGCCACGCGGATCAGCTTCAACGCCGAAAGCGTCGATGCCACCTGCCTCAACAGCACCGGCGGCTGGCGCGAACTGCTCGGCGGCGCCGGGGTCAAGTCGGCCTCGCTCTCGGGGTCGGGGATCTTCAAGGATCAGACCACCGACGAACGCGCGCGGCAGATCTTCTTCGACAGCGAAGTGCCCGATTTCCAGGTCATCGTACCCGATTTCGGCACCATCGAAGGGCCGTTCATGATTACCGGCATCGAATATGCCGGGACCTACAACGGCGAGGCCAACTATGAGCTGTCGATGGCTTCGGCCGGCGCGCTCACCTTCACGGCGCTCTGAGGCATGGCGGATACCTGGGCCAATCCCTGGACGGGCGAGGTGGCGCTGACCATCGACGGCGAGCGGCGGGTGCTGAAGCTGACGCTGGGCGTGCTGGCCGAACTCGAGGAGAGCCTGGCCGAGCCCTCGCTCGTCGAGCTTGTGGAGCGGTTCGAACAAGGCCGCTTTTCCTCGCGCGACGTGCTTGCGCTCATCGTTGCAGGCTTGCGCGGCGGTGGCTGGCGCGGCAGCTCGCTCGATCTGATGTCGGCCGAGATCGCCGGCGGCCCGATCGAGGCCGCGAAGGTGGCCGGACAATTGCTCGTGCGCGCCTTCTCCCTGCCGGGAGACGGGACAAGGGCCGGGGCAGGCGCCGGGGGCGGGCGATGAAGTTCGACTGGCCCGCGCTGATGCGGCTGGGCCTGAACGGCCTCGCGCTGACGCCTGACCGGTTCTGGGGTCTCACCCCTGCCGAGCTGATGGTGATGCTGGGCAAGGACGGAACCGGGGCACCCCTCGGCAGGCAGAGGCTCGAAGAGCTGGCGCAGGCCTTCCCGGACAACCCGTCCGGGGGCCGGGCGGCCTCCGGGGCGGACCATCCAACAAAGGAGTGACGGAGAATGATCGACTTCGACGGAATCGACGGGTTCGACGACCAGGTCTCGGCCCTGGAAAACAGCCTTGAGGACGCGACCAGCCTCACCCGGGCGTTCAACGGTGAACTCACCCGGATGGGGGCGACCGTCGACACGCTCGGGACCGACGTCTCGGCGCTGTCGACCGGGTTCAGCCGCGGCGTGAAAAGCGCGATCGACGGGCTGGTCGACGGCTCGTCAACGCTCAGCGACGCCCTGGGGAGCCTGCGCCAGTCGATGCTGGACACGGTCTACAACGCCGCCGTGTCGCCGGTGTCGGACCATGTTGGCGGGTTGCTGTCCGAAGCGGTCGGCGGGCTCATGAACGCGTTTCTGCCCTTCGCCGATGGCGGCGCGTTCAGCCAGGGACGGGTGATGCCCTTTGCCAATGGCGGCGTCGTCTCCGGCGCCACCTCTTTCCCGATGCGCGGCGGCGTCGGGTTGATGGGCGAGGCCGGGCCGGAAGCGATCATGCCGCTCGCGCGCAGCGCCGACGGCAAGCTCGGTGTCCAGGCCGAGGGCAGTTCGCGCCCCGTCAACGTGACCATGAATGTGACCACGCCGGACGTGTCCGGGTTCCAACGGTCGCGCGGCCAGATCGCGGCCCAGGTGAGCCGGGCGATCTCCAGCGGCCAACGCTACAGCTGAGGAGGCAACTGCGATGAGTTTTCACGAGGTCCGGTTCCCGGCCTGTTTGAGCTACGGCGCCGTCGGCGGCCCGATGCGCCGCACCGAGGTGGTGACGCTCGCCAATGGCCACGAGGAACGTAACACCCCCTGGGCGCATTCGCGGCGCAGATACGATGCGGGCGTGGCCATGTCGTCGCTCGACGATCTCGAGGTGGTCATCGCCTTTTTCGAATCGCGGCGCGGCCAGCTCTACGGGTTCCGCTGGAAGGATTGGGCCGACCACAAATCGGGCCTGCCCTCGGCAGAGGTCACCGCGGCCGATCAATCGCTCGGCTTCGGCGACGGGTCGCAAGTGTCCTTCCAGCTGACCAAGACCTACACATCGGGCACGTCGAGCTACGCCCGCCCGATCCGCAAACCGGTCTCCGGCAGCGTCCTGGTGGCCGTCAACGGCGCGCCGCAGGCCGAGGGCACCGATTTCACGCTCGACAGCACCACCGGGGTGGTCACGTTCGTAGCGGCGCCCGGCGGCGGGCTCGCGATCACCGCAGGCTACGAGTTCGATGTCGCTGTGCGCTTCGATACCGACCAGATCCAGGCCTCGGTTGCCACGTTCCAGGCGGGCGACGTGCCGAGCGTGCCGGTGGTGGAGCTTCGGGTCTGATGGCGCTTTCGGCATCCTTCGCAGCCCACCTCGCAACCGGGACCACCACGGTCGCGCGCTGCTGGGCGCTGACCCGGGCCGACGGCCAGGTCATGGGTTTCACCGATCACGACGCAGACATCGTGTTCACCGGGGTCACTTTCCGTGCCGACACCGGCCTCACCGCAACCGCGCTCCAGCAGACCACCGGCCTGGCGCTCGACAACAGCGAGGGGCTCGGCGCGCTGTCGGACCTTTCGGTGACCGAAGCCGACATTGCGGCCGGGCGCTATGATGGCGCCGAGGTCCGGGCCTGGCTGGTGAACTGGGCCGATCCGTCTGAGCGGGTGTTGCAGTTCCGGGGTCGGATCGGCGAGGTCACCCGGGTGGCCGGGGCTTTCCGGGCCGAGCTCGCAGGGCTGTCCGAAGCGCTCAATACCGCGCAGGGAAGCGTCTACCAGACGCCCTGTACGGCGGTGCTGGGCGACAGCGCTTGCGGTGTGGATCTGAACGATCCCGCTTTTTCCGCGACCGGCACAGTCGATGCAGTGGAAGAGCAAAAGCTGCTCACCGTCTCGGGGCTGTCGGCCCATGATGGCAACTGGTACCGGCGCGGGCGGCTCACGGTCACGAGCGGGGCCGCGGCGGGGCTGGTCGGCGTGATCAAGGCCGACTCGCGGGTGGGCGGGATCCACACTGTCGAGCTGTGGGAGTCCTTGCGTGCCGAGATCGCCCCTGGCGACACGGTGCGGCTCGACGCGGGCTGCAACAAGCGCCGCTCCACCTGCCGCGACAAATTCTCGAACATCCTCAACTTCCGTGGCTTTCCCGACATCCCCGGCGACAACAAGCTGCTCACGATCCCGCTGCGCTCGACGAGCACCACGAGCGGGACCGGTGCGAAATGAGCGCGCCGGCGTCACTGCGCGACTTTGCGGCGGGCACCCCGGACAACGGGGCCCGGATCGTTGCCGCGGCCCGCGCCTGGATCGGGACGCCTTATGTGCATCAGGCTTCGTGCAAAGGGGCAGGGGCCGACTGCCTCGGCCTCGTGCGCGGTGTCTGGCGCGAGGTCTTCGGCCGCGAGCCGCTCACGCTGCCCGCCTACACGCCCGACTGGTCGGAGGCGAGCGGCGACGAGGCGCTGCTGGCCGGCGCGGGCGCCCTGCTCGAGCCGGTGCCGCCGGGCGCGCGCGCCCCGGGTGACGTGATCGTCTTTCGCATGCGCCCCAATGCGGTGGCCAAGCACCTTGGGCTCCTCGCCGGGACAGGTGCTGCCACCCGCTTCATTCATGCCTACAGCGGACACGGGGTGGTCGAGAGCCCGCTCACGCCGCCCTGGGCGCGCCGTATCGTGGCGTATTTCCGTTTCCCCGCAAGGGGCTGAGAAAGAGGTTCTGACATGGCGACGATTGTTCTTTCGGCAGCAGGTGCGGCGCTTGGCGCCTCGATCGGCGGTGGGGTGCTCGGACTGTCCTCGATCGCGATCGGCCGGGCGCTGGGCGCGATCGCCGGGTCCGCCATCGACCAGAAGATCATGGGCGACGGAAGCCAGGCGGTGGAAACCGGCCGGGTCGACCGGTTCCGGCTCACCAGCGCCTCCGAAGGCACCGCGATTTCCCGGGTCTGGGGCCGGATGCGCGTCGGCGGCCAGGTGATCTGGGCCTCGCGCATCAGCGAAGTTGCCGAGACCGTCGACGAGGGCGCCGGCAGCGGCGGCCTTGGCAAGGGGGTGCTGACGGGCACGTCGTCGGCCTCCGACGCGGTCGAGTATCACTACTACCAGAGCTTCGCGCTAGGCCTTTGCGAAGGCGAGATCGCCCGGGTCGGCCGGGTCTGGATCGACGGCGTGGAAGTGGCGCAATCCGACCTCAACATGCGCATCTACACCGGGACCGAGACGCAAGACCCCGATCCCAAGATCGAAGCGGTCGAGGGGGCGGGCAATGTGCCGGCCTACCGTGGCACCGCCTACGTGGTGATCGAGGAACTCGATCTCACCGCCTATGGCAACCGCATCCCGGTGTTCAACTTCGAGGTCATCCGGCCCGAACAGCCCCACCAGACCAGTGAGATCGCCCGTGGCACCAAAGCAGTGGCGCTGATCCCCGGCACCGGCGAATACGCGCTTGCCACCACCACGGTGCATTCCGGCGATCTGCCGGGCAAGAAGACGCCCCAGAACGAACACACGCCGCTTGGCATGACCGATTTCGCGGTTTCGCTCGATATGCTCGAGGGCGAATTGCCCAATCTCGAGGCGGTGTCGCTGGTGGTCTCCTGGTTCGGCGACGATCTCAACTGCGCGACCTGCGAGGTGGCGCCCAAGGTGGAGAAGACCGGTGAAGACGGGCACGAGATGCCCTGGACCGTCTCGGGGCTTCCCCGCGCCGTTGCCGGCCTCGTGCCCTTCGACGACGACAGCCGCCCGGTCTATGGCGGCACCCCCACCGACCAGTCGGTGATCGAGGCGATCCAGGCGATCGGCGACGCCGGTAAGGCGGTCACCTTCTACCCCTTCGTGCTGATGACGCAGATGGCGGGCAACGGCCTGGTCGATCCCTGGACCGGGTCCGCAGACCAGTCCGTCCTGCCGTGGCGGGGCCGGATCACCACCTCGCTGGCGCCGGGGGTGAGCGGCTCGCCCGATGGCACCGCTGCCGCAGCCGCAGAGGTAACAAACTTCTTCGGCACGGCGCAACCGACCGATTTCGCGCTGAACGGCGAAACGGTGGTCTACAGCGGGCCCACCGAATGGTCCTACCGGCGGTTCATCCTGCACTACGCCTGGCTCTGCAAAGCGACGGGCGGG
>Ga0209121_10000201_pt1 | contig 62183 bp, 47 predicted proteins | sample Cruoilmetagenom3_FD_187292 | JGI IMG/M metagenome (GOLD analysis project Ga0209121, IMG submission 187292) | Oil polluted marine microbial communities from Coal Oil Point, Santa Barbara, California, USA - Sample 3 (SPAdes) (version 2) | ecosystem: Environmental > Aquatic > Marine > Oil seeps ...
ACCCCTAACATCAATATGACCAGGGTAATAAATACCCCGCCAAATCCAACAATAAATGTCTCTAAAGCTTTTGCCCAGTCAACCAACTTGTACACCTCCTCTTTTTGATAATTTGAATATCAGTACCATTAAGATACCAACAAATTACAAGACTTCTTAACAGTTTTTTACCGGCCTGTAAATAAGATAAGCGGCATATAAACGCCGCTTATCTTATAATCCAGACACCTGCACAAAACTCTCTATGTGTCCTCCCCGGGTCTGTCAAGCCCTTTCACGATCTGTGATTTAATCAGTCTCGGCAGCATCATGTGATGCTGCGGGCAGATCGATCTCGGATTCTGATAGACGGAATTGGCAAAGGCAATCATGTATCTGCGAATGTCTTCAAAACGTACTACCTCATCCACAAAACCTTCTTTGGCACAATAGACCGGTCTGGACATGTCATGATAATGTTGCACCATCTCATTCATCTTATCAATAACCGGATCCAGAGGGTTTCCCGCATCTTTCTCCTTGACAAGCCTTCTGGAATAACTCGCAGCTGCAGCCGTCTCTCCGTGCATGACATATATTTCCGTCGCAGGAGTGCCAAGGGTAAAGGCTGTGGTGTTGTTCGCCGTGGGACCTCCCATTACATAATGAGCCGCGGCCGTCCCCTTGCGGAGAACTATCAGCGCCTGGGGTACCTTCGTCTGCTCAACGGTGTAGATGAGAGACTGACCCAGACCAAGAAGTTCCGCCTTTTCCGCAATATCACCGACATCGATGCCCGATGTGTCCTGGAACCAGATGATGGGAACACGATCACGGCCACACTGCGTCACAAATTCATTCATTTTAATTAATCCCTGGCGATACAGCCTGCCTCCCACTCCGTTATACTCGTTTGTGTACTCGGGATAGTTCGAGAAGAGACCCTGGCGGTTTCCGATCACGGCCATCAGATAACCGTCAATCTTGACCAGACCCGTATAAATCTCCGGGCCAAAACCGGGCCTGAATTCCAGATGCTCGGAATTGTCCACCAGTCTCGCCAGGACATTATCAAAATCATAACCGGACTTCTGATTCATGGGAACAATCGACGCTATTTCAGACGGTGAATACTTTGGTTCGGCAGGTTCCGCCACTCTGAAGAACCTGGGATTATATGCGGGCATCTCAGACATGTACTCCCTGAGGGCGTCTAAAAGCTGTTTCTCCTCATCAAAAACAGCCCTGAAGAAACCGGTCTCATCATAATGAATCTTTACGCTTCCCGGAGGCACTGCCTTGAAATGCCTCGTGGCCTCAATGAGCTGCTCGGCTCCTTCTTCATCGAAGAATCCCTTGGGGCTCATACCGCTGACGATACCGCCGCCACCTACGGCGATATTGCAATCTTTGTGAGCCAGGAGTATCGTCGGACTGATTCCCTGATAACCGCCGCCGGCCGGGTTGGTGCCGTAAATGCCTGCAAGCACGGGAATTCCCAGTTGCTCTAATTCGGCGTGACGATAAAAACATGTGCCGTTCCCGCGGCGATTGGCGTAAACTTTTTCCTGCTCCGGCAGTTTTACACCTGAACAGTTGACCAGCCATACGAGAGGCAGATTCATTATCTTGGCTATGTCTGTAACACGTAGATTATTCTCTGCCTGTCCCGCAATCCAGGCGCCGGCTATCCATTTGTTGTTAAACCCTATAAGCATGCACCATTTGCCGCCTATCCTCGCAAGCCCATCCACAACCCCTGTGCTGCCGGATTCTTCATGCCCCGGATCAAAGATGGTGTGAAGAGGAGAAAAGGTGCCGGGGTCAACGATGTACTCTATTCTTTCCCAGACAGTCATCTGTCCCCGATTGTGAATCTTCTCATCGGGAATACCGACGTTTTTTATTCTTTCAGCTTCCGCATCGATACCTTTCATGACTTCTTCAATCTGTGTGATGTTTTTTTCCATCCTCCGCACCTGAGCAGGCCTGAGGGGTTTGCCGAAATCATCCATTTTTTCAAAGTATGGTCTCATATCTAAGTTCCAACTCCTTTCTGTTTATATAAAAATTCCCGTCAACGACAAAAGCCGCAAGGACTGAGGACTGAGCAATGAGCAACGAGGACTGAGGATTTTTCCTTGATCCTTTTTCCTTGTTCCTTGAACCTTGTCCCTTTTTCCTTTGTCCCCTTCTTCACCGGTTTGCCTTCCGAATCCCCAACTGATCCTGCGCAATAATAAATTTGCAGATATTGGTCGATCCTTCCACCATGCCATAGGGAGGCGCGTCCCGGTAGTAACGGGCTACCGGATACTCTGTTGAGTAACCATATGCTCCAAGTATACTCATGGCATATCTGGAGGCTTTGTATGCTATCTCTCCGGCAAGGTACTTGGCCTGTGCTACTTCCATGTTATTGCCCAGCATTCCCTGATCTTTCTGCCACGCCGCTTTATAACAAGATAATCTGGCAGCTTCAATCTCGGCGACCATCTGCGCAATCATGTCCTGGTTCATCTGAAACTTGCCGATGGGCTGTCCGAACTGTTCCCTTTCCATGGCGTATTGAGTTACCGAGTCGAGACAGGCTTGTGCCAGACCGACACCTCCGGCCGCGGCGGAAAGACGGGAATTTGCAAGAGAGCCGAAGACTATCCTGGCCCCGTCTCCCGGTTTTCCTATGATGTTTTCCTTTGGAACTCTGGTATTTTCCAGGATGATTTCACCGGTCGGCGTAGCGTGGGTTCCCAGCTTGTCCAGATCTCTTGTGGTGATGCCGTTAAAGTTCTTCGGTTCGACCACAAAGGCTGAAAGGCCTCTTCCTCCTTTGGAGCGATCGGTATAGGCATAGTAGATGATTGCATCGGCACTGGTGGCATTGGAAATCCATGTCTTGGTACCGTTCATAAGCCAGTGGTCTCCTTTATCCTCGGCTGTCGATTTAAGCGCCATAACATCGGATCCGGCATTGGGCTCGGTAATGGCGAAGGCCCCGACATACTCGGCGCTTACGAGACCGGGAATATATTTCTTTTTTATTTCATCACTGCCGTAATGGTATATGGTGAAGGCCATTCCCGTCGTCTGCATGTTGATCTGTACTCTCAGGGCGCTGGAGCCGCGGGCAATCTCTTCGGTCAGAATAATGGCTGCCAGCCAGCCCATATCGTTTCCACCATATTCCTCCGGAATAACCGTGCCGAAAAAACCCAGTTCGGCCATTGGCTTGATGGCTTCTTCATAAGGATAATAATGGTTCTCTTCCCATTCATCGGCAAATGGCGCAATCTTCTCGTTTACAAAATTGCGGGCCATATCTTTCAGCATCTGTAACTCTTCAGATAATTCAAAATCCATGGTTCCTCCTTTTTGTGTCATTCCCGGCGTGATCGGGAATCCATAGTTATGGAGATCCAGCCTGTCACGCCTCCTGGAATATATATGTCAATTGTTCATTGTCCAGTTTAGTTACTGCCGTTTTCATTTTCATGCCAACCGATAGCTTCTCATAGGGAATAGTAGGGTCTGTGCGGCCGAATACCTTATAATCACCATAATCGAGAAGGGCAATTGTGTAGGGAAGATCGCCTTCAAATCCCACAGGGGCATATTGCAGCATGCTGAAACTGAGGAGTTTCCCAGAGCCGCTTACCTCAAACCACTCCATATCGCTATTTAAACAGTTGTAACAATCGGCCCTGGGAGGAAAGTAGGTCTTGCCGCAGTGTCTGCACTTTGTGCCCGTGATCTTTCCTTCCTTCAGGTGATCTATAAAATCATTGACTTTTGTAAGGGCGGTAAAGCTTACCGTTCCGAATTTAGTAAATCGTGTATCCTGTTCTTTTTCAGCCATTTTTTTACCTCCCCAATATGGTGACATTCCCATACAGACCGACGCCGCCGATGTTGTGAACCAGACCAACGGCCGGATCCTTTACCTGAATATCTCCAGCCTCGCCTCTTAACTGGAGTACGATTGTCCTGATCTGGGAACCTCCGGTGGCTCCGATGGGATGTCCCTTGGAGAGAAGCCCTCCGTCAACATTGACCGGTATATGCCCTTCTTTGTATGTCTCACCGCTTCTGATCAAGTCCTTTCCTTCGCCGGGCTTTGCAAATCCCAGATTTTCATAAGCCATCATTTCCGCAATGGTGAAGCAGTCATGGACTTCGGCTATGTTAATATCTTCCGGCGTAATACCGGCCATCTTATAGGCTTCTTTCCCTGCTTCAATTCCCGCCTTCAGACCGATAGTGAGGTCAGACCTTCCGGCCATATTTACGGTTTCAGAGGCAGCACCCACACCCATAATCCAGACGGGCTTTTCACACATGGACTTCGCTTTTTCCTCACTGGCCACAATGATACATGAACTTCCATCCGCATTGGCACAGCAGTCGCCTACCCTCAATGGAGCCGCAATAGGGCCTGACATGCGGCTTTCGGGATTACTGAAATCTTCCAGGGTTACTGCCTTTCGGTAAACCGCTTTTTCATTCAACCGGCCGTAAGTGGCGGCCTTGACTCTGATCATGGCCAGATCATCCAGGGTTACACCGTGCTCGGCCATGTAGGCCTGGGCATACATGGCGTAATAGGCGGGCATCATCGTTCCAAAGGGGGCTTCCCACTGGATGTCGGCGCCTCTGCCCATTCGCTCCTGGGTCTCCATGGAGGAGATTTCCGACATCTTCTGAAAACCGATGACTGCGACTACATCATGCAGACCGGCTTTAATCTCGGAATAGGCCATCCTTAATGCCATGCTGCTCGAAGAACAGAGTGTCTCAATATAGCATGTCGGCTGTGGAATAAGTCCAAGGTATTCGGCGATTACCCCGGCGGGTGATCTCTGTTTGTCGTATTCAGGGGCGGAGGCAATTATCGAAGCGTCGATATCTTTCACCGATATCCGTGCATCCTCCATCGCCTCTTTAAATCCTTCAAAAACCAGCTCTCTGACAGAACCGGGGTAGGCCCTTACAAACTTGCTCTGGCCGACTCCGATTATCCCAACTCTACTCATAACTATCCTCCTGTATTTGTAATCCTGATCATCACTCTTTTATTCCCCTGTAAATTCAGGTTTTCTCTTCTCCAGAAAAGCGTTTATACCCTCTTTGGAATCACGGGTATTATACACATCTCCATACAGTTTCGATGAAAGCTCCAAGGCATCATCCATCTCAAGATCAAAGGCCCTGTTGATGGCCTGCTTTGCCAGATTGATGGATGCAGGTCCCTTCGAGATTCTCCCGGCAAGTTTTATCGCTTCGTCCATAAGATCTTTTTTTGAAACAACGGAATTCACCAAACCTATTTTTTCCGCCTCAGCGGCATCAATCATGCGGCCTGTATAGATCAATTCTTTCGCTTTCCCGGCGCCAATAAGACGAGGAAGCCTGACATTCGCCCCATAGCCTGGAATGATACCGATCTTGACTTCGGTCTGGCCAAACCTGGCATCATCACTGCAAATCCGCATATCACACGCAAGGGCCAGCTCACATCCGCCGCCCAGAGCCCAGCCGTTTATGGCGGCAATCACGGGAATCCTCATATTCTCAATGAATAAAAAGATGCGGCTGCCATTCCTGGATGCATTCAGGGCATCTTCAACGGTATAGTCTTTCATTGAAGCAATATCGGCGCCGGCGACAAAGGCTTCTCCGGCGCCTGTTATAATTGCCGCACGGATATCTTTCATGGAATCAACTTCCTTCACCCTTTGATAGAGGTCTTCCCGGACCTCCAGACTGAGAGCATTACGTTTTTCCGGCCGGTTTATTGTTATAACGGCAATCCTGTCACGAATATCTAATTTGACTGTGTCCATGGTGTATTCTCCTAAAATTTAATATCTTTCCTGGGTTTCTTTTCCCCGGAGGTATAATCATACCAACCTTTGCCGGTCTTCCTTCCCAGATCGCCGCTGACAGCCAGTTGCTCTAATGTTCTGTTGGGTCGCCATTTGACATCCTTATATCCATCATAGAGCGTTTTGGATACACTGAGCGCCACGTCCAGGCCTACAAAGTCTTCCATCTCAAATGGCCCCAGGGGGAGTCTTAAACCAAGTTTCAATGCAGCATCTATGTCTTCAATGGTCGCGACACCTTCGAGCAGACAATTCTTTGCCTCATTCCTCATGGCATTGTTAATCCTGTTCACCAGAAACCCCGGAACATCTTTTACACGTACGCTTGTCTTTCCCATGCCGGCGGCTATCTGTTCCGTTATGGCAATGGTCTCTTCGGATGTCTTTAATCCATGAATAATTTCCACCAGTTTCATGACCGGCGCCGGGTTGAAAAAGTGCATGCCGATGAATTTTTCAGGTCTCTTTACAGCTGCAGCCAGCCTGGTTATGGAAATTGACGAGGTGTTTGAAGCAAATATTGTCTCCGGTTTGCAAATATTATCCAACTTTTCAAAAAGGCTTTTCTTGGCTTCAAAGTCTTCAAAAATGGCCTCAAGAACAAAATCGACGTCTTTGCCATCTTCTAAACTCGCGCTTGGAGTAACACGGTCTATTATGGCCTTCTTGACATCAATAGTTATCTTTTCTTTTTTTACCTGCCTGTCTAAATTTTTGGATATGTTGTCCATACCTTTATTCACAAATTCTTCGGCGACATCGTTCAATATTACATTATATCCCGCCTGGGCGGCAACCTGCGCGATTCCCGACCCCATAGCTCCGGCGCCTATAATCATGATCGTGTTTATCTCCATCTTTATTTTCCTCCAGTAATTAAAAATAAGGACCAAGGTACAAGGTACAAGGTACAAGGAAAAAGGATCAAGGATCAAGGATCAAGGATCAAGGATCAAGGACAAAACCTTCAGCCTTTTACCTTGCTCCTTGAACCTTTTACCTTGAACCTTTAGTTTATCACAAGCGCCTCCTCTGGGCATTCAAAGACAGAGGCGTCGGCCGCTTTGATCATATCGGTCAGTGTAAACGCGTTGGGCAGTACCTGACTTACATAGTATCTCGCGCTGGCAATCTTGCCCTTATAGTAGCTGCACTCATAATCATTCTCCGGCAGGTCTTCAAGCCTCTTCTTTGCAATCAATGCCTGCTCCATCAAACACTCGGCAACCTGTACCTGAGAGCAGACAAAAAGCGCTTTCAGTGAATACAGGGGGATGAGATGCTTATTCTCGTCAAGATTCGCATACCATGCACTGAATATATCCTTTACTTCTTCAATACACCGGTATCCCCTTGAGAGCGCTTCCATCTCTCTTTCAACACCGGAAACATCTTTATTCTTATCAATAAAGCCTTTGATCTCCGCCATCCAGTTGGCAAACGGAACACCTTCTTTCATCCTCATCTTGCGGCCTATGAGATCATTCGCGTGTATATATGATGTCCCTTCCCAGATGGTGAGTATCTTCGAATCACGCATGTACTGTTCAACAGGATATTCCCTGGAATAGCCCACTCCGCCAAGCACCTGTATCGCCTCCGCTATCAGATTCAGGGTGGCCTCGCTTCCATAACCTTTGACCAAGGGAGTAAATACTTCTGCTATTTCACCATACTTTTTAGCCTTTTCTTTGTCGCTTGAGTTTGCTTGAATGTCGAGATAGTAAAAACCTTTAAAGGTCATTGCCCTGATCCCTTCCGTTTGGGCCTTCATATCCAACAGCATCCTTCTCACATCCTCATGTTTGATTATGGGCACTCTTTCGGCCTTGCGTTCACCAAATGGACGGCCCTGAATACGCTCGGTGGCATACTGGGATGCAAAATAATAGGCTGCCGCTGCCTGAGTATTTGCATTATGACCGGTGCCGATCCTGGATTCGTTCATCATGTGGAACATGATGGGAACACCTTTTGACCTGCCCTTTTCATCAGGGGGAGGGCCAAGCCTTATCCCGTAGCATTCATCATTATCACCAAAATTTAAAAGCGCCGTGGCATGTGCCTGAAGTCCCATCTTGTGCTCAATCGAAACGGTCGTAACATCATTCGATTTACCGAGACTCCCGTCTTTATTAACCCATATCTTTGGAACAATGTAGCAGCCGATACCTGCGGAACCCGGGGCTCCGCCTTCAGGACGCGCAAGAACCATGTGAATCGTATTCTCACATATCCCCGCATCGCCCCCGGTGGCAAACATTTTTGTTCCCTTAATCTTGTAAACTTGTGGGTCATCGGTGGGATATGACCTGGTAATCGTATCCCCGACATCAGATCCGGCATTCGGTTCTGTAATACACATGGTCCCCTGCCAATCGCCGCTGAACATTTTGGGCAGGAAGATCTCTTTATATTTTTCCGTACCGAATCTTGTTATGAGATTGGCTGCCCCGCTTGTCAGTTTAATATAAGACAGCAAAGCCGGACAGGCAGCCTGATTCATCTCAAAAATCGTCTTGAAGATTATCAGGGGCATTCCGCCTTCCGTCTCTACACACTCGCTGCTTGAGCCCCAACCGTTTTCCTGCAAAAATCTAAAGGCTTCTTTGTATCCCGGTGGAGAGGTTACGATACCGTTTTCGAATTTTGCTCCAATCTTGTCGCCTTCCGTATTTATCGGATTTACAACCTCACGGGCCACTTTGTACCCCTCGTTTAACAGCATGTCTATGTCTTCCATGCCGTAGTTATCCTTAAACCGGTCGCATCCGAGAACTTCCTCGGTCGGCAGCCACTCCTTCAAAATAAACTTTAAATCACGTATGTCGTATTTGAATTCCATTTACTCAAGCCTCCAGTTATCTTTTATATAACCGCAATAAGTCCACAAATGGTGAAATCAACTCATTTGACCATCACTGCTGTCTTTACAGTTCCCATCAAGACCGTAGTAATTGTGGCAAGTATGCTTGAAAAAGTGCAGATGATGATCATATAATTATGCGAACCGATAACATCGTATATCACTCCTTGTAAATTTCACGATCACCATGAAAATAAGCCAGGCAATTATCCCAAGAATAACGTAGGATTTTCTCCAACCGAAAACCGATATCAAGCATGCACTCAAGGAAGTGAAAACAAAGGAACTGACTCCCAAGTCCACAGTAGTCAGGCCAATGGCAGCGCCTCTTTTTTCTTGAAACCACTTTGAAGCTGTAGCCATCACAGGAACATAAGCACAGGCAACCCCAAGAAATCGGCCGGATTGACGTGTTATATGTTGATTATCTCCAAGCCTGAGAAATTAACCATCGGATCGAAATCTATATCACTGTGCAACAATATAAGCTGATTATAGATACAGAAAGTTCCGATAATAATATCTATGGTTTTTCTTATGGTAACGCCTTTTCTCCTCAAATATCTGTAGTTCATGGCACTCTCTAGTGCTAATAACTAGCCTCCCATCGGCATGAATGGAATACTCAATAGAGGATCCTCAGCTATTTTAAAATCTTTATCATTCTGAAATCTCCGGAGAACTTCGGTTAGAATAAGATCACCTATGATGATGGGTGTATTGCAAAGCGAAGAATCGAGCCAGTCCGTCTGAGATGTTTTATTACCGTTAAAGTAGTCTATCCATACGGACGAATCAACGAGAATCATTTGTCCAACCTCATCTCGTCGAGATTGCCAGACCATTTGAGTTTGCCACGAAAACGCTTAATTTCCTTTTTGCGTTTAACTTGTACCAACAGATTTAATCCCTCTTCTATGGCATCCTTTTTCGTTTTAAGGCCGGATAGTTTGAGAGCGGATGATATCAAATCGTCATCTAAGACCACATTTGTTCTCATCTTTTGCCTCCTATGTGTGTAAATTTGTTATGTTATACACATTAGTATCCAAAATTGAAAAATATTTTTTGGGTACATATAACGCAATCAAGCCGACTACGTTTGCTACCGAAAGCAAGCTTTCGTCCAACAAGACCACCGTATGCAACTGACCAACTTTACTTTCATAAGAAGCTCCGCTATACCGACACGTCGGCATTATAATGGAAAGCAACTTTTACAAAGCATGTTTAAGGCCGATGAGGGCATCGGCCCCTACATATTGTAGGGCATGTTCCCCGAACAGGCCAATGTTGTGTATCTGTGTAGTATCCAGAAAAATCAACAGGTTATATTAAATTCGGCCAAACGAGTTACCTGAAAGTTCCAAAAACGTCATGCCGGACCCCGTATCCGGTACGGGGAAGACCCGATCCGGCATTCAGAACATATTGAAATTACTGGATTCCGGCTTTCGCCGGAATGACGAAAAATGGTACTTTTCGACTTTTTATGAACGTGTCAATGTTGACAGACTCGCAAAAAGTCAGGAATACCCCCTCTCTCTTGATAAAAGAGGATTGGGGTTGGGGTGAATACGACGCCACTTCGTATACTTACGCCCCTCCCTTTGTCCCATCTTACCCTCCCGCCAAGGGAGGGAAAATCTGACTTTTCACGACTGCCCCACTTTTTGACCCTGTAACCACTTATCGCTTAAACTTAAACCTTTTTAGCAATTTCGTCACGCAAAATGTATTTAAGCACTTTCCCCGTCGGTGTCCTCGGTAGTTGCTCTATAATTTCTATACGCTCCGGCCATTTGTACTTGGCCACTTTGTCCTGTTCCATAAATGCCTGTACCTCTTCAACGGTCAGACTCTTTTCCCCGGGCTTAAGTTCAACATAGGCACAGCATCTCTCTCCCAATCTCTCATCAGGCATTCCCACTATCGCCACGTTGAGGACTTTGGGGTGTTTATACAAAATAAACTCGACTTCCTCCGCACTGATATTCATACCGCCACGAATAACAATATCTTTAAGGCGGGTAACAAAATGGTAGAAACCGTCCTCATCAAAGGAACATGCATCACCTGTATGGTAGAAGCCTTCATCATCCCACTTCTCCGCATTCAGCTCCGGGCGCTTGTAGTAACCTGAAATAATCATTGGCGATTTCTGGCAAAACTCACCGGTTTGATTGGGGCCAAGTTTCTTACCTTGTTCATCGATAATTTTTATGTCGCTATACAGGCATCTGACTCCGATGGTTGAAGACACCAGTTCCGGGTCTATTCCAAGTTCAGTAGCGTTCTGGTGACCTTCATTGGAACCAAAGCCGTTTGACACGAGACATGCAAATTTCTCCATCATCTGTTTGATCACTGCGGTGGGACATGGGGCTCCGCCGGTAAACGCCAGTCGCAACGAGCTGAAGTCATGTTTATCCAGGTCGGGATGATTTAGCAGAGCCACATGCATTGCGGGCACTCCCGCATATAAAGTCGCTTTTTCCTTCTCTATCGTCTGGGCCATTACTGCCGGATTAAAGCCGTCCAACAAAATCAGGGTGCCTCCCGTCATAACCATAGGCAGAATTCCTATACACTGGCCGAACAGATTGATCCACGGAAGCGCCATAACCACCCTGTCACTTGCATTTTCCTGGATATGGTGAAGAAAACCAGCCCTCTCAAAAGACTTCCAGTGATTGTGCGTTCTGGGACAACCCTTGGGATCCGCTTCCGTTCCTGATGTGTAGCACATGGTCAGGACGTCATTTGCATCTATCCGGAAATTCTTGTCCAGATAGTCCGTCGGATATTTTTCTTCTAATTTGTTCTCCCACATTTTTTGAAAAGAAAGTGTTCCCCCGGGAAGGTCATCTCCCATCAGAATGATGTGCTTAATACAGGAATTTTGTGACTGGAGTGACTTTGCATAGTCAGCATAATTAAACTTGCCGTATTCTTTAGCCATAATGACCGCTGGCGCTTCTGTTTGCCCGATGACGTAATTCAACTCATGTTCCCTCCATTGCATGGCGAGAGGAACTATACAGGCGCCTATTCTTGCCAAAGCCATTTGGGTAATAATGGCTTCCACCTGATTTGGAATCTGGGTTACTACAAGATCACCCCCTTTGATGCCCAATTCCAGGAAATTAAGTGCCATTCTGTCCATCATGGTCTTGTATTGAAACCAAGTGAGGCGCGTGTTCGGATCAATCAATGCCTCCTTATCGGGAAAGGCCTGCGCCCATCTTTTAACATAATCACAGAAAGTCCACTTATCCCAAAAACCCAATCTTGTGTACTCTTCAATCTGTTGTTTCGTTACATTACTTGCAATAGCCATAGCTTTATTACCTCCTTTTGTGTAATCCGTGTATAAATACACCCTCCCTCCGAGCCGACTTATACTTCCACATCCGATTATATGGTCCTTTCGACATGCTCGGCGCAAAGTCTATATTATGCACTTCTCCGTTTCATATTGCCCCGATTCAAACATCTCCCTTCTCACATTGTGCCCTACAGATGTCGATGGCGAAATCCATCGACATCGTTCGGTTTTAACTCTCTGGCAAAAAACCAATTTTCCCTAAATTACCGCTATTTATGCCGATAGCTATAGGGTAGATATTCTTTGCCGAAAAGCTCACGCATTGCCACAAGCTTTGACACCTGCGATGTGCCATCTGCTATTTCAATGGAAATAACATCTCTGAGTCTTTGCTCAAAAGGAAATTCATCAGTGTAACCGGGATGACCATGAATAACGATACAATCACGTAAAGCGTTTGTTGCAAATCGTGGAGCCATCCACTTAATCATTCCTGCCACCTTTGTACTCGATTGTCCCTGATCACGCAACCAGAGGCCCTTGTAACAAAGCAATCGCACAGCCTCAAGGAGACTTACGTGCTCGACTATCGGGAAGCATACACCCTCAAACGATGCCAGCGGCCGGCCGAATGCATTTCTCTGCTTCGTATATTCGATTGTTTCTTCCAGTGAAACCATAGCAGGCGCTATTGCCTCCAGAGCCAGAAGGATTCGACTGACATCGAAACCCTGCATACCCATGATAAAGCCCGTGCCTTCTTTTCCTACGAGATAATCTTCCGGAATTTCCACATCATCCATAAATATGGAACCACGTTTAATCGCTTTTACACCCATATCTTCATAAGACTGCAACGTTACGCCAGGCAAATCCGTGGGAAACACAAAACAACTTACCCCGCGCGCGCCGGCATCCGGGTCCGTTTTGGCGAATACCACTACAAAATCTGCATCCATCATGGCAGTAATCCCCGATTTCTCACCATTTAGAATATAGCTTGCCCCTTTCTTAACTGCCCGTGTAGTCATCGCCACGGCATCGGTGCCCGATCCCGGTTCTGTAATTGCAAATGCCGGTACCTTATCTCCCGCAAGAAATGGTTCGAGGAATTCCTTCCGGATCGTTTTGTTTCCCTGCTTCAGTATCTCGGCATCCAAATGTCCGACGACGTGTGTGCACATAGTAATGCTGCAGTCTCCCCTCGAAGCCTCCTCACATGCTATCCCCTCGGCTACATGGGAAGCTCCCGCGCCGCCCTTCTCAGGAGAAACCGTCATTCCCAAAATACCTAAATCTCCCATTTTCTTATGTAAATGGCGGGGATATTTTCCTTCTCTATCCCATTGGGTATAACAGGGTTTTAATTCTCTCTCGGCAAATCTCTTTACCGTGTCACGCAATGCAATCTCATCCTCGGTAAATTCAAAATCCACTTCACCCTCCTCTTCGCTTTGTGCGTCTTTTACGAACCTGATTACCGTCGCAATCAATTACACCATTGTCAAACCGCCGCTCACACTCAGACACTGCCCGGTAATGTAACCCGAGCCATCAGAAACCAGAAATGCAATAGCAGGAGCAATGTCCTCAGGCACGGCGAGACGACGGAACGGAATGGCCTTCTTCAAACCTTCGCCTATTGCCGGATTATCCGCAGCAACCTGAGCAAAGAAGGGGGTATCAGTTGGCCCCGGAGATATACAATTTACATTGATTCCATATCTGGCAACTTCACGGGCAATCGTCTTTGAAAATGAAATGACGCCACCCTTCATTCCCGAGTAGACCGCTTCACCGGATGAGCCAACACGGCCAGAGTCGGATGCGATACTGACAATTTTCCCGTATTTTCTCTCTATCATATGCGGCAATACCGCCTTGAAGCAGTGCATGGGTCCCTTGAAGTTTATGTTGATTACTCTATCCCATGTCTCAGGTTCACTATCGATAAAGAGTTCTATCTTGTCCCATCCGACGTTATTCACCAGGATATCGACAGCCTCAAATGTGTCTATCACTTTCTGAACCACTTCCTGTACTTTTTCAAGGCTGGTAACGTCAACCTGGAAGCTCATAGCTTCACGACCCATATCCTTGATTTCTGCTTCTACCTGCTTTGCAGTGTCAGGATTTAAATCAGCCACACAGACCTTCGCCCCCTCTCGAGCAAGTTCCAGGGCAATGGCGCACCCAATGCCCTGGCTGGCTCCTGTCACTATTGCCGCTTTGCCTTTTAAAATCATCATATTCTCACTTTCGATATTTTATTTTAAGTGCCCCCATTATCCCGTGCCACGAACGTAAGCTACTCCTCATCAGAGCGACCGCTATGCCCAAACAATCAGGACGTCAGTAGCGTGTAAATCAGTACCTATTTTTTAACCGATCCCGTATCGGTCAGTTCAATCAGGAGTCCCCTGGCGCTTTTGGGGTGAATAAAGGCAACCCTGTCCGGTCCATCATACATTTTACCAATGATTTTTAATCCTTTCTTTTCAAGCTCATCAACAAGGGTCTTGAGGTCATCACAAAGGATAGAGATGTGATGATAGCCGCCGCGCGGTGAATTTTTCATAAATTGTCCGATCGCGCCATCCGGTCCCGTCGGTTCCATCAACTCAAGATTCGTCCCCCGGATGTTTACCGTCGAGGATGTCTGCTGCATTTCGGGATATTCTTTCCGATCCAGTTCCTCGGCACCGAAACAGTCTTGTAAAAAAGCTAATGTGTCGTCAATACTTTCAACAGCTATCCCAATATGATCTACATTTTTAATCACCTTGTAACCTCCTTTAAGTTATTCTCAATCAAAGGCTCACCCGACAATGTCCACGAGACGGTTTCCCCAAAGCAGTCAGAGTAGTTAAGTTTTTCCCCAGGAAATCTCAGAGAGGAATGTTACCATGTTTTCTCGGCGCCCTCTCCTCAACCTTATTCCACAGCATCTCCAATCCTCTTACAAGATTCGGCCTTGTCTCGGACGGCGCGATGATTATGTCCACTACCTGCACTGATGCTGACCAGTAAGGTGTGCTGAAATGCCGGCGGTATTCCTCCGCCTTCCGTTTCCTGAATTCATCTTTGTCTTCTGCCGCTTCCATCTCCTTTCTATAAAGTATATTCACGGCACCATCAGCGCCCATAACTGCAATTTCAGCAGAAGGCCAGGAAAAGACCATATCGGCACCCATTGTCTTTGAACCCATGGCAAAGAGGGACCCACCGTAGGCCTTACGTATTATGCAATTTATCTTGGGAACAGTGGCTTCTCTATAAGCATAAAGCATTTTAGCTCCATGCCTTATGATACCCCTGTGTTCTTCTGTTACACCGGGCAAATATCCCGGCACATCAGTAAAGGTAATAATGGGAATGTTAAAACAATCACAGGTCCGGTAGAACCTTGCCGCTTTATCAGAGGCATCACAATCCAGAGATCCGGCTTTTACCGTGGGCTGATTGGCCACAATGCCTACAGGATAACCCCCTATTCTGGCAAAGCCTGTTATTATATTCCTGGCATAGTCTGCCTTGGCTTCAAAGAAGTCTCCATTATCGACCACACTGGAAATCACACCGTGCATATTAAATGTTCGTTTGGGGTTTGCGGGGACTATGTCAACCAGACTCTCATCGCAGCGATCGGGACTATCTCCGGTGTCAACTACAGGAGGCTTTTCCCTGTAGCTCGATGGAAGGAAACTCATCAATTTTTTAATCGCCTTCAGACACTCCTCATCATTTTTAACAACAAAATCACAATTGCCCGCTATGCTGCTTTGCGGCTTGCTGCCACCAAGGTCCTGTGCAGTGATCTCCTCACCCGTCACCGCCTTAATAACGTCGGGACCCGTTATAAACATCTGACTTGTGCCCTCTACCATAAAAATAAAGTCGCCGAGGATTGGAGAGTAAACGCCGCCGCCGGCACAATTTCCCATAATGGCAAATATCTGGGGAACCACTCCCGATGTATCTATATTCTCAGCAAAGAGCAGGCTGTAAGTTCCACGCATACCTTCCTGTATCCTGGCCCCGCCGGAATCTATCAATCCAACGACCGGGGCCTTTGTTTTCCGCGCCATATCCATTATATGACATACTTTCCGGGCGTGTCTGACACCAACTGTGCCGCCCAGGACAGTGAAATCCTGGGCATAAGCATAAACTATTCTTCCATCTACTTTGCCGTATCCCGTTATCACCGCGTCGCCGTAGGGTCTTCTCTTCTCCATTTCAAAGTCATGACACTCATGCCGCGCAAATAAATCCAGTTCGACAAAGCTGCCCTCATCAAAGAAGATATCCACTCGCTCCCTCGCAGTCAGTTTTCCCACCTTATGTTGACGTTCAACAGCCTTTTCCGAACCACCTTTTCTGACTTGCTTCTCAAGCTGCTTGAGCTCTTCCAGACTTTCTCTCGTTCCAGTTTTCACTTAGATTTCTCCCCTGTGGTCTTCGGTGAACTCAGTTGAACCGTCGAAATGACATTTTTCGATTGACACGACACTATCTTTAACAAAAAGCTCACCCCTCCCACTCTTTTAAATCTATGCCTACCCTTTCCATCTCCTCTCCCAGAATGTTTATCGTATTCTTATAAAACACATGATCCTCGAGAATACCATCCCTGTAGGGCAGTTGCATATGCTGCCACAATACCCCGTCAAGGGGAAAAAGATTAAACTCCGAGCCAAACATATATTCATTTCGCTGGCGCCGGTTCATCTCGTACCAGGTGTGCGGAGAGACATGCCCGATATACTCCGGCCACATACCGGAAAGCTCTCTATATACATTGCCTTTGAGCCTGCAGAGCAACATTGCATCCTCATCTCTTCCGTCACTGGGATGCAACATAATGATCTTCAGATTTGGAAAGTCAGCCGCAATATCGTCTATGTCAGGAAAGATCTGCATGGTATAGCTTATTTTGAGTCCCATTGAACCGGGAGCCCCGCTTCCCAACCCAGTAAAGCCGGTGTGAAGCTGGATCGGCATTCCCAGGTCCTGACAGAGATCCCAAAGCGGATAAAATTGCCTGTCGTTTACATGAAAGGCCTGTCCAACCTGTTGGAATTTGAGCCCGATCAGGTTCAATTCTTTATGGCATCTTTCCACCTCCGCCAGCGCTTTTCGCCCCTGCCATGGATCAACAGCTCCCCAACCGGTTATAACCACATCGGGATACTTATCTCTCATCGCGGCTATCTCATCATTGTAATTATTCCTGTAAAGGGGATCGTTTTGTATATAACGCATGTTAGTCGTAGCATCCCAGCCCACCGGGGTAACCGCCACACCAAGCTCCCTGAATGGTTCGACCCATTCATCCTCGGTCGGAGCCGCCTCAGTTATAGATTCCGGCGTGGACTCCCTGCCATAAAGATAACTATCCAGATAAACGCGGAATTTACCCAGGCTCCTCCACCCAACCTTTGTATAGGGATGAGTATGTATATCAATAATTCTTGGCCTGCCCTTCCGTTGCTCCAATATCATTTCCTTGACTTCAGGGTCTACTTTGTGAAACGGCTTTGTCTTTATCAACTTGTTCAGTTTCTTTTGTTGACTCTCTTCCATCTCCAGCAACCCATAACGTTTCTTTGCCATCTTTTCCTCCTTCAAATGTTAATTTGGTATTTAATTTCTTTTGATCACTCTATTTTTTATTTGCCTGCTTCCTATAGAATTGCGGAACTCTTCAGGAAGTGACCAGGACAATTGAATATAACAGCAATTAGCAGGCCAAATATTTTTAATAGCAACTATCATGTTGAATATTATAAGTATTTTCGATTTTCGATTGAAGAAAAAAGATGTGTTTCTTTTGATACCGATGAGAAAAGTGTAGATCGATATCTACAGACAAGACTGATGTGGGGGGATAGCTCTTTGATATTATTGCAAAATACGCAGAGTTGTTTAAAGGTTTCTATATGTATATTATACTATACAATAATCTGGTATTTCCTGATTTTTTGATAGAGCCCCGTTCTGTGAATGTTAAGTATTTTTGAAGCTTTTACTTTATTACCCTCAGCCGATTGAAGAGCTTCTATTATGGCATTTCTCTCGGCAGCATCCAATGTGTTGCGTAAAGAAAAACTACCGTTATTGTTTGCGCTAACATTTTTCTTCTTCTTGTGTTCTTTGATACGCCCCGGTAAATCTTCCGAAGTGATTTCGCTGCCTTTCGCTGTAATTACAGCACGCTCCAAAATATTTCTTAATTCCCTGACGTTACCCGGCCAGTTATGCTGTTTAAGCGCTTTCATGGCGTCATTTGAAATGCGGGTTGGCCCCCTGATAATTTCTTCCTTTAAACAGGACATCAGGTAAGAACTTATCCCGGGAATATCTTCCGGAATATCCTGAAGATTCGGAGTCTTAATATGAAAAATATTAATCCGGTAAAAAAGATCTTTCCGGAAGGAATTTTTTTCAACCATATCTTGAAGATTTCTGTTCGTTGACGAAATAAGTCGAAAATTAAGTTTAACCGATTTTGTTCCACCCACTCGATCAATCTCGTAATCCTGGAGAACACGCAAAAGTTTTGCCTGCATATTTGGTGGCAGTTCGCCAATCTCATCCAACAATATAGTACCACCCTGTGCAAGTTCAAATTTGCCCTTCTTGCCATGGGAAGATGCCCCGGTGAATGACCCTTTTTCATAACCAAACAGTTCGCTTTCGAACAGTTCACCCGGAATCGCCGCACAATTGATCCTTATAAAAGGATGATCGGCACGCCGACTGTTATTGTGGATGTAATGGGCTACAACTTCCTTGCCGGTCCCCGTTTCACCGGTAATCAGCACAGGGGCGTCACTTGTGGATGCCTGAATAGCGCTTTTTCGAACTTCCATTATTGGTGCTGATTTACCAACAAGAAAATCATAGTTTTTTATATCATCCCGGTAAAACCCTAATTGGGTTTTGAGCATCTCTATTTCGTGAAGAAGCTTTTTAATCTTAGAAGCCTCGTTGAACATGCCCTTGCCCAAGGCTCCTATGACATTCCCATCCCGATCTTTGAGGGGAATATTCGCAATAATTTGTTGTTTGCCGCTAATATATATAGATTCACCAATTCTTGCTTTCCCGGTTTTAAGGACTTCATGCAAGTGGCTGTTTTCAATGATTTCATCAAGAGGCTTCCCCAACACCTCAGAGGGGGTAATACCGAGAAGTCTGGGACTGAATCGACTCATAAAGCGAATATTACCGTCTGTGTCAATTATCATGGGACATTCATAGGGATTCTCCAAAGCAGCGATTATTAAATCTTTGTCAAGATAAGATAAACTGTCAAACGTTGTCTCACGGGACATGATGGTATTCTCCCCTACATATAATCGAACGTGATGATAAACACTGAAATAGTCACACCAATCTACGCTCATAATACATATTCACGGATGTCTGTCAATGGATAAATGCAACTGCTCGGGTGGATAAGATGAAGGCTGAAGGTCAAAGATCGAAGACTGAAGACCTTTGTTCAAGACATCAACGCCACAAAAGTGGCATTAGCTCTATTGTCAAAAATTTAATACTGTTGTAAAAAGTCCAAAAACTCCCTCTCCCTTAATGGGAAGAGAGTTGGGTTTATGTCCTCCTCCCCTTTATCCCCTCCCACCAGGGGAGGGGAATCTGACTTTCAAGTAACTCGTTTGGCCAAATTTAATATAACTTGTTGATTTTTATGTACATTATCTGGATACACGACCTGTTCGGGGAACAGCCCCTATATATGTAGGGGCCGATGCCCCCATCGGCCTTAAACATGCTTTGTAAAAGTTACTTTCCATTATAATGCCGTAAAATGGCATAGTAGCGTTTTTTACGAGACTGTCAATGTTACACATACACATGAAAAGTTATTACCTGGACATTAACACCCTGCCGATGGTCATGATTTCCGCCTCTTTAGTGCCTTCATAGAGCTCAAGTATTTTAGCGTCACGATACCATTTCTGGACATCATACTCATCTATGTAACCATAACCCCCATGAATCTCAACGGCGGCATTGGCGCAATAGACCGCAGTCTGACCGCCATAATATTTGGCCATCGCGGCAAGATGGTAGTCAGGCCGCCCCTCATCAATCAACCAGCCGGCCTTGTAAACCATGTTCCTCAATGCCTCTATTCTGACTGCCATCTCGGTCAGTTTGGCCTGAGTTAATTGAAAACTGCCTATGGGAGCCCCAAAAACCGTTCTTTCCTTAGCATATTTGATAACCGTATCCAGACACCCCTGAGATATACCTACTGCCTGACCGGCTACCATTACCCTCGTCGTATCAAAAAAATGCATCAACTGATAAAAGCCTCTGCCTTCCTTTCCTACGAGATTCTCCTGAGGGACCCTCACATCTTCAAGAGCAATCTCCGCCGTGTCGCTAGCCCTTATCCCCAGCTTGCCATGAATCTTGGTTTTCGTAATTCCCTCTGCGTCGGCAGGGACAACGATCATGCTGAAACTGGCATGTTTCTTATTCTCCGGATTCGTGATAGCCTGAACTACCATAAAATCACAAACAGTCCCGTTTGTAATAAACATCTTGTTCCCGTTAATAACATAATCACTGCCATCCTTCACAGCCCTCGTCAGATAACCGGCCACATCCGTGCCGGCATTCGGCTCCGTAAACGCCCCGGCGCTGACCTGGTCACCCCTGCAAACAGGCGTAAGATACTTTTTCTTCTGTTCTTCCGTTCCATAATCATTTATCGCCTCAGAGCCAAACGTGGCGGCGACAATGTTCAAACCTATACCCATATCCACCCTGGACAACTCTTCCGTAACCATGGCATTGCCTAAAATCCCGACTCCCGCGCCGCCATACTCTTCCGGCACCCAGGCCCCCACAAGACCATTTTCGGCAGCTTTCTTCCGGATTTCAGGCGTGTACTTTTCACCTTCATCACACTCATGTGATACATCGGGAAACTCAGCCTGCGCAAACTTGTAAGCCATGTCCTTCAACATCCTTTGCTCTTCAGTTAATTCAAAATCCATTTTCATCTCCTTTGAAAAGTTTAAAGTTAAAGCAACATATTTTTCACTCTCTCTGTAATTGCGAACTTGTTCACACTTACAACTTTTTGGCAATTTTGTCACGCAAAATATAAAGGTACCCCTAACGTATTGAAACTTTTTCGTAACTACTCAACCGCAAAGGCACAAAGTGTAGAAATTAATTAGCCCTACAACGACACTTATCATTTCGACCGAAGGGAGAAATCTTTAACTATCTGTTTCATAATAAGATTTCTCGTCGCTTCGCTCCTCGAAATGACACCTAAAATGCTAAGTGACGTTGTAGGGCTAATATATCCGGGATGATCATGAAGGACGATACAATTAAGCAATGCGTTCGTCTCAATACATTTTTTCCAGAGTCCTTCCGACTATCATTTTCTGAACCTGGCTTGCGCCATCAAATATCTGATTGACCTTGGCATCACGCATTCTTCTCGCAACGGGATACTCATTCATCACACCATAGGCACCAAGGATCTGCACCGCATCCGTCGTTACCTTCATGGCCATATCGCAGACGAAACACTTTGTCGCCGAGGTGAGCAACTGATATTCCTGCTGTGAGTAGCCGCCGCGATCTATCATCTGTAAAGTCCTGTAATGCAGGGAGCGCGCGGCTTCTATATTGATGCCCATATCGGCAATCATAAACTGGATTGCCTGGTGTTGAATGATCGGTTTCCCGAAGGTAGTCCTTTCCTTGGCATACTTTATGGCATATTCCATGGCCCCTTCGGCAGTTCCGAGAGCCTGCGAAGCAGCGCCGAAGGTACGCATGGCTCCCCCGCCGAATACCAGGGTATTCCAGCCTTCTTCAGGCTTCCCAAGGACTCTTTCCTGTGGCACCTTTACATCTTCAAAATAAATCTCACTGGTAGAATTCGTTCTGAAACCCATTTTATTGAAATGCTGGCCCGCCGAAATCCCGGGCAGCTTTTCCATTATAAAGCAGCTTATGCCGCGAGCTTTCTTCTCTGGACCTGTCCGCACATAAACAATAAAGCATTCGGCATCACAACCGCTGGAAGCCATGGTTTTTGTTCCATTAACAAGATAATAACCGTCTTTCAGAACCCCCCTTGTGGCAATATTCGCGGCATCGGATCCATATCCGGGCTCAGTCAGGCAAAACGCTCCTATTTTACCTCCCTGGAACATGGGATAAAACATTTCTTTCTGCTCATCGCTGCCAAAATCTCTTATGAAAAAGATGTCCGTCGTCGTTGTAAAGACATACATGGATGTTCCGGCATCAACCTTTGCCAGTTCTTCAATAACAAGAGCAGCGGTAGTGTAATCGGCTCCTATTCCGCCGTACTCCTGAGGCAGGGGCAGAGTCATGAAATTATTTTCTCTGAGGATATCTATTGCTTCACCACCGCCCTCCCCTTTTTCATCCAGTTCTTCAATGAGAGGTTCAATCTTCTCCCTTGCGACTTTGCTCACCATCTCCCTGATCATATTTTGCTCATCCGTATAATCCAGCACCTTTTCCATACCTCCTCAAAATTAATATTTAGCTGCATCCAAGTTAATGTTAACCCGTTCGGGGAAGGAGCCCTACTTTATGGATTCTAACATTTTCCTGAAAAATCCAAAAGTTACCTTCCCGGAAACGCCTGTCCTCCTTCCTCCTTAAATTGTGTTCCCCACGTGCGCGCCTTCATAGATAGCATCAATAGCCTTGCGGGGTTCTTTCGCATCGCCGATCATATAAATCTCCCTTACGCTATCCTTTAGCTTTTCATATAATTTATTTACCGGCTCCATTCCCGGTGAAATCACAACCGTATCCGCAGGAATTTCTCCGGCGGCAGCGTCAACATCAAAATAAACCCCATTCGCGGTAATAGATATATTCTCTGCCCGCGTAATCACCTTTACGTTTAATCTGTGAAATTCATTGAGAAAAATCCACCTTGTAGTCTGGCCTATATCCTTCCCGACTCTATCCTGTCTTGTGATGATGGTAACCTCTTTAGCGCCCGTGTCCGCAAGCCTTTCCAAGGTTTCAACATCCTCTGCCTTCATCCTGAAAAGAAATGACAGCGTATCGCTCTTTACCACCCCCTTGCCTGCAAGAAGCAGCGCCGCCTCGCATCCGAGGTTGCCACCACCAATTATGACAATCCTCTTCCCTGTTTCAATGTCATTCTCAAGCAGTTGGACAACATTAAATACGTTTTCCCTTTCAGCTCCGGGAATCGAATAAGGTCTCTGCGCTGCGCCGGTAGCCACCACCACCGCATCCGGACCAATTTCCCCCACAATATCGGGTGTGACCTCAACACCTGTTTTCAGATGAACACCGTTCTTCATCAAATGGGTCTCAAGATCATCAATCAACATACCAAACTCATGGCTTTCGGGTAAAATTGCTGCCAGATTAATTTGACCGCCAAGTTTTTCCGATTTTTCATACAGGAAAACCTGATGGCCTCTCTCCGCCGCAATTCTCGCCGCTTCCATACCGCCCGGACCAGCGCCGATGACCAGGACCTTCTTTTCCGCCCGGGCAGGAGTGATCTCCCAATCCCTTTCTTTTCCGACAAAAGGATTGACCATACAGGTTACAGGCTTCCCCGTGAAAACGCGATCAAGGCAGCCCTGATTACAACTGATACAGCGAACGATCTCTTTAACTCTTCCTTCCTGAACCTTCCGCGGGAGATAAGGATCAGCAAGGAAAGGCCTTGCCATGCCGATTAAGTCTGCAAGTCCGTCTCTTAATACCTCTTCTGCAAGACAGGGATCCCCGAGTTTGTTGCAGGTCATCACCGGGCATGAAACCTCTTTCTTAATAGCGGCTGCCAGATATACAAAGGCTCCTGGGGGGACAACCTGCTGAACTGTTGGAATCCCAGCCTCGTGCCACCCGCTCTGCACATTTATAGCGTCAACTCCCGACCGTTCAAGCTCCCTGGAAAATATTACAGCTTCCCTGTTTCTATTCCCCCCCTTCATAAAATCATTGCCCGATACTCTGAAAATCAGGGGAAATCCTGCTCCAACAGCCTTCCTGACAGCTTCAGCAATCTCCAGACCAAAGCGCATCCTGTTGGACAGACCGCCGCCGTATTCGTCATCTCTCTTGTTAGTCAACGGAGAGAGAAATTGTGATATCAGATAACCCGTGCTCGCAATAATCTCCACTCCATCGAAACCCGCATTCTTCGCTCTGTGCGCAGTTTCCGCATATTTTTCGACCAATCTTTTTATTTCGTCGATGGACAAAGGCCGGGGTTCTTCACCTGTCAGACGGGATCTCACAGCGGAAGCTGAAACTGCTTGTTGCCCTATTTCGGATGAGTGCACATATCTGCCCGCATGCATGAGCTGGGCGAATATCTTTGCCCCCTCTTTTTTGACCTCAGCGGTCAGTTCCCGAAGGCCGGGAAGAAAGGCATCATCGGCTATACTCAAAAATGTTGGGCCATAACCAATGTACTCAACCTTAAACCCGCCCGCGATTATCAGTCCGACACCGCCCCTGGCCCTCTCCCTGTAAAAATCAACCGTTCGTTTTCCAACAAAAGAATCTTTTTCAAATCCGAGATGCATGGCGTTCATGGCATAGCGGTTTTTCAGTTCCAGCGAACCAATTTTGACAGGTTGAAATAACTTTTTGAAAGTCATCGTTATAAACCTCGACGTATGCTCGCAAAGGTAGATTTTCGCCTTTTATCCGGCTGCACTGGTAATCATCCGGGTGAAAACACCCCGCAGTACTTCTTCAGGAGTCAGGCTGTATTCACGATCCTTCGCAATCTGAGCCAGTTCATCCCTGGCCAGCGCCCCGGCATCTGCGCCTGATTGCATCGCCTGCCGGTAAAAATCATATTTTTTGCGGGTTAATTCTAATCCCTGCCTTAAAAAAGATGCCGCGTCCTCTCCATAAAAAGCGCCCCCGTGTTCACAGCAAACCGCCTTTACCTCCAGCGCGGCCATCCGCTCCAGAGACTTCAGATAAAGCACAATATTATCATTGGCCATAAGCATTAAACGGCCTTCTTTCAAAATTGGAAGAGGCACCCCATCGGAAGGAAAGAGATATTGAAAAGCAGGCACGTAAGCTGCGATAGAACATTTACTGTGACCGGGGGTTTCCAGGATTGAGACAGGAACTTCGCCACCCAGGTCAATGGTGTCTCCATCTCTCAGCACCCTTGTGATCTCAGGCGGATTAAACTCAAGAGATATACCCCTGAACTGATCATCCACACCAAATTGTTGACGCGTGGCCTGGTCCAGATCGGCAATGTTTTTCACTGCTTTTTCGATACCCAGCACTTTTTTAGTTCCAGCCGAGGCCATAATCTCCAACCAGGGATAGGCCTGCTTAAAATAAGGTACGGCAGTAATATGATCAAAATGCGAGTGCAGAATCAAAATACCCATGATACGGCTGCGGTCCACATTAAAACGATCCAATTGTTTCTCTACAGCGGGAACCACATAAGACATACCGCCACCAATTATCAAATAACGCTCTCCTTTTAAGAGATACATACTGGTTTTTTCATCACCGATAAAAATCAGGTTGTCTGAAATTGGTTTAGCTTGCAAAAATCGCATTTTATTTCCTCTCTGCTGAAACGTACCGGAAAAACAATCTCACGCAGCAGAATTGATAAAACAGTTAATGTACCTACTTTCGTGTGTAATCATACACGCCCTTCCCTGTTTTTCGTCCAAGCCGCTTTGCCTTTACATACTTGACAAGCAATGGACAGGGACGGTACTTATCGCCAAGCTGCTTATGCATACTTTCAATGCAGAACAACACAACATCCAACCCTGAAGCATCGGATGCGGCCAATGGTCCCAGAGGAAATCCCAGTCCGGACTTGCATGCCTCATCAATATCCTCGGCGCTGGCGCCCCCTTCCTGCAAGAGGTAAAATGCTTCGTTCAACAAGGGAATATACAACCGGTTAATAATGAAAGCGGGTGAATCACTGGATGTGACTACCTTCTTTCCACAACTCTTGATAAATTCTACCGTTTTCTCATGGGTTTCATCAGAGGTCTGCAAGGCGCGCGAAAGCTCGACCAGAGGAGTCAAAGCCGCGGGAATCAGGAAATGGGTGCCGACACAGTTTTGAGGTCTTGAAGTTACCGCAGCCATCTCGGAAATGCTCATGGTCGAGGTATTTGAAGCAATAATGGCATCCTCCTTGCGAACTGCATCTATCTGCGCAAACAGCTCTTTTTTTACATCAATGTCCTCAAAAGCGGCTTCAATGATAAAATCCGACTCGGCAAAGGCCTTATCGGAATCAGTAGTGGGCTCGATTTTGCTTAATATGGCGCTGACTTCATCGCCGGACATCTTTCCTTTCTTTTCCCTGGACGCGAGAAAGCGCTTGATGTTTTCCAAACCCTTTTCAATCAACTTGTCATCTCTTTCAACCATGATGGTCCTGTAGCCGCCACCAGCGCAAACTATGCCGATCTGGCTGCCCATCGTTCCCATGCCAATGACACAAACTGTTTCTATTTTCATAATACGTTAATCCTCCTGTAATTTTTAACGGGGTGTTGGGTCTTGCTTTAAGTCAAAAGCTCAGACCCGACACCAAACCTGTTAAATTGAATCAAACCTTATACTTCTCATCTTTCCAGTATTCTGCCCTCATTTTCTTTTTATTAACCTTGCCACTCCCAACATAAGGTATCTCCATAACAAAATCCACCTTCCGCGGGAGTTTGAATGAGGCCATTTTACCCCGACAAAATTCTTTTATTTCGTCACCTAACACCGATGAACCTTCCTCACCGGGTTTCAACACAATTACTGCCGTGACACGCTCGGTATATTTAGGATCGGGGGTGCCAATCACAGCACATATAGCTACTTTAGGATGAGTTACGATCACATTCTCAATCTCCGCAGGATAAACCAATTCTCCACCGGTATTTATGATATCCTTGGCGCGGTCAGCGACATACACCCTGCCATCTTCATCTTTGAAACCTACATCCTGAGCAGTAAACCATCCATCACCTACCAGGCTGTTTTTGGTTTTCTCGGCATTCTTATAATACCCATCATGGGTAGACGGCCCTTTCAGGCATATTAAACCCCATTCTCCCTGGGGAAGTTCTTCCCCTTCCTCATTCCTGATTGTGACCAGATTGCCCGCGGGCGGGAAACCGGAAGTTCTTTCATACGTCAATACCTCTTCATGCGTAGCCCAGGCATAGAAACCTTCGGTAGAAGAGTAAAACTCTCTCAGACTGGCGTTAGGAAAATATTTAGCCACATCCTGCCTCATCGGCATGAGCCAGGCAGAACCGCTGGAAACCCATGTTTTTACACTGGAAACATCATATTTCCCTATACCCGAATCGCTGCAGATCATCGCACCGATGGACGCAATAGTTCCTACCGCATTTATCTTCTCTTTCTGAATAGTTTCCAGGAATGCCTTGGGATCAGGTCCCGGCGGTATCCACCTGGTTCCTCCAACCTGCAGCACCGGCCTGGTGGTTACACATCCTCCCCAATGGTAATTAGGGTAAAAGGCATACATCTTTACATAATGGTTCATGCCCGTCATCTGGATTACAATATCCTCCCAGCCAAGTCCGGATGCGTAAGTGCGCATCGATCCACAGGCCACGCCAGTCGTTCCTGAAGTGTAAGTAATGCTGTCCCAATCGTTATCCCTTACATCCACTTCAGGCTCTTTGTCCGAAGCCTTTGCCAATAAAGCTTCATAACTGAGCATGCCATCCCTTTCTTTGTCATCAAAGATTATGTAATTTTTGATATATTTCAGATCCGTCTGAATAGACTTAACTTTGTCAACAAATGCAGGGCTTATAATCAATGCTACAGAATCCGAGTGATTGATAATATATTCCGCTTCTTTGGGAGTAAACGCACCATTAACTCCGGTCCATACAGCTCCAATTTTCGCAGCAGCGTACCAGATCTCTACATGTTCTACACGATCCTCCGTCCAGTAACAGACCTTGTCCCCCTTTTTCACACCAAGATCGGTAAGAGCATTCGCCAGCCTGTTTGTCCTCTCCCACAGCTCTTTATAAGTTTCCTTCTTATAACCATGAGGCATATCAACTATAGCGACCTTGTCAGGATAATTGATTACACTAGCTTTCAAAGCGCTAGCCTGAGTTAAGAGCCGTCGCCCTGTCACTTCCAGCTTGTCCGAAGTTGTTAAACCAGTCTTTGCCATTATTCAATCCCTTCCTTTTTTGTTTAGTATGTTATAAGTATTTAACAAAAAGATCTTCAACGACACGACTTTCCTAAAAACGTCACACCTCCCTTCTTTTAATTTTTAACAGGGGCGCCGGGTCTTGCTTAAAGTCAAGAAGCAATGGCCGACACCCACCACTCATTCATTTTTGCGTTCCCGTATCAGTCAATTCTATCAGGAGACCTTTAGCGCTTTTTGGATGAATAAAGGCTACTCTGTCGGGGCCTTCAAACATTTTCCCGATAATCTTGAAACCTTTCTTTTCCAAATCACTGACGAGGCTTTCAAGGTCATCACAAAGAACTGAAAAATGATGCAATCCACCCCTGGAATTCTTCATAAACTGCCCCACAGGGCCATCAGCGCCTGTCGGTTCCATTAGCTCTAAATTGCTGCCCTGAATGCTGACTATGGAAGATATCTGCTGCAACTGCGGATATTCTTTTCGAGTCAATTCATCGGCGCCAAAGGCTTCAGTCAGTACGGCTAATACATCATCAATATTTTCCACTGCTATTCCCAGGTGGTCTATCCCTTTAATCATGATTATCTCTCCTTTTAACTATTAAGGTAGATAGGCTAAAGGCTGAAGGGTTAGTAAGATAATCCTCTCCATGCCTTTAATCCTCATTGCTCATTGCTCGCTCACAGTGGAATATTCCCATGTTTTCTGGCCGGGAAACTTTTCTTTTTATCCTTCAACAATTTCAGGGCACGTATCAGGCGCGGCCTGGTTTCCTGCGGTCTAATGACAACATCGGCTATCATCCTTGACGCCCCGTAATAAGGAGTGCCGTATTTCTGTAGATACTCCTGGCGCTTTTCCTCCCTGACCGCCTCCGGATCCTCCGCCGCCTTGATCTCTTTCCCGTAAAGTATTTGTACCGCCCCTTCCGCCCCCATCAGCGCTATCTCCGCCGTAGGCCAGGCAAGGGTATAATCGGCACCCATGGTTTTGGTACCCATGGCGGTGTAAGAACCCCCATAAGCCTTGCGTATCACAACACATATCTTAGGCACTGTAGCCTCCACGTATCCATAAAGCATCTTTGCGCCATGTCTGATTATGCCCTTGTGCTCCTCTGCCACGCCCGGCATATATCCCGGAACATCGACAAGGGTAATCAAAGGAACATTGTAACAATCACAGGTTCTGAAAAACCTGGCCGCTTTATCAGATGCGTCTGAATCTATTGCTCCGGCATTTACCCTCGGGTTGTTGGCCACAATACCCACGGAATAACCATCCAGCCTGGCAAAACCTGTTATCATATTACGGGCAAATCCTGTCTTCACTTCAAAAAAATCACCATTATCCACAACCATGCCAATTAATTTATGCATGTTAAACGGCCTTCTCAAATTCTCCGGAATTATGTCTAAAAGGGCATCATCACAACGTCCTGGATCATCACCGGTGTCCACTACAGTGGGTTTTTCTAAATAACTCGACGGGAGGAAGTTGAGCAATTCTCTCGTCATTCGAAAAGCATCCGCTTCATCTTTGGCCACTAGATCACACACACCCGAAATCTCGCTCTGGGTTTTTGCGCCGCCAAGATCTTCCATGGTAACATCCTCGCCCGTCACGCGTTTGATGACCGCGGGACCGGTAATAAACATATTGCTGGTCCCCTCTACCATAATGATAAAATCGGTCAGGGCGGGTGAATAAACCGAGCCACCGGCACAATTCCCCATAATAACCGATATCTGAGGAACCACTCCCGACGACTTGATGTTCTGGGCAAAGAAGTGGTCGAAACCATAGCTGCTCCCTTCCTGGATCCTTCCGCCTCCTCCGTCCCACAAACCAACCACCGGCGCCTTCGCCTCTCTGGATTCCGCCACCAGCCGGTTCACCTTTTCCTGAGTAGTGTGGCCAAGAGAGCCACCGTAAACCGTAACATCCATGGCATAAACATACACCAGCCTGCCATTGACTTCACCAAAACCCGTTATCAAACCATCTCCATAGGGCCTGTAGTCATCCATGCCAAAATCCCTGCACTGGTGCTGCGCGTACATGGCAGTCTCGACAAAAGTACCTTTATCGAAGAACATATTCACTCTCTCCCGGGCAGTATATCTGCCGGAAGCATGCTGCTTTTCAACCCGTTCTCCTGTACCCGGCAAAAGCGCCATCCTTTCCATCTCATCCAGCAACTTGAGTTCCTCTTTCATACCCATGCTTTCTTCTCCTGTTACTCCTTTACAACACCGTTTTTACAGTAATCCCGCCATCAAATCATACCAGACCTTTCCATGGACTCAGATCAGCTCCCGCATTCTCAAGCCTGTCTCCTAAGATATTCAGGGCATTCTTATAGTAAAATAATTCCTGTACTCCATCACGGAATTTCACATCTTTTTCCCAACCCTCAAGAATATCATCAACCAGTCGAAAATAGGGATACTCACTGCCGAACATAAACTTGGTCTTGAGACGCGTATTCATATCATGGATTATTCTCTCAGGCATATACCGCGGCAGTGCCCCGGAGGTCTCACGATAAACATTACCCTTATGCATACAAACCAGCTCGGCTGCTTCCGTAAAAGGATCACACATGTGCATCACGATAATCCTGAGTTTGGGGAAGTCCGCGGCAAGATTATCCACATCTACGGGATTGGTATATTCAAGAATCTTGATGCCGCCTCCCCCCGGCATTCCTGTACCCACGCCGGTATAGCCGCCATGCCATTGAATAAATCCATCATAACCGGCAATTAAGTCCCACAACGGGCTGAAACGAGGATCATCAACATGGAATTTCTGGCTGGGTTGTTGAAACTTTATACCTACCGCCTTAAGATCCCTGAGACATCTCTCAGCTTCCTGTAATGCCGCCTCCCCCATCCAGGGATCGACACTGCCCCAAAAACCCAGGAATACATCCGGGTGCCGCTTTGTCAGATTATATATGTAGTCGTTATCATGCCCTTCTTCTCCCTGACCAACAGGAGCAGTCCAGGCACAGGGAAGTGAATGCACACCATATTTCCTGAACATGGCTATCATCTCATCTTCGGTTTCCCAGGTGGATAAAAGTTCCTCTTCGGTAACTTCCTTATGTCTAAAATATTTCTCCAGGGCAAGCGACTGTGATCTAACGGGGGGAAACTTTCCGGGACTTCCATCGCTGAGCAATCTGAGACTCCCGTGGTGCCCGTGTACATCAATTATGGGAAATCCTCTCTCTTCTAACGTTTTTGCCATGTTACAATCTCCTTTTTGTGATTATTTTATTTTTTGTCACGAAGAACATTAATATGCTTACTTCTCATCCTGCAGGCGCACGCCATACTTCTTTTTCAGGTCTATTTTTTTCACTTTTCCACTGGCTGTCATGGGAAGCTCGCTTAATATCTCCAAGAGGCTGGGATACTTATACTTCGCTACCTTCCCCTCCAGAAAACCCTGCATATCATCCAGGGTAAGTGAGCCGCCATCTTTGAGCACTACAAAAGCCTTGCCTGTTTCACCCCACTTCTCATCATCTACCCCTATGATGGCAATACTTTCAATCGCGGGATGATTGAGAAGCGCCTTTTCTACCTCGGCAGGATAGACATTCTCCCCGCCGCTTCTGTACATATCCTTCTCTCTGTCGACAATGTAAAAAAAGCCGTCCTCATCAACATAGCCGAGGTCGCCTGTGTGAAGTACGCCGTCAACTATAGTCTGTTCAGTCATTTCGGGCATATTCCAGTATCCGCTCATTACGGGAAGACCCGTCGCTACAATCTCACCCACTTCTCCGGGAGGAAGTCTTCTGCCATTGCTATCCTCTGTCCAGATATCAGTGAAGAATTGCGGCTTGCCTATGGAACCCCTTTTCTTTTCGGCGTACTCTTTGGGCATAATTATCATTGCCGAATTTTCAGTCTGCCCATAAGCCATCTGCGTATGAAGTCCCCTTTCCGCTAAATCATCGAGCAAACTCAAAGGTGTCTTTTCTCCTCCTCCCAAGACAACTCTGACAGTGTTCGTATCGATCTTATCCAGTTTTCCGGTCTGCAGTATCATCCGCCACATCGCAGTCATGGCAAAGATTATAGTAACCTTGTGTTTTTCAATATCCATGGCAAACTGGTCAGGCTGGAAAGTCTGTCTTATAATGATGGTCGCGCCGCGGCAGAGGGAGGGTGTGGCCACAACGAAAAGACCTGCGGAGTGAAAAAGAGGGGACTGGGCGAGGAAACGATCATCGGCCCTCATATCTGTGCGAAGTATGATCTGAAAATTCTTAAAATAGGTCTGTTCATGTGAAAGCACAGCCCCCTTGGGATCACCCGTCGTGCCGGATGTGTACATAATGCAAAGGGGATCATTAAATTCAACGGGCTCATCAGGCAAAGGCTCATCGGCAGAACAATTATTGATAATATTATGACAATCCACAGCCCATCCGGGGCAATCGGGAGAGTCGGGAACACCACTTTTTATATAAAGAAACTTATCCGCATCTACTTTCACTCTTTCACGGACAGGTTCAACATTCTTAAGCAAAGAATCATGGAAAAAAAGCATTCGCGAACCGGAATGATTAAGCTGGTATTCCAATTCCGGCCCAATCAGGCGGAAATTCAAAGGAACAAAGATAAGACCGAGCTTGGCCGCGGCAAAGTAAACCTCAAGTAACTCAGGACAGTTCAAAAGCAACACGGCAATCCTGTCACCCTTTTTCAACCCTTTTTTCTGAAGATAGCGGGCTGTACGATTGACATTTTCGTTCAACTGGCTGTAAGTAACAGGCATGTCTTCATAAACAAGCGCCACTTTGTCAGGCATGAGCGAAGCCCTTTTGCTGACAATATATCCCACATTCCACTGCACAATAATCCCTCCTTTTTTTATTCACATTCAACCAGACGGCAAATCTCCTTTGCCAATCCGGGCAGAACGAAAGATTTTTTCATTATCCCATCAAACCCGGAAGCCATAAAACAAGGTCTTTAAAGACAAAGAACAGCGCCAGGGAAATCATCTCAACGATGACAAAAGGCAGAGATCCACGGATGATATCACTCATGCTTATGTCTTCGGCAATGCTCTTAATGGCGTAGAGGTTTAAACCCACAGGGGGCGTGATTACAGCCATGTTAAGGTTTACCACAAGGATGATCCCCCACCATAGAGGATCATAACCCAGAGAAATTACTGTCGGCAGAACAATAGGAGTGGTAACCACAACCGCGGTGGCGCCATCCACAAACATGCCGAGAACCAGCAATACCAGATTTAACAGAATAAAAATCTGCCATCCCGTCAATCCACTGTGAATAATAAGTTCAGCCAACTGATCCGGGAGCTTGAGCATGGTCAGCAGCACACTGAACAGCACGCCGCAGGCAAAGATGATCATAATTGCCGAAGTGACTCTGGTAGTATAAGTAAATACGAGTCTTATTTTTCCCCAGCCAAAGTTGCCATAAACAAAAACGGCTATAAGAAGAGCGCCGACGGAACCAATGGCTCCGGCTTCAGTAGGGGTGGCAACCCCTAAATAAATAGTGCCCAGCACTAAAAATATAAGAACCAGGGCCGGCCATAATCTTTTCAGGGAGGAAAATCTCTCTCCCCAGGTTATCTTCTCCTGGATATCCGGCGCCAGGGCCGGGTTCCGTTTTACCGCCAGCCACTCATAACCACACATCATACCGGCCAGGATAATACCCGGCATGATGCCGCCTACAAATAGTTTGCCCACGGACACATCGGCAATAGCGCCATACAAGATAAACAGCAGGCTGGGCGGTATAAGCATGGACAGGGCGCCCGCGGCGGCGACTGTCCCTGCGGCAAAACCGGGATGATAACCCTGTTTTCTCATCTCGGGAATGGAAAAAGAGCCGATGCTGGCAGCGGCGGCTATGGAAACACCGCACATGGCTCCGAACACCGCACAGGCTACTGTACTCGCCATGGCCAACCCCCCCTTGACACCCGAAAGCCATTTGTTTCCAGAGTTGTACAGATCGGCGCCTATCCCGGAAAAGAAAAGAATCTGCCCCATTAGCAAAAAGAGGGGCACAGCCAGAAGTACAAAACCGTCTAAATGGGTAAACATTATCGCGGGCAGGCGAATCAGGGCATCAGGACCGCCCAATGAAACAATGCCTACAATACTTGCCGTTCCCAGAGACACAAAGATAGGAGAACCCATAAATATCAGGGCAAGCAATACGACAGCACAAATAATAATAACAGTGTTAGGTTCCATGTTCATCTACCCCTATTTTTTTGTCTGATAATGAAGAAATATATTTGGGAATCTTAACCAGATATTGCAAACTGATCAAAAACATCCCTGCAGGTATAACCATATAGGGAATCCATAGTGGAACTGCAAGCAATGTGCTGGATTGAAAATTGAAGCGATATTGGAAAATTGTATACCTCACGGCATACCAGGCAAGAATAAGACAAAAGAAAAGACCCACAAAAGCGTTGATAATCTCAAGCCAGTGCCTCTTTTCGGGAGAAACTTTCTTGATTACCAGATCCAGGGCAATATTGTGATTCCCTTTCAATATTCCTCCTAAAGGTATAAAGACTGCAAAGATAAAGAGATAACAGCAAATCTCTTCAGCCCAGATGGGCGGATTATTAAAGATATACCTTGCAATTACTTCGTATGTAACAATAAGCAATAAAGCAGCATTGACAATGTCTCCCAGAAGATGACCCCAATCGCAACACCGATCAATCGCCCTGCCGAAGCCACGTCCGAGTTTTAATAGAATGTTCATGTTTTCCTCCTCTTAACTAATCAACCATATACGAACTTGCTGTACTCTGAATCGCAACACAGGAAAGTAACAACACCCCATTTACAGAGTGCAAGCCACGTTTCAAATGAAGGAGGCTAAAGCATTCCCTACCCCATTCAGATAGACTTTAATTCTTCGTTGTGTCCGACGTTGACAGTATCGCAAAAAGTCGGATTTCCCCTCCCTTGGTGGGAGGGCTACAATAACTTTCTTCCGATTACCCTCCTCCACTTGCTGGGGAAGGCAGGAGGGGGCAAGGGGAGGGGGACATAACTAATTGAAATAGCGGTGTTCCCACCCTCACCCCTGCCCTCTCCCATCAAGGGAGAGGGAGTTTTTGGACCTCTTACGAATCCATCAACGTTTATCCTTCTGTGGGGCGCGCTTTTGTCACGCGCCCCACAACAAATAACTCCGTTACCGGAAGAAATCCGGCGCAGGTCTAATACTTCAAGGGATATAATTCAAGATAACCAAACTTGGACTTTCGCCAGTTCTTGCTTTCTTCGATAGCCTTTAATATCTTATCGGCCAGCTCCGGGCCTATCTTTTTCTTCCACCATTTCACCGTAGGCCCCCACATCGCCTTCTTCATCCTTGCCCTCTCAGACTCTGACAGGTATATCTGCCTGACACCATAGTTGTTCTTGAGAAGATTACGCATATTCATATACCCCGTTCCGAGGCTTTCCGCATTTGAGAAATCATGCCGGTAGATCTCCGCGGCATTCCAGACAACCTTCTTCTGCTCCTCGGAGAGACGCTCAAAACTGCCCTTGTTCATTATCACGGGCCAGTCAAAAAGAAACGCGCCCGGGTTTATCTGATACTTTGCCACCTCGTAAAGTTTTCTGGCACGAAAAGTAATATCAACGCCCATCGAGGCATCAACCACTCCTCTCTGCAACGATGTATAAACCTCAGATGAGGGCATCGAAATGGGCACAGCGCCGATCGACTGAAGCGCCTTGGCATACCCGGCGCCCGCAACTCGTATCTTCATTCCTTTAAAATCCTCAAGCTTCGTGAGCGGTTTGCGCGCCATAAACTCCTCAGGAGAACTGCTTGCCATAGCCAAAAGCTTTAAATTCTTCTTCTCACATTGCGCTGATACAAGCTTGAAAAATGGGCTGCCTTTCCTCGAACCTTCACACTGAGTATATCCATCGCCCCAGATAAAGGGAAGATCCGTCGCGCTAAATACAGGCAGGGTGCCCTCGACATAGGGAGCCATGAATATGCCGATGTCAATGCTCCCACTGATCAAAGCGGGAAGCATCTCCTTCGCCTTATAAACCGTCTGCGAATGATACATCTCCGCGCTTATGCCCCTGCTCTTTCCATACAGATTGATATAGTCAACCATGTGCTGGGTCGCAAAAAAGCCGTCGCCATATCCCGGGGTCAAATAAGTTACCACCTTCAGCTTCACCGTCTTGCCGCTTGCCGACGACACGCCAGGCAACCCGACAGAAGCTATGGTTATGCATAAAAAGAAAATAAATAAATACTTGCGCCATCTGAAATCTCTCATGTTGTGTTCCTCCTCTTTTTAATCATTTTAAGTTAACAGATCTATTAAACAAATTGCCTTTACAGGCCGCCAATCCTAAAAGCGACTTTCGTCACCTCCTTTCTCTCAACGCTTACTCATTTCGCATCCTTTTTAAGTAATTATAGTAATCCGTGTAATCTGCGGATTAAACCGCTCCGGCCAATCCCGAAATCCTGCAAATGACAAGCCAAAGGAATAGAGTACAAGTTATCCATCTGAATTTTAAAACAATTTCAGGCGCCGACCTGTGGAAATGGAATTATATATCAAAGATCAAATCAGCAAAGTGTAGTGACATCTCTACAAACACATTCAATTACATCAGTAAAGAGGTTGAATTTACAGGAGGAAACTGATCTGATGCGCAAACTATACATGTAGAGTGTTCTATACCTCACCTTTTCTCAAATTGCTATCTCCCTGTAAATTCAGGCTTTCTTTTCTCGGCAAAAGCCCGGATTCCCTCTTTATGATCCTTTGTCTGACGGCAGATATTCTGGGCATAGGTTTCATAATCAAGCTGCGTCTTCAGGTCATTGTTAAGTGATCTCTGCAGGGCGCGTTTGGTCAACTCAATGGCAACAGACGGGCCGGCGGAAAGCTGTTTCGCAAGTTTCTTCGCCTCATCCATTAACTGATCATGAGGAACTACTCTGCCCACAAGTCCTATTTGCAAGGCTGTGTCCGCTTTGATAATTTCCCTGCTTAACATTAATTCAAGGGCCTTCTCACGTCCCACGATTCTTGGCAACGAGTAAGTCGCCCCTAAATCGGGAATAAGCCCGACACTCAACCAGACCGCGCCAAAACGCGCTTTCTCGGAGGCGATCCTGATATCACACAACAAGGCTATTGACAGCCCTGCGCCAACGGCCGCGCCATTGATGGCTCCAATTACAGGCTTGTCAAAATCAGCAAGATCCAGAGCCATTGCACCCACCTGCTGCAGGTTCTCAAAACGGCTCTCTTCACCTCCTTTTTCCAGACGGTCACCCAGGCGGTCGGATACATCGGACCCGGCGCAAAATCCCTTCCCGGCGCCGGTCAGAATCACTGCTTTAACTTCATCGTCTCTCTTGAGTTGATCGACAATCCGCGGGAACTCCCGGTACATGCTTGTCGTAAATGAATTAAACCGCTCAGGCCGGTTCAAAGTCACAACGGCAACACCTTCTTTTTTCTCTACAAGTATCTCATTAAAAGCCATTTGTTATTCATTCCTCCTTCCAGAAACGCCGTATCGGCTACAAATAATTATGTTAGATGATTCAGGCTTTCTTCCAATTCCCGGATCAGGGGATTACAGGATTAGAGGATTAATCCCTGACCCCTAATCCCTTAATCCTTTCAGCTATTAGCCCTTTTCATTTCCCAGAATGGCCACAGCGCTTATCTGGGGCGGGCCGCCAAAGGTATGTGAAAGACCCAGCCTCGGATTTTTTACCTGGCGTTCGGGTAAATCCGCTTTACCCTGAAGCTGTTTATAAATCTCATAAGTCATACGCAGTCCGCTGGCGCCTATTGGATGGCCAAAACATTTAAGCCCGCCATCTATATTAACGGGAAGCCCCCCACCTCTCGCAAAGAAGCCTGAATCGATATCCTCTTTGGCCTTTCCTCTTGGACTGAAACCGAAATTTTCATATATGGCTAATTCCGTAATCGTAAAACAGTCATGAACCTCCGCGACATCCAACTCTTCACGGGGATTCTTGATTCCGGCCATCTCGTAAGCTTTATGAGACGAGTTTATTAGAGCATCGAAATGCAGCCAGTCGAACCCTGGTCTTAAATGGGGCAGAAGCGAATCCATGGAAACACCAAACCCCTTCATATAAATGGGGTCCGGCCTGAAATCCCTGGCTTTATCCGCACGGGTAATAATCGCACAGGCGGAACCATCACTGTTGCCGCAACAATCAAACAAACCCAGGGGCCAGGCAATAATCGGCGCGTTAAGCGCTTTTTCCAGGGTAATTTTATTGTGAAAATGGGCCTTCGGACAGAGACTTCCATTGTCATGATTTTTGACGGCGATCTTTGCGAGAGTTTCTTTGCCTTCCTCATTGCTGAGACCATACGTCTCAAAATAGCGTTTGGCAATGAGACCAAAAGAACCGGGAGCAGTCCTTCTTGCCTCCAACACGGGAGTCATGCCGCGACCGGTTCCCAATCCCGGATATCCGGTATCTTTTAATTTCTCAACGCCGATAGCCATAACCGTATCATAAAGTCCGCTTGCAACAGCTATACACGCCTCAATTAAGGCAATGTGCGCTGTGGTACACCAGTTCTCATTTCGAATGATGGGAATGTCTCTTAGTTTTAAAGCCTCCGCTATGGAAGTCGCTCCGATTCCGGCCACCGGCGCCGAAACCTGACCAACCCAACATGCCTCGATATCATCAGGCCCGACACCGGCATCTTCGTAAGCCTCATAAGCGGATTCTATAGCCAGATCCTCTAAACTCGCATCCCATCTCTCGCCGAATTTACTGCAGCCCATCCCGACAATGGCTGCTTTATCTTTAATGGTACCCATCAGTTGGTCCCTCCTCTTCTCACCGGTCTCAGTTTCCAGAAATAATTGTGGAATCCGGCTCCTTCATAAATTCTTCTGAAAGTCAGTTCTACAGGCATGTTTAACTCCACGGTATCAGGTTCGCAATCGGTCATTATGCCGTAAAATCTCAATCCACCTTCTAACTCAGCTACGGTTTGGATTATGACCGGATCATCACTCCTTCCACCAAGATTATCCCGGGTAAAGGTAAAGACTTTGCCTGTCCTGTCGGAAACACGAACTTCATCATAATCATCTTTTGAACGACAATTGTAACAGACCCTCTGAACAGGAAAAGTCATGCACCCGCACTTTCTGCACCGGCTCGCATGGCAACTAAGACTGGATTTTCTCTCACGCCACGAAACAGTGGCTGAAGGGAAAAGACGGAAAGGCTCGCCCGGCTGTGCTGCCAGTATATCCCGGAAGCTCAGAAAGCGCGCATAGAAAGGAAGCATTATTTTATTTTCTATCAATGTAGATATCTTACTTTGATGCGTCGGCTTGCCGATTTGATCGGTTACCTTGAAGATCATCGCATCGGCGCCATCTCCATATGCCGCCAGCAACAGAATGTCTCCGGGGTTAGCCTCTTCAAGGGCGGCTGTGAGCATCATGAGCGGTTGAGCTGTCCCGCAATAACCAACATTGGAAATCAATGGATCCTGCACTTGCGTTTTCGGGTCGAATCCGAGTGACTTCACAAGTTTCCCGTGGGTCCGGCTGTCAGGAGCCGGCAAAATAACCTTTGATATATCCGCGGGTTTGAGATCATATTTTTTTAAAATTCCCAAAACAGCTTCTTTCATGTGGGCGGTATATCCTTCGTCAAGGATAAAACGTCCTTCCCAAGTCTTAACGAATTTATCCTCAGGGTTCCTCCATACATCTATCATTTCATTGCTTATGGAATAACTGCCTTCAAAAGTCGCAACCGGATCTTTGTCACCTACTAGAACAGCCGCTGCTCCATCGCCGAAGGTCTGCTCTTGATCAGACTTCGGATAACCAAGCCTGGAATCAGCAGCCGCAACCAGAAAATTCCGGGTAGATCCACTTTTTACTGAGTCAAGGGCCGCCTTCAACATGGCGGTGCCGGCTCTCAGGGAATTTCCAAAATCGGCTGTTGCTATTTCACGTTCTAAATCCAGCGCCGTAGCAATTAAGGTAGAGTTCATTTTCTCCTTATATGGCGCTGTTGTGGACGCAAAGAAGAATCCTTCAATTTCGTCCCTTTTCCTGTCATTTAGACAATTGGCAGCCGCTTCCACAGACATTGTTATGCTGTCTTCATCACTGTTAGCCACACTCCTCTCTCCGCCAATTGAATTCCTGCCCCATGCATCGGCGGCAAGCTTCCGATCCAATCTAAGCGCAGGAATATAACCACCATACGAAACAATTCCTGTCATTACAAAACCTCCATTTAAGTTGATCGTGTGTAAAAAAAAACCTTTTTCTCCAAAGCCTGTAATCTCTCCAGGGGGTTATTAATATCTTCCCGCGCGATAATTTTACGCACTTTTTCTTCTCCACCCAGGACTTCGAAGCCAAAAGTACCAAAACGCTCTCTGAACAGCATAATGACCCACTCGATGCGCTTTCGCCGTCGAAACGTTTCCAGGATACCCTTTTCAAAAAGAAACATGTTGTGACGTTCAAGCACGTCAATCAGCTCCTTATGACCCCAGCCTTCAAGGGCGGATGTCATGACCAGTTGAAGCTCCCAACCTTCCAGGGCGGATTGACTGTAGGTCCTGGCAATCATCAAATCATTCCGAGCCCTTGCTGCCAGGGCCTTCTGGTCGGCTTTATTCACCACTAAAACATGAGGTATCTCCATTATCCCCGCCTTCATGAATTGCAGGATGTCTCCACTTCCCGGCTGGACAATAAACGCGACAGTACCGGCAACCTGGTCAATCTCTGTTTCCGACTGTCCCACACCAACAGTTTCAATGATAATGATGTCATAAACCGCTTCAAAAACAGTCAGACAATGGCGTGTGCGCCACGCAAGGCCACCCATGTGGCTTCCTGCCGCCATGCTGCGTAGAAAAATCCCCTCATCATTTGGATCATGTACAATCCTTGCCCGATCACCTAACAAAGCGCCTCCGCTTCGCTGGCTGCTGGGATCAACAGTAATAACGCCAACGGTTTTGCCCCGCAACCGGTACTCACGAATGATGTGAGTCATCAGACTGGATTTGCCGACACCGGGAGGACCAGTTATTCCAATTACGTGTCTGGATGGACGAGCATTATTGCTTAACTTTTCAATGAGCATCTTGTTCTGTTCCAGTGATGCAGGCCTTCTGTCTTCCAATAAATTGAGGGCATGTGCAACTGCCTTTTTCTCACCCCTGAAAACGTCTTCTATCTTAAAATCCAAAAGGATGCCTCGCCATTTTCCTCATAATTCTACATGATTAGCCTGCGCGACTACATCTACGATTCCATTCATGATATCGTTTAAATTAAAATCTTTTGGCGTATATATTTTTTTAACTCCGGCATGATACATCTTTTTCATATCCGCTTCCGGGATAATCCCGCCAACCACAAGAGGTATATCGGCAAGGCCACGCTTTTTCATTTGCTTTACCATTTCCGGTATCAGATCCAGGTGAGACCCGCTAAGTATGGAAAGCCCGATAATATGAACTCCTTCCTGCATAGCGCTCTCGGCAATCTGCTCCGGGGTTAGGCGTATTCCTTCATATACGACTTCCATACCCACATCTCTCGCCTTGACGGCGATTTGTTCCGCGCCATTTGAATGACCGTCGAGCCCGGGTTTGCCGATGAGGATCTTTAAATTACGTCCCAACTTATCGTTTAATTTTCTAACCCTTTCATTCACTTTTCCGGCCTCTCCAGCCTGGGACACATCAGCAGCAACCAGACTGACGCCGGTAGGAGCCCTGTATTCTCCAAAAATCTCGCGCATGGTTTTCCCCCATTCGCCCGTCGTTACGCCGGACCTGGCACATTCGATACTCAGTTCTACAATATTTTTCCCTTTTTCAATACCTTCACGCAGATGATCTAATGCGCGCGCTACTTTTTCCTTATCTCTTCGAAGGCGAAAATCTTCAAGTATCCTGATTTGTTCAGCCTCAACAGAATCATCCACCATATAAAAGGAACCCTCTGTATCGGCAGTCAACGGGGATGGCTCCGCCTCCTCAAACTGATTTACACCAACAACCACCTTTTCACCCGATTCAATCTGCCTCAATTTCCTGGTGTTGCTCTCAACCAGTTGCTGCTTCATGTATCCGCTCTCTAAAACAGGCACAATGCCACCCATTTCCTGAATCCTGTCTATTTCAGCCCGGGCTTCCTCCTCCAGTTCGTTTTCCTTCCGCTCTATCACCTTTGAACCTGCGAAAATATCTTCATATTCCAGCAAGTCTGTTTCAAACGCCATTATCTGCTGAAGGCGCAAACTCCACTGTTGATCCCATTTTCTGGGAAGACCCAGCGCCTCATTCCATGCCGGGAGTTGCACTGACCGCGCCCGGGCATCTTTGCTGAGAACCACGCCAAGAAATTCATAAATGATTCGCGCGATATTGTTTTCAGGCTGCTGCGAAGTAAGGCCTAAACTGTTAACCTGCACACCATACCGGAAACGCCTCATTTTGGGATCTGAAACGCCATAACGCTCCTTGCAAATCCTGTCCCACATCTTACTAAAAACCCTGACTTTACAAAGCTCTTCAATAAAACGAATACCCGCATTAAGGAAAAAAGAGATCCGCCCCACAACATTGGGAAAATCTTCTTCCTTAACATGTCCCGATTCCTTTACCGCGTCGAGAACTCCCATGGCATTAGCCAATGTAAAGGCCGTTTCCTGGACAGGCGTAGCTCCAGCCTCCTGCAGGTGATAAGAACAAATGTTAATTGGATTCCACTTCGGGATTTGATTAACTGTATAGCTGATTACTTCAGAGGTCAGTCTCATGGAAGCTTTTGGCGGGAAAATATATGTTCCACGACTTAAGTACTCTTTTACAATATCATTCTGAGTGGTTCCCCTTAATTTAGAAATATTCGCTCCCTGCTTTTGAGCCGCTGCCACATACAGAGCGAGGACCCATGCCGTGGAAGCATTTACCGTCATGGAGGTATTCATATTTTCAATGGGAATCTGATCGAAAAGGAGTTCCATATCTTCATGGTCTCTCACAGGAACTCCTACCTTACCCACTTCACCCTTAGCCAGAATATCGTCTGAATCATAGGAAGTCTGCGTGGGCAAATCAAAGGCTATGCTCAACCCGGTTTGACCTTTGGCCAGATTGGACCGATAAAGCAAATTGGATTCTTTAGCGCTGGCATACCCCGAATAGGCACGCATCAACCATGGCCGGTCTTTCGGATGATTCATACTCGCAGTCATTTTATCTCTCCACTTGTAGTTATTCAGCAATTTAGGCTGAAGGAAAAACCCTTAGCCTTTAATCCTCATTGCTCAGACATCGCGGCTTGCCATCTTAGTATCCCAACTGCTTAGCTATAACCAAACGCTGTATCTCGGAAGTACCCTCAGTTATCGTAAATAAACGTCCATCCCTCCAGAATCGCTGGATAGGATATTCCATCATATATCCATAACCACCGTGTATCTGCATAGAATCACTCAGTATCTTCTGCAGCAACTCAGCGGTAAACAGCTTCACCATCGGACCCTCTGTATGAACATCCTTCCCTGCACTATACATCCACGCCACACGATAGGTATATGTGCGCATGACATCTACATTAGTTGCCATCTCAGCAAGCTTGAATCTGTTAGCCTGAAATTTGATAATGGGTTTCCCGAACTGGACCCGTTCCTTCGCGTACTGCACTGTTAACTCAAGAGCTGCCTGAGCGACACCTGTGCATCGCGCTCCATATGTAATGCGGCCCGACAACAGAGTTTCAGTAATCTGGGCAAACCCGCCCCCTTCTTTCTCTCCAATCATGTTTTTAGCCGGAACGCGACAATCTTCAAAAACAAGCTCACCTGTTTCAATAGAGCGGTTCCCGACCTTGTCAAGTTTCCTGGCCACTGTAAATCCCGGGGTGCCCTTTTCCACAATAAAAAGATTTATTCCCACGCCTCTTTTGGCAGGATCGGTATAGGCGGCCACAATTACGTAATCACAGAAGGGTCCGTTAGTAATAAATATCTTTGTCCCGTTTATGACATAACTGTCACCATCACGGACGGCTCTCGTTTTGATAGAGGCTGCGTCTGATCCGGCATTTGGCTCGGTAAGGCCAAAAGAGCCCACTTTATCGCCCTGAACAGCCGGGATAAGAAAGTCCTGTTTTTGCTTTTCAGAACCATAGTTATAGATGGGCTGTGTGGCGAGACCGCTCTGAGCCATCAGGGACGAGGCAATCCCAGGGTTCACCCTGTTCAATTCTTCCACCATTATACATTCCGTAATTTTGTCTCCTCCGCCGCCTCCTATTTCCACTGGGTATCTCGGACATAAAAATCCCTGGTCCGCAGCTTTTTTAAAAAGCTGCTTGGGGAAAATATTCGTTTCCTCCGCTTCCTCCACTAAAGGGGCAACCTCCTTCTCACCAAAGTTTCTGATCGCCTCCCTGAACATCTTATTTTCATCTGTCAGTTCAAAATCCATGATTCATCTTTCTCCTTACTTTTTATTGTCGTATTTGTAAAAACCCTCTCCTGTCTTCCTGCCGAATTTTCCCGCCGCGACAAGATTTCTAAGACACATTGGGGGCTTAAATTTATCATTTCTCAACCGTTGATAAAGATCTTCCGTTACATGCAGGGCCGTATCCAGTCCCACAAGATCCCGCAATTCCAGAGGACCCATCCTGAACCCGCCTCCAACCTTTATCGCTGTGTCAATTTCCTCTGCGGCAGCCACACCTTCATCAAGCAGATTCATCCCCTCATTATACCAGGGATTCAAGATGCGATTAACAATGAAACCCGGAGAATCTTTACAGGTAAACGGCTGCTTCCCCATTTTCCGGCTTACTTCAATCGTTGTTTCCACTGTTTTCCTGCTCGTTTTCTCTCCTACCGGAATCTCTATAAGACGCATTAGAGGAGGGGGATTAAACCAGTGCATCCCGATTAATAACTCGGGACGGCCTGAGGCCAGGCCTAATTCGGTAATCGAAAGCTGGCTCGTATTACTGGCAAATATAGTTTCCGCTTTGCACATTTTGTTTAACTGGGAAAAAAGATTAGATTTTACTTCCTTATTTTCGAAGATAGCCTCGAAGACAAAATCAGCTTCCGCGGCCTCAGCCTCCATATTCACAGACGTTCGAATATGCGATAAGACCGAATCCACTTCCTCCTGAGTCATTTTTCCACGTTTCAAACTTCCGTTGAGAAACCGATTTATTCCTTCCATTCCCCTTTGCACAAATTCTTCTTTCACATCTACCATAGATACATCAAAGCCGCTACGAGCCGCAACCAAGGCAACACCATGCCCCATTGCACCCGCGCCAACAACCAGAATTCGTTTCATATCCATAATCAAAACCCCTATTCTCCTTTAAACTGCGGTTTTCTCTTCTCAAAAAATGCTTTCATTCCCTCTTTGGTATCCTTACTTGACATAACAAGACATTCGGCCAGAGCTTCATAGCTCAAACCCACACTTAAGCTTGTCTCCTGACCAACGTTGATGGCCTTCTTGGCCCACTTGATGACCAGGGAACTCCTGTCAACCATTTGCTTCGCCATGGACATCACTACCTCTTCAAGTTTCTCAGAAGGAACTACCTGGTTGACCAGCCCTATCCGAAGGGCTTCTCCGGCATCAATCATATTGCCGGTAAAAATAAGTTCCTTGGCTTTTCCAACCCCCACAAGTCTGGGAAGTCTTTGAGTGCCTCCACCACCGGGAATAATGCCTATAAATGTTTCAGGCTGTCCAAATCTGGATGAATCGGAAGCGATGCGTATATCACAGGCCATAGCCAGTTCGAGACCTCCCCCAAGACACAAACCATCAATCATTGCAATTACGGGCTTATCCAACTGCTCGAATCTCGTGTAAAACTGCTGGGCTATAGTAGCCATAAACTCTTCCATCTCCAGAGGGCCAAAAGTCGATAGTTCGGTAAGATCAGACCCGGCAATAAAGCTCTTTCCTCCCGCACCGGAAATAATCAACACCTTAACTGATGAATCAGCCACGGTATACTCTAAAGCGTTTATCATCTCCAGCCTGGCGTCCCGGTTGAGGGCATTCCTCTTCTCGGGCCTGTTGATAATCATCCGCGCAATGCCATTTTCTTTTTGATAAATTATATTTTTATATTCCATAATTCCTCCATTAATGCGGCAAAGCCGCAAGGACTGAGCAATGAGGATTAAAGACTAAGGGTTTTTCCTTCAGCCTTCAGCCTTTAATAGGCGTAAAATCCTTTGCCCGTTTTTCTTCCCAGGAAGCCTGCCTCCACTTTCCGTCTTAACAGCGGGCATGGACGGTATTGGGGGCCAAGCTCCTCTGTCAACCATTCCAGGGTCTTAAGAACGCGGTCCAATCCCACGGAATCCGCATATTCAAAAGGCCCCATTGGAAAGTTAGCACCGAGACGCATCATCTGATCTATGTCTTTCATCTCGGCCAGGCCATACATGCTTACATAAACGGCCTCATTAATCATTGAGGCTACAACTCTGTTAAGTATATAACCGGGATGGTCCCTGGAAATTACCACGGTAAACTGCAACTTTTCAAAAAGATCCCTGGCCGTTGCCACTGCGTCGCCTGCAGTTCTTTCACCACCTATCAATTCCACCAGTTTCTTTTCAGGAAACAACCCTGACAAAGAGAAGCCCACATAACGCTCCGGGTTCCCCGCTTCTTTTGCCATTGACGTAGCGCTTTGGCCAATACTTTCGCAAAGCCAGGTTTGAGATCCTGTCACGGAACCGGCTTCTTCCACGGGAGGAATATCCAGGCTGTCTTCCATAAACCGGACAATGATGCCCACGTCTTTCAGATAGGAATTCAGGTTGTCAACAGATTCCAAAAGAATAGCTTCAATCCCCGTTTCCTTACACATCCCATAAAAGGAAAAGGCATTTTCCCCTTTGCCCAAAACTAAAATCTTTTCTTTCATAATTCCTCCGATTATTGTCATAGCAATAAACTAATGCGGCAAAGCCGCAAAGGTTCAAGGTTTTTCCTTGCTCCTTGAGCCTTGTTTTTCACCGCCTGACACCAACATCTGCGGATTAAAATCCCGGCTTATCCAACTGAATGCTTTGGATAATATACTCCATACCCGACCTGATATGTTCCTTTACAAGAATCATAGTTTCTTCTACATTGCCTTTCATCAAAGAGTCCAGGAACGCTCTGTGTTCCTTTATTAAAACCTTTATCCTGTCATCAGTCAGATACTCTGGGCGATACTTAAGGTAAACCTGCTCAAAGACATATTCCAAGAGATTATAAATAACATCGTTATCGGCGCACCGTACTATTGTAAGGTGAAACAGGGTATCTTCGAGAATCACTTCGCGCCGGGGCCGTTTTGCATCTCTCCTTTTTCTAAATATTTGCCTGATTTCATCCATCTTCCTTGAATTAAAGTTTTGAATAACGGCAGGAACCACAGAAACCTCAAGGGCTTCTCTGGCCTGATAAAGCTGCCTGACTTCGGTTTCTGTTATCTCTCCAACAAAATAACCCTTATTAGGCACATATTTCACAAGATTTGAGGACTCCAGCCTGTTAAGCGCCTGAATAACAGGAGTAACGCCCATATTGAGTTTTTTGGCCATATCATCGTAAATTAACTTCTGCCCGGGAACAAGTTCATTAACGGAAATCAATTTTTTGATTCGCTCATAGGCTTCCTGGGTCGCCATGCCTTTCTTATGAGCCGAATCTTTTGATTTCCCTTGATTATTATACTCCATGAAAAATGAAATACCCCTTAATTGAAGGTCTCGTAAAAAGTCCGAATTTCTGTCGTTTTGTCATTCCCGACTTGATCGGGAATCCATAACTGCTTGTAATTACTGGATTCCCGCTTTCGCGAGAATGACAGATTAGTGAGTTTTCAACTTTTTACGAGTGCATCTTAATTAGCGCAAACAAGATCGCACAACATCCAGCTTACACTTTGAATTATTTTCGATGTTTATTCTCTTTTTTACTGTTAATTTCCCATGTTATTCTAAGCAGTTAACGGCATAATTAACTCTACCACAGAAAGATTTGATTAAATATCTAACTAAATAGTAACAGCCTGTCAAGAAAAAAATGGGGGTTTTTGCAAAATGTTCAATTCTTTTTCAAGTTCAAGGAAGATGCATTCGTAAAAAGTCGGATTCACCGAATGTGTCATTTCGACCGCAGGGAGAAATCTTATCTTTTCAACAGGTTACAGAATAAAGATTTCTCGTTTCACTCGAAATGACAGGCTAAAGGGACTTTTTACGAATGTATCAAAGAAGATGGCTTCGTAAAAAGTCTAAATGTACCATTTTTCGTCATTCCGGCGAAGGCCGGAATCCAGTAAATTCAATACGTTTTGGATGCCGGATCAAGTCCGGCATGACATTTTTGGGACTTTTTACGAGTCCATCAAAGAAGGAACAATTCTAATCACGGGAATATTTTGATTTACACTGAATGGATAGGTGGGAGTAGGAGCAACCTGTCTGCGTGCGTAAACACACAGGCAGGCTTCGGTGAGCCTTCGGCGTTAGACTTCGGCATGAGCTCAGTCGGACGCTCAGCCGAATCGTGAAGGGAGATTTTCCAACTTACAAAGGGATATTCCCATGTTTCTTATCCGGCCGTTTTTCCTCTTTGTTGGCCAGCAGTTCCAAGGCGCTGATAATTGCGGGGCGGGTTTCTCTCGGATTAATAACATGGTCAATAATGCCACGTTTGGCCGCCTGGTAAGGGGTGGCAAAAGTTTCAACATATTCCTCAATTTTTTGCTGTTTTACATCATCGCTTTCTTTACGGAAGATGATTTTAGCCGCTCCGTCAGCTCCCATGACGGCGATTTCAGCGGTCGGCCAGGCAATAACCATGTCAGGGCCTCCCTCGCCGGAACACATGCCTATGTAAGCGCCCCCGTATGCCTTGCGTGTAACAATGGTTATCTTGGGAACAGTCGCCTCCGGATACACATAGAGCATCTTTGCCCCGTGCCGTATTATTCCACCATATTCCTGCTGCGTACCGGGCAAGTACCCCGGCACATCAACGAAGGTTAATAAGGGTATATTAAAACAATCACAAAATCGAATAAAACGGGCGGCTTTATCAGAAGCGTTAATATCCAGACAACCTGCAAGGGCCCTGGGCTGGTTCGCGATAATGCCGACGCTTGATCCATTCATGCGAGCGAAACATGTAATCATGTTCGGGGCATAGAGCTTCTGGCTTTCATAAATATCTCCATTATCAACAACCATTTTTAGAACTTTTTTCATATCATATGGGCGGTTGCTGCTATCAGGTATTATTGTATCCAGATCATCTTCCATACGATCCGCGGGATCCGTGCATTCTATCGCGGGAGGTTTCTCTGTATAATTTGCCGGCAGGAAACTCAACAAGTGTTTAATTTGACTGATACAATCTTCGTCACTATCGGCCACAAAATGGGCATTCCCGCTTTTCTCATTATGAACCATTGCCCCTCCCAGTTCGAGGGGACCAACATCTTCCCCTGTTGTGGCTTTAACTACCTCGGGACCGGTAATAAACATGCGGGCATAATCCTGTTTAACCATATATATAAAATCCATCAATGCCGGTGAATAAACAGCCCCGCCGGCTGACGGTCCCATAATGGCGGATATCTGAGGAACCATACCGGAAGCCATGATATTCTTATGAAATATTTTTCCATATCCGGTAAGGCCTTCAACCCCTTCCTGAATCCTGGCGCCACCGGAATCATTAATGCCGACAATAGGACACTTCGCCGACATGGCTTTATCCATGCACTTCACCATCTTGTTGGCATGCATCTCACCCAGAGATCCTCCCATTACACTAAAGTCCTGGGCATACGCAAATACCGTCCTGCCATTGACTTTACCATAACCGGTTATCACCCCTTCATCCGGGAGCTCAATCTTATCCATACCAAAATTGGTGCAGCGATGTTCAACAAACTTATCCAATTCCACAAAACTGCCTTTATCAAACAGGATAGCAAGTCTTTCACGGGCGGATAACCGGCCCGTGGCATGTAATTTCCCGATAGCCTTTTCACCACCACCCATTTCAACTTTCAGAGATTTTTCTTTTAGCAATTCTGCCTTTTCTCGAGTTGTTCTTGTCATTGTTTTGTTATTCCTTATCGTGACTACTCACGTAGTCAGGCTAAAGCTGTTTAGACTGTTCGACTGAGCGTTTACAGTGCAAAGGTTCACAGTTCAAGATTGATTATTTTTTAGCCACTGAACTGTGAACCTCGACAACCTGAGTAATTATTGTTCATTCACTTATTTCGTGTAGTCATACACACCTTTGCCGGTCTTTCTTCCGTAACGCCCGGCTCTCACCAGTTTCTTCATAAGCGGAGCGGGTCTATATTTATCTCCCAGCTCTCTTTCCATATCTTCCATGACATGGAGAAGAGTCTCAATGCCTACCAGATCGGCCAGAGCCAGAGGACCTATAGGATGATTGCAACCCAGGACCATTCCCTTATCTATATCTTCCGCGCTGGCAACTCCCTCACCCAAAGCAAAAAAAGCTTCGTTGATCATGGGGACAAGGACCCTGTTTACCGCAAAGGCTGGAGCCTCGTTGACCACTATAACTTCTTTGCCTATGCTTTTACCCCACTCTTTGGCAATTTCAAGGGTCTCATTCGAAGTCTCATAACCCTTGGTAATCTCGACAAGTTTCATAACAGGGACGGGATTAAAGAAATGTGTGCCGATAAATCTCTCAGGCCTCTTTGTGACTGACGCCATCTCAGTAATGCTCAGACCAGATGTGTTTGTAAAGAACAGGCAATGATCGGGCACGACTTCCTCAAGCTCGGCATATACCTTCTTTTTTATGTCCAGTACCTCAACTACCACCTCAACTACGACATCAGCATCACCGGCTGCCTCTTTGATATCAAGTGTAGGCTTGAGCCTTCCCAGGATAGAATCCATTTCTTCCTGTGTCTTTCTTCCCTTTTCTACATCACGGCCCAGGTTTTTCTTGATTGTATTCATCCCGCCGTCAATAAATCTCTGTTCGATATCTCTCAGGGCTACCTGATAACCCGCCTGGGCACAAACCTGAGCTATACCATTTCCCATTAAGCCGGCTCCCAACACACATATTTTTTTGATCTTCATGTTATATTATCCTCCATTTAGTATTTTATTACTGCTCAGCTTCTGAGCCGGGGCAATCCCCGACCCCTTCTGTTGTTTCACGAATACACAGACAAACGAGTTTATCTTCGGTGAACTCAGCCGAACCGTCCATGCCACCCTGTTTTAATCTTTAGCCTTTAATCATCGCTGCTCATTGCTCAGTCATTTAAAGCTCATTGCCAAAAATCCCTACACTGACAACCGACATAGACGGGAATCCCCCCAGATTATGAGTGAGACCTAATTTTGGATTTTCGATCTGTCTTTGATCGGCCTTTCCCTGGAGTTGCTTATATTCTTCGTAAATCATTCTCAGTCCTGATGCGCCGATGGGATGACCGAAACATTTTAAGCCACCGTCCGTCTGACAGGGCACTTTCCCGTCGAGATCAAAGAAGCCTGATTCCACATCTTCTCTTGCCTTGCCCCTCGGAGATATCTGAAGGTCTTCATATGTCACAAATTCTGTAATTGAAAAGCAGTCATGCACTTCCATCATACTGATCTCTTCTCTTGGATTTGTTATCCCTGCTTCCTCATAAGCTTTTATTCCACCGCGATATGTGGTTTCCACATGCGCGCCATCCCAGCCCTGGTGCATCAGTTCTTCACCCGAAGTAAGGGCGATCTGGAGAGACTTTACATAAATGGGATCTTTTCTAAATTGTTTGGCCATATCTGCACGGCAGACAATAGCACATGCCGCTCCATCACTCACACCACAGCAATCAAAAAGACCGAGCGGCGAGGCAATAATGGGCGCCTTTACAATCTGTTCAATGGAAACTTCTTTTCTCAGGTGCGCTTTAGGACTGAGAGTGCCATTGTGGTGACTTTTGGACGATACGTGTGCCAAAGCCCTTTTCCCCTCTTCAGCAGAAAGACCGTATTTATCAAAATATGTTGTCGCCATCATGGCGAAAGCACCGGGAGCAGTCATATTGGCAAATGTAGCCCTGTTCCCCAATCCCAATAAATTCCCAAAATCGGGCAGACCACCATATCCGGTGTCCTTAAGTTTCTCCGCGCCAAGAGCCAGGGCTATATCACAAGCGCCGGAAGCTACGGCATAACAGGCTCCCCGAAATGCTTCAGTCCCGGATGCACAGAAATTTTCAACTCTCGTCACCGGCAGAAAAGGCAATTTCAAAGCCTTTGAAAGCGCTAACCCGCTTTTCCCGACATTAACTTCATCAAAGCATGAACCAAACCAGGCAGCGTCGATGTCTTCTCTGTCTATTCCCGCATCTTTCACAGCCTCCAGAAATGCATCAACAATCAAATCGTCTTCGCTTTTGTCCCACAACTCACCGAATTTGGTGCAACCCATCCCTATTATAGCAATTTCGTTTTTTATTCCTTTTGCCATTTTATCTCTCCTTCTCGTATATAAAGATACAAATCAACTCGTTGCTCATTGCTCAGTCCTCATTGTTCATTACTTAACCGGCACAGCCTTCCAGAAGTAACCGTAATATCCCCTCTGCGGATCAGAATATTTCTTACGGAAACTCATTGAGACAGGTATGCCTACTTTAACTGAATCGAGTGAACAATCCGTGAGGTCAAGAAATAACCTTCCTCCCTCTTCAAAATCGATAAGACCATAAATCTGAGGCGGATCCCAGGAAAAAGACAGGTTGTCTCCCGTATAGGAAGTAAGCGTTCCGGTCTTGTCGGAAAAACTGTAATCCTCCATCTCATCAACAGCTTTACACTCCGGATTGACACATATTCTCTGTCTAGGATATTGAGGGGTCCCGCATACTTTGCATCTCGAACCTACAAGAGCCGATATTCCCCTGCCTTCCCTGTGGAGGACACTCATCGCCGTAGGTGAAATCTCTTCTCCACGGATACCTACCTCGAGAGGTATAAGATTTCTAAAGACAAGATACTTTCCATAAATAGTCAGATCACTTCTCTCGGCCAGATGACCCTCGATACCTTTTCTATCTTTTTGCACTTTTTCTATTTCATCTGTCACCTCGAAAAAGAGGGCATCACTTCCGTTACCATAACTGAGAACAAGAATCTTGTCTCCCGGCTTCGCGTTTTCAAGCGCAGCCACAAGCATCATCAAAGGCATTGCCGTACCCGTATCACCAACATTTGCCAACAGACTATCCTGAATCTGCTCAGGTTCAGCGCCCAGATCTTTGACCAATCCCTTTACTGCGGCTGCAACAGGACAGGCAATAATCACCTTGGCAAAATCACTCATCTTTAAATCATATTTCCTGATGAGCCCAAGCGCCGCCTCCTTGATGATCTTTGAGTATCCTTCATCGCGGATCCATCTTTCTTCCCAACCATGGCTGAATCTCTCCTGTGTGGTCCGCCTGTAGTCAATAAAATCATGAGAAACGGAATAGGCTCCCTTAAATTCGGCTATTACACCTTCATTTCCCACTAAAAGAGAAGCAGCGCCATCTCCAAATGTATGCTCCTGAGAACTTCCGGGTTTTCCCACTCTGTTCTCGCCGGCACAGACCATCACTGAACCACCGTCTTTTGCCATATCAAGTCCGGAAAGAAGGGCAGTGGTCCCCGATTTGAGAGAACCGCTAAAATCCGCTGTTCTTATTCCGGGACCACAGTCGAGGGCTTCCGAAACAATAACGGCATTTTGCCTTTCTGCAAAAGGAAGGGATGTCGAGGCTAAATAAAGAGCATCAATAGAGTCCCTGCTTCTGCCGGTCAGACAGTCAATGGCACCTGAAACGGCCATTGTTATTGTGTCTTCGTCATAGTTCGCGACAGCCTTTTCACCTCTTGCCGCACCTGCCGTAGCAGGATTGAACCATCCCATCTGATCAAAAATAACTTTACGGTTCATTCTGTACCAAGGAATGTAAGCGCCATAAGATGTGATACCAGTCATAATTTTAATTCCTCCTTCGTGATTGTTTAACTGCTAATGAAACATAACTACTCAGGTAAATAGGCTAAAGACTGAAGGCTTTTAGAGAAAAGATTCACAAAACTCGATAATATAATAGCCATTCATGTATATTACAGCCGAATGAGGATATCAGTTCCTTCAGTCTACAACCTTCAGGCTGATAACCCGAGCAGCTACAATGTAATATTCTTTTATTTGTGGAAACATCACACAAACAAAACCATTCATCTCCACAACACCAAAAAGGGAAACGAATGGCGAATTTCAGTTCTTCCCCGCCCGGATCACAGGCCACCCTTCTTCCAGGGCTTTCCTGTGAGCATCATTAACCAGCGGCAGACTCAACGCCCTTTTGGTATACTTTATAGACAGGGGCGGGAGGTTAATAATCTTCCGAGCCATTTCGAACGCTGCCGTAATAAGCTGATCATGAGGCACCACTTTATTTACCAATCCTATCCGACAAGCCTCCTCAGCGCTTATCTGGTCGCAGGTCAAAAGCAATTCATTAGCCTTCATCCTGCCCACCACAGCAGGAAGAACCGTGAAGGAACCATAACACAGCCCGCCCGCCCTGGCGCCAATGAAACCAATGACCGAGTTTTCTGAAGCTATTATTACATCACACAACAACGCCTGCTGTAAGCCATCACCAAGAACATATCCATGAACCGCGGCGATTACAGGCTTATCAAAATGGAATAGCCTTTCCTCTGTTTTTAAGCTATGGAACTCCGCGTGCTCAGAGGGAGGCGCTTTTGTATCGTGCCCGGTTGAAAAGGCGCGGCCGGCGCCGGTAATTACCAGGGCCTTCACTTCATCATCAGCTTCCAGCTCGCCCAACGCGTGATATATCTCGTTTTTCATTTTGAGGCTGATAGCATTCAACTTGGAAGGTCTGTTCAACGTGATAACGGCAACATTATCCCTCTTTTCAACTAAAATAGCTTTGTATTGCACCTTAGTGATACCCCCAGAACACGTATGTGTATAAAGTGAGACCTTTGCATAACGTCCCCTTTTGCCCAATTTCTGCGTCGGGCTCAAATTTTAATCCTCGAAATATCCAATATATTCCTGTGGTTAAAATTTTCGCCTTCCTTGAACTTGAACAAAATTGAATATTCTGCAAAGATCTCAAAGCTTTTATCCTCATTGCTCAGTCCTTGCGGCTTTGCCGCATTAGCTCTTAGCACTGATCCTTTTAGTCATATGGGCCGCGGAAAGTCAAGGATGAATTTGATAAACTGACTGTTCTCATACTAAATCTCCGCCACAAATTTCCTCATATTGCCGACTTTTTCCAGGGAGAAGACGGTATCAGCCAACGATTCGGCCTTATCGTTTCCTAAGATTGAACCGGTCAAATCCAGGAACTTAGCCCGGATTTTCGACTTTTTTACATCGAGGGGAGGAATCTCCCGGAAGATATTGGAAGACTTGGCGTACATTTTACCATCATTCGTTTCGACTTCAACCTTTGCCTCCATTGGCTCAAGGTCGGCATTCAAGAAAAGCGAAACCTTCTTCATAAATTCCTTTATCACCGGGGCATTCACCTTTTCATCAGTAAAAGCCCCTATCCCCGTATCACCCCGTACCAAAGCATTGGCAACACAATAGGGAATGCTGAACTTCCCTTCAAGAGCGGTTGCGGGATTTGTTTTTCCAGCGGCGTTGAGGGCAAGTTGAGATGAATACACTTTTATTGATTTGATATTGTCCTGAGACAATTTATTCTCATTAACAATGGACAGAAAGGACTCTATGGCAGAATGGGTAAAATGGCATGACGCGTGATATTTTTGTGCGAGACCATCGAAACCCCAGGTCTTGCCAAGAGTCATTAATTCCCTTTTATCTACCTGACAGTTGTGAACTTGTAAATAACCATCAGTCCCTTCCAGTAGATCCGGGGCACATGTAAAGTTGTCCTGAGCCAATAAGGCTGCCCTGATACCGGCCTGGCAGGCATTTCCAGCGTGGAATGCCTTTGTCATGGTGCCGAAAACAATTTTCAAACCGGAAGAAAGCGTTCCCGCAAGCCCCAGGGCGCCGGCTACCTGCGTTTCATTTAAACCAAGCAACCTTGCGCACCCGGATGCGGCAGAAAAGTGCCCTATGGTCGACGTTGTGTGCCATCCTGTTTTATATTGTTGATCGCCGACAATGGAGCCGATAGTAGCGGCCACTTTAAAGGCAATTATGTGACCTGTAAGAAAATCGGAACCGCTTAATTCTTTCCACTCGGAAAGCGCCAGAAACGCGGGGAACATCCCGACAGAAGCATGGCCGGTATATACGGTTGAGGTATCATCATAGTCTAATACATGAGAGGCGGCTCCATTAATAATAGCAGCCTGGGTAACCGTCTTCTTCATATTATGACGCAAAACCGTGGCATGCTCATTTCCACCCATGGTATCCGCATAATGAATCAGCTTGGTAACCAGTAAATCATTTGCACCGGCAATAGCACAACCCAACCAGTCGAGGAATTCAACCTTTGCGTTTTCATAAACGTCAGATGGAATATCCGCAGATTTAGTGCCAACAATGAAATTACTTAAAACACTTGTTAATGAGATAGAATCACTCTTTCCTTCCATGTATCCAGTCCCCCTTAATGAATCCTACTCCGTATTGAGAGTAGCGCCATATTTCTCTTTCAATTCCACTTTCTTAATTTTTCCGCTGGCAGTCATAGGAAGTTCACCCAGCATCTGTACATGAGAAGGCCACTTAAATTTTGCTATCTTGCCATCCAGAAATTCACGGATTTCATCTATAGTTACAACATCACCCGGTTTTTTAGGAACTATAAAGGCCTTCCCGGTCTCACCCCATTTTTCATCATTTACACCTATTATGGATGTGTCTGAAATCTTCGGATGATCAGACAACAGTTTCTCTATTTCCGCCGGATAAACATTTTCACCGCCACTTCTATACATATCCTTGGCTCTATCGACTATGTAGAAATAACCGTCCTCATCCTGATATCCCAGGTCGCCGGTATGAAGCATACCATCACTAATCGCGGCCGCAGTCATGTCAGGCATATCCCAGTAACCATTCATAACGGCGGGGCCTCGACCGACAATTTCACCAACCTGATTTGGCGCTGCCCTGTTTCCCTCGGCATCCTGAATCCAGAGATCAGTAAAGAAGCCCGGCAGGCCTATTGAACCCATTTTGTCATACATATCTTTTTTCGGCAGAACCATCATACATGAATTTTCAGTCTGGCCAAAAAGCGCCTGCATCTTAAGACCATACTCTTCCAACTCATGGAACATATTTATGGGTGTTCTCTCGCCACCACCCAGGACAACCCTGACATTGCTCGTATCAATACCTTCAAGTTCTCCACTCCGGATAATAATTCTCCATATTGATGTCAAAGCCAGAATGATGGTAATCTTGTATTTTTCAATAGCCTGACAAAAATCCTTTGGGTCCAGTTGCTGGAATGTAACGGCAGTCGCGCCACGACACAAAGCCGGGATCGTCTGAATATAGAGACCGCCTGAATGGAACAGTGGCAACGTGCTGAGATAAACATCATCCTCTGCCATATTGGCATATGTCATTATCTGAAAGTTCTTAAAATATGTCTGTAAATGTGTTAACACTGCGCCCTTAGGAGCTCCGGTAGTTCCTGAAGTGTACAGGATCGTAATAGGATCGGTCAGGCTCACCATTTCTTCAACAACCGGTTCATCGGTGGAGAAATCTTTGAGAATATCACTAAAGTCAGTGGCCCACCCGGGACAGACGGGAGCATCCGACGCACCACTTTTTATATAGACAAACGCCTCTACTTTTGTCGAAGAACGAACAGGCTCAACGTTATCCGTAAAGGAATCATGAAATGCCAGTAATCTCACTCCCGCATTATTCAACTGATATTCCAACTCCTTGCTGTACAAACGAAAATTCATCGGCACCAAAATTAACCCGAGTTTCGCGGCGGCAAAGAACACATCAAGCAGCTCCTCACAATTTCGAGTCAGGACGGCAATCCGATCACCCTTTTTGAGCCCTTTCTCCTGTAAATAATGTGCCACACAATTGGCATTATCGTTAAGTTGCTTATACGTGGCAGGTTTGTCGTCACAGATAAACGCCACTTTATCCGGTGTAAGCTTGGCCCATTTTTTAGTTATCTCACCAACACTCCATTCCAGCATAATAAACCTCCATTCATTAATGTTATTTGGCAACTACTCAGGTTGACAGGTTCAAGGTTCACAGTTCACGGTTGTAGGGGCAATCCTATGTGATTGCCATAATTTGCAGGACAGGCACACAGACCCACCCCTGCCAATAAATTAGGGGAGGGTTCAACCTCCCGACAGGGGCCTTCAAATCAACAATGAGGAAAAGACTCAGTCCTCATTGCTCAGTCCTGAACCGTAAACCTGAGTAGTTACGTTATTTGTTTCTCAGCATCCGGCTCATGCGGGCAGGGTATTGATCCCTACCCGCATGAGAACCGGTTGATCTTAATCTTCTGCAAAATTATAGAACTTAGAGTCCGCCAAGATGCATGGTGCCCGGCAGCCAGGTAATAAGGTCAGGGAAGAGCCACAAAATGACCATGCATACAAGAATCAATAACATAAAGGGAATCACACCCTTCACCACATCCGTCATTTCGGCATCCGCTATTCCCTGTACCACATAAACATTCAAGCCGACGGGGGGTGTAATCAGAGCCATCTGCATCATCAGCACAATAAACACCCCAAACCATATTCCATTCAAATTCATGAAAAGAATCAATGGATAAACTATAGGCATTGTGATGAGCAGTATGGACACAACCTCCAGAAACAGACCAAGGATAAAGAAGATTACACACAGCAATATTACAATCACAAGGTTCGAAGCATGTGTGGCCTTGACCAGATCGATGGCGGCTTCCGGCAGCTGGAGAAATGTTGAAATCATACCCACCTGTATAGCGCCGACAACAATCATTAGAATCATGGTAGAACTTCTGATACTGTGTGAGACAGTCTGGGTCAGTTGTTTATAATGTATCCGTCCCCGGAACATGGAAACAAGAAGAACATATAACACAGCAACAGCGGCAGACTCAGTAGGCGTGCATATACCGGTGTAGATGGTTACCAGGATCAACACGGGAGTGAACAGTCCCCATACTGAAGTTTTAAGGCTAAGGAATCTATCCTTCCAGGAAACAGGACCCGTCTTTTCATAGCGACCGGACCTGACGCAACTAAACACCGCGTAGGCAGCAAAAATAATGGCAAGAATGATACCCGGAATGATACCGCCCATAAACAGGGCTCCTGTGGATTCCTCAGTAACCACGCTGTAAATAATCATCGCTGCGCTCGGCGGAATCAATATACCCAGCGTGCCTCCGGCGGCCACTGCACCATATACAAGTGTCGGTTCATAATTTCTCTTGAGCATCTCGGGTATGGCAATTATCCCGATGGTAGCCGACGTCGCAACACTCGATCCCGAAATAGCGGCAAAAAAGGCGCACGCGCCTATGGTGGCGACTGCAAGTCCGCCGGGTATATTACCGACCCACTTTGTGGCAACGCTAAACAGCTCTTCTCCCATTCCACCATCCGACATTATCTGCCCGCAAAGAATATAAAGGGGAATTGCCAGCAAGACATTGCTGTTCATAGATTTCAGCCCGATAGCGGCCGTCTGTTGTAACCCATAGAGAGGACCCATGAGAATCAGCAAGCCGACTGCCCCCACGACACCAAGAGCAGTGAACACCGGAACCCCCGCAAACAGCAAAAGAAGCATACTGACAATGACCCCCGTTGCAGGATACGCAATGTAAAGCCAGACACTGATAACAGCCAGAATAAGGTAAACCGGCAATACCACCCCTGATTTATTCAACACACCCGGTCCCGATTCCAGATTTCCCCTGCACCAGGTCACGATCCTTACAATCAACATGCGGAAAGACTGTAAACTCAACAGGAAAGTACCGATTACCATACCTAACTCGACCAGATACATCGGGGCGGCCAGAATGGTCGCATCCGTTTCATTATGGACAAAGGCATCGACACACATCTGCCAGGCAAAGATAAACAGAATTAAAGAATACATAAAGATTAACGCGAATGAAATGGTTTCCATGGGAATTTTTGTACGGGGACTCATACGGGTAACCAGAACATCAACCCTGATATGGGTCCCTTCTTTTAAGCCATAAGCCGCGGACATGAAACTGAACCACACCAGCACATAAGATGAAATATCGTGTGCCCAGATGGTTGGCATACCGAAAAAGTGGCGCATGATAACTTCATAAGTGGTAATTATTGCGGCAAAGAGCATGAAATAACCTGTAAGGGTTCCTGAGCTGTTCGAAAGCCCATCTATGGCATTACCTGCCTTCACCCAAAAGGATTCACCCCGGATATCTGTCATAATTTTCACTCCTTTGGAAAGGTTAAAGGTTAAAGGCTGAAGGATTAAGGACCAGTGGGAAAACCTTTAGACCTCAGGCCTCATTTCTCAGTCCTTGCGGCTTTGTCGTCTTAGTCCCTCTTCTACATTCTACCTGTGACATTGCAAACAAAATCTGATAAATGACTCCCCTGCACCCCGCACAGAGATACGGAGAGCCATTCTCAGACACGCTTTTTATTTACTCCCAAATATTTTATTGAAACCTATTTAGGCAGATAACCAAGAATCTTTTCTGCTTTCGCCGCGCCAATCTGTTTCGCATACTCGGCTTTCAGCGCCGGGACAACCTTCGTTATCCAGCGTTCCAGCTCTTCAGGAGGAATCGGGACTTCAGTCAGGCCCTTGTCCCTCAGAATCTTCCGATATTTGATATCCGAGGTTGACGTATATTTTATTGTGTAAGCCTGCGCCTCGAGGGCTGCCTCCTGCAGGATTTGCTGTATGTCTTTGGGCAAATTATTCCAGAATCTAAGGTTAAAGACCAGCAAAAACGGGGTACTATGGCAAAAATTTGGTTCCAGGAAATATTTACATTGTTCCATCCACTTTCTGCTCACAAAGGAACTCACACCTGAAAGAGCGCCGTCAAGGGTTCCCCTTTGAAGGGCCATATAGACATCACCGGAACTCATCACGACAGGAGATGAACCAAGGGCCTGCAGCGCGACAGCGCCATATCTTGAATAGGACCTTACTTTCGTTCCCTTCCAATCCGCCACTGATGCGACTTTTCCCTTTGAGATAAGGGTTGATGATCCATATTCAATTATACTCAATACCTTTACATTGCCCTCTTTTCCAAAATCTTTATTGATGATATCCCACGCCTTGGTTTTAAATATCTTGTAAAATGTATCCTTGTCTTTATAATAGAAGGGAAAGAACAGCGGGGCCTGGCTTTTGACCTTGCCGGTCCATAAACCGGAATTTATTATTGCCGCGTCAACCGCGCCCTTGGGCAATACATTCACCAGATCTTTATCATTATATAACTGCTGGGCGGGATAGAGAGTAAACTTTATCCGGTTGTTCGATTTCTCTTCCGCAACCTTCGCGAACAGATTCAATGCCTTTGTCAGATGATGCCCTACGGGAAGCGTCCCCACCATTCTGATCTTAATTGTCTTGGCCACTGCATTGCTGCTTGCCACCGGTGACATAATCAGACCAACAGACAAAGCAAGAAT
>Ga0209121_10000202_pt1 | contig 62124 bp, 64 predicted proteins | sample Cruoilmetagenom3_FD_187292 | JGI IMG/M metagenome (GOLD analysis project Ga0209121, IMG submission 187292) | Oil polluted marine microbial communities from Coal Oil Point, Santa Barbara, California, USA - Sample 3 (SPAdes) (version 2) | ecosystem: Environmental > Aquatic > Marine > Oil seeps ...
AAAGGAGCAGCTTCGAACTCTTCGGGACCAGGTCAACCCTCGACAGTTGCGTAAAGAGATTTACCACCTAATCGATCATATCTTTCGTTTGCCTGGTGCTGTTCCAGAGAAGACGGAAGACGTTTACAAAACGCTATCTACACCTATTCAGAGCCAGAAAGAAGAGGGCATCCCGGTAACATTATCATTTGTACGTAAAGTATCCCTGTGGGAAAAGAACCATCTCCGTTCGGTAACATTTTCATTTGAGTTGACACAAGCGGTGCTTCCTAATTTGGGCTCTAGGGGACAGAAAGGGAGACTTCTCAAGGGCCTCTACTCTTCTTTAGGGGCTATCGTAATTTGGGGGCCAGTTCTTGATAGAGCCTAGCCCAATCCTCCACGCTCAGGGCTTGAGGCCTGAGGGTCTCCTCGATCTTTGCCCGGCGCAGGGCGGAGGTTACCTGGTCGGCCGACAACTCTAACCTCGGGGGAAGCGAGTTCTTGAGATACTTCCGCCTCTGGGCGAAACCGCCCCGCACTAGGGAGAAGAAAGCCTCTACATCGTCCACCTCGGCGGGAGGCTCTTCATAAACATCGATGCGCACCACGGCGGAAGCGACCTTGGGTGGGGGATAAAAGGCCCTCGCTGGGGCTCGGGCCACGATCCGCGGCCACCCATAGAATTGGACACTGACGGAGAGGATACTCATCTGCCCGGGCCCCGCCACCAAGCGCTCGCCTACCTCCCGCTGCACCGTCACCACCAGAAGTTGCGGCTTTCGCGCCGCTTCTAGAAGGCGGCGCAGGATGGCGGAGGTAGCATAGTAGGGGAGATTAGCCACTACTTTGTAGTTGACTTCCTTTGGGACCTCTCCTGGGCCTTCCAGGAGTTGAGCCAGATCGATCTTTAGGATGTTGCCCTGCACGATCTCGACATTGGGGTAATCTTGGAGCACCTGGCGGAGAGGGAGGAAAAGCCGTTCATCGACCTCTAGGGCGATGACTCGCTGGGCCCGTTCCGCGAGGGCACGGGTGAGGGTTCCCAAGCCAGCCCCTATCTCTAGGATGGTGTCCTTTGTGTCTATCTCTGCGGCAGAGGTTATGGCCCTAAGGAGGGTGTCGCTGACTAGGAAGTTCTGGCCCAGGCTCTTCTTGGGTCTTATGTTGAACTCACGGAGGAGCCGCCTGGTCTCTCCTAGGCTCACGCTTTCACCTCTCGGGGGCCATCAGGGGAGGATCCAGCGTATCTCCGCGGGAGGGGGCACTGGCTCCAAGAGGTAGACATCCACCCACTTGAACCAATGGACCAGGTTACCCTCATCGTAGGCCAGATCGATATGTCTACCCTTGATCGCCCCTCCCGTGTCAGCGGCGGTGCCGAACCCATAGCCGGGCACGTACATCTTGGTACCGAGGTTTATCACCCGCGGATCGACAGCGATGACCCCTCTAGTAGCCTTCCAGCCCAGATATGTTAGACCATAGCGGGGGTTATCCCTAGATTTCCCCGCAGTAGCCGCGGTGTATGAGGTAGCCAGCATCCTGATTTTACGCCAATACCGGACCGGCCCCTCTGGTGCCTCCAGTTCCCTAACCACTATCTCGCCCCCATAGGCGATTACCTTGGTGGTAGGCTCCTTCGCCACCCACTCATTTGTGATTACCCGCTCTTTTTCCTGGCCGTTCTCATAGTGTATGCGGATCAGCCGCCTCCTTAGCCCCTCCTCGCCCTGTTGGGCTAGGCGCTGATGATCTATCTCCAACTCTGGGTCGGGTCTCCGGACCGTCTCGAAGGGGATCGACTCCTCCTCGATAACGAACTCCTCCTTGACCCTTATCACCTGCACGGTCATGTTGTCCGTTAGAGGGGTTAGCCTATCGGGAATAGTGTAATCCCTGACCCCCAGGGTGACCCCCTCTTGCTCCAGGGCTTCTTTCACCCGCTCCGTTTGGGTGCGGGTCACGATACGCCGGCCATCGACTAAGATGGTCAAGGGTTTCGCCCGTTTGATATAGACTCGCACCCCTGTGGAGACGAGGGTACCTAAGCCCGGTTTCACTCGATCCCCCAGGTAGATGAGAACGCCATGTTCTTTGAGGGCCTCTCCCACTGTGGGAGCGGTGGTAGAGAAGGTGGTGAGCACGCCGTCGTCGAAGAGTTGGAGGGGGACGGAGCGATGGATGACTATCCTCCGAGTTGATAGCGGATTCGGGGAAAAGGGCATAGTCTTACCCTTGCCTACACCTCTCGGAACCGATATAGGCCTCGAGGATAAGGGGGTTTCTAGGTCCACCTCCACCTCTTCCATGGTGATCCGGTCGTGGGGCCTTAGGGCTACCCCTGTCTCCAAGAGAAAGTCGCCTACCGTCTTGCTGTGGGTATATCGTTCTAGGGTCTGTCCATCCACCTCCAGGATGACCGGCTTGGCCCGCTCGATAACGACTTGATCGTCGAGATCGGTGTGAAAGCCAGGAAGGACGATATCCGCTTCGTTCACTTCTACCCCTATCTCCTCTAGGAAAGCATCCACGGAGGTCTGGTGGGTGCGGAAGGAGAGGGGGTAACCATCCACGGATAGGGTTACCTCCCTTTGGGTGGATATGTAGGCGTAGTGCATGGCGTAGGTGGCTACCAGGAGGAGGCAGATTACCAGAAGCCCCTCTCGCGGTCGCCAGCGAGCCAGAGGGTGGGGTAATTCCGGCGCGCGAGCCGCAGGTCTAGAGATAGCGCGTTCCGATGACAATGAAAGTGAACCTCTGTATGGGAGAGGGTGAGGTTCGGGCCGCCTCTCCTGGATTAGAAAAGAGAGGCCGTGCACCCTCTGTCGATCCGGGCTGCCCGGCTTACCTAGGCCAGTTGGCTCCAACCAGGTGCCCCCGCGGCACCCAGAAGTGACTACTTACCGCTGCTTCCTCCCGGACCTGACGGGGTTCGTAGGCTTCTGCTGCGCAGGACCCGGCCTTCAACGCTACTTCTCCTCGGCAGTCCCGGACAACTCAGGACCTCGAGAGGGAGTTCGACCCCGCTATAGCGGATTGCGGGTACAGGGCACCGCTGGCTCCCCGTCTAGCACGGCCTCACGAAATGCTACCCTAAGAGTGAGCAAAAGTCAAACGGCGAGTCCTCTTGGGCCACACGATTGCCAAGGGCACTCATTGGACTGGACTACACAGTGTGCCCCTACCGGAACTGGGTCACGATAAAGAAACAGTGGCCATATTTTCTGTCTCTCGTCAACTCCCAAGTCCAGCGAAAGGAGTGACGCCCGGCTTATCGACGCGTGTGGTGACCTCATAGGTGCTCGGGGAAGTCTGAAGGGGGCGCTGGATGCCGTTCATTCTATATGACCCTATTCTATGGTTTTGCTGGCTGCTCGGTAAGCCTTATCGAATAGTTCCAGGAGCTTGTCCGCGTGGGCCTCGGGACTGGCAACCCCCTTGTAATCTTCCATCGACCAGGCGTTATCCACCCTGGCCACCACCCAGTGGGCGAAACCTATCTTTGCCACCTCTACGCTGTCGGTATCAGGGATAACTTCCGCCATCTTTCCTCCTTTCTAGTAGTGCCCCCAGACCATTATACCTTGAGGTAGGCGAAAGTGGCAACAAAAAGTGCCACTCCCCAGATCAGGAAGTGGCACTTGAAAGTGGCGGAGAGGGGGGGATTTGAACCCCCGAGGCCTTTCGGCCTACACGATTTCCAATCGTGCGCACTAGACCGGACTATGCGACCTCTCCACGCTATCGTGGGCGATAAACATCTTTACGATGCTGAACTCGGTAAATCATCACCTCGCGAGATCGGTCATCTATCTCATAGATAACTCTATAATCACCTACCCTTATCCGCCAGCCCTCTTTACTCCTTAATTTCTCCACTCCCGGCGGTCTTGGATCTTCGCGCAAACCTTGGATCTTAGCGTCCATCCTAGCAAAGACCTCGGGGGGAAGCCGCCTCATCTCCCGCTCTGCCCTAGGCCTAATCCTTACTCTGTACACTGGCAGGCGTTGAGACCTCGGCTATGAACTCTTCGTAGGGCCGAGATGGCTTGCCCTTCCCCTTCCCCTCATAGATGCTCAGGCTATCTCCCAGGTCCTCCAATTCGCGGATAAGGGATTCATAGCCTTGGTAACTGAGGAGCACCGCTTTGGGGCGGCCATATTGGGTGATGTAGAGGGGCTGGCCGCTCTCCTCCAACTCCTTGAGCACGGAGGTAATCTTCTGCCTCAGATCAGTCACGGGCATAATCTTTACAGCCATATCATACCTCTTACGTTACTTTTTCTGTACAGAATTATTATAAATTCAATAGTGACCTTTGTCAAGCACGCCTACACGCCGATTGTGCACTAGACCGGACATGCGACCTCTCCATAGGACAACACTGACGACCTATTGCCTAGCAACTCCTCGCGGTCTAAACTCTATGTCAAGTCTCTCTTTGAGATAGTCCTTCAGCACGTAGACTTCGATATTGTGGGGTTCGATGTCCGAGACAAGCATGTGCTTGGTATATTCAGTGCTGGGTCCGGGCTTGGTAATCTTGAGAGTCCTCGTAGTCGCCTTGATGTCAGTTACCGGGTCGCCGTCGCCAAGATTGCAATCCCAACAGACAACCGCGGCGAGCCTGTCAAAGGAATGATCGAATTCCTTCTCTAGCTCTCTCTTGAATTCCACAAACCGATATTGTTGTCCGTTCAAAGAAGTGGGTAGGTCGACTAGCGCCAGGGCGTCATAACCCTTGTGTGTGTCATAGTCGACTATGTGGAGATTGAAGAGGTCCGGATTGAGGGCATATAGGGTGCAGAATAGACCGAAGACCCCTGCCTCTTGCCTTGGCTCAATTAGCTTGATCTCTTTGGCCACCAAGAGCGCCTCATTGGAGGTTTGAAATACCTTCTTCCTTCTCGCAAAGCCTTTCCTTTTCCTTAGCTCTGTTTCCTCCTGACGCGGTAGGCGATAGGACTTCTCGCGCTCAAGTTCCTCACTATATCGTTTGTAGACCTTGTCTCCTTGGACCTGAGTGGCAAACCACTCCTCGACAGTTTCACCTATGGCACTTAGCAAATCGTCAGGGGTATTCCCAACATCTCCTCGATTGGCTGTCAAATGGAAGTCCTGACAATTGACGAACGCATGATACTTCGTCCACACTTGTTTACCCACGGCAATCCAGTCATTCATCCGCTGAATTGGAACATAGTCTCGACAGACCCACAATCCATATCTATCCTCGACAGAGTACATGCCTTCCCTTGTGATGGGTTCCCTTGGGGGACGCCCGCGGCGCTTGATCATCGGGTTGTAGGCCTTTGCCTTGTCCCCCTCGATGTAGAAGACGATGTCCAACTTGACATGAGGGAACCCCCTCACTGGTAGTGCCGATTGGCTCCATTTCTTGACAAAATACTTGCTGGGCGAGGCGGGGTCCTCTCGCTTGAGCTCCTTCAGATTATAGTTCTCTGGGGGAAATAGGTGGCCAAATTCTAGCACCTCGGGCTCGGCTCTCCCCAAGCCGGTGAGTCGTAGCTTCTTGTCCTTGTTTTCTACGCGTCCCACCTCCAGTTCCACAGAACCGAATTTTGTAAACCACAGGATGAAATCCCAGAGTTCGTAATGGCTGAATCCCCTTGTGACATTCCGGTTGTAACCTCGGATCACTATCTTTGTCCCATGCCTATTCTTGGGCGCTGACGTTACCTCAGATTCATACGGTGGCACCTGGCCCTCAGAAAGGAATCGTTTCGGTGAGTCCATAAGAGCGTAGATTTCTTTGCCCTCTCTCCAGGTGCAGACCTCGATTTGCCTACAGTTGAAATATGTCTTAGTTCCATGACCTTTCTTGCCAATGTACCTTTCCCCTACTCTCCATGTGGACCGCCCCAAGTCGAAGAACGCCTTAATGCTGGGTATGTCAGATTCCGACCCATCTCCTAGTATCATCCCTGCGCCGTCGTCCTCAAATTCCAAGACGAGCTCATCATCTCCTTCAAACTTCTCAACCCGTGCCTCTACACAGATGGTGTCCGCGCCCGCGTCGAAAGCGTTGCTAATTGCCTCCCGAACAGCATCGCGTGGATCGCGGAAATCAGAAATGATCTCGAGGAATTCCGCCGCTGCATCTACCTCCGGCACATTCTGGCGCCTGCTCATAGTACCTCCTTCGTTTCGAGGGCAATGGCCCCCCTAATCAAACCCTCTTTCCTGGCCCGTCTCCAACTTTTAATTTCTCGCTCCCGCTTGGTGGCGCTGCTTCGCGTTTCATGCTCCTCGTACCACAGGAGTCGCACGGGACGACGCGCTCTTGTATATGCCGAGCCGCGCCCCGCATTGTGCTCTGAGACCCGCGACTCTAGGTTCTTGGTGATCCCCACATAGTAGGAACTATCGGAGCATCTCACGATGTAACAGAACCACATGCTTGCCCTTCCACAGGCTTAGAACAGGCCCTTCGGCTCACTCAGGATAAACCCTTCGACCCATCCCGACTTCGTCGGGATTCGCTCCCTGGCCTACCACGTGCCAGCCTGCCCCGGTACTTGCCAGGCCGGGGGGCAGGCAGGATAAACGGAGGGGGTGGGATTCGAACCCACGGTGGGGGTTACCCCCCACAGCGGTTTTCGAGACCGCCCCGATCGTCCACTCCGGCACCCCTCCAGGCTATCACCGCAACTCTTGGAAAAACTTATCTAAGAGTTCTTGCGTCTCTTCCGCTAATACCCCTTTACTTACTTTCAACCGATGGTTTAGGTGAGGAGATCGCACCAGGTCGAAAACCGAGCCACAGGCCCCTGACTTGGGGTCCTCCACGGCGTAAACCAGCCGCTCCACCCGGGCCATGACCAGGGCTCCAGCACACATGGGACAAGGCTCTAAGGTGCTATAGAGGGTTACCCCCGTGAGCCGCCAGCCTCCCAGGGCCTGGGCAGCCTGCTTCAGGGCTGTCATCTCCGCGTGGGCCGTGGGGTCGCTCAGTTCTTCCTTCTGGTTGTGCCCTCGGCCGATGATGACCCCGTCCTTGACAGCCACCGCCCCTACGGGGATCTCCCCCTTCCGGTAGGCCCTCTCCGCCTCGGCCAGTGCCTCCCGCATATAGGTTTCGTCTTCCACCCTTAAAATTATAACATGGGGCGCACTGGTGGGCAAGATCACGTATTCACTCACGTAAAATATTACTAATGGGGCATAGTTCTGTCAAAAGAAAATGTTACCGGGGCAACTATGCCCAACGAGGACGAGATGACCATTTGAAACGAATCTCCTGGGATGAACAACAACCGGGCCACTTCGAAGTGGGCTTAGTCCATCATTGTGGTCCCAGCGCTTCTGGCGAGTATGTGCATACCCTACAAATGATCGATGTGGCTACCGGTTGGAGTGAACGCGTAGCGGTGTTGGAACGCAGCCGCCTGGTGATGGAAGATGCCTTTCGCCGCATTTTGAGCCGCCTACCATTCCTCATCTTGGAAATCCACTCTGACAACGGCAGCGAGTTCTTCTCCTTACAGGATCCCGTGGGAAACCATCACCTGCTCCGCTTCTGGAGGGAGATCGTCCAGGGCGTTCAGCTCTCCCGCAAGGGATCTGGCCGTAAACCAGATGACGGCCAGAAAGAGGATGATGGGCACGATCAGCACAAAGATAGGACCTTTTCCACGTTCTCCCTGATGCGCTCCGCCATCTGGTGGATCATCTTGGCTCCTTTCACAAAACCTCTGCTTATATCACCTGGTCTGAAGGGCTGAGGTTTAGCCCCCTTGCTCCCCTAGACCAGTTAGTATAGAATTCGTCAAGCCAAGAGAGGAGAAAATTCCATGCCCCATCACCGGCCTGAATCGGCGCCCACCCCAGCCATCTGGAGGCTCGCCCCTTTCGCCGAACTCAGCCGCGACAACCGCCTGATCGCCCTCTCTATGTTCCTATGGGGGCTCTCTGAAGGGCTGTGGATCTATGTCTACCCTCTCTATGTCAAAAGCCTGGGCGCTAATCCAGAAGAGATAGGCTTCGTCATCTCCGTAGGGATGATGGGGATGGCAGCCACCTTCATCCCTGCCGGGTTGCTAGCCGACCGTTATAGCCGGAAGAAGATTATGCTGGCCGGCTATCTATTGGGCCTTTTATCTATAATCTTGATAGCCGTAGCCCCAGATTGGCGTGCCTTGCTTCCCGGTTTTCTCCTCTATTACATGTCGGCCTTTATTAGGCCAGCCATGGACAGTTATATCGCCCACGCTAGCGAGGGGCAAGATCTAAATCGAGCCTTTACCATGATGACCGCCGCTTACTCAACGGGCATCATCTTCTCTCCGGCCTTAGGAGGGTGGTTAGGCGAAAGAGTAGGGATGCGAAACGTCTTTCTTCTCTCCGCCTCCCTCATCGTCCTCTCCACCTTGGCCATTTTGCCCCTTAAGGAACAGCCTGCATCTTATCAGTCAGCGGCTTTGAGGATAAAACCTCTCTTGAGGCGCGGTCCGTTTTGGAGGTTATGTTTTATGGTGGCTTTCATCTACTTAGTGACTTATCTGGGCTGGCCTTTAACCCCCAATTTCTTGCAGGAGATGCGGGGCTTAGACCTTTCCCTCATCGGCACCTTAGCCACCGCTCAATCCTTAGGTGCGGTCTTCTTAGCCATCTTCTTGGGCCGAGTCTCACGGGGTGCGTGGGGGATGATCGCCGCTGCACTCCTCATCTGGGCCTCTTTTGGCCTATTGCTCCTCTTTCCCTTCCCCTTCATCATAGCCTGCGCCTATTTTCTACGAGGCTCCTTCTCTGCTCTAGCCTCCCTCGCCTCGGCCCAGGTGGGGAAGGTATTAGAGAGCCCCTCCATGGGGCTAGGTTTTGGCCTCTTCGCTACCCTGCGCAGCCTGGCCTTGGTTCCGGGGCCCTACATCGCTGGCTACCTCTACGCTCTTCGCCCCGACCTCCCTTTTCTCGCCTCGATAGTCTCCATACCCGCAGCGATCTTACTAACAACGATAGTTCTGAGAAGATCACTCTAGAAGTCTCTTGCTCATCCCCCCCCATCTCTCAGCCAGTTCTCCTTACAGGATCCCGTAGGGAAAGGAGGCGTTGCCCTAACCCCTTTCTACGTTGCTTCTCCTCCACATAGATGTCGAGAACGAAGGCTTGGTTTTGCCCTGTAAAGTAGTCGGTATTCTCGCTTAACCAGATGTAGCCCGCGAACCTTCTCTCTTCGCCCCTGGCCACCAGCGTTTGGTGGGGCCGACTTCGATCACCTCTTATCTCGCTAATGAGCCCCTTCAAACCCCTTCTCTGGCCCTTCTCGACGTGGGGGCGATAGGTCTCGCCAGACGGTCTTTTTGCTCCTCTCCAGGATGAAAGACCGATCGCTCTCTCTGGCTCCCACGATTTGCCTCTCTCCTCCAAAGAGAGGCAGGCTCTGTTAACGCCTGCCCCTCTTTATAGATTCCGATCTACTTACCCCTTAGATGACCCCCAGTTCCTTTCCTACCTTCTTGAAGATGGAAAGCCCCTTATCTAGGTCTTCCCGACTGTGGGAGGCAGAGTTCATCACCCGAATTCGGGCCAGGCCCCGAGGGACGGTGGGGTAGCCGATAGCCATGGCGAAGACCCCCTCCTCGAAGAGACGCCGGGAGAACTCTTGAGCCAGGGATGCCTCTCCCAACATCACCGGGGTGATGGGGGTCTCGCTCTTGCCGGTGTCGAACCCCAGACTCTTCATCTCCTCTTTGAAATAGCGAGTGTTATCCCACAGTTTGTCCACCAGTTCGGTGGAGGACTCCAAAAGATCGACGGCCGCGATGCAGGCAGCGGTATCGGCGGGGGTGACAGCGCTGGAGAAGATGAAGGGGCGTCCCCTTTGCCGGAGCCACTCCACGATCTTCCTTCTGCCGGCTATGTACCCTCCCACGACGCCGAAGGCCTTGGATAAGGTCCCCATCTCGATATCTACTCTCCCGTGGAGGCCGAAATGGTCGACCACGCCTCGGCCGCCACGCCCCAAGACCCCTTCGCCGTGGGCGTCATCTACCATAAAAAGCAGGTTGTGCTCTTCCGCGACCTCCACCAGGCCCGGCAGAGGAGCGATATCGCCATCCATAGAGAAGACGCCATCGGTGAGGATTAGACCCCGACGGTAGTCTCTCTCCGCTTCCACGACCTCCCGCAGGCTCTTGGCATCCCGATGGGCGAAGCGGACGATCTTGGCCCGAGATAGGCGGCAGCCGTCGATGATGCTGGCGTGGTTCAACTCATCGGAGAAGATGACATCTTCCCTCCCCACCAAAGCGGGGATGGTGGCTAGGTTGGCGCAGAACCCCGATTGCAAGGAGATGGCTGCCTCCACCCCTTTGAACTCGGCCAGCCTCTTCTCCAACTCCAGGTGAAGGTTCATCGTCCCGGCGATGCTCCGCACCGCCCCTGGCCCCACGCCGTACTTCTTCAAAGCCTTTTGGGCTGCCTCCTTAAGTTGGGGGTGGTTGCAGAGGCCTAGATAGTTGTTGGCGCAAAAATTGAGCACCCGCTTCCCATCTACAGTGATCCACGCCCCCTGGGGCGACTCGATAGTCCGGATCACGTTATAAAGCCCTTGCTCTTTCAACTCCTCTATTTGCTCATCGAGGAAAGCCAGTTTATCCTTCGCCATCTTATCTCCTTTCCTTAGGATTAGGGCAAGAGGACGACCTTGCCCGACATCTTTGGCCTGGTGGTCATAAGGGCGAAACCCTTCTCAAACTCATCTAGTGGCAACTTATGGGTGATGACCGGGGAGATATCTAGACGGCCAGATTTGAGGAGGTTGGCCGCCTTGAACCAGGTGTCAAACATCAGGCGGCCACTGATGCCGTGGATGGTGATCCCTTTGAAGACCACGCCGTTGGCTAGATCGATCTGAACTGGGCCGGAGGGTATGCCAAAGGCGGTAACCCTTCCCCCTTTACGCACCACCTTCAAGGTCTGGTCGATGGAGTCCTGGGAGCCAGCCATATCCAGGGCTATGTCCACTCCGATGCCCTCTGTGGCGGTGAGGATGGCATCCACCACGTCCACCTCATGCTCATTGAGGACGATATCCGCTCCCATCTTCTTAGCGATCTCTAAGCGGAAGGGGTGGCGGCCCACGGCGAATATCTCAGCGGCCCCGGACACACGAGCCACGCCTACTGAGAAGAGCCCCGTGGGGCCATCGCCGAAAACGGCTACTTTTTTCCCGGTCACACCGGTGACCAAGGTAGCGTAGACGGCATTCCCTAGAGGCTCCTGCACCGAAGCGAGCTCAGAGGGAATATCCTCATCATTCTTCCAGGCCACTACCTCCGGCAGGGCTACATAATCCGCAAAGCAGCCGTTTGTATCCACTCCCAGGATCTTGAGATTGGCACAGATATGCTGTTGGCCGGTCTTGCACTGGATGCATTGGCCGCAGGGGATATGGGTCTCGGCGGATACGAAGTCCCCTACCTTGAGCGATTTCACCTGGCTTCCTACCTCCACCACTTCGCCAGCGAACTCATGCCCCATGATTTGAGGAGGATGAATCCGCCCTTGGGCCCATTCGTTCCACTCATAGATATGGACATCGGTCCCGCAGATGGAGGTAGCCTTGACCCTGACCAGCACATCTTTGGGCCCTATCTGAGGGATCTCCACGGTGAGCAATGCCGCCCCGGGCCCGGGCTCGGTCTTGACCACCGCCCTCATCTTCTCTGGCATCTTCGCCCCCTTATTTATGATATCACAACCATCATAGTAGCACGGTGTACACCTCCCGTCAACCCTTGATATGCGGGAAGGAAAGTAATAGAATAGAGAGTGATAGATATGGATGGCGAAGCGAGGGCTATGGGGGTGATGAGCGATGAGAAGGAAGGTGACTATCGTTTTGGCCTTGGGGTTCCTTCTTCTCCTCGTTTTGGGCCTCTATTTGACTGTGATGAGGGGTAAAGTAAGAGAGGAAGAGATAGCGGTTCCCCCTTCCCCTTCGGCCACGACCACAGAGGTTCCAGGGGAGGATGAGTTCAGTCGGCTTCGGGAGTCGATGGTGCGCTCACAGATTGAGGCGCGAGGGGTGAAGGATTCTCAGGTGTTAGAGGCCATGTTCACCATCCCTCGCCACGAGTTCGTGCCTTCAGGATATCAGGATTACTCCTACGCCGATCAGCCCTTGCCCATAGGCTATGGCCAGACCATCTCTCAACCCTACATGGTAGCTGTGATGACAGAATTGCTGGATATCGAAGAAGGAGATAAGGTTTTGGAGGTGGGCACCGGCTCTGGCTATCAGGCAGCCATCTTGGCGGAGATCACAGATGAAGTCTACACGGCGGAGATCATCCCTGAGTTGGCGGAGTTGGCGGCGAAAAGGCTCAAACGGTTAGGATACACCCAGGTGCAGGCAGCGAACCTAGACGGCTATTACGGCTGGGAAGAACACGCTCCTTACGATGGTATCATCGTCACCTGCGCCCCGGATCACATACCTCCGCCCCTCCTCGAGCAACTGAAAGATGGCGGCCGTCTGATTATCCCCGTAGGCCCTCCTGGTGCCTACCAGACCCTCTGGCTGGTCGAAAGGGAGGGTGAAGAGTTCCTTTACAAGAATGTGATGGGGTGGATCCGTTTCGTGCCCCTCACCGGCGAACACTAGCTATTTGCCTCTTTTGTGCCCCTCACCAAAGGGTAGAAAATCGCTAGTCCCACCAGGTAAGCCCCCCCCGCGCAAGCCAGAACCCAGGAGAAGCCGAAGGTGAGCGCTCCCATGGAGGCCAAAATAGAGGAGAGGACCGAGGCGCAACCGTTGATCCCCCAGGCCCAAGGGATGAGGCCGGGCGCGAGGCGGCTAGTTACCGCTATCCCCTTGGGGAAGGGCAAACCCATGAGAAAGCCTAAGGGGGCCAAGATGAGAATAGAAGATAGAAGGCGGAGCCCTAACCTTAGTCCCAAGAGCGATCTGAACAGATGAGGCAGAAGAAAGGGGTAGAGAAAGATCATCGCTCCCAGAAGGAGGAAGCCCCCGGCCCAGGGGGAGCCTAGGGGAGGAGAGGCTGCCCAGGCCGGAGAAGGTGAGGAGGGCGAAGAGCACAGTGCCCAAGGCGTAGACAGGGTGGCCGAGAAAGAGGATGAACCTCTGGATGAGGGGGATCTCCACGAAGAGATAGCCGAGGCCCAAGAGGAAGAAGTAAAGAAATACCCGCCCCCTTATCCCTCTACCCCCCATCTCTCTCAGGAAGGAGAGGGGGAGGATGATCAAGACCAACGACGCTAGGAGGGCCAGGATGAGGAACGCCCAGAGGACTAGGTATCCGCTCCCTCCAAAAGGTTGCCATATCTTCCCTAGGCTCTCTAAGATGGCAGGGATCTGTTTCCAGGTGAAAAAGTGGAAGAAGAAAGGCCTATCATCGGAAGGAGGGGAGACATCGAAAGGGTAAGCGCGATAGAACTCCGCTTTATCCTGGGCTCTCAAAAGATCCTGACAAGCGAGGTAATATTCCGGCTTCTCTAAGAGATATATCTTGTTCGCCTCCTCGATGGGCATGTCCGGGTAGTAGACTAGGTCGAGTTGCTTTTCGGAGGCGAACTCTCTTATGTTCCAGATCTCCTGAGGGGTAAATTGGCTCCGCTTCACGAGAAGAAGCATGGTGGAGAAGGAGCGCAAGGCGGCGATATGCTGACCGGGGTCTACTCCTGCCCTCTCCAAGGCTGTAGTTGCCAGGGCTAGGGCCCGCAGCCCCTCCGAGGGGGGCATCTGGAGCCATCGGTGGACCATCAGTATCCCCTGGGGTAAGAGGTGCTCCCAATACTCCGTGAACGCTTCCTGGGTGTAAGTGTAATTCTCCTGGAGGCTATAGGCCCCTGAGGTCACCGGTCGAAAACTATCGGACAAAGATAGTTGAATAAGGTCAAACTGGGCATCAGTGCGTTGGAGATAACTTCTTCCGATCTCGTTTACCACCGTCACCCGCTGATCTTGGAATACCCCCCCGGCGAAATCCCCGTACAGGTCTCTTGCCACGTAGGTTATAAGGGGGTTCGCTTCCACAGCCACGACTTTGTGGGCGCCCTTTCGCAAAGCGACCAAGAGATCCACCCCCCCTCCAGGCTCTATTATGAGAGCCCGGGGCTCGGTGAGCAACAGGTAAGGGAGGGACACAGGTAGATAATCTAGGAAACGAAGATCAGTGTTGGAGGCAGCGGAGGTGAGGGGCCGCAGATTATCCCCATCGGTGGTGATACCCAATTGGGTGGGGAGCGGGCCAAAGTAGGAGGGGCTGAGTCCCGGCGCAGCGTGAACCCCGGGGCTCTTAACCACATCCACCCGCGAGAAAGCGTTCCAACGGCGGAGGAGGAGTTCCGCTCCCTTGTACCGCAAAGAGTTGCTGAGAGGCTTGTAGGGCGACATCTTAATGGTAAAATAGTCTGGCGGCCGGAGGAGAATCAAGAGCCATACAACCACTACCGCAATAGAAGCGGCTATTCTGCCCGGCGAGCGACCATAGGCCAAGAGCAGAGCGGCTAGAGCGCCCCCCAAAGAGGCCAGAACCACCGTTCCCTCCCCGCCCGCAAGGGAGAGCGAAACTAAAGCCACGATGCACCCTAAGCCCGAACCTGCCAGGTTGAAGAAGTATATCCGGCTCTCCTGGCCCACTAGGAGGGCCAGAGGAGCCCCGATGGTTAGCCCAGCCAGGAAGAAAGGAAGAGCCAAGGAGAGGTAATATATAGCCAGATATAAGATCTGCCGGCGGTCCCAGGTGATCTGATAGGAATCGAAAGGTATGTAGTTGCTGATAAGGTAGCAAGTCGGGAGGCTAAGAGAGAAGAGAAAGGAGTATGTAAAGAGAGAAGAAGGGAGATCCCGGCGTAGGAGTTTGGGGAAGACGGCCAAGGCGGTCCCTGAGGCTCCAAAGCCTAGGAGGGCTAGGCTCACCGCCATGAAGGCGAAATGATACCCTTGGGCCACGGAGAAGATGCGGGTGAGGGCGATCTCGAAGGTGAGGGTGGCCGCGGAAATAAGGGATATCGCTAGGTAAAGAGAAAACACAATACCATTATATCAAAGAGCAGGCCACGGGGCAAGGAATTGACAGACGAAGGGAACTCAGGCTATAATCCCTTCTGCTGAGGAGCCAAAGGGGAGCAAAGCGCACGCTTGCCTCATCGGGGGCGGATAGAGTAGGGGCATAGATTTGTGAGCAGATTACGAACTCGCTGGCCTATAATATCTCTCACTTTGGTCCTCTTTCTTGCGGTAGGCGTTCGCCTTTACGGAGTAGATTTTGGTCTCCCCTATAGTTACCACCCAGATGAGCCAGTGCATGTACGCATCGTTGCACAGATGCTCCGAGAAGGAGACCTAAACCCCGGCTGGTTCACGTATCCTTCGCTCTCTTTCTACTTCTTGGCACTGGCCTATATAGTTTACTTCCCCTTGAGTGCCATGCAGGGCAGGTCTACCTCCTTGTCTGGCCTCGCTGAGACCATTGTTGTAAATGAGGGAGTTGTGCCAGACCCCCTCAGTTTGCTTTGGGTCCGGATATTCTATGCCCTCTTCGGAATATTGACCGTCCTCGAGGTCTATCTCATCGGTCGTAGGTTCCATAACCGATGTGTGGGGCTATTGGCAGCCCTCTTCTTGGCCGTGGCACCAGCACATGCTGTGCTTCAATCCCATGCCGTTAACACTGATGCTCCCATGATCTTTTTCCTGATGCTCTCTCTGGCTTTCTGTGGCCTGGCTTTGGAGACGGGAAAGGGACGGGATTATGCTCTAGCGGGGTTCTTTACCGGGCTTGCGACATCTGTCAAATATAATGGGCTTGTGGTCGTTATTCTGATTCTAGTGACTTACATTCTGACCCGGAGGAGCGCAAAGGCCCTCCGCAATGAGGTGGCCGCGTTAGCATCAGTGGGGATGGGGTTTCTCTTGGGAACCCCCTTCGCGATCCTGAGCCCCCAAGAGTTTCTCAGTGGACTTATGGGTGTGTGGCAACATTACAGTGGGGGGCACCCTGGTTATGAGGGCTCAAGTTGGCTCTTCTATGCCCGTTATCTCCTCCATGACGGTGGGGAGTTGATGCTGGCCTTGGGGATCACGGGGATAGTTCTAGCCTTCCATAGACGCGAGAAGCGAGAGATTCTACTAGCCGCTTTCCTCATCGTCTATTACCTATGGATCTCCCTGTTCAACGTCCATTTTGACCGCATCGCCGCACCTCTTGTTCCCTTTTTGGCTCTGTTGAGCGCAAGGGTTATAGAGTTGGCCATTGAAGCATGCACACCTCGCTTGAAGCGCTTTGCTTTAGGCAGACCATTGGTCTACGGGTTATTGGCTATGCTAGTAATCGCTCTTCCAGGCTACAGAACGGTGCAGCGTGATTACCTTCTGTCACAAACAGATGTCCGAACTATCGCTCTGGAGTGGGCGCGAGCGAACATGCCTCCAGGCTCCAAGGTCGCCATGGAATATTACTCGCCCCCTCTGGACACCCTACCGGTGGAGACAACTCTACTGGGAGGCACGACAAAGCTACTGGGAGGAGCGGCAAAGCACCCCCCTGAATGGTATCAAGAGAAGGGGTTCGATTACCTAGTAGTCAGTTCCGGTAGATACGGCCGATTCTTCCGTGATCCGGAGCGTTACGCTGAGGCTGTGACCAGATACGAGGCTTTTTCCAAGGCCTTTCCCTTGACTGCGGAGTTCGTTGGTCCTCTCATGGGTACCCCTGATGGCGTGATAAGGATATACCAGGTTGTCCCGTCAGAGAGGCCCAGAGAAGGAGGTTAATGAAATGGAGAAAATGGCCCAGCCCCGGGGGCTTTACTTTGAAGAAATCGAGGTCGGCCAGGAGGTCATAAGCCCTGGACGCACGGTGACGGAGACGGATATCGTCCTCTTCGCTGGTCTCTCTGGGGATTACAACCAGTTGCACACAGATGCCGAGTTTGCCAAGGGGACCCCTTTCGGCCAGCGGGTGGCCCACGGGCTTTTGGGGTTGACTATGGCCTCCGGTTTGGCTAGCCGCTTAGGGTTCATCGAAGGGACCGCGGAAGCCTTTCTGGGCCTCACCTGGAAGTTCAAAGCCCCCCTCTTCATTGGCGATACCGTCTCCCTTCGGGCCAAGGTGACCCGCAAGAAGGCCCTTCGCCGTCTAGGTGGGGGGATAGTAGTATTGGATGTGGTCTTGGTTAACCAGAAGGGGGAGAAGGCACAAGAGGGGGAGTGGAGGGCCTTGATCAAGGGGACTCCAGTGACCTCCTCGTTTGAGTAGCGTGTTAATCACCTAGGAAAGAGGCTATCAAATTCTTCTCCACCGCGCTAGGCGCAGGTCTCTTCCCCTTCACCCCTCTTACATTTGCCCCCCTGGCCTCTTCGTGCTATACTTTTTGCTGTTTTTGGAAAACCGCCTCCCTTGTGGAGAGCAGATAGAAAGGAAGCATGGGCAACAACATGGCAGAGGAGATAACTATTACCCTGGAGAAGCCAGAGTCAGAGATGACCCTTGATGAGAAGGTGAAGAAGTCCAAGGAGATCATCGAGAAAGCCATCGAACACTGGAAGCCCCATATCGGGATAGCCTTCAGCGGGGGCAAGGACTCCCTCACTATTCTCAGCCTCATCCGGGAGATCTATGGCCAGGTTCCCATCCCCGTCATGTACAACGACACGGGAGTGCACTTCCAGGAGACCTACGACTTCAGGGATTGGCTGAAGCGGGAGTGGAACCTCAATCTGATAATAGCCCGGCCTGCCAAGAGTTATGAGGAGGTGAAAGGGGAAAGGGAGCGATGCTGCTATTGGCTGAAGATTGAGCCTTCGGAGCGGACTATGGAGGAGCAAGGTTGGAAGGCTTGCTTTGTGGGCATACGCCATGATGAGCACGTGGCCCGTTCTAGAGAAAGATATATCAGCGAGAGGGAGAATGGCATCTATCGAGTGCACCCCCTTTTGCACTGGAAGGAAGATGACATCTGGGTCTATATCCGTAGCCACAACCTCCCTTATAACCCCCTCTACGATAGGGGGTTCCGGAGCATCGGCTGCGAGCCCTGCACCGTTCCTACATCTGAGGAGGGTGCGGAGAGGTCGGGAAGGGACCAAGACAAAGAGGAGGTCATGGAGAGGTTGCGAGGATGGGGCTACTGGTAGAAATCCCTGTCCCGCAGGTCCCAAAGGGATCCCGTGGGAGATCCCGAGGGATGGGAAAGGAGGAAAAGGTTTGAAAACCCTAATCACCGGGGGAGCAGGGTTCATCGGGAGCAACCTGGCCCATAGACTCCTCTCCAAAGACCAGGAGGTGGTAATATACGACAATCTGGCGCGGAGAGGAACGGAGAAGAACGTCACCTGGCTCCGCGAGAATCACGGAGAGGCTTTTCAACTCATAAGGGGCGACATCAGGGACGCGCAGAGGCTAGAGAAGGTGGTAGGCGAGGTAGATCTCATCTACCACCTCGCTGCACAGGTGGCGGTCACTACTTCGGTCCTCGACCCCAGAGAGGATTTCGGAATCAACGCCCTGGGCACTCTCAATGTTCTAGAGGCAGCGAGGAGATGCAAAAACAAACCGATCGTCGTCTTCACCTCCACCAATAAGGTGTACGGTGCTCTGGAGGGTATAAAGGTCGTGGACAAAGGCGGTCGGTACGACTTCGCAAATGTAAAAGGTATTTCTGAATCCTACCCTTTAGATTTCCACTCCCCGTACGGCTGTTCCAAGGGGGCGGCCGATCAATACGTCAGAGACTACGCTCGCATCTATGGCCTCCCTACCGTCGTCTTCCGCATGTCTTGCATCTATGGCCCCCGCCAGTTCGGCAACGAGGATCAGGGGTGGCTGGCTCACTTCTTGATCTCTTCCCTTTTGGGACGTCCCATCACCATCTACGGCGACGGCAAGCAGGTAAGGGATATCCTCTACATCGACGATCTCCTGGCGGCTTTTGAGTCAGCGGTGGAACAAGTCGAGACGGCAAGAGGCCGGGTCTACAACATCGGAGGAGGGCGAGAGAATACGATATCCGTATGGGTGGAGTTCGAGTAGATACTGGCCCAACTTCTGGGACACTCGGTGGAGGTGGAATTCAGCGACTGGCGGCCAGGCGATCAGCGGGTCTATATCAGCGACATAAGCAAGGCTCACCAGGAGTTGGCTTGGAGCCCTCAGGTGTCGGTAAGAGAAGGCAAAAAAGGACTATACGATTGGGTCACCAGCCATAGAACCCTTTTCGAATAAGACGGCTCAAGAACACCTTTTTTCATCGTCACATCGCTTCTCCTCTGACGACCACCTGACACTAGGGGGGTGGCCGACAATTATGGGATCCTGTTGCCCGAAGATCTGCCTCCAGCGGATTATCATCTGGTTGTGGGTATCTGCCTTCCCTCCACGGGGAAAGGCTATCGGTTCTCGGTGAGGAGGGGGAGGTAGCACTGAGCCAACGATCTCAGTGTCCTGTAGGACAGGGGACAGCATCCTCTTAGCCAGTGTCCAGGTGGTGTCCCAATGCCCTATAACCCTCGTGTCAGATTCATTATCTCGTCTTTAGTACGACTTTCCTATTGTGGGCCTAATCCCCTCCTGTTAGAATGAGGGCATGAAAGGTCTTGCATCATCCCGTTATCGGCCTCTATTCCTCAGAGGGTGGAGGTTACTTCCCTATCTTGCCCCTTTGGTTGCGTTTTTCGTTCTTCTTCCCTTCCTGTTCCTTCCCGCCACCCCCTCTGAGGCCCTGCCTCGCCCTCACCTGGGCTACGGGGCGTTCGTGGCCAATTTCGGCGGCTATCCCGACAACCCTCAACACCTATACAGGCTTAGGGATATGGGCTTCAACTGGTTTGTGATGTCCCTTCGCTGGGCCGATGCGGAGCCGAGCAAAGGAACCTACAACTGGGCAGATGTGGACAATATTATTACCGCGGCCGAACTGGCGGGACTGAAACCGATCCTGCGGATCACCAACGCCCCAGGCTGGGCACGGAGTGGCGGCGATACAGCCCCGCCCGACAACCTCAGTGATTTCGGCGATTTTATGTACGCCCTGGCCCAATACGCCCGGGGCAAGGTAAGGGGGTACGTTATCTGGAACGAACCCAACCTCCCCCGGGAGTGGGGTGATCAATATCCCGATCCCGCTCGCTACGCTCAGATGTTGCAGGCGGTCTATCCTCGGACAAAGGCCAGTGACCCCGAAGCGGTAGTGATCACAGCAGGGATGGCTACTACAGGGGGAAGCGGATGTGGGGTGGGTGCTGCTTTGACCGACGCTGAGGTAGCCCTGGTTAGGAGCATCTATTCCTCCGACTACATGGGCGATCTGGCCTATCTCTGTGCTATGTACGACGCCGACTTAGGGAGTGGGCACAAAGTAAACGAATATTTCGACGTCCTGGGTAGCCACCCTTATGGCTTCGTCTACGCTCCAGAAGAGCTGCCTCCTTCAGGATTGGCCTTTCGCCGTGCGGAACAACAACGGCAGATTATGGAGATAAAAGGGGATTCGGACAAGCAGGTCTGGGCCATCGAGTTCGGCTGGATCCTGGACCCCGGCCCCTCCTGCCGCTCATGGGGCGATTGGCCTACGCGAACGTGGCAGATAGTTTCCGAGACCGTTCAGGCGGACTATCTAGTCCGCGCTTATCAATACGCCTACGAGAACTGGCCTTGGATGGGGGTGATGAACCTTTTCAACCTGGATTTCGGAGCCGATATCTACCAGGCAGGCTGGCCCAGTTGTTGGAGTTTCTGCAACCCCACCCGCTTCTACTCCCTCATCTACTGGACGGAACCCTGCGACCCTGGCCGCACAGATACCATCTACCGCCAAGCCTACACCGCGCTGCGGGATATGGACAAGCCCACCTCCGGCTCTCTCTCGGGTTATATCCGGGACAATCGAGGCATCCCTTTCATGGGGGCAACGGTAGAATTGGTGGGCTCTCAGACTACAACCAGCGGTATGAACGGCGAGTACGCCTTCCAGACCGTTCCTGTTGGTACCTACGACCTGCAGGCCAGCGCCAGCGGATACGCCGCCTTGGAGCCTATGCGAGGCGTAATTGTAAGCGAGGGGGAAGCGCTGACCGATGTGAACTTCTATCTCCCACCGCCGGACGATGTGGCGCAAAATGGTGGATTTGAGAGCGATTTCGACGGCTGGACGATGGAGGGAGATAACACGGCCATTATCACCGACACCGTTCATACCGGATACAAGGCTGGGCAACTAGGGGGTACGACCGCTGGCGATTCCTGGATCGAACAAACCATTATCATCCCTTCCGAGATGTACCGTCCTACACTTTCCTTCCTGTGCCTATACTCTTCCAGCGATAGCGGTGATCAGTTTCGGGTGGAAATTCGGGATGCGGGGGGAAACCCCCTAAACACCCCTTGGAGCACCACCAGCGCCACCCCTCTCTGGACTCATCATTGGCTCGACCTTTCTCCCTATGAAGGACAAACTATCCGAGTGTGCTTCTTGCTCTCCGAGAATGAGAGTAACCCCTCATATCTATACCTCGATGAGGTCAGCCTGGGAAAGGCCTCCGGCGGCCCTTACAAAGGGTACTTGCCTTTTATCCGCAAAGGTTCTTAGCCCCTTTGTCTCCTCTCATTTACTATGATAAGATAGCGGCATCTAGAGGAGCGTCGCTATTTCTATGTCTCATTTCACGGAGCGGGCAAAGAAGGGCATCTCCGGCCAACATCTAGTCATCTTCTTACTCATCCTTCTGGCAGGTTTCGCCCTTCGCCTCTACCGCCTGGGTTACCAGAGCCTCTGGTACGATGAGACGGTGAGCATCCTTCTAGCCCGAAAGAGCCTTGCCGCTCTCACCGCTCATACGGCGGGCGATATCCACCCTCCCCTCTACTACTACCTCCTACACTTCTGGATCCGCCTGGCAGGCTCCAGCGAGTTCTCCTTGGCTTTCTTATCCCTTGCCTTCGGTGTTCTCCTCATCCCTCTCTTATTTTACCTGGGTCGGAGGCTCTATGGGGTAAGAATCGGCCTTCTGGGAGCGCTACTTTTGGCCCTCTCTCCCTTCAACCTCTGGTACTCCCAGGAGGTGAGGATGTACACCCTAGGGGCTTCCTTGGGTCTCATCTCTCTACTCTTCTTGTTGCGCCTGATAAAAAGCCAGCCATGGCCCCGGAGAGGGTATTGGGCAGGGTATATCTTGGCCTCAGCCCTGGGGCTATACATCCTCTACTATTATGCCTTCCTTCTCCTGGCCCAGAACCTGATGGTCATCGGCTGGTGGCTTGCCAGGTGGGTCAAGGGAAAACAAAGGTTCTCGCTTCAGCCCTGGGTCTCTTCTCAGGTCGGTATCCTTCTTCTCTACCTTCCTTGGCTCCCCATCGCCTTCCGCCAGGCTGCTAACCCTCCGGTTCCCCCTTGGCGAACTTTTACCGGCTTCGCTCAAGCGGGAGTAGAATCGTGGACGGCTCTATCTTTCGGCCAATCGGTGGATCCAAAGATCGTTTGGCCCCTTCTCCTTCTGGCTCTCACTCTTTTCGTTCTGGGGCTATTCAGTCTTTTCCGCGCTCAGGTGTCCGATTCATGGTTCGTGCCCCTCTCTCTGGCCGGGCACACGCTCCTCCCCATCCTCCTCATCTATCTCTTCTCCCTGATCGTCCCCCTCTTCCACGTACGGTATGTTTTCACCTACTCGCCGCCTTTCTACCTCCTTCTGGCGGTTGGCCTGTCTCAGTTACCGAGAAAATCTTTGGTTGCCTTGAGCCTGCTCCTCATCCTTGGTGCCTCGGCCTACTCTATCTATAACTTCCATTTTGACCCCCTATACGTCTCAGATGACCACCGAGGGGCGGTGGAATATTTGGAGGAACGGTTGAGGTCAAAAGATGCGGTTCTCATCAACGCCGGATACGCTTACCCCACTTTCCTCTACTACTATGAGGGGCCCATCGCCTGGCGGGGGAGGCTGGTCAACTATCAAGATGTGGCCGATATGGGAGAGGGGACCATGGTTCTACAGACCGGCTCCATTGGTGGCCAAGCGACTCTAGGCTGGGGGAACCCAAACTCCGATTTCTACGCCACCACTGAAGAGGAAACAGCCCGCTCCTTAGAGGAGGTCTTCTCTCGCCACCCTCGGGTCTGGGTTTTCCGCATCTACGACACGGTGACGGACCCCGAGGGGTTTATGCGTAGATGGCTAGAGGAGCATGGCCGGAAGTTCGAGGACCAACTATTCGCCGGGCAAAGTTTCATGCGAGTGCAAGGCTTTCTCACCCACGCTGACTCCATCTATGGAATCCCAGATCTACCCCATCCGGTGGGCGTGGGGTTGGGAGGAAAGGTGAGGCTAGAGGGGTTCGAGGCTGGAGCGGCTCCACTACGAGCCGGTGGGGCCCTTGACCTAGCCCTCTACTGGCGGGCTACCCAACGGCTGGATATCGACTATCATGTGGTCCTCTACCTGGTGGATGCGGAGGGAGAGGTCCTCGCTCAGACAGATGAGATGCCCCTAGGTTCCCTCTATCTCACCTCCCGATGGAAAGTGGGCGAGGTGTTGCGAGAGCCTGTGCGTTTGGAGATCCCTAAAGGTACGCCAGGGGGAGAGTATACCCTCCAGGTAGCCATCTATGACCTAGCCAGCGGGCAGTTTTTACCGGTGGAGGACGAGCAGTGGCGGGCAGATGGGGAGCGGGTCCGCTTGGGATCGGTGGTTTACGTAAAGTAGAACCTTTCTAGCGCCGCTCTAGGTAGATTAGAAGCACAGAAATATCGGCCGGGTTAACCCCCTGAATGCGGGAGGCCTGTCCCACCGTAGCCGGGCGGAAGCGCTTCAGTTTCTCCTGGGCTTCCTTCCGCATGCCCACGATGGTCTCATAGTCAAAATCATCGGGGATCCTTCGCTCCTCTAACCGCTTGGCTCGCTCCACCTCCCGGCGCTGCCTCTCGATGTAGCCCGCGTACTTGGCCAAGATAGCCACCTCTTGCATCGCATCAGGGGACAAGGGTTGAGGGCTGGGAATCAGGGTCTCGATCATAGCATAGGTGGTTTCGGGGCGACGCAGGAACTGCAGGGCGTTTACCCCCTCCTCTAAAGGGTCTAGACCCCACTGAGAGAGCCTATCGTTTTCAGAAGGTTTGAGCCAGGTACCCTCTAGCCTTTCCAGTTCCTCGTTGATAGCCTTTCTCTTCTTCTCCACCGCCTCGTATCTCGCCCGGTCCAGGAGTCCCACTTCATAGCCCAGAGGGGAGAGGCGGAGGTCAGCGTTATCCTGCCGCAAGAGCAGCCGGTACTCAGCGCGGGAGGTCATGAGACGGTACGGCTCGTTGATCTCCCTGGTCACCAGGTCATCGATGAGGACACCGATATAGGCTTGATCGCGCCGCAAGATGAGCGGTCTTTCACCCCGCACAGCAAGCGCAGCGTTGATACCTGCTATGATCCCCTGGGCGGCCGCCTCCTCGTAGCCAGAGGTGCCGTTGATCTGCCCGGCCAAGAAAAGCCCTTCTATTGGTTTTGTCTCCAAGGTGGCCCTTATCTGGTTGGGGGGCACATAGTCATACTCCACGGCGTACCCCACCCGGGTTATCTCCACCCCCCTTAAAGCGGGGATGCCCTTTAGCATAGCCAATTGCACATCTTCGGGAAGGCTGGTGTACCCCCCTTGGACATACACCTCCGTGGTATGCCAACCCTCTGGCTCCAAGAAGAGTTGGTGTGATTCCTTGTGGGCGAAGCGAACCACCTTAATTTCGATGCTGGGGCAGTAACGAGGGCCGACCCCCTCGATGAGGCCGGTATAGAGGGGGGAGCGATCCAGGTTTGACCTTATGATCTCGTGGGTCTTCTCATTGGTATGGACGAGGTAACAGGGAAGTTGCGGCCGCCAATCGGCATCTTTGGGCCGCGGGTAGATAGGGTTGGGCTCCCCATGAATTAAAGACTCCGCGGGGAGGATCCCGGCTTCAGGATAGGAGAAGGTGAAATAAAGCGGGGCCTCGCTCCCCATCTGCACCTCCGTCTTGGAGAAGTCGATGGTTCGAGCGTCGATGCGGGGCGGGGTGTCGGTTTTGAGCCGTCCCAAGGTGAAGCCCAACTGGGCGAGGGAGTTAGAGAGGCCAACCGCCGGGCTCTCCCCGGCCCTTCCACCTGGTCGAGTCTGAAGACCGGTGAGCAGCCTTCCGTTGAGGAAGGTGCCGGTGGTGAGGACTACCGCCTGGCCAAAATACCGCCAACCGATGCTCGTCTCCATCCCTATCGCCCTCTCCCCCTTTACCAGGATCCGCTCCACAGTGGCCTGTTTCAAATCGAGGTGTGGGGTGCTCTCCAGGGTGTGCTTCATGGTCAAGGAGTAGAGCCTCTTGTCGGCTTGGGCCCTAAGAGCCTGGACCGCTGGCCCCTTGCTGATATTGAGCAGCCTTATCTGGATGAGGGTGCGATCGATATTGCGGGCCATCTCTCCACCTAGGGCCGCTATCTCCCGAACCAGGTGTCCCTTGGCTGGCCCTCCTATGCTGGGGTTACAAGGCATCTGGGCCAAAAGGTCCAGGTTCATGGTGAGAAGGAGCGTACGGCACCCCATCCGTGCTGCCGCCAAGGCGGCTTCGCATCCCGCGTGGCCGGCCCCCACTACGATAACTTCGTATCGAGAATCGCTGGCTTTTCCCAAATCAGCCCCCTTATTATCAGTATATTTCACTCCCTCTAGCCGCACAAGTAGCGTATTAAAGAGACTGCTGAAAAAGTGGGATAATTTCTTTGGCCGTCGATAATTTATCCCACAAACGGCTAGAATTTGAACGATTGTAGGGACAGAAAGCGGGAAGAGATACTTGTGGACGCAATTTCTCTCCCACTATGCTAAACGAGGAGGTGTTTTTCACCTATGAAAGAGACTATCAAGTGATGATGGCAAACAGGAATGAACGACAGATGGCATCGCCCCTGGCCTGCCATCGCCAGGACAGGCCAAGGTCATTGTCCCTAGTAAGGGTCTCTACTCGGACCATCATTCACCTATTCGTGCTCCATTCCCACGGGATCCTGAAAGGAAAGGCACAGATAACCTTGGGACGCCAGCCTCCCAATCAACACAGAGTCTCCTGCCCAACGGACTGTCAGGCTTCCGTAAAGGATCCCTGTGGGAAGGGACTATGAAAAACAGGGGATGGCTGGCGGCGATACCCTTCCTGGAATGGTTCTCTTCTGGTGAGCATGCGATGGATGATAATCAGCATCTGGCGAGCCACCGCCATCTTGGCGGCGTTCCTCCCGCTCACGCAGAGCCCGCAAGCGACGGGAGCCCCGGACCCCGTGAGGCGCCACCTGGGTCAGAATCCATCTCAACCAGCGGGAGCCCTGTTTGGTAAGGTGACCATGATAAGTTCTCCCACCCGAGGAGTGGGTAGAAGGCACCAACCCTGCCCAGGAACAGAGCTTCTTGGGGTTGGAGAAACGACCGATCTCCCCGATCTCGGCCCGGATCAAGAGCGCCGAGTAGTAGCTGATCCCTGGCATAGTGGTGAGGAGCATGGCCTCAGGGTTGGCCTGAGCCTTCGCCTCGATGATCTGGGTGACCTGCGCGATAAGGTGGTTCAGCACATCCAGGAGGGTCAGGTCTTGATCCAGCGCCAGCTGGTAGCAAGGTCTCAGCCTGAGCCCCTCCAGGGAGAGACGCCCTTTCTTCCCGAAGAGATCGCTGAAGCCATGACGCACCCCATTCTTGGTCAGGAGAGCGTGAATGCGGTTCTTGACCTGTGTCCGGGTGGCGACCAGCTTGGCTCGGTGTCTCAGGATCTCCCGCAGGTCTCTCACCTCCCGAGGAGGGATGTAGGCGGTGGGGAGGTAGTCAAGACGCAAAAGATGAGCCAGGGTAGTGGCATCGATAGTATCGGTCTTGATCCGGGCCTCGGCGATGAGCTTCACCTTGAAAGGGTGAGCCAAAGAGACCTGGATATCCATCTCCTCCATCAGTTCGAAGAAAGGCTGCCAATGGTAACTGGCCTCCAGGGCCAGGTGAACTGGGCGAGGGATCTCCCTCAGAAACTCCCTAATGACATCGGGGGTATTCTCCACTTGCACGCGTTGCTCCACTTTCCCCTCTCGCATGAGAACGCAGAAGACGGTATACTGTTTATGGACGTCAGCACCGATGTATCTCATGGCTACACCTCCTCAGTCGGGTATGCTATTGGTCCTTTTGAGACCCTTTATAGCACAAGACTGGGCCAGGGTGTAGCCTCTTTCATGGTATCAACACTTCGAATACGAAGTAATAGGCCAACAGATCGTGACCACCTATGAAGGGCTCCTGAGCCGAGATATAGTCTAACACAACTGGCGGGAAAAGGTAGAAATGCTTGGTCAGTCCGGGGTAGAGATCTTGAACCCTTTCAGAGGGTGTCTTCCCAGGCATAGGCTTCCCGAAGTGAGGTCTGAGACAATTAAAAGTGTAGAGGTATTTAAGGGCCTGAGTGAAATGTTGCTCGAGTCCAGTGATCGATTGGAAGGGTGGGAACATAGAACTCCTCGTCATCGGTGCGGTGGGTTCTCTCTACATAGGCGTTATCCTTCCATTGCCTCTTCCGGATGCGGAGGATCTGCACTTTGAGAGGGTCAAAGGTATGGGTCTGAAGGCGAGATAGTTTGGCCAAGCTCTTCCCTCCGAACTCCTCCCCCCAATCGGCCTGTCCTTACAGGATCCTGGAGGGAAAAGAAGAGTTGATGAGTAATGCCAAAACTCCTCAGCCAGAGGTGAATCAGTAACATAAAGGTGAGCCCATTGGAGAAAGACTTCTCGTAGGAGTAGGCCAGAAACTTGGTCTTAGTATAAGGGTCGATAGTTGTCCATTGATAGGGAGGGAGCTTGTACTTCTGAATATGCGGGTAAGTAGCCCAGGGGAGGCTCTTCTGGTCTCAAATCACCTTCAAGTCTATCTGGAAGTGCTGCAGGGGATAGATCTTATCCCAGTCGTAGTAGGAGATGGAGCGGAATTTGCCTCTCCTCTTCCTAGGTTTGGTGAGCTCATGACGTCTGAGGATATTGCGGATGGTGTCCTTACAGGATCCCCCGTGGGAAAGGAAGAGAGTTGGGGACCATGCTTCTCCCTGATATGATAGGCCAGCCTGAGGCGGCCGAAGTTGGTGAGTTTCCGCTCCTTGACCACCAACTCCTCTATCTCTTTTGCCGTCTGACGAGGGGAGTGCCTAGGTCGCCTGGAGAGGTTTGCCAGAGAGAGGCCCATCTGTTGGCGGCGAACGAACTTCTTCACTGTGTTTTGGGAGCAGCGAAGGGTCTTAGCAGTACGAAGCACATTGCCTCCCGTCTCTTCAAAGGTTTTGAGGAGGATCTTCCTGGCCTCTAGAGGGTTAATACGATAAAGTTCCTGATAGGTGAGTTGAATCATGATCCACCCTCTTCTCCCACGGGGATCCTGTAAGGAAACTAGCCTCCAAAGGTCGCTTAGGCTCTCTACTCTGAGGGAGATTCTACTCTCTTTCTGGTAGAGCCTAAGAATCGCCTTCAAAACCCTGAAGAAGTGGTCACGATGTCTTGGCTCACCTACAGATGCCCCTTGTCAGGGCCTAAAAGGCGTGTTATACTAGGGTATCTTTGGGAGGTGTGATGCTGAGCGTCAGACGAAGGGAGGAATTGATTGAGGGGCTCATTCGCCGGGTGAACGAATGGGGCATGGTGGCCCCAGCCATCCTCTTTCTGGAGGCTCACAAACCTCTATCCTTCCTGGCTAGCCAGTTTCTTCTCCTCTCCCAGCCAACCTTAGAGCCCTTCCTGGGAGGGGTGGTGAGGGAGTATGCTCTACTATTAGAGGATCGAGAGACCGTGGAGAAGATCCTCTCCCGTCTGGAAGGCTTGCGGAGATAGCGGACTATGGAGGTTCTACTCAATCTCCTTGAGGCTTCAGGGATCGAACCCCTGGCGGCCTTGATGTTGGTTGTCCTCCTGGTGTTTCTCTCCTTTTTACTCTTCGCCGATAGAAGGGTGCGCTTGGGTTTTAGGCCCACCTTACGTCCTCTCCCCGGTTTCGCCCTTCTGGATGGCTTCGTAGGGCAGGCAGTAGAGGCAGGTCGGACGTTGCACGTGTCGATGGGGACCAAGGGTATCGGGGGGGCATCTACCGCTGATACGATGGCGGGGCTTATGGCCTTGGAACGGTTAGCCGAGCAGGCGGTGGCCACGGGTCTCAAACTGGTGGTCACCGTATCCGACCCCTCTCTTTTACCTGTCGCTCAGGATACCTTGCGGCGGGCCTATGAGCGGCGGGGTTACCCTCAAGGATACGACCCCGAGCATGTGCGTTATATCGCTCCAAATGCGATAGCCTATGCCACGGGGGTGATGGGGGTCCTAGAGCGGGAGGATGTAGTAGCCAACGCCATGATAGGAGGGTTTGGCGACGAGTTCCTCCTCATGGGTGAGAACGGAGCCCGGAAAGGGGTCCAGCAGATAGGCGGTGCCTCTTCCCCGGAGACCTTGCCCTTCGTATACGTCTCCATGGATGAGGCCCTCTTGGGGGAGGAGATATACGCTGGGGGGGCCTATCTCTCTTCTAAGCCCAGCCATCTGGGGAGCCTCCTAGCCCAAGATTGGCTCCGCTCGGCGATCATCCTGGCTATCATATTAGGGGTGCTCATACGAACTTTTATCTTATAGCCACCAGGAGAGATCGATGAAGAGGGTTTTGCCCGCTGCTATCGCTATGGCGGCAGGGTTCCTAGTGCTAGTAGATTTCTTCTTCGATAACCTTTATCTCAACGCCTTAGGGGTTACCTTGATCAACTGGGTGGTGATCATCGCCGCTTTCGCTCTCATCTTAGGCTTCCTCAACATCCTGACCTTTCATCTTCGGAAGATCTTCCAGCGCCAAGAGGGATGGCCCTACAGCATCGCCTTGCTGGTGGTGGCGGGAACCGTTCTCTTTGGTGGCCTTACCAGTGCCCAGGGTTACCGAGCACCCTTGGTAAGAACTGTTTTCGATTATGTTCAAACCCCCCTGCAAGCGAGCCTCTTCTCCCTCTTGGCTTTCTATATAGCCTCTGCCGGCTATCGGGCCTTCCGGGCGCGCAACTTCGAGACTTTCCTCTTAGTTGTGGCCTGCCTAGTAGTTTTGGTGGGTCAGGCCCCTTTGGCTCGCTATCTCTGGGAGCAACTGCCCGCCTTGAAGGATTGGGTGCTTGAGGTGCCGAGTACGGCGGGTGCCAGGGGTATAGTGATCGGCGTAGCCTTGGGGAGTCTGGCCACCGGCGTGCGAGTTCTAGTGGGGTTTGACCGCCCCTATAGCGAGTAGACCAGATGCTCTATTGTCCTCATTGCGGAAGATCAAATCGAGAGGGAAGCAGGTTCTGCAACAATTGTGGGGAACCGTTGCCCCCCTCTTCAGGACAAAAGTGTTCTCAATGTGGCCATCTCAACACTCCCGGGGTCTTCTCCTGTGTAAGGTGTGGAGCCTCTCTTTTGGTTTCTTCCAATGAGGGGCTCCAGGGATGGGAGCAGGAAGAGGTTCTAGAGGGGGTAGAGGAAGATCCGGAGTGGCTTCGGGAATTGGGCGCTCCAGCCGATGAGGTGAGGGGGGCCGCGGAGGAAGAGGTGCCTGATGAGGAGACCACTCCTGGGCTTGAGGGTTTAGAAGGCTTAGTTGAAGAGCCCCGGGAGAAGGAGGGTTTGCTGGCCGGGATAACGGGGGTTTTGAGAGTGGAGTCCATCTTCGCTATCTCTCATCGGATCGGGGAGGTGGCTTTCTCTCCCCCGGCCGGGGCGGACCAGGTGGCCAGATTTGAGGGTGTCCTCAGTCAACCTTTGGCCCCTGTAGCAGCGAAGGAGCAGCCCAGAGCGCGGATGACAGGGGTAATCTCTTGGCTCTCTTACCTGATTTTGGCCGCAGCGGTAGTGGGGGGGATCCTCTTGGCGGGTGGGAGTATAGACCTTCCCCTCACCCAGGCTACGGCCGATTTTTATAGAACCATTGAGAGCCTGGAAGAGGGCTCGGTGGCCCTTCTCTCCCATGATTACGATCCTGGAACGGCAGCGGAGATCACCCCCCAGGTTAGCGCAATTCTGGATCACCTCATGCAGCGAGGAGTCAAGATCGTGAACCTAAGCCTCACCCCTGAGGGTCAGGCTTTGGCCGACCGCGCCTTAGAAAGCGTGGTTAGTGATCATGAAGGCTATATTCGGGGGAGAGATTACGTCAATCTGGGGTACGTGGCAGGGAACGAGGTGGGGGCCCGCTTCATAGCGGAGAGCCTCGGACCTCGCCTCTCTCCTTATCCCCTAGGCGAAAGGGTTGGGGGGTTAGAGGATGTGGATCTGATCGTAGTATTGGCGGGAAGTCAGGAACACCTTCGCCGTTGGGTGGAGCAGGTACAGGCTCCCTACAAAGTGGCGATGGTGGCCGGGGTGAGCGCCCAGGTGGACCCTGCGGCTCGTCCTTACTACCGCTCCGGCCAACTAAAGGGGCTTCTCAGCGGACTGGTGGGGGCGGCGGAGTATGAAAGGGTAAACCAGCATCCTGGGGTAGCCCTCTCCAGGATGCTCCCTCAAGCGGCCGCCCACCTAGTGATCGCCCTTTTCATCCTCTTGGGAAATTTCGCCTATCTGGTAGATAGGTTAAGGGGAAGGGGATGAGGGAACTTTTAGGGACTTGGGTGGCCGCTCTTCTGACTTTGATGGTTTTCAGTTACCTGGTCTCTGACAACCCTCTATACCGCTTGGCGGAGCATCTCTTCGTCGGGTCGGCTCTAGGTTACTCCATCGTGGTAGCTATCCAGGATGTGCTACTGCCTCGCCTATTTACCCCCCTAGCCCGGGATCCCGTGGGCTATTGGCACCTTCTCATCCCTCTCCTCTTAGGTCTACTTCTTCTGGCCAAAGGGAGGGCCTCCATCGCTTGGTTGGGGAATATCTCGGTAGGTTTCCTCTTCGGGGTAGGTGCTGCCTTGGCCATCGGAGGGGCTTTGGTCGGTTCCCTCCTCTACCAAGTGCGGGATACCATGCTCCCTCTCCTCCCGGGCGAAGGAGATGGGGGATCGGCGATAGATAACTTGATCCTAGTAGTGGGTACATTGGGGAGTTTGGCTTACTTCTACTTTACAGCGGGTGGAGAGCGAGAGACGAACGGGCTTCGAGGCGGTGTCCTCAGGGTAGGCTCCGTTGTCGGAAAGTGGTTCATCATGGTAACCTTGGGGGCTCTCTTCGCCAACGCGGTGATGGCTCGGGTCTCCTTGCTTGTGGGCCGTCTACAGTTCCTCCTGGGCGACTGGTTGGGGATACTCTAAAGATGAGTTTAGAATCGTTTGTCACGGCTGACCTGGGGAGCATCACCACCCGGGTGACCCTCATAGATCAAGTGGGCGGCGAATACCGGTTGGTGGCTCATGGGTTGGCTCCGACTACCCTTTCGCCTCCTTGGGAGGATGTGAGCCTGGGGCTTCTCCAGGCGATAGGAAGGATGGAAACCGTGGCCCAGAGGCGGCTTTTGGCCCAGGGAAGGCTTGTCACCCCTGAGGGCGGGGATGGAAGTGGAGTGGATGGCTTTGTGGCTACCACCAGTGCTATGGAGCCCCTTCGGTTGGTGGCGGCGGGGATGAGGGAGCCTTGGAGTCTGAGGAGCGCTCTCCGTGCTGCCCATTCCACTTACACCCTCGTAGAGGGTACCTTCACCGTCGATGAGCTGCGCCTCTCATCTACGGAGGGGATGCTCGACTTCTTAAGGCTCCTCAGAGAGGGTGGCCTCGACGCTATCCTTGTTGCTGGAGGGGTGGAGGGGGGACCTACTCTCCCCCTGGTGGAGATGGCCAAGGATTTAGCCTTACTTTGCGCCTCAGGAGGGACGCGACCCCGTCTTATCTTCGCTGGAAACGAGGAGGCCCGAGTCCCGGTGGCTGAGGTTCTGGAGGGGGTTGTCGACTTAGAGATGGTGAATAACCTCCTTCCTAGGCTGGGAGAGGAGAGCCTAGCCGGTGTCCAGGAGTTACTGGAGAGCCTGGTAGGAGGGAAGATCGCTTTCATCCCCGGGATCGAGTCGGTGGAGAGATGGTCTCTGGCGCCTATTCAACCCACCGCCAGGGCTTTGGGCTGGGCGGTTCGCTACCTAGCCCGGGAGTACGAATTGAAAGTTTTGGGGGTAGATATAGGCGGGGGCGGTTTAGGCCTCTTCTCCGCCGGGGATGACCGTTATCCTTGCGCCTTGACGAATGAGGTGGGATTGGGATATGGGTTGGATAGGCTTCTGGCGGAGAGAGGGGTGGAGCAGATCCTCCGTTGGCTTCCCTTCGACTTGGAGGGAGTAGGGGATCAGATCCTCAATAAAGCGTTGAGGCCGGGGACCTTGCCCCAAAGCCGGGAGGACCTCCTTCTAGAGCAAGCGGTGGCTCGGGAACTTATGGCTTGGGGTTTGGAGCGGGCTGATGAGAGAGCCTTAGCCCCGGTGGATCTGATCGTGGGCACGGGAGGTCTCCTTTCCCATCTCCCCGACCCCCGGCAGGCGGCTCTCATCCTTCTGGACGGATTGCAGCCCAGGGGCATCTGTAGTCTGGCCCTTGATGAGTTCTCTCTCTTGCCTCAATTGGGGGCTCTGGCTATGGCGGAGCCTCTGGCAGCGGCACAGGTGTTAGCGCGAGACACTCTTCTCAACTTGGGGACGGTTATCGCGCCCTTGGGTGTAGCCAAGGAGGGGGAGGTAGCCCTTCGATTCAAGATGGTCTACTCGGAGGGGGGAACCATCGAGGGCGAGGTATCTTATGGCTCGTTGGAGGTGATACCTTTGCCTTTCGGTCAGAGAGCGACTTTGGAGCTCCGCCCCACCCAGAGTTTCGACGTAGGCTTGGGGAGGAAAGGAAGAGGAGCCACCACCGAGGTAGAAGGTGGAGCGGTGGGCGTCATCATCGACGCTCGAGGGCGCCCCCTCTCTCTCCCCGAGGAGAGAGCCGCACAGCAGGATAAGGTGCAAAAGTGGATGTGGGAGGCAGGGTTCTAGCCATGTACTACCCCTCTGCGTTTAAGGTAGTACCCTACGGACGCGTGAGGTTGGAACGGCTTCTGCCTTTCCCAGGGGAGGTTCTGGTGGAGCCGGGGCAGAGGGTAGAGCCTATGGATGTGGTGGGCCGAGCCCATATACCGAGCCAGATTCGCATCCTCCACGTAGCCCAGCGGCTCTCCGTAGCCGAGGTGGCTCTTCAGGAATATCTCCTCAAAGGGCCGGGAGAGAGGGTGGAGGAGGGTGAGGTGATAGCGGTGGCGGGGAGATGGCCTTTCCGCCGCTTATATCGGGCTCCGGCGGAGGGGAAAATAGTGAACGAGGCTCAGGGGCGTCTGCTCCTAGAGGTCTCCCCCTCCACCTATGAACTGAGAGCCTATCTCAAAGGCGTGGTGACCCAGGTAGTCTCCAGTCGTGGACTAGCGATCGAGACCTCTGGTGCGATTATGGAAGGAGCCTGGGCCATGGGCGGAGATGCCTTCGGCGTCTTGAAGATGTTAGGCGAGGCGCCAGAGGGAAGGTTGGTTCCCGAAGCGATCGATATGGGGTATCATGGTGCGATAGTGGTGGTGGAGAGTTGGGCCACGAAGGAGGGGTTGGGGAAAGCCAAGGAGGTAGGGGTGCGGGGGGTGATTCTGGGTAGCCTCCCCTCTTCGCTTGTAGGGTTTGTTTCCACGCTCTCTTTTCCGGTGATGATAATGGAGGGCTTCGGCCAGGTCCCGATCTCCCGACCCCTCTTCTCTCTATTTCAACAACATGCCGGCCGCGAGGCCTGCATGGCCAGCGGTATCCCCTACGGGGTGAGGCTTCTTCGCCCTCAGGTGATCATCCCCTTCCTCCGAGGCGAGGAGGCTCCTAGAGGAGAAGGTCCCGCCTTGAAAGAGGGAGCGTTAGTGCGGTTGGTTCGGGAGCCCTATCTAGGCAAGGTGGGCTGTGTGGCGATCCTTCCTCCCCAGAGGAGAAGGGTCGAATGGGGTGTTGAAGTCGAGGGGGTAGAGGTGGATCTGGAAGAAGGGGAGAGGGTATTCGTTCCCTTGGCGAACTTGGAACTCTTGGAGGGCTCTAGCCTAGAAGGGTAGATATCCTCCTCAAAAGGAGGGAGGAGATGAGGGATCGGGCAGGCTTCGGCCAAAACAGGGTCTTCACCATGATCGCCCTAGGACTGGTGGGTCTTTTGATCCTGGGCCTTTTAGGCATCGGAGGCCTCATCTTTTTCACCAGGTTGCGGGGCGCGGCTACCCCTACGGTGGTGGCCGAACTCACGCCAACCGCTACGCCAACCAAGGTGCCGACCGCCACGCCCACTAAAGCGCCCACCGCTACATCCACTAAGGCGCCCACCGCTACGCCCACCTCGGTGATTACCCCTACTCCCACCCCGGTGGTTACTCTTACCCCTACACCGACAGAGGAAGGGGTGCCAGAGACGGGGTGGGGCCCCTTAGAGGGGGCTCTGGCAGGTAGTTTCCTGGCTATTCTGATCCTTGTGAGTCGACGGCTCCGTTTTGCTGGTCGGTCCTAGTCTTCTCTTTCAGAAAGGCCGTCTGCACTTTTGTGTGGAGGGCCTCTCATATCTCTGGAACAGGCTAGACCTTGGGGTGGCAAGTGTCGAAGGTGGGCAGTTCGCCTTGGAGAGGACGGTCACCGCCGATATCGGGAGGATTATTTGGAGTGGGGGATACGAAGGGGTTCTTGAACCTCCTGGCTAAAGAGGCGGGAGAGATCCTCTTGGCCAACTTCGGCCGAGCGAAGGAGGCGGCTAGGAAGGGAGAGATAGACCTGGTGACCGAGGCTGATCTGGCCTCCCAACGGCTCATCGTGGAGGCTATCCGGCAGGGGTATCCAGATCACACCATCCTCTCCGAGGAGGCGCCGCATGTGGAGGGGGAGAGCGAGTTCACCTGGCTCATCGACCCTCTCGATGGCACCATCAACTACTTTCACGGCTACCCCGCTTTCGCCATATCGATCGCCCTAAAGGAGAGGGAGGAGATTACCCTGGGGGCGGTTTACGACCCCTTGCGGGATGAGTTCTTCTACACTCAGAAGGGGGGAGGGGCCACCCTCAATGATAAAAGGGTCAGGGTCTCCACCACTCATAGGCTTATCTCTTCCCTTCTGGCTACCGGTTTCCCCTACCAGCGGGCTACTATCCCAGACAACAATGTGCCAGAGTTCAGTCGGCTGGTCACCCGGGTGCAAGGGATAAGGCGGGGAGGTTCCGCAGCCTTGGACCTAGCCTATGTGGCTGCGGGACGGCTGGACGGCTATTGGGAGATGCACCTCAGCCCTTGGGACTGGGCGGCCGGCGGGCTTCTGGTGGAGGAGGCGGGAGGGGTAGTGACCGATCTTGAAGGTGGGCTTTGGAGCCCGTTCCAGAAGGGCCTCGTAGCCACCAACGGTCGCATCCACGAGGCCCTCATCTCCGAACTGAGGACGGCAGCCGATCCAGTGAGGAGATGAGAGCCATCTATGGCGGGTTTTGGGCAGAGAAGGTTTAATCTTGCATCAGGGGATAAGAGGGATGGAATATAGCCCCCTAGTTATGGATCATTTTCTGAACCCCCGCAACGTGGGGGAGATAGAGGGGGCTGATGGCGTGGGAATGGCGCGCAACCTTCAAGATGGGGACACGGTGCGCCTCTCCATCAGAGTAGTCGATGATCAGATCGAGGAGGCGAAATTCAAGACTCAGGGGTGCGTGGCCGCCATCGCTGCCTCAAGCATGCTCACCGAACTCATCGAGGGCCGCTCCCTGGATGAGGCTTTGGCCATCACCAAAGAAGATCTAAGAGTCTTGGGAGGCTTGCCGGAGCGGAAGGCGCAATGCTCCCTCACCGGCCTTGAGGCTTTGCGTCAAGCGATCGAGGATTACCGGCACGATTAAGGGGGACTCTTGTACGTCGATGAAGTGATGACCCGGGAGATGGAAGAGAAGTTCGGCCAACCGGAGGTCTTACGCCTGACACAAGAGATAGCCCCTGAGGAGATGGCCCTGGTGCGGAGCGGCCAGAAGCATGGCCGAGCCCATGATATCACCCTTTTCATCTTCCGGGGAGAGAGATTGGCTCTCATTCGAAAACCGATCCACCCTCCGGGGGTCTTTAGGGCTCCCAGCGGGGGACTCAACCCTAAAGAGCCCTTCGAGGAGGGGGCTAAGAGGGAAGCCTGGGAAGAGACGGGGCTGGAGATAGAGATAGGGCAGTATCTACTTCGGGTCCAGGTTCGGTTCGTCTGTGGAGAGGAGGATATAGAGTGGAGTAGCCATGTCTTCTCCGCCAGGGCCGTGGGCGGAGAATTGGCCCCCCAAGATACTAGAGAGATCCTGGCCGCAAGATGGGCCACTTTGGAGGAACTCCAGGGGCCGGTAAGGGAGGCGGTCCTGGCTCCCGGTTGGGGTCTTCTGGGCTACCGGGTGACCCTCACGGATAGAGCCGTGGCCCTCTTGCAGAAGGAGCGAGGTTGTGCTCCCTAAAATAATCGTAGAAGCGGAGGAGAGGTGAAGGAGGGTTTAACTCTTTTGGCGGTCTTGGCGCACCCAGATGATGAGTCCTTTGGGCCAGCGGCAACCTTAGCCAAATATGTGGCCCAGGGGGTGCGGGTCTCCTTAGTCTGCGCCACTCGTGGAGAGTCGGGGGAGATAAGCGACCCCCAACTAGCCACCCCCGAGATCCTAAGTCAGGTGCGGGAGGAGGAACTCCGCTGCGCCTGTCGGGTCATCGGCATCCAGGAGTTGCGATTCTTGGGCTACAAAGATGGCCAGATGAGCAGTTATGACCCCCAGGAGGTGGAAGAAAAGGTCGTCCGAGCCATCCGGGAAGTGAGGCCCCAGGTGGTTCTCACTTTCGGCCCTGATGGGATCTCGGGACATTGGGACCATATCACCATAGGGAAGGCGACCACTGATGCTTTCTTCTCTGCCGGGGATGAAGAGAGGTTCACGGAGCATATGGCGGAGGGGCTATCCCCTCATGAGGTCGCAAAGTTATATTATGTGGCCGTCCCCCGCAGTTGTTTCCGGGCCATGTCCCTCGACCTGCCCGGCACCTGCGACGATCGGATCACCACAGTTATCGACGTGGTGCCCTTCTTGGAAGTGAAGAAGCGGGCTCTAGCCTGTCACAAGACCCAACTCCCTCCCGGCAACATCTTCGCCCGGATGTCCGATGAGGAGATGCGCAAGTGGTGGGGGAAAGAGCACTTCGTGCTGGCCGCTAGCCGGGTAGGGCTCCCCCCGGAGATAGAGACCGACCTTTTCTGGGGTCTGGGAAAATGAGGGAGAAATGGTCACCCCTTCTGGCCATCTTCGCTCACCCTGATGACAAGAGGCTCTTTTCGGCTGGCATTAGTGGGAAGGGTTATGATTGCGAATAGTTACGAACGAGGTCGATCCTTTTTGGGCCGGTTGCCTCATGAGGGCGACCTCTTGAAGAGCATAGAGGCGTTTTGCCAAGAAAATGGTATCACCTTTGGGGTGTTTACCGCTCTAGGGGCGGTGAAATCAGCCCGGCTGGCTTATTATGATCAAGAGAGCCGGGAGTACAGAGGCTTCGCCGTAGATGAGCCCATGGAGATGGTCTCCTGTATAGGGAATATCTCCTTGCGCGATGGTCAGCCCATCGTCCACGCCCATCTAGCCCTCTCAGATGGAGAGGGGAGGACCATCTCTGGCCACCTCATGCCTGGCACCCCCATCTTCGCCTGCGAGATCTTCATCCAGGAACTTCTGGGTGAGCCTCTAGTGAGAAGGCAAGATGAGGAGACAGGGCTGCCCCTTTGGTGGAGGGGCTAGCGTTCATCTCTGGCTTGAGTGAGGGCAGTTGTAGAGCCTGCCGGTCTCATAGAAAAAGGGGGATGAATGTCTTGCTATACCAGGCACTTAGATGACCTCTTCGCTGTGGCAGGGATCGAGAATACCAAGGAGAACCGCAAGAGGGCCGATGGTTTCATCCGGAAAATCATAGGTATGAAGGAAGAGGGTTGTCCGGTAGTGTGGCGAGAGGTAAAGACTCGCTTGGCCGATCCAGATAAAAGCCTGGAGTTAGCCGACCAGTTGCACCAGGCGTTCGCCGAGAACAGTTGTTGAAGGAGGTAAAGGTGAAGATCAAAGAAGTGGGCGTTGTCGGCTGTGGCCTTATGGGCTCTGGCATCGCCCAAGTTTGTGCTCAAGCCGGCTACCAGGTAGCGGTGAGCGAGATCAACCAGGATCTGCTCCAGAAGGGGTTGAACAATATCAAGCGGTTCTTGGCCAAGGGGGTAGAGAGGGGGAAGGTCGCGCAAGAGGAGATGGATGCCGCGCTGGCCCGGATCCAAGGGACGGTGGATATTCAGGATTTCAAAGATTGCGACCTGGTCATCGAGGCTATCATCGAGAATATGGAGGCCAAAAAGGAGATCTTCTCCTCCCTGGATGGCATATGTCCGCCGCATACTATCCTGGCCTCCAACACCTCATCGCTCTGTATCACGGAGATAGCCTCCGCGACAAAGCGGGGGGAGAAGGTAGTGGGCCTGCACTTTTTCAACCCCGTCCCCCTGATGAGGCTTTTGGAGATAGTGCGCACTATCCTCACCTCTGAGGAGACCTTCAGGAGGGCGAGAAAGTTCGGCGAATCTCTAGGGAAAGAGATCGTGGTGGCCAAGGATACCCCGGGGTTCATCGTTAACCTACTTTTGATCCCTTACCTCTTGGATGCCATAAGAGCCTTGGAGAACGGCGTGGCTACCAAAGAGGACATCGATAAGAGCATGGTCTTGGGGTTGAACCATCCTATGGGCCCCTTCACCCTCCTGGATCTCTTGGGTCTGGACACCACGCTCTTCATCGCCGATGCCATGTACGGGGAGTTCAAAGATAGCCGCTATGCGGTCCCACCTCTTTTGCGCCGCATGGTCACCGCGGGACATCTGGGGCGGAAGACGGGCAAAGGTTTCTACGACTATAGTTAGAATTGTAGGTGTGAGGCTCTGTGTCCGCCCGTTTATCCGTTGACACGGGCGACCAGAGACGGTCGCCCCTGTAAGGCAATTAACAATTTGTGGCGCCAGATGTTAACGTCTGGCGCCTTGCTAAAGCGGTAGCAATAGGGCAGGCTTCTATACCTGCTCTACTTACTTGATTTGCACAAGAATCTCGGCTATACTCAGATAGTGAGAGTGCCGCCAATTTGCGACATAATACGCTGCCTGGGGATATTCCACAGCATTTTTGCAGCATAATCAATAGTTAGGCGGGCAAACCGCAGAGATGCCTGGTTGGGGAACAAAAATGGAGTAATCACCAAGGATGGCAAATGGTTTGATTAGAGACATACTCGATGCTCTCAATAAAGAAGTCCTCAACGAGTTAGATCTTGCGAAGGCTATCAACCATCCTGGAGAAAGTGGTCGTGCCCGTGAGCAGATCATAGCAGCGTTCTTTCGCAGGTTCCTGCCGCGTTCGTTTAACATCTCCACCGGATTTGTGATTGACGCGACCGGTGCAATAAGTAGACAAATTGATCTGGTCATCTACCGAAATGACTATCATCCTGTTTTCGAGATTGGTGGTATCAAGCACTTCCTGATTGAGTCGGTTGCCGTTGTTATGGAGAATAAGGCTTCCATTGCGAGCACAGATGCTTTGCACAAGGCTTTGGAGAACATCAAGTCAGTCAAAGTGCTGGATCGTACCAATCGAGGTAAAAATTACACCGTAACTGGCCTCCAACAAGGACCTCCGTGTAACCCCGACGAGTTTCAGCATCAGGTCTTTGGTGCGATCGTGACTGAGCAATCGCTGAGCAAAGAGACACTAAAACAGGAACTACTCGGCTTCTTCCAAGCAAATCCCAATAGGAATCATTGGCCGAATATTTACGCTGATGTTCGGAACCTTTCTGCAACTTATCTGAAATCAGTGGATCCCCCTGAAGCAACGGCAATTCCAAGCGAAGCCCAGTATTTGGGGCTGACGGATAGCTCTTCAGAAAACTTTGTCCCACCCTTAATTGAACTGGCGTTTGAGGTCATGAACTTCCTGCGAATTGCTCCTAGGATTGACTATAAACCAACGGATTATCTGCTAGCAAGGTCGGGAAAGATCGACTGGTGGAGAATCTAACATAGGCGCTGATTTCCGGCGGTTGAGCCCGCCTAACAAGTCGCTGCACCCGATACGCTAATCGACGCTCCACTTGTTGCCAGTTTTGATTGTATGTCATTTCGGTCTTTGTCGGGCGTGTTGTTTCACCCGCGCGCGGCTGAACTTCCAGCCGTTAGATGTACAAAGGAAAAGGGCTTGTCCCCGCCCGCCTTTTCGGGCGATCATCCTTCCTTCGTCAGGACAGGCAGAGGGCTTTCCCAACATAATGGGAAAAAACTAGGTCGGGTTTCCATACCCGACCTAACGGGAGGCCACAAGAGCTTTCCCTACACTCGTAAAATCCAGGTATACGATTTAAGATATAGCCTTGCCTCAGTGGCTTGCTAGTTTCTGCATTTAGTGTATGAAATAGCCGCGATGGTGGAGTACTTGCGGTGAGAATCCTGGTCAAAGTCAGCGAGTCTATAGCAGGGGGCCATGAGTAGGCTGACCAGGGATTTCTATGCTCAAGATACCCTCAGCGTGGCTCGGGAACTTTTGGGCCAGCGGTTGGTGCGGGTTATAGATAAGGAGCGGTTGAGCGGTCTCATCGTGGAGACGGAGGCCTACATCGGGGAGGAGGATAGAGCCTGCCACGCCTCGCGGGGGCGGACCCCCCGCACGGAGGTGATGTACGGCCCGCCGGGTCACGCCTATATCTACTTCATCTACGGGATGTACCACTGCCTAAACGTGGTTACGGACAGGGTGGGCTTTCCCGCTGCGGTTCTCATCAGAGGGATCCAGCCCCAAGAAGGGGTCGAATATGTGCGTCAGAATCGCGGCTTCCCTCTGGAGAGGGAACTGACCAACGGGCCAGGGAAACTCTGCCAGGCTCTAGCCATCGACCAGAGCCTCAACGGTCTCGACCTCTGTCAAAGTGCCCTACTTTTCATCGAAGAGGCAAGGGCGGCAGATCCAGAGGATATAGAGGTCACGCCTCGCATTGGCATCCGGGCCGATGAGGTAGCGAAAAGGAGGCCTTGGCGCTTTCTTCTGGGTGGTAAGGTATAGCCTTGATGCCCAGACCTCATTCTGGCCAGAGGAGCATTTGACTATTCGTCCCAAATATGATATATTTTGCCATAAGAGCCATAAACTGGGGCTGTTCCACCGGGAGCCGACCCCGTTCTTTCTGGTGTAGGAGGTAGGATCTGAGACAGTGCACGAGTACCACGCACTGAGGTGACCAACATAAAAAAGAAGCAACGCATCAACGAGGCGATCAGGGCTGAGGAGGTCCGGCTCATCGATGAGTCGGGTAAGCAAGTGGGGGTGGTTCCCCTCTCTCAGGCCTTGGCGATCGCCAGGGAGCGAGATCTCGATGTGGTGGAGGTCGCTCCCCAGGCTGCTCCCCCCGTTTGTCGGCTCATGGATTACGGCAAGTATATCTATGAGCGAGCCAAGAGGGAGAAGGAGGCGCGCAAGGCCCAACGGGTGGAGATCAAGGAGATCCGCCTGCGCCCTAAAACGGGCGACCACGATAGAAACCTCAAGGTTAAGAGGATACGCGACTTCTTGGCCAAGGGTTGCAAGGTGAAGGTGCGGGTGCTTTTCAGAGGCAGGGAGCGGAGTCACCCTGAGATAGGGAGGAAGATGTTGCAAGGGCTGGCCGAGGAACTGGGTGATATGGCTAGCGTGGAGCAGTATCCCAAGATGGATGGTCGGAGCATCTTAATGATCCTTTCCCCGGCTAGCGAAAAATAGGGTTCTTCGGGGCGATCTATTTTGGATGGGCGCCTCGGGCGCCCGTTACCATGAGAGAAAGTAAAAGTGCCTAAGATAAAGACCCACAAAGCCACAGCCAAGAGGTTCAAGGTCACCGGTTCGGGCAAGATACGCCGCCTGAAGGGAGGGAGAAGCCACCTCCGCCGTAAGAAGCGGAAACAAACGAAGCGGCTCTTCGATAAGACAATCCCCCTGGAAACGGCGGGCGAAATAAAGCGAGTGAAGCGACTAGCGCCTTACCTCAAGAAGGGGTAGAGATGCCTAGGGTTAAGGGTGGGCCTAAGACCCGCAAGCGTCACAAGAAAGTTATAAAACTTACCAAGGGACAGTATGGGACCAGGCATTCCCTCTATAGGCGGGCCCATGAGGCTATGTTGAAATCCCTCACCTACGCCTATCGCGATCGGCGGAGGCGGAAGAGGGATTTCAGACGGCTTTGGATACAGAGGATTAACGCCGCGGCCAGGGAGCACGGCCTCTCCTACAGTCGCTTCATGGCTGGGCTCAAGAAAGCGGGGGTAGAACTAGACCGCAAGATCCTGGCCGATCTGGCGGTGAATGACGCTCCGGCCTTCAAAGAGTTAGCGGAGGCGGCGAAATCGGCCTCCTGAGGTGACCTTTTGCTTACCAGCCTGGCCAATGAGAAGGTGAAACTGGTACGGTCGCTCCATCGTCGGCGAGGCCGAGAGAAGGAGCGACTTTTCATAGTGGAGGGCGTTCGCCTCTGTGAAGAGGTCTGGAGGGCGGGGGTTATCCCCGCCCTCCTCTTCTACACTTCAGAGGTGGCCGCCGAGGAGAGAGTAACGAGGTTGCTCCAAGCCTTCGCGGAGGTGGGTAAGCGAGGGGTAGCGGTGAGCGAAGAGGTTATGCGGGCCATCTCAGATACCCAAACGCCCCCAGGCCTCTTGGCGGTAGTCCCTATCTCGGAGAAGCCACCGGGAGAGGGGGTATTGCTCATCGTTGACCAGTTGCGGAACCCGGGAAACCTGGGGACGATTTTGCGCTCCTCCTGGGCGGCGGGGGTGGGACAGGTAGTGACCACCAAGGGGACGGTAGATATCTATAGCCCCAAGGTAGTCCGAGGAGCGATGGGGGCCCACTTTCATCTATCACTGACTTCTGATAAAGAATGGGGGGAGATAGAGCCGCTTTTGGAGGAGAGGCAAATTCTTCTGGCCGATGCCAGGGGCGAGGTCGCCTACCACGAGGTCGATTGGAGCCGCCCTTCGGCGCTCATCATCGGCGGGGAAGCAGAGGGGGCAAGCGAAGAGGCCAAACGGCTAGCCCACAAGAGGGTCTATATCCCCATGCCCGGCGGGGCCGAATCGTTGAACGCGGCGGTGGCTGCTAGTATCATCCTCTTCGAGGCGGCGAGGCGCAAAGGAACTTGACTGGTGCTATCTAACTCCTCGGGCTTCGCTCAGCAAATGTTGGTATGATTGGAAGTTGCAATGTGGGAGCGGGTTTGCTACAATCGTCGCAAAAGTGCAATTGGAGACGTGAGAAGGTCAATGCTCTGTAAGGGCAAAGGATGATAAGAGCTCCCAGAAATCGAACTATAACGCTATCGAACAAAGAGAGAGAAAATTATCGACCCAAACTATCAAAGATAGATAGCCCCGTCTCAGTTGAGCAGATTCTGAACAAGGTTATCAATCAGGATATTTTTGAAGTCGTGGATTTCCTACCATCAAAATTTGTAGATCTCCTTTTTGTGGACCCACCTTACAACTTGGCAAAGACTTTCAATACCCGTTCTTTTAAGCGGATGTCGGTAAAGCAATATATGGAATGGATGGATTCTTGGCTCCAAAAGATGATAAGACCACTGAAGCCTGGCGCATCAATATACATCTGCGGAGATTGGCGGTCTTCTTCAGCTATCCATTTACTTTGTGAGAAATATTTTCACATTAGAAATAGAATCACGTTTGAAAGAGAAAAGGGGCGAGGGGCAAAAAGGAATTGGAAAAACAATTCTGAGGATATGTGGTTTTGTACATTTTCCAACAACTTTACCTTTAACGCACAGGCAGTAAGATTGAAGAGACGGGTAATCGCCCCGTATCGGGAAAATGGCGTGCCGAAGGATTGGACAGAAGAGGATGGGGGAAAATACAGACTGACCCACCCGTCAAACATCTGGACGGATATTACGATTCCTTTTTGGTCAATGCCGGAAAATACCCCTCATCCAACACAAAAACCCGAGAAGCTTCTTGCGAAGATTATTCTTGCCAGCTCTAATGAAGGAGATATTGTTTTTGACCCATTCGCGGGCGTTGGAACTTCTGGTGTCGTGGCGAAGAAGCTAAAAAGGAATTTCGTTATGGTAGAGATAGACGAAGAATATTGTCTTTACGCCCAGAAGAGGTTACAGATGGCAGAGAAAACCCCCGCTATTCAAGGATACTCTGACGGTGTTTTTTGGGAAAGAAACACCCTGAGATATATGAAAAAGAGAAGCACCAAAAAGCCGAATGGTGCAGATGAATTACCCCTATTTCTTAATATCGACGCTTCCTAGTATCAAGGGGGACGGAAAATGAAAAGCGAAATTTTTTACACCAACGCCTACCAAAAGATCGAGAGCGAAATCAAAGGTTTCCTCAATGGATATCCCCCCTTTTTGAGCCAAGACACTGTTTCAAGCACAAGGGCTACAGGGGATGCTATTCAGCATATCTTGGAACCAAACTTCGAGGAGATTCTTGGAGAACTTTCGCAAGAGTATTCTGCTAGTTTTGCAAGACGGGCAATGGCTGACTTAGCCTTTAGGGACCGGAAAGATTTGTACTATGTAGTAGACGTAAAGACTCACAGGTTGGAAACTCGATTCAACATGCCGAATTTAACCTCTATAAGAAGGCTCGCACGATTCTACGAGGATGACAAAAACTACTTTGTGATGCTGATGGTAGCCTACAATATTGTCTCCGGCCTCCATATCCACGTTGAGAGAGTTCATTTTGTGCCTATTGAATTCTTGTCCTGGGAGTGCTTGACCATTGGTGCATTGGGATGGGGGCAAATACAAATTGCCGATGCAAACAACATTGTAGTGAATGACAGATACTCAAGGAAAAAATGGATGCTAGAATTCTGCGACTTTCTATTTGAGTTTTTTCCTCGTGAAATCGAAAAGGTTAACGACAGGGTAGAGTATTTTAAGAAGGTTAGGAAACAATGGGAAGAAAAAACAGACATCTGGGAATAAGGGTGGCCTGGCAAGAACCGCCCCTTCCGAGTGAGCGTGGAAGGGGGTCTTTTCTTTATCACTTTACATATTATCCATATTATCACGCAACAGGCTAGGTGTGGGTGTAGAGGTTGTCAAACCCCCCTTTTCGTGCTATAATAGCCTCAAATCGGGAGGCTAGGAGATGCGGCGCGGATGCAGGGGGACGAGAGCCTTCGTCTTTACGGGTGCCGAGGAGGGCACCTGTCGATCGGCGCTGCCTGGGTAGTTGACCTTCCATTATTAGATCGTCAGTGACCCTCTTCAGAGGACGCTTTGAAGAGGGGCTTTTTATATTAAATTGTGTTATATTTATTGCGGAGTCAAAATGAGAGAGCGATGGGAAGAATTGAAGGAGAAGGCCCTCCGAGAACTGGAGGAGGCCAGGGATCTCCAAGAGATGGAAGAGTGGCGGGTGACTTATCTGGGGCGGAGGGGAGCCCTGACCAAGATATTGCGGAGCGTAGGCAAACTGCCTCCTGAGGAGCGCCCCCAGGCGGGCGAGAGGGCCAATCGGGTGAAAAGGGAACTCACCCAGGCCTGGGAGGCCAAGGTCGAGGCTCTGAAGGGTAGGGCTATCCCTCCTGAGGAGAGGATCGATGTCACCCTGCCAGGGCGGAAGCCCCTTCTAGGAACTATCCACCCCGTCACTCGGACGCTTTGGGAGATATACGATATCTTCGCCCCCCTGGGGTTCCAGGTGGTGGAAGGGCCGGAGGTGGAATGGGACAGGTATAACTTCGAACTCTTAAACATCCCTAAAGATCACCCGGCCAGGGATATGTTCGCCACCCTATATGTCGCCCCACCCTATGCCCGAAGTCAGGAGATGATGCTCCGCACCCATACCTCCCCGGTTCAGATAAGGACTATGGAGCGGTTCTGCCCGGAGCCTATACGGGTGCTCATACCTGGTCGCTGCTACCGGTACGAGAGCGTCGATGCCACCCACGAGTGGATGTTTATCCAGGTAGAAGGGCTGGCTGTGGGGCAGGGGATAACCATGGCCGATCTCAAAGGGGTACTCACCGCCTTCGCCCGCCAGATGTTCGGGGAGGAGCGAAAGGTTCGCTTCCGCTGTGACTACTTCCCCTTCGTGGAGCCAGGAGCGGAGATGGCTATAGATTGTATCGTCTGCCAGGGGGAGGGTTGCCGGGTCTGTGGCTATACCGGCTGGCTGGAAATCCTGGGGGCGGGGATGGTTCATCCCGAGGTCTTGCAGAATGGCGGATATGATCCCGGGAGTTACACCGGCTTCGCCTTTGGCATGGGCGTGGAGCGGATCGCCATGCTGAAGCACGGCATTGACGATATAAGGCTCTTCTATAGCAACGATTTGCGCTTCTTGAAGCAGTTCAGTTGAGGGAGAGGGACGATGAGGGTGCCCCTAAGTTGGCTGCGAGAATATGTGGATATAAAGATACCCCTCCAGGAGTTAGCCCACCGCCTCACTATGGCTGGGATAGAGGTGGAAGCGGTAGAGAAGATAGGCGCTCGATGGGATAAGATATATGTGGGGGAGATATTAGAGGTAAGTCCCCATCCCAACGCCGACCGCCTTACCATCGCCGAGGTGAACTACGGGGGAGATAAACCTTTGACCGTGATCACCGGGGCCCCCAACATAAAGGTAGGGGACAAAGGGCTAAAAGTGCCCACCGCCCTGACTGGCGCCAGGCTCATCGATGGCCACTCCCCGGAGCACCCGGAGATCACCCTCAAGCCAGCGAAGATAAGAGGGGTGCGCTCTGAAGGGATGATCTGTTCGGAATTGGAGTTGGGCATCTCCGACGACCACGAGGTGATCATGCTCCTGGATCCCGAGGCTCCGGTTGGCATCCCTCTAGCGGACTATTTGGGCGACACCGTCTTCCATCTGGAGTTGAGCCCTAACCTGGTGCGCTGCCTTTCCCTTATCGGGGTAGCCCGAGAGGTGGCGGCTCTCACCGGGGAGAGGGTCCGTTTGCCAGAGGTGAGCCTGGTGGCCGAAGGAGGGCCCATCGAGGAGATGGTCAGCGTGGAGATAGAAGCGCCCGACCTTTGCCCTCGCTACTCCGCCAGTCTAATCACCGGTGTAACCATCGGCCCTTCGCCCCCTTGGCTCCAGCGCCGCCTCAGAGCGGTGGGAATGCGTCCCATCAATAACATCGTCGATGTCACCAATTACGTGATGTTGGAGTTGAATCAGCCTCTGCACGCCTTTGACTACGAAAAGATACGAGGGAGGAGGATCATAGTAAGAAGGGCTGGAGAGGATAAACTCTTCACCACTTTGGATGGGGAGGAGAGGGAACTTTTGCCTGATACGTTGATGATCGCCGATGAGGAAAGGCCGGTGGCCGTGGCCGGGGTGATGGGCGGCTTGGAGAGCGAGGTAATAGAAACCACCCGCCAGGTGCTTCTGGAATCGGCCAACTTCGACCAGGTGAGCATCCGGCGTACCTCGCAGGCACTCAAAGTCCGCACCGAGGCTTCTATCCGCTTCGAGAAGGGGCTGGACCCCGAATCGACCATCCCGGCACTAAGACGGGCCAGCGAGTTAATCCGCCAACTGGCCGGAGGTCAGGTAGCCCAAGGCTTCGCCGACGCCTATCCGCGACCTGGGGAGAGGAAAGAGATACTCTTCCCCATAAGAGAGGTGGAGCGTCTTTTGGGGGTTAATGTGCCCTTAGAGGAGGTGGTGCGGATCTTGGAATCTCTGGAGTTCCAGGTGGAGGTGTTGAACGAGGAAAGGCTTCGGGTCATCGTCCCCTCGTACCGGGGCGATGTGAGCCTCCCGGCGGACCTAGTGGAGGAGGTGGCCCGGATAAGGGGTTACGACGAGATCCCTACCACCCTGCTTTCGGGGGAACTGCCTCCCCAGCGGATCAACTGGTCTCTCCATGGGGAGAGACGGGCCCGGGAGGTCCTCGCCGCCTGTGGCTTAAATGAGGTAATCACCCACACGTTACTCAATCGAAGGGAATGGGAAGCCTTCCCTCCATGGCGTGAGGAGGCGAAGCCCGAAGCCCTAAGCATCGCCAACCCTATAGTTCTGGATCAAAACCTCTTGCGCACCAGCCTCTTGCCTAGTCTGTTAAAGGTCTTGGCTTCCAACCTGCGCTATCACTCCCAGATTCGCATCTTCGAGATCGGGCGGGTCTATCTCCCCCGCGAGGGTGACCTCCCTCGGGAGAGAGATACCCTGGCTTTGGCTCTGGCTGGAGGCGGGGAGAAGAGCGTCTGGGGAGAGGGAGAGGTTATAGAGTTCCATGACCTGAAAGGGGTGATAGAGACCCTCCTTCGGGAGATGGGGATAAAAGAGTACGAGTTCGTCCCCGCTGTTCACCCTTCCTTCTCTGCCCATAAGGTGGCCCATCTTCTTGTAGGCGAGGAACAAAGATTGGTGGGGATATTGGGAGAGTCGCAGGTGGGGGAGGTTTTCGATCTAGGTGAGCGGTCTCTATATCTGGCCGAAATTGATTTCGAGGCCCTATGCTCTCAGGCTACATCAGAGCGGCGTTACGAGCCTTTGCCTCGCTACCCAGCCATCACCCAGGATATAGCCTTAGTGGTGGATGAAGAGACACCGGCCGGGAGGGTAGGCCAACTCATCATGGAGGTAGGGGGCGCGCTTCTGACTGAGACCAGGCTATTCGATCTCTACCGGGGAGCCCCCATCCCTCAGGGCAAAAAGAGCCTAGCCTACTCCCTCACCTACAGGGCCCCTGATCGCACCCTCACCGCCGAGGAGGTGGTGAAGATACAGGAGCGGATCGTGAGACGTCTGGGCGAGGAGATAGGAGCGCGGCTGCGAGAGTAAAGAGAGGAGAGGATCATGAACTGGTTCGATCTCGTCCTTGTGGTTCTAGTTCTGGTAGGCGTTATCGTGGGCTACATACAAGGGCTGCTCCGCCAACTGACCGGCCTCTTGGCCCTCTATGTCGGACTGGTGGTGGCTTCCTATTTTCACGGGACCGTGGAGAGATGGATCGACCTCTTCGTTCCTAAGATGGCCGATGTGGCCCAAGAATCTTTAGCCTTCTTGGGTATCCTGGCTGTGGCTTACATGATCTTACATTGGTTGGGCCGGCAGGCCTTTCCGGAGACCAGGCTAGCGGCACTGGGATTTTTGGATCAATTGGGAGGGATGGTGATAGGGTTTCTGGTGGTGGGTATACAGATCGGGGTAGGGGTCTTGATCTTGAGGTTTCTGAGTGGGGTCTCGTGGATAAGAGGGGATACGGTCCGCTTAGCCTTCGCCCAGGCGATTGAAACCTCCCCTCTAGTGCTGACCTTCCAGATCTACCTCACCTTTGTGGCTCGTACCATGCTCCCTTGGCTCCCCGCTGGCCTGCCTACCTTCTTTGTGATATGAATGCCAGATCATTGCGGGCCCTAGATTTTTCCCAGATCCTCCACCGTCTGGCGGAGCACGCCTCCTTCTCCCTGGGCAAGGAGTTAGCGTTGCGTCTTCGCCCCACAACTGACGAGGAGGAGGTGAAGCGGCAGCAGCAGGAAACTACGGAAGCCAGGTCTCTTCTGGAGATGGAGCCCCACTTCACGGTTGGTGGGGCGAAGGACTTGCGACCTCATCTCAAGAAGGCGGCTATCGAGTCTCCTTTGACCCCTGCTGAACTCCTGGATATTCGGGATACCATAGCCAGGGGAACCGCTATCCGCCGGCGGTTATATTCCCTACGCCGTCTCTTTCCTACCTTGGCGGAGATAGCCCAAGAGATCGAGGAGTGCTCCGCTCTCTTGGGCGAGATACGCCGCTCCATCAACGACCGGGGAAAGGTGATGGATGGGGCCAGCCCGGCTCTAGCCAGGATACGGCGGGAACTCCACCAGGTACATGAGAGACTTCTCTCCAAGATGGAGCGGATCGCCTCCTCCCCAGAGAACGCTCCCTTCCTCCAAGAGCCGATGGTAACCCAACGCTCAGGACGGTATGTGGTCCCTCTCAAGGCCGATTTCAAGAGGCGGATCCCAGGAGTGGTACACGATCAATCGGCCAGTGGGGCCACCCTCTTCGTTGAGCCCTTAGCCACCTTGGAGTTGAACAACCAGTGGCGGGAACTGCAACTAGCGGAGGAGAAAGAGAAGGGGCGCATCCTCAGAGGGCTCACCGTCCGAGTGGCTGAGGAGATACCGGCTATCGAGGGGACGCTTAAAGCCTTGGCCTGGTTAGATTTGGCCCTGGCCAAAGGCAGATATAGCGCCAGCCTCTCCTGCGTGGAGCCAAGGTTCACCCCCTTCCGCTCTCCAAAAGGGGATTTCTTGCACCCTGGTTCCACACTCCGTTTGATCCAAGCCCGCCACCCTCTCCTCCCCCCTGAAGAGGTGGTCCCCATCGACATCCATATCAGCGACGATTTCTTCATCTTGGTTATCACGGGCCCCAATACCGGCGGGAAGACCGTCTCCCTGAAGACGGTGGGGCTTGTAGCCTTGATGGCTCAGTCGGGCTTGCATATCCCGGCCCAGGAGGCGGAACTCTCCATCTTCGAGGGGGTCTACGCCGATATCGGCGACGAGCAGAGCATAGAACAGAGCCTCTCTACCTTCTCCTCCCATTTGACTAACATCGTCACCATCCTAGGCCGAGCCGATGAGAGGTGTTTGGTATTGCTCGATGAGTTGGGGGCCGGCACGGACCCGGTGGAGGGTTCAGCCCTGGCGCGAGCCATCTTGGATCATCTCCGCCACAGAAAGATCACTTCCTTCGTGGCCACCCATTACTCTGAATTGAAGAGTTATGCCCATATCACCCCTGGGGTGGAGAACGCCTCTGTGGAGTTCGATCTAGAGACCTTGGCTCCTACCTACGTGATGAGCATCGGCCTCCCCGGGCGGAGCAACGCCCTAGCCATAGCCACTCGCTTGGGGCTCGAGGAGGGGGTGGTGAGGGAGGCGAGGAGGCTCATCTCCCGGGAGGATCTGGAAGTAGAGGGGTATCTCACCGATATAAGGAGGGCCCGCCAGGAGGCGTTGGCGGCGGCCGAGGCAGCGAAGGCGGCAAGGGAAGAAGCCGAGAGGAAAGAACGAGAACTAGCGGAGGAACTCAAGGTCTTAGAGGCCTCCCGCCGAGAGGTCATTAATGAGGCTCGGAAGCAAGCGCGGAGAGAGTTAAGGGAGGTGAGGGAGGAGATCCGCCACCTAGTAGCAGAAGCGAAAAAGAGATCGATGTCGGTTGAAGTAGAAGCCAAACTCACCGAGTTGGAGGAGAAACTACAGCCTTTTCCACCGGTCAAGAAAGGGGCTCCTTTGGGCGAACTGAAGGTTGGCGAGAGCGTATGGGTGGAAGGGTTAGGTAAAAAGGGGGAGGTAGTGGGTCTGGAAGGTGACCAGGTGGAGGTGCAGGTAGGCCCCTTCCGGGTGAAGGCCAATATAGAGGATCTGGCAGCATCCGTAAAGGATCCCGAGGGAAGGGAAGGCCCTCCCAGGGAAAGAGCCCCGGGGTCGATCTCTCTCCCCCTCTCCCAGCCGGTTCCTAATTTTCTGAACTTGAGGGGGGATAAGGCCCAGGAGGCGCTTTGGCGGCTGGATAAGTATCTGGATGACGCTTTCCTCAGCGGATTGTCTTCCGTCCGCATCATCCATGGGAAGGGGAAAGGGACCCTGCGCCGTCTAGTGCGTCAGGCGGTAGAAAGCCACCCCTTGGTGGCCTCCTATCGAACCGGGGAGGCGGACGAAGGCGGCGATGGAGTCACCGTAGTCCGGCTGGTGGAGAGTTAGGAGTGAGAGCCTCCTCTTGATATGACGACATATCTTTCCCCCTCTAGAAATAAGGCTAACCCTCTAGCCGTTTAGGGTGCCCTCTGGTATAATACCTTTAGAGATGAAGGTACTCCTCATAAACCCCAAAAGTAAGTTACCCATAGAGGTGCGTACCAGCCCTCCTTTAGGCTTGGCTTACCTGGGGGCCGTCTCCGAGGAGCGGGGGGATCAGGTGCGGATCCTCGACATGGAGGTGGAAGAGACGCCTCTATCTCAGATTCTCAGAGAAGAGCGACCTGATCTGATAGGTATAACGGCCAATACCATCCAGATCAAGGCGGCTTGGCGGGTAGCCCAGGAGATAAAGGCGGAGATGGCTCTCCCCGTCATCCTGGGGGGGCCACACCCCACGCTGCTTCCCGAAGAGTCGGCCCGGCGGCCGGAGGTGGATATCGTGGTTCGGGGCGAGGGTGAGGCTACCTGGGTCGATCTTTGCCAAAGGTTGGAGGCGGGGGCCTCGTTAGAGGAGGTGGAAGGGATCAGTTACCGCCAAAATGGGAGGGTGATCCATAACCCCGATCGCCCACTCATCGCCGATGTAGATAGTCTCCCCTTCCCGGCCCATCATCTCTTCAAGATGGAGCGGTACACCAACCTCCAGCCCACGCTAGATTCCATCGAGGGGAAGAGTTTCAGCATCATAACCTCCCGCGGTTGCCCTTACCGTTGTACCTACTGTTCTCAGATTTTGCCCCGGATCTGGCGGATGCGCTCGCCGGAGAATGTGGTGGCTGAGTGGCGCTGGCTGGTGAAGGATCTGGACGCAAAGGAGATCGGCATCTTAGATGACTCCTTTAACATCGATCGGAGGCGCGTTCTTGCCATCTGTGACCTCCTCATCTCCGAAAGGCTAAACCATGTGCCTTGGATAATGATCAACGGTATCCGGGCTAACCTGGTGGATGAGGAACTCCTGGGCAGGATGCGAGAGGCGGGTTGTATCCGTACCGCTTTTGGGGTGGAGAGTGGAAACCAAGAGATCCTAGATACGGTGATAGATAAGCATCTAACCTTGGATCAGATAAGGGCCGCCTTCAAGGCGGCAAAGAGCGTAGGGATGGAGACCATAGGCTTCTTCATCATCGGCCTCCCCGGGGAGACAGAGGAGACGATAGAGGACACTATCCGCTTCGCCTGCGAACTGGACCCCCTGGTGGCCAACTTCTCTATGGCCACCCCTTTTCCCGGCACCGAGATGAGAGAGGTAATCTTGGAGAAGGGGAGGCTTCTGGCCCAAGATTGGGACGATTACGCCTTCTTTGAAGACAAGCCCTCTTTTGAGATGGATGGCCTTCCGGCGGAGTTGGTGGAGCGGAAGTGGAGGGAGGCGTATAGGCGGTTCTACCTGCGCCCTAACCGGATCGTACGCACCCTGCTTCGCAAGAAGACCTGGCTGGACCTTCCCCGCACGGCGCGGATGGCCTGGCGGACGGTAGTCAAGTGAGCTTGTCATAGCTCAACCTGGTCTGGTACAGCCGGTCATGTTGGAGGGAGGTAAGGGGCCGTGAAGAAACGTGAAAGAGAGAATCTTCTTCTTTCCTTCTATCCAGCGAAGTCTAGCTACGACAAACTGGCTCATGAGATACGCCGATTGCTCGAAACTGATCCTTCTTTCCCAGCTGAAAGCCTTTATACCATTAAGCATCGCGTAAAAGATGAAAACAGACTTATCGACAAAATCGACGAAAGAAACAGGAGTAGGAGGAAGGGGGATTCTCCTATTGATGCTACAAATTACCAGGAGAGAATAGAGGATTTGCTGGGCATCAGGATCGTATGTCTTCGGCTCTCCGACGTAGAGAAGGTCGAGGAATACTTAGAGTCCTTGCGCGACGAAGGCAAACTAGTTTTTGTTCGCAAGCCACAAAAGAAGCAGACCTTTGTATTGCCGGTGGACCCAGGCGAACTACTCCCTGAAGGAGTGGACCTGCAATATAGCGGATATTCCTCAATCCATTATCTTGTGAAACTAGGTAGAAGCCTCGAGGCAGCGCCGGACATCGCGTCCCTCCGTGCCGAGATTCAACTGAGAACAATCTTTGAGGAAGCATGGGGAGAGCTTGACCACAAGTATCGGTATGAGATCATACGAAAAGGTCGTAAGCTTCCAGACCATATTCAGACACGCTTCTATGACTTAAGTGCCCATCTTCAGGCTGCTGCGCTGCAGGCTGAGCACCTATGTAGGGATGCAGAGGCAATCAAAAGGCGTAAGAAACCTCCCTCGAAGAAGCTCGTGCATGAACTGGCTCCGCCATCTGCACCACCTGTTCCCTCCACGATAGAAGATGTGTTAAGTGCAAAATTTGGCTTTTGCCCTACCCCGCGGACAGTGACACACATTGAGAGACGGATGTCGGAGGCAGGTGTCTATGAGGATACCCCACAGGTGCTTCACGATGGGGTTCTTACTGAAGAAGCCATATCCACATTCAGTGAGATTTACACACGTGTGATGGAGAAGGAGCCTCTTGTAGACAAGAGTGAGCGGGACATAGACCTTCTGAATGCGGTAAACTATGCCCTTTTTAGGTTGATTCAACCTGAGGACATTGCCAACGAAGGGCTAGAGTCGGTATTGCGGGGAAGACTATAATGAATGCCAAACCCAAAAAAGATCATCCACCTTTCTTGGACTAGTTGAGCTATAGAGGCAAGCGGCGGGCCAACCTCCGCTGGAGCCGACATGTGCTATGGCGCCGCTTGAAGGGAAGACACGCAATGAGAGACCTATTCTCCAAATGCGGTAACAACTGCGGCCGCTGCCCCTCTTACAGAGAAAACCTTCAAACCGACGAGGACCGACAGCGGTGCAGCGACGGATGGGAAAAATACCTTGGCTTCCGACTAAGCCCTGGCAAGCTTCGCCTCTGCGACGGCTGCCAGGCGCCAGACGCTGAGAACCCGGTACGCTATCAGAACTGCTATGTTCGCAGATGCGCCGTGACAAACGGCGTCGAAACCTGCGCACATTGCTCTGCGTACATCCAGTGTGAAGACGTAGGGAAGGTTTCCTTACCGGCGGACGCAAGGGAGAAAATCGCCGCTCGACTAGCGATCCCGATACCAGAAGAAGACTACCTCACTTTCATTGAACCCTACGAAGGCATTAAGCATCTGGACGAAATACGCGCATCCCTCGGCGTGGAAGAGATCGTGGGGCCAACTAAGCCTCCGCCTTTCAAACCCAAGACGGTTGACTTTCCGGAAGACCTGCCCTTCTCCAAAGAAGAGACGTCGGCATTCAAGACCCTGCACCGGCTCATAAGAACGATAAACACCGTTGACGCTGACACATACGTCATGCAGGAAAGGCTGAAAAAGAGAAGGCAGTACTTCCTTAAACTATTATGGACGTTCGGTCTCTTTGGCGAGCCCAAGGAAGAAGGAGGTTCTCACCTTGTAATTGACAGCGAGACTTATGTGGCGCAGAAGATCCCATCTTCCTCGGGCTATTCAAGGGTGGTGGAGGACTACTTCGGGACTCTAGAAGAATATGGAGTCCACTGTGAAATCATCCCGTTGATGGAGGCTGGATGGTTGACACCAGGGGGGGCATTGAGGAAACACGGGTGGTTCATGAAGATGTCCTTTGACGATAAGGCCGGTGGCGTATCCGGACTCAAGGCGTTAAAGACCTATACCGCTGAACTTGACGAAAAGTACGGCAAGAGGGCATTTAGATATTTCTCAAAGGCGGATATGCGGGTTTTAGGCAATGAACAAAGCGTCTAACCCCTTGTTGCAGTCGATCCGCCCAAGGAGTTGGAACAGTGGATGACACGGCCGAGACTATAAAATGCAGCGTGGGCATCACGGCCCACAACGAGGAAGCGAATATCGGCCGCCTCCTTCAGGCGATGTTGGATCAGCACCTCCACGAGGTGGAGATCACGGAGATCATCGTGGTGGCCAGCGGCTGCACCGATAGAACCGAGAGCATCGTCAAGGGTTTTATGGAGAGGGATCCTCGTATAAAACTCCTGGTTCAGGAGAGACGGGAGGGGAAGACCTCAGCGGTGAACCTCTTTCTCCAGCACGCCCAGGAGGATATCTGTGTGGTGGAGAGTGGCGATACCCTCCCCCGGGAGGATAGCGTAGAGAACCTGGTGCGGATGTTCAAGGACCCCCAGGTGGGTATGACCGGGGCCCAGAAGGTGGCGGTGAACGCCCCCGATCATATCGTCGACTACTTCTCTCATCTGCGGCTTAAGATGGAGCACGCTTTATGCTTGGAGATCCCTAGGTTGGGGGAGTTGATCGCCTTCCGCAAGGTCTTCGACCGCATACCCCAGGATGTAGCCATGGACGAGGCCTTCGTAGAGGCTTTGGTTATCCAGCGGGGCATGCAGGTTAGATACGCCCCCGATGCTGTGGTCTTCAGCATGGGCCCCCACACGGTGAGCGACTTCATAAGGCAGAGGCGCCGCAATTATGCCGGACATCTGCACCTGAAGCGGAAATACGGCTATCGGGTCTCTAGTTTGGATACCCCTCGAGTTCTGCGGCTGGCCATAGGCGAGGTTTGGGGTGCCTTACGGCTCATATGGGCTTTGGGGTTGTTGGCCGTTCTGGAAGCCTGCTCTCGGCTCTTGGGAGCCTATGACTATTATATTAAGGGCGAGAAGCACGTGGTATGGGACATCGCCTGGACAACGAAGAAGGTGGATACCGGTGACTCAGAGGAAGAGACCTCCTCTTCCCAGGAGTGACCCTCATTACCTGCTGTTTGTGAAAGTATTCTCTTGTGAGGTCTCACCGTTGAAAGACCGACTTATTCTTCTTTTGAAGGTACTCATCAGCCTGGGGTTGATATTCTACCTCTTCAGGCGCGTGGAACTAGGGAGGGTGGCGGGGGCTATCGGTGCAGCCAACTACTGGTACCTTCTTTCAGCCCTAGCCCTATACTTCGTGGCCATCGGTTTGAACGTGGTCAAGTGGCGCTATCTGCTGCAGGCCCAGAACCTGCCCATCCCTTTCTTCGGGCTGGTGCGCCACACCCTGGTGGGGCTCTTCTTCGCCAACCTGCCGCTGTCCGTGGTGGCTGGCGACATCGCCCGGGGCTATGACTTGGCTCGCCACACCTCGGGCCGGCAGGTAGAGGTGGCTGTGTCGGTGGTGGTTGACCGATTGGTGGGGTTGTCGTCGTTCATCATCGTCGCCACGGTCATGCTGGCGTACGCCGTGTTGGGGCTGGGGCGAGCCGACCTGATGTGGCTGCTGATTACGGTGGCGGTGGTGCTGCTGGCTTTTGTGGCCGGGTTCGCCGTGCTGCTCAGCCAGCGGTTACGGGGGCTGGTGGAACGACTATTCGGGTGGGGACCAGTGGCCCGTTTCGGCGGGTTGTATCGCAGTCTATCGGGCGCGATGCAGGTCTATCGCGCCGGGGCGGGGGCGCTGGCGGTGGCATTCACCATCGCCCTACTGGGTGTGCTGACCACCACGGTGGTCAACTGGCTGGCGGCCAATGCCGTACAGGCTGGTATCCCTTTCCTGTGGATTCTGGTCTTCAACCCACTGACGCCCATCGCCCAATTCATCCCCTCTATCGCTTCGGGCCTGGGGGTGAACCAGGGAGTGTTCGTCGGGCTGTACAGCACCATCGGCCGGGTGGCCAGCCCAGACGGGGCCTTGGCTATGTCACTGGTAATGCAAGTAATTATCTATCTAGCCAGTTTGCCGGGGGGCGTCCTATGGTGGCGGAAGCGTAGAGTGGCATCGCCGGCCGTGGAGACCGAGGAGGTCTGGGAGGGGGAAATCAGTGGTTAGGAGAAGTCCTAGATGAGGATCCTTCTCGTTAGCCCCAAATCCACCGTTTGGAGTTCGAGAAAGCATATCCCCCTGGGCCTGGGGTACTTGGCTGCTGTCTTGGAGGGCGCAGGCCACGAGGTGGAGATCTACGATGCGGTGGTGGAGACGGAGCCTTTGGGCCGCCTCTTGGATAGAGGGAAGTTCGACCTGGTGGGGGTAACCGCCGTGACGCCCCTCATCTATGAGGCCTGGGAGGTGGCGACTCAGGCGAAGGAGAGGGGCACGGTCACCGTTCTGGGTGGGCCCCATCCTACGCTTCTCCCCGACGAGTCTTTAGAGCGGCCAGAGGTGGATATTGTGGTCCGGGGAGAGGGCGAAGAGACGATCGTAGAGTTGGCGCAAGCCTTGGAGGAGGGAAGCGATTTAGAGGGGGTTCTGGGCATCTCTTTTAAGAAGGAGACGATAGTTCATAACCCCTCTCGGCCTCTGTCCGAAGATTTGGATTCGCTCTCTTTCCCCGCCCATCACCTCTTAAAGATCGAAAGGTATACCAACCTCCAGCCCCTCACTGATGGGTTGGACCCTAACGCCCGCGCTTATACCGTCGTCACCTCGCGGGGCTGCCCTTACGGGTGTATCTTCTGCTCCAAGGCTATAACCGGGCGCACCTGGCGTCCCCGCTCGCCGGAGAATGTGGTGGCCGAATGGCGGTGGCTGGTGAAGGATCTAGGGGCCACGGAGATCGGCATCACCGATGATGTGATGACCCTGGACGCTAGGCGAGCCAAGAGGATCTGTCGCCTCCTCATCCAGGAGGGGCTCAACCATACCCCCTGGATCACCGTCCACGGCATCAGGGTGAATAACGTAGATGAGGAACTTCTCCATCTCATGAAGGAAGCAGGCTGCAAGCGGGTGGGGTTCGGGGTAGAGAGCGGGAGCCAGAGAGTGTTGAACTATATGAAGAAGGGACAGACCATCGAGGAGGTGAGACGCGCCTTCCGCTGGTCCAAAAAGGTGGGACTAGAGACGATGGGCTTCTTCATCTTCGGCATGCCCACGGAGACGGAAGAGACCATGGAGGCGACTATACGTTTGGCCCTGGAGTTGGACCCCGATCTGGCCAACTTTATGATTGCTGCCCCCTACCCGGGAACCGAACTCTATGAGATAATCCTCCATGAGGGTAAACTTTTCAGTCGAGACTGGCGCGATTTCGCTATCCACGATGAGAAGGCTCGCTTCGCCATCGGCGAGATGACGGCGGAACTGGTGGAGAGGAAGTGGCACCAGGCCTATAGACGTTTTTACTTGCGTCCCGGTCGCATCTTGAAGCGCTTTTTCAGCCTCGATACCTGGCGACGTCTTCCCCTTCACTTCGCCAACGCCCGGCGCTTCTTCTTAGGGAAACTCAGACCTGCGGGCTAGTTAATCCACGAAAGGCTTAATATGGAAATCTATCAACGCAACATCAACAGCATCGTTCGGCGGATAGGGGAAGGGAGGATAGTGGTTGAAGCCTCCCTTCTCGACCTGGACCACAGCGCCCGGGTCTTTTTGACCTTCGATATACAAGAGCGAAAGGTCGTGGAGGCGAGGGCGGAGATGCCCAAAGCGCCTTTCGGCATATGCCGAGAGACCTTGGACCAGTTGCCTAGCCTTTTGGGGTTGGTAGTGGAGAGAGGGGTGGTGAGAAAGGTAGCCGAGAGGTTGGGACATGAGAGGGGGTGTGTACATCTGGTGGAGTTAGTGGTTCACGCCATCCGTCTGGCTTCGGCTGCGCTAGTGGCAGAGAGTTTGGGAATGGATAATCGTGATTTCGCCAAACTGAGCGAGGAGGAGAGGCTGAGGCTAGGGAGGCCCTATCTTAGAAACACCTGCTACGCCTACAACGAAGAGAGGCTGAAGGAGGTCCTCAGTTGATTAGCGTGGAGGAGGCGCGGACCTATTACGAGGAGAACGAGGGGGCCCACGATTTCGACCATGTCCTTCGGGTCTTGAGCCTGGCAGAGCGGATAGGGGCCGCCGAGGGGGCGGATATGGAGATCGTGCGCACCGCCACCCTCTTGCACGATATATCCCGCTCCCAAGAGATGCAAGGCGGCGGATGCCATGCTCAAGCGGGGGCGGAGGGGGTGCGGCAGATCCTTTCAGGCTGGCCGGTCGAGAAAGTAGAGGCCGTCGCTCACGCCGTAGAGGCTCACCGTTTCCGAAGTAGTATCAGGCCCAAGAGCCTAGAGGCCCAGGTCCTCTATGACGCCGACAAGTTGGACTCCATCGGCGCTATCGGCGTAGCCCGAGCCTATATGATGGCTGGAAAGTTGGGGCAGAGGCTCTGGACGGAGGTCCCAGAGGATGCCTCGGCGGAAAAGGACCCTTTGACCGCCGAGCATAGTGCGCCCATCGAGTTCGCAGTTAAACTGAAGAGAGTGAAAGAGGCCCTTTTCACAGAGACGGCCAGGAGGATCGCCGAGGAGCGCCATCGGTTCATGGTGGAGTTCTTCGCCCGGCTAGAGGAGGAGGTAGAGGGGCGGCGTTAGGCGGGTTCACTGTTCCCAAATTCCCGCTGCTAGAGGAGAAGTAAACGGAGTAGGCCGTTCAGCTCTAGAGAACGAAGGAGGCATTTGATGACTGATGTTTCAATTCCGCAGGGATTCTGTGGGTTTATCTATGCCCCCTATTTCGAACAGGAGGTCGTAGGTCTTTTCTGCCTACTGCTCCCGCAGCTTCCAGAGTCCTTCGCGATTGAGGAGCTGCGAGAAACCTTTCCAGATTGTATCGCTCGCCGAACAGATTTGCCGGATAAACCCGTGGTGCGCATCGAGCTCGAATTATTTAGTCGAAAATTTCTAGAGCATAGACATGACCCTGAAGAGTGCGATCTGATCGTTTGTTGGGAGCACAATTGGCCTGCAAGCCCGCTCCCAGTCCTTTCACTCAAGGCTTTCATTGAGGAGCGGGGAATCAAAGTGATCGCTAACCTTGATCAACGAAAGTATGAGAAGGCATTATGGAATTGGGAGCGATTCTTGCCCGAAGTCCCCGAAAACTTGAAAGAAGGGCAGGAAAAACTGTTCCGTTTCTTCCTTACACTTCCAGGGGAAGTAAAATGGGGAGAAGGGCCAAGAATGCCCTCATACCGGTTTAGAGTTCCTCTGGGAAGGACTGGAAAGTGGATCAGTATGACTGATGTGTATGCGGATGGTAGATATACTGCAGGGTATGACGAGAAGTTGCCATCGGAGATATATGAGGAACTCAAACAGAGATTCTCAGAAATCCGCAGCGTTGGGATGGAGTTGGCTGGCAAGCCTTTGGGAGGATATTGCTATCTGCGAATAGAAGATGCTGAAGATACAAACAAGTTCTGTGAAATAATGGCGTGGGCGGTGGGGAGGATTAAGAACTATGATAGGATGTAATGGCATCGTCCAGCGTCTCCCCTATCGGTCAGCAGCAAGGCGAAACTTTAAGGCTCTCTCCTGTGTCAACTCAAATGAAAATGTTACCGAATGGAAGTTATTGGTTCAAATGATAATGTTACCGGGATGCCCTCTCCCTTCCGGCTCTGAATAGGTGTAGATAGGGTTT
>Ga0209121_10000203_pt1 | contig 62082 bp, 62 predicted proteins | sample Cruoilmetagenom3_FD_187292 | JGI IMG/M metagenome (GOLD analysis project Ga0209121, IMG submission 187292) | Oil polluted marine microbial communities from Coal Oil Point, Santa Barbara, California, USA - Sample 3 (SPAdes) (version 2) | ecosystem: Environmental > Aquatic > Marine > Oil seeps ...
CAAAGCACTGCCTCTATACACCGCCCAAAAGGAACAGCCTCGCATCTCGCCGCGTTCTGCTTATAAGCGCAGACAAATGCCAATTGACGAGGCCACAACATGACCGACCAGACCGCCATTCCTGCAGGCATTGACCTGCGCGAAGAGATCGACCGCCTGCGTAAGGAGCGCAATGCGGTGATCCTCGCGCATTATTACCAGAAGCCCGAATTGCAGGATTTAGCGGATTTTGTCGGAGATTCTCTGGAATTGTCGCGCAAGGCGGCGGAAACTGATGCCGATGTCATCGCCTTTTGCGGCGTGAAATTCATGGCCGATACCGCCAAGATACTCAGCCCCGAAAAGATCGTGGTGCTGCCCGATATGGATGCAGGCTGCTCGCTCGAAGACTCCTGCCCGCCGGACAAGTTTCGCGCTTTCAGAGAGCGTCACCCCGATCACATCGCGCTGACCTACATCAATTGCTCGACCGAGGTGAAAGCCTTGTCCGACGTGATCGTGACCAGCTCGAGCGCGGAGACAATCCTGTCGCAAATTCCCGAAAGCCAACCGATCATTTTCGGCCCGGACCGCCACCTAGGCGGCTATCTCAACCGCAAGTTCGATCGCGACATGCTGCTGTGGCCGGGCGTGTGCATCGTGCATGAGGCATTCAGCGAGAAGGAGCTGCTCAAGCTGAAAGCGCAGCATCCCGATGCGCCCATCGCGGCGCATCCCGAGTGCCCGCCGCACATTATCGATCATGCCGACCACGTCGGTTCGACCAGCTCGATCTTGCAATATGCCAAGACCTTCCCCGGCGACACGCTGATCGTCGCGACAGAGCCGCATATCATCCACCAGATGGAAAAGGCGCTGCCGGAGAAAACCTTCCTCGGCGCGCCGGGTGCGGACGGCAACTGCAATTGCAACATCTGCCCTTACATGGCGCTCAACACGATGGAGAAGCTGTATCTGTGCCTGCGCGATCTCGAACCGCGTATCGAGATTGAGGAACAGCTGCGGCTTGATGCCAAGAAGAGCCTCGACAAAATGCTCGAAATGGCGGGCGGGACCGTGGGCAAGGGTGATCTTGGCGATCCGGACGGGGATTGATGCTTCGCTGGCTGGGCAACCTTCCTCTTACTTGAGCGTTAAGCCCCGTATGAACGCCGATCTTAAATTTCTCTGGAAGCGTCTGACGGCCAATTACTGGTTCTATCCGGCGTTGTTTTCGATCCTCGCAGCGGTGCTGGCTCTTGCCATGATTGCGCTGGACAGGGCGGGAATGTCTGCGGCGCTCAACAATGTTGAATGGCTCGCCCCCACCCGGCCCAAGGGCGCGTCCGACATGCTCACCGTGATGGCGGGTTCGATGATCGGCGTTGCTGCCACGGTCTTTTCGATCACCATTGCCGCGGTCGCCTATGCCAGCGGCAATTACGGGCCGCGCCTGCTGACCAATTTCATGGAAGATCGCGGCAACCAGCTGAGCCTTGCGACCTTTATTGGCGCCTTTGTCTATGCGCTGATCGTGCTGCGCAGTGTCCGTGCGGAAAGCGAAACGCCAGCCTCCGGCGTGGAAGCTACCGCGACCGTGTTACCCGGCTTTGCGCCGCAGCTTTCCCTGCTCGTGGCTTATCTGCTGATGGCCATTTGCGTTGGCGTGCTGGTCTATTTCCTCAACCACATTCCCTCTTCGATCCGCATCAACAAGGTGCTCGAAGGGATTGGCAGCCGCTTGCTGGGTGCCGTGCGGCAGACCTATCCGGTCGAAGACGAATTGGGCGAAGCGCGCGAAGGCGAAGGCGGCGAAGAACTGCGGGCGCGGGACCCTGGCTATGTCCAGATGATCGACTTTAAGGAGCTGGAACGCCTCGCTCGCGAACATGGCGCAACCATTTCCATGGTCGTGCGCACCGGCGATTTCGTTCACCGCGACCTCGCCCTGCTGCGCGTGAAGGATGCCGATCTCGAACAGCTGGATGGCAAGCTGCGCGACTGTTTCACGCTCGGCCCGGTGCGCACGCCGGAGCAGGACCCGCAATTCCTGATTGATGAGCTGGTGGAAATCGGGCTGCGCGCGCTTTCTCCCGGCATCAACGACCCCTTCACCGCCATAACAGCCTTGCATTGGCTGGGCGCGGCAACGTCCGAAATCGGGCGGCGCGATCTGCGCAAGGATGTGTGCGGCGAGACCGGCGAAGAATGCCCCGTGATCCCGCGCGCCGATGATTTCAATCACTATGTTGAGCGCGGTTTCGGTTCCATCCGAAGCGCGGTTGCCGCCAATCGCAGCTCAGCCGTGGTGATGCTGGAAGCGCTGGAAAACGCCGCCACAACGATCCAGCATCCGCGCCGCCGCGCCGCACTGCGCCGCGAAGCAGACTTGCTGCTGGAACAAGCGCGCGAAACGCTCGCCCGGCCCGACCTTGAAAAGGTCGAACAGCGGTATCGTGAATTTGAAGCGAGCGTCCCGCCTACGCACCTACGCGCGGCGTCGTAGCTTTTGCCAACACCAACGCGCTGCCAACCAGCGCAATGCCGAGGAAATCGAGCGGGACGAGCACTTCGCCAAAGCGCCACCATCCGATCAGCGCAGCAATTGCGGGCTGGGTCAGCAAGGCTATGCCAATGATGAGCGGCGAGAAATGGCGTAGCGCGTAGACCAGCAAGCCCTGCCCCACGACCTGGCTCGACAGGGCGAGGATTATCACCGGTGTCCAGTCGGTCGGCCAAACAGGCTCGCCCAACATCAAGGCCGTGCCGAGAAGCACCGGCGCGCTTGCCAAACCTGCCAGCGTCAGTAGCGCCCAGCCGCCCAGCGCCTTACGCGCATCCTGCGCCAGCAGCAGATACCCGGCATAGAGAATCCCGGCGAGCAGACAGAACAAATCGCCCACGAAGTTCGCTTGCGAAATCTCCAGTGATCGCCCGAGCAGAATCGCTGCCCCAGTCAGCGCGGCAAGTATCGCGGGCCATTCGCGCCCATGCGGCAAGCGGCGCAGCACAACGAAGGCCCACAACATCAGGATGATGCTGCCCAAATTGCCGAACAACACCGCATTCGCGAGCCGCGTCTCGCCAATACCGAGATGCCAGCTGGCAATATCGAAACCGAAGAAAACGCCGCTCAGCAACACCAGCCCGGCGCCGCGCGCGCCCAGCCCGGTCAGCCGCTGGCCATTGGCAAATGCAATCAGCGCGAGGAAAGGCAGCGCCAGCGCCACACGCCAGAAACCGGCGGCCACCGGCCCGGTGTCCGCCAGCCGCACCAGCCACGGCCCCACCGCCAGCACAGCATTGCCTGCCAGCAAAGCGGCCATAGGCAGCGCACGGCTGCGAATCTTCTGCGCGATTTGGTCCACAAGTCCGGTCTAGCGCGACGGGCTGGCTTGGCTATAGATAACGGCGAGTTAAGCGGCCCAAGGGCCCGGCGAGGAGAAAGTCATTGCCGATACGTTCCTGGATGTTCGTGCCCGGAGACAGCGAGCGCAAGATGGCCAAAGCGCCGGACAGCGGCGCCGATGTGGTGATCTTCGACCTCGAAGACGCCGTCGCCCCCAGTGCCAAGGACAATGCGCGGCAGATGACCCGCGCTTGGCTGGAGGCACGGCTGAACACGGGTGATGCCGCGAAGAAGTCAAAGAAGGATGCGAAAACCCCCGGCCCGCAATATTGGGTGCGCATCAATCCGCTCGATACAAGAATGTGGCAATATGACGTGGAAGCCATTCTGCCGGGCAAGCCCGATGGCATCGTCGTGCCCAAGGCCAAAGGGCCGCCACAATTGAAACGCCTCATCAAGCTGCTTTACGAACAGGAATCGCGCAATGGCATCGTCCCGGGCGACACCAAATTGCTCGCTCTGGTGAGCGAAACAGCACGCGCGGCCAATAACATTTCAGCCTATGGCCGGGCCAAGCATACGACTTCGCGACTAGCGGGCCTGACTTGGGGTGCGGAAGATCTTTCGGCCGCTATCGGTGCCAGCCGCAAGCGCGACGAAAGCGGTGTATGGACCGATCTGTTCCGCATGGTGCGCGCCCAAACGCTAATCGCCGCCCATGCCGCAGGTGTTGCCGCGGTAGATACGCTGCACGCCGATTTCCGTGATGAGGAAGGTCTGAAACGCGTTGCGCGCGAAGCCTATCAGGATGGGTTTGCCGGGATGATGGCGATCCACCCGGCGCAAGTGCCAATCATCAATGAAGCCTTCACGCCAAGCGCAGAGGAATTGGCCGAGGCGCGCGCTATTGTCGAATTGTTCAACGCCAATCCGGGTGTCGGCGCGCTGCAACTGGATGGCCGGATGATCGACCAACCGCATTTTGCGCAGGCCAAGAAATTGCTAGAAAGTGTGAGCGAGAGCTGAGCGTCAGCCGCTACTCGCTCTCGGCGTCACTGTCTTCATCAGACTCCTCGCCCGCAGCAAGCGGTGCCTGCGAGCGCACCTGATCGGTGGGCAGCATGTCGTCGCTGATCGACCCTTCCAGCACTTCCCCCGATGCTTCACGCGTGCCGTCGTCCGCAATCGGAGCGGGATCGTCACCGCAGCCCGCCAGCATGAGGGCCGGGATCATTGCGAGGACCGGGAAGGCGAAACGAATGGTCATACATGCGTCCTTTTTTGGTGCTCAAGCGCGTGGAGGAAATCCGGCACGCGCGCCAGCAATGCCTCATCCCAATCCTCCGGCGCAACCGCTTTCCCGAGCGCGGCCATGCTGGTGACGCCATATTCGGCGATCCCGCACGGCACGATGCCGGTGAAATGGGAAAGGTCGGGCGATAGATTCACGGCAAATCCATGCATCGTCACCCAGCGCCGCACGCGCACGCCAATGGCACCGATCTTGAGCTCTGCACCACTGGCATCGCGGGTCCAGATGCCGATCCGGTCGGGCACGGCAAAGCCTTCCACGCCAAAATCGCCGAGCGTCGCGATCACCCAGCCCTCCAGCGCATGGACAAAACCGCGCACGTCCTTGTTCCGCTTGGCAAGGTTGAGCAGCGCATAGGTCACCCGCTGGCCCGGTCCATGATAGGTATAGCGCCCGCCGCGCCCCGTCTCCACGACATCAAAGCGCGGGTCGACCAATTCAGTGATATCGGCGCTCGTACCCGCCGTGTAGACTGGCGGATGTTCAAGCATCCAGATCAACTCTTCGGCTTCTCCGGCAGAAATGGCAGCGTTGCGCACCTCCTGCTCTGCCATCGCCGCGCGATAGTCCACCAATCCGTTTGATCGGCGGATTTCCAGCTCTACTGAGGGGCTTTCGAATGAGTTATCGGCGAGTTTCATGTCGGTCATGGGCTTGCAATGGTTGCATGGTCAGCCTTGCCCGGCTTATCAGGCAAAGCAAGATCAATTCGGGGAACAGACATGGCGATCAAGCTGGATATGGGCAAGGCGTGGAATGAGGCGGTTGCCTTGCTTTCCGCGAACAAAGACGTCGTACTGGTGATTGCGGGGGTATTCTTCTTCCTGCCCAATGCCATCAGCAACGTCGCCCTGCCGGTGCCGACTGAGCTGGAAGCCTTGTTGGCATCAGGCGCGGAACCCGATCTTGATGCATTGCGCGATGTCGCCCGCGAGTATCTCGGCAGCATCTGGTGGGCAATGCTGCTGCTTGGCCTCGTACAGGCAGTTGGAATGCTCGGGCTGCTGGCATTGTTGACTGACAGTACGCGGCCAACTGTCGGCGAGGCACTCGGCTTTGGGGCAAAGGCATTGCTGCCCTATTTCGGCGCGCAAATCCTCTCCACGCTCCTGATTTTCGCCGCCGCTGGCGTGCTGATCGGGCTGGGCGCGCTTATCAGTCCGGCACTCGCGGTTCTGCTGGGGCTCGTTGCCTTGGTATTGGTGATCTATCTTGCGGTGAAATTTTCGCTGGCATCGGCTGCCATCGCGATCGACAAAATGTTCAATCCGGTGCGCATATTGCAGCGTTCATGGCAGCTGACCAAAGGCAATTCGCTGCGGCTGTTCGGCTTCTATATCCTGCTGTTTATCGTCTTCGTGGTCATAGCAACGGTAGCCGGCATGGTGTTCGCCATATTCAGCATCATGGGAGAGCAGATCGGCTTTTTCGCCACGGCCATCGGCGGGGCGCTGCTCAGCATGGCCGCATCCGCAGTGATGCTCGCGGTCATCGCCGCCGTGCATCGCCAGCTGTCAGGCGGATCGGAACAGACTGTGCGTGAAACCTTCGACTGAAGGCGGTCAGCCAGCTACCAGCGTCAGGTGCCGGTATCGCTCTCTTTCCAGCCCCAAGCCAGCACGCAGGGCGGGATATTACGCCACACGAAGCCGGTATCGACGCGCGGGAAATGGCGCGCAGTCAAATCGCGCGCTTCGCCCTTGAACTGGTAGGTCATGAACGCACCGCCCGCCCGGGTGACGCGGTGGGTGGCCGCCACGATGTTTGTCCCCACGCCATCAGGCAGGGTCGAAAACGGCAGACCTGACAGGACATAATCGGCCTTTTCATGGCCGAGTGACCGGACGATCTCTTCCACATCCTCGGCTGATCCGAGCACAGCATGAAAGCGGCTGTCGGCAATCGTGCGCTTGAGATAGTCGATGTAAAGCGGGTTGGTGTCGATCACCAAAAGCTCACCATCGCGGGGCAGACGGTCGAGCACCGGCTGACAGAATGTGCCGACGCCGGGGCCGTATTCCACGAACAATTTGCAGCGATCCCAATCGACCGGCTCCAGCATGGCGTTAATCGTGACGCGTGATGACGGGATGATGGATCCCACCATCCGCGGCTCTTCCAGAAAGCCGCGGAAAAACACGCCAGCAGGGCCAAGCGCGCGCATGATTCGTTGGCGTAGGCCGGGGCGGCGCTCACGCGCCAAATCATTACCCTTCATGATGTGTAATCGTCCTCGTGATCCACATGGAGCGTCTGCGTTCGCATCGCGGCGAATTCATTGCAAGGCTGTAAATCGGAATTGCCGGCTGCGCGCTCAAAGGATTTCGCTGACCTTTTCCTTGGGACGACACAGGCGGACACCCTTGTCGGTCTCTACCAGTGGACGTTCAATAAGGATCGGTTCTGCGGCCATGGCATCAAGCACAGCATCCGCTTCCGCGTCGGTCAGTCCGCGCTCTTTCGCATCAGTACCGCGTATCCGCAGGCCCTCAGATGGCGTCAGGCCTGCATCGCGGTAAAGCTGCGCGAGCTTGTCGCGGCTTGGCGGTTCTTGCAGATATTCGATCACTTCGACGTCCACGCCATCTGTGTCCTGCAGAATCGCCAGTGTGTTGCGCGAAGTGCCGCATTTCGGGTTGTGCCAGATGGTCGCTTTCATGGATCAATTCCTCTTGCTGTGGCCTTCATCTCTAGCGCGCAAAAAAATCGTCGCCAAGCACGCATTGACTGTTGCCACTGATAATCATTCTCATTAAGGCTGCTTTTGCAAATCAATCGCAATAGTATTCGCGAACGAAGGGGATTTATCATTTTCACCAGCACCGCCCGCCTTGCCCTGTTTGCAGGCAGCGCACTTTTCGTACTGCCGCCAGCAGTTCACGCAGAGGAAAATCCTGCCGACGAGACCGCCACCGAAAGCGACAATCACGTGCAGGGCCAGGACATCATTGTTGATGGCGAAGTGCTCTACAGCGATCAGGTAAATGCGCTGCGCACCCCCACGCCGATCATCGACGTGCCGCAAAGCCTGTCCATCGTCACGGCAGACGAAATCGAACGGCGCGGCTTCACCAGCATCGGCCAGATCGTGGACTACACGCCCGGTGTGAATTCATCCCAAGGCGAAGGCCACCGCGATTCCATCGTCTTTCGCGGAGTGCGCTCTACCGCTGATTTCTTCATCGATGGGATGCGCGATGACGTGCAATATTATCGCGGGCTCTACAATCTGGAACAGGTCGAAATCCTGCGCGGCCCCAATGCGCTGCTGTTCGGGCGCGGCGGCACCGGCGGCATCGTCAACCGCGTAACCAAGAAGGGCGTTATCGGAGAGACTTTTGGTGGCGGCCAGATTGCACTCGATACGTTCGGCGAGTTCGGTATTCAGGGCGATATCAATCTGGCGGCTGGCGACAATGCCGCCGTGCGGGTGAATGCATCTTACGAAAGCCTCGCCAATCACCGCGATTTCTACGAAGGCGAACGGATCGGCGTGAACCCCACCATCCGCTTCCAGCCAAGCGCGAACACGTTGATCGATCTATCCTATGAATATGCCAGCCATGATCGCTTCATTGATCGCGGCATCACAACGGGCGCTGATGGTCGCCCGGTCGAGGCATTCGAGGACATCGTCTTCGGTGATCCAGAGCTCAATTATACGCAGCTTGAAGCGCATCTCTTGCGCGCCAATCTCCAGCATGAGTTTTCGGACAATCTGAAGGGCGTGTTCAGCGCGTTCTACGGCGATTACGCCAAGGTCTATTCGAACTTCTACGCCTCTAGCTACAACCCGCTCGCCACGCCTGATTTCGTCACGCTGGATGGCTATGTCGACAATACCCAGCGCGAAAACCTGATCCTTTCAGGCAATCTTATCAGCGATGTGGATACTGGCAGTGTGCATCACACCATCATGCTCGGCGGCGAATATATCAGCACTTCGTCTGATCAAAATCGCTGGAATGCGTTCTGGGACACGACATCGGACGATAATGAGATTTTCGCCATCGCCCGGCCGCTCGCGCTCAGCAACGGCATGGGCATCGGCTTCGCAACCGCTCCTGGCGGCGTCACCACCAGCAATGATTTCACCGTGGATATCAATGACGATACGCGCGTCTCGATCGACGTGTTCTCGCTCTACATTCAGGATGAGATCGAAGTGACCGATTGGCTGCATGTGATCGTGGGCGGGCGTTACGATTCCTTCGATATCGAAGTGAACAATGTGGTTGCGGGCGATGTGCGCACGCGCCGCGATCAGGAGTTTTCTCCGCGCGGAGGGATCATCCTGAAGCCGCAAGAGAACATCTCCATTTATGCGAGCTATTCGCAAAGCTTCCTGCCGCGTTCGGGCGAACAATTTGCCAATATCAATGGCAGCAGTGATGCGCTGGCGCCTGACACTTTCACCAATCTGGAAGCTGGCATCAAATGGGATTTTCTCGATGGCCTCAGTCTGACGGCAGCAATTTTCGATATCGAACAAAGCTCACCCCAGCCCAATGACAATGATCCCGCCACGCTCGATGTGGTGGTTTCCAGCATTCAGGGCGTAGAGCTGCAATTACGCGGCGAAGTCACCGAAGGCTGGTTCGTCTCGGCGGGCTATAGCTACCTGGATGGCGCGCAGGTGGATGCCTTTGGCAATGACGGCCTGCGTCCACGCGAATTGCCCGAAAGCACATTCTCAATCTGGAATCAGGTGCAGGTGAGCGACCGCTTCGGGTTTGGCCTTGGCCTGACGCATCAGGGCGAGAGTTTCGTCACCAATGGCAATGTGACCTATACCGGCCTTGGCGGTGACAGCGTGACGACCCGCGCCACCCTGCCCGCCTATACGCGGATCGATGCCTCGGCATATTTCGATGTGTCGGACAATCTGCGCGTGCAGGTGAATGTCGAGAACCTTACTGACACGCTGTATTTCCCCAATTCGCACAGCACGCATCAGGCCAGCGTCGGTGCGCCGCTAAACGCACGTTTTGCCATCAGCGGGAGGTTTTGACCGCTCAATTGAGCGCTGCGGAGGTCCCTAGTCCCCCCTCTCCTCCGTCCCGCGCAAGGCGGGAACAGCGCGCGCCGCGTCCGCCGGGTCAATCCCCGGAGCGGGCGCGGCGCTAATTGTTTCACGGCGACGCGTCACACGGCCAGCACGCTGGATCGCCTCGATCAGTCGCGGATAGACGCCGCAGCGACACAAATTCGGCACCGCCTCACGAATATCCTCTGCGCTGGGATCGGGATTGCGGCGGAGAAGCGCAGCGCCGGCCATGGCAATGCCCGGCGTGCAAAAGCCGCACTGGATCGCCTGCTCAGCCACCAGCGCCTGCTGCACGGGATGCGAGCGATCGCGGCTCAGGCCCTCGATGGTGGTAATAAGGCGCCCCTCGGCCTCGGCAATGGTGACAAGGCAACTGCGCAGCGCCTCTCCATCGACCAGCACCATGCAGGCACCACAATCGCCCACACCGCAGCCATATTTCGCACCCGTCAAATTGGCCGCATCGCGCAAGGCGTGGAGCAGCGGAGTTTCCGGGTCCATGTCGAACTGCACCGGCCGTTCGTTGACGGTCATTGCGGGCATAGGGGCTTTCCGTTTGTTGTATTGACTAGGATCAACCGGTCCACTCTTACGCAAGCCGCACACGAAGTCGAGTATGACGCAGGCGACCATCAACCATCGTATCATCAGTTGATCGGCCAAGCACGCCGCCCTAGGGCTGGCCAGCGGCCATGCCGGTCGCCCTGCACGGGGGCCTATGGCCGAGACAAGCGACAATCAGGACAGCCGCGCCAAGCTGGTGACAGGCTCCATCGCGGGCCATCTGGTGCGCCAGACTGCGCCGGCAATTGTCGGCGTGGCGGCGATCATATCGGTCGGCATTATCGATGCCTATTTCATCGGTCAGCTGGGCGCGGCGGAATTGGCCGCGATTTCTTTCATCTTCCCCGTCATCACCGCTCTGGGCAGCCTTGGCGTTGGCGTGATGGTGGGCATCAATTCAGTCGTAAGCCGCGCGCTGGGCGAAGGCGACCATGACCGCGCACTGGCGCGAGCCAATCTCGGCATAGTGCTGGGTGTTGCTGCGGGCCTTGCCCTTGGCCTGGTGCTGTATGCGCTCCGCCAGCCGCTGTTCGTGCTAATGCAGGCCGACGCCGAGATCCTCCCATTGATTGACGAATACATGGCCGCCTATGCAATGGGTTTCCCGCTGATGATGACCATGATGGGCATGAATGGCGTGCTGCGCGGGCAAGGTGCCGCCAAGAGCAATACGGCGGTGCTGATTATCTATTCGATTGCCAATTGGATCCTTGACCCGCTGCTGATTACCGGCGCGTTCGGGATCGACGGATATGGCGTGGCGGGCGCGGCCTATGCCACGATTGGCGGCTGGGCCGTGGCGATCATCCTCGCGTCTTGGCTGCTGGGACGGCACGATCTGCCTGTCGCACCGTCCGCCATGCGTGGATGCAATTGGAAGAGCCAGCTCACCGCAATTTCGCGCGTGGCTGGACCTGCGGCCTTCACCAATTCGATCAATCCGGCCGGTCTGGCTGTTCTCACTGCATTTCTGGCGGCGGAAGGTCAGGCGGTCGTCGCCGGGTTTGGCGCAGGAGGTAGGTTACAGAGCTTTGCTGTCGTGCCGTTGCTGGCACTGTCTGGCTCCATCGGGTCGATTGTCGGGCAAAACTGGGGAGCGCGCGAATATGATCGCGCCCGGCGCGCGCTGGTGCAGGCAGGGCTATGCTGCATCGCCTACGGGCTGGGCGCGGCCATCGTGCTGTTCATGGCGCGCGAGTGGTTTGCGGGCCTGTTCAGCGAGGAACCGGAAGTACTCTCTGCCACGACCCAATATCTCGCGATTTCGGTATGGGGTTATGCCGGGTTTGGCGTGCTGATCGTGGTCAACGGTGCGCTCAACGCAATCGATCGCGCATCCAATGCGCTCGCTCTGTCAATTGCCCGTGTGCTGCTTGTCATGGTGCCTATCGCGTGGTTCGCGCGCGCCATGTTCGACAGCAGAGCCGTCTACATGGCCGAACTTGCTGCCAATCTGCTCGGCGGGATTGCAGCCGCAGGCATTGCGTGGTGGGTACTGTGGCGGAACCCGCACCGCGATGGCCCGAATGGCTGATCCAATCAGTCGAGCGGTCGGTTCGATCCGAAGAACAGCGCCTGGCTGATTGCCGCGCGCACCGTGTCTTCCTGAAATGGCTTGGTGATGAGAAAGGTCGGTTCCGGCCGATCACCCGTCAGCAGGCGCTCGGGATAGGCGGTAATGAAGATAACTGGCACCGAATCCATCGCCAAAATATCGTCCACCGCATCAAGGCCCGATGAACCATCGGCGAGTTGGATATCGGCGAGTACAAGGCCCGGCATCTTGTCCGCGACAACTTCCTGCGCCTGAGTGCGCGTCGCAGCGGTGCCGCAAATTTCATGGCCCAGCGATTTGACGATATCTTCCAATTGCATGGAGATCAGCGGTTCGTCCTCGATAATTAGCACGCTGGTGGTGTTTTCACGCTGAATCTCAGCCACGGCCTCCTGCACCAGATTATCGACGTCGCTTTCCTTCACCCCCATGATCTGCGCCGTATTTGCAGCGGAGAAATCTTCGACCGTTGTCAGCAGCAACGCCTGACGGTTCATTGGCGTGACGCGCTTGAGCTGATCCTGCACAGTGGCTTCGTGGCCATCAGCCTGCGAAGCACCATCGGCCACATCCAAATAGGCGCTCGACCACACCTTGTTGAACGCGGTGTAAAGCGGCACGCGCCCGCCGCGCAGCGAAGCCGCCAGCTCATCATCAGCCAAAGCAGCCTCAAGTGTGGCCTGAACAAATGCATCGCCGGTTGACTGCGAACCCGTCAACGCACGGGCATAGCGACGGAGAAATGGAAGATGTGATGCGACTTCGGCCCCAATGGACATATATACCCTTCCCGAAAAACTGGACGATCATGAACGCCCTGCCGCGCGCTCGGTTCCAGCAAGTCCTGCCGCATGTAGAATTGCGCGAACTCGACAGAATATTGCGGTCAATAAGAAAAGAATCAAAAATAGTGAAGCTTCCGGGAACTGAAAATTGGGACGGTCATTTAGCTTGTATCACCGCCGAGACCCCCCTCCCGTCCATGCGGCTGGTGATACGATCCCGAAGGCCTCCGTTCACCCGAGCGGAGGCCTTTTTTTGTAGAACGAGCGACAAGGTGCGGAAAGTCCGACCAATTCAAACGCAGTCACATCGCGAAGTTGCGGGAGAGATTCAGCCCAAGAGGCGGGCGATCAGGCCACGCTTGCGGCCTGCGGTCAATTCCTTGACGAGCAATTCGGGGTCGTAGGGCTTTTCAAAAATCGGGCCCATTTCCGCAATCGCCGATGGTATGTCCTGCGGCGATGCAGTGGAAAAGGCGATGCGCGGGCGGCGCGGGCCAAGCAGATCGACCAATTCAGCAATAGCCCAGCCGTCGTCGCGGTCGCCCAGATGCACATCGATGACGATGGCATCGCAGCGGCTCTGCTGTTCCAGCTCCCGCATGGTGGCCTGCATGGTCTGGCAAATCACGACTGCGCCCGTCCCGGCACGCAGAAATGCGTCTTCAAGAGCCATCGCAAGGATCGGATCATCTTCCGCAAGCAAAACCCTGCGCAAAGGCTTCCGCCTCACTGGTTTGCGGTTCGTTGACGATGACTTCACCAAAAGGCCCTCCTGACGCGCCCTTTGCGTCTGCTCCTCTAACGTCGCGTGAACGCTAGCGGTTCCCCGGCTCCGACACCGCGTTTCCGAGCGCGGCGATCATAAATCCTTGCCGTAAATCCGATATTCCCGATTGACCTCGGAATCGATGGCATCGGCAATGGCAACCATTCCCTGATTGTCTTCCAGAATCCAGCCAACTTCACCGCGCTGCGCGCCGTGATTATCCACGGCATAGCGGCGAATCTGCTCGATCATCATGAAGGCAAGCTGGCTGGCGAGCCGCGAATTCTGATATTGCGACGCCACGCCCATCAGCGGCACGCGAAATCCGGCATCTTTCGGATTGCGCAGCCACCACAGCAGCTTGGCCCAGTTGAACGGAAGCAGTTTGCCATCAAAGTCCTTCAGCAGGTGATTGATGTCGGGCCAGGCGAGCATGAAGGCGGCAGGCTTGCCGTCCACCTCGGCGATCATATTCGCGCCTTCCAGAATGAGCGGCTTCAGCTTCTTTGCGCCATAGGCCTTTTCCGCTTCGGTGAACGGAACAAACCCCCAATTGCCTGACCACGCATCATTCAGGATATCGATGCAGATCGCCGCTTCTTCGGCAAAGCGCGATGTATCGACTCGCCGGACGTTGATCTTGCTCGATTTCTCTCCCGATCGCACGATCCGCCGAATCAGCGGCGAAAAGCCCTGCTGCACATCCAGCTCATAGGTAAACAGGCGCTTGGCGGTGGCATAGCCCTGCGCTTCGACCCAGCCTTCATATTCGGCCTTGTTATGCCCCATCAGCAGCATGGGCGGATGGTCATGTCCTTTGACCAGCAGACCGATTTCTTCCCAGACCGACAGGCTGATGGGCGCGAGCACGCAGGTCATACCTTGCTCGCGCAGCCAATCCTCGGCCCGTGCGATCAATGCCTGCGCCACCGCCTCATCCGCAGCTTCGAACATGCCCCAATTGCCGGTGCCTGGTCCCATGCCCTGTTCGGGTGGCTGGGCCAGTGCCAGTTCGTCATAATGAGCAGAGATGCGCCCGACCACTTCGCCACCGCGCCGCGCGAGGAACAATTGCACTTTCGCATGTTCGTGAAACGGGTTCTTCCCCGGTGTCAGCAATTCGACCACATCGGCGCGCAAAGGCGGCACCCAATTGGGATCGTCCGCATTCAGTCGATAAGCGCAATCGATAAATGCATTCAGCTCGCCCTTGCCGGTTACGGGTGCGATATCTATTTTGCTGCTCACGGTCCCCGCCTGTGTGTCCAAGGTGCGTTGTTCATGTGACAGCAGCCCTGCTTGTGCTTGAGGCGGTATGTCAAGCGCGCGCGAATTGCGCTATTGGCCACGGATCACTGCGGACCCGCCGCCACACTGGACAGTTTAAAGAGTTTTCATCGCGATGAGTGCGACGACCCTACCTGAAGATTCTGGCACCGGCCCTGCCGCCGGCAAGCGCCGTGTGCATGCACAGATTCCTGACGACAAAGCCATGCTTCGTGCTGCGGTTGAACTGACGCGCGATATCAACACGGCGCGTCCCGAAATCTACTGGCCGGACATGCTGCTGAGCACAATTGTCGGTTATGGCGCACTGGCAGGTGCGATCCTGCTGGAACCGCTCTGGCTGGCTGTGCTGAGCGGTCTGGTGGCTGTGTTCGCGCTATACCGCGCATTGCTGTTCATTCACGAAATCAGCCATCTGCACCGCGACGCCCTGCCCGGCTTTCGCACCGCGTGGAACCTGCTGGTGGGCATTCCCATGCTCACTCCCAGCCTGATGTATGACAGCGCCCACCGCATCCACCACACGCGCACGCGCTATGGCACTATCGAGGATCCGGAATATATGCCGCTCGCGCTGATGAAGCCGTGGAGCCTTCCTGCATTTGTACTTGTCGCTGCGCTGGCGCCTGTTGCACTGGTCCTGCGCTGGGGTATTCTCGCGCCTTTGGGACTGGTCATTCCGCCGCTACGCCGCTTTGCGTGGGAGCGGTTCTCTACTCTCGCCATCAATCCCGAATTCCGCCGCCGTCCGCCTGAAGACAAGGAGCGCAGCTGGTATCTGTTCCAGCAGACCGGCGCGAGCATCTGGGCGATCTTCCTTATGACCACGCCGTTCTGGCTTGGCTGGAAGCCGTTGCTGGTAGCGATGATCATCACTGGCGCTGTCGCGGTGTTCAACCAATTGCGCACGCTGGTTGCGCATTTGTGGGAAAATGATGGCCAAGCGATGACGGTAACGGCACAATATCTCGACAGCGTGAATGTCCCGCGCACCGTGGCGGCGATTTGGGCGCCAGTGGGCCTGCGCTATCACGCTTTGCATCACCTCGTCCCGTCGCTGCCTTATCACTCATTGCACGAAGCGCATCAGCGCATCAGCGCGCATCTGGGAGACGGTTCCACTTTCGACGAAGCGAGCCATCCGGGCATGTGGCCGCTGGTTGGCCGGATCGCGAAAAGCACGATGGGGCAGCGCGATACGGCTGATTAAGAGCGACGCTCGGCCTGTGGCGGCGAGCGCGCCTATTCCTCAGTCCGGATAAGCACAGTCTCACCCACCAGCAGGAACAGAAAGAACGGCGCCCAGGCGGCGAGCAATGGCGGGTATCCGCCGAAACTGCCCATCGCCAGCGCGGCATTGTCGACCACGAAATAGGCAAAGCCCAGCGCCATGCCGATAATCGCGCGGACGAACAGATTGCCCGACCGCGCCAGACCAAAGCCCGCCACTGCGCCCAGCAAGGGCATCAGCATGGCGGACAGCGGACCTGAGATCTTGTGCCACCATTTGGCTTCCAGCTCGCTCGTCCGGCGGCCCGAGGATTGCAACGCGGCAATGCTGCGCGACAATTGCGACAGTGTCTCGGCATCGGGATTGACGCGGCCCAGCTCCACCTGACCCAAAGTTACGCCCGGCGCGACAGTCACTTCGCCCAGCTCCTGCGTCTGCGCGCTGGCAACAGCAAAGGCACTTGCGTTCTGCAATTGCCAACCGGGATCGGCGAAGGCGGCTGAATCTGCGCTGATCTGGCGCACGATCATGCCATTGTCGTCCCGCTCATAAAAAGTGACATCGGTGAACACGGTCTGCTCGCCGCTGCCCGATGCGCTCACGGCCATCAACACGTCGCGCCCGTCGTTAAAATAGACATTGCCACGCGCCGCAGGGTCATCGGGAATCTGCGCGTAATCGACATTTTCCCACACCGACAACGTGGCATTTGCGCGAACCACGACGCGTTCATTGAAGGCAAAGGAAATAACGGACACCACCAGCCCGCTTAGCAATAGCGGCGCGAGGATCTGATGAGCAGATAGCCCTGCGGCCTTCATCGCGATCACTTCTGAATTCTGGTTCAGTCCGGCCAGTGTGATGATCGTTGCCAGCAACACGGAGTAGGGCAGGAACCGTGCCGCCAGCTGCGGTGCGCGCAGCGAGGCATATTTCCAGATTTCCGCATCGCCATTGCCTTCCACGGCAAGGATGTCCCCGGTCTTGCCCAGCAGATCCAGCATCAGCAGCACCAGTACCAACATCGCCAGCACCGCAATGATGCGCAGCGCGAAGGTCTTGGCGAGATAGAGCGTCAGGCGGCGCGAGGGGAAGAAATCAAGCAGCACCGCGCACCCCGTGCAAGGCTTCGTCCAGCGCCTGCTCCTGTTCGTCGTGTTGTTCCCCAAATTCGCCGTCTGGAACCACGCCTTTCAAGCGGTTGCGACCAAAGATGCGCCCGATGAGGCGACCGATCTTGGCGTAGAAGGTTTCAAGGAAGCCGATGGCCTGCCCGCCAGGGACAAAGGCGACCTGATAATACATCCACGCAATCATCGCGAAGAGCACGGCAAACGGCCCCCACAGGGCCAGGAATGGATCGAGCTGACCGATCGCCGCAACCTCCGCGCCATATTGATTGACCTTGTGATAGGCGACCACGATCACGATGGAGAGGAACACGCCCAATGCACTGGTCGACCGTTTGGGCGGGATCGCCAGCGCCACCGCGAGGAATGGCAGCATGATCATCATCACAACCTCGACCATGCGATAGTTGAAATTGGCGAGGCTCCCCGCCCGCTCGATCTCAGTGCTCTGCGGGCTCCAGCCGATTTCGAGCAGTTCGGGCAGCACATATTCACGCTCATCCTCGCCGCGTTCGCGGAAGTCCTGCAGCGCGGGCAAGTCGATCGGCAAATCGTGCTGACTGAAGCTGAGCACACGCGGCGTTCCATCGGCCACATCATGCACGATAGTCCCATCCATCAAGCGCAGAACGATAGTGTTGCGGTCTTCCCGATTGGCAAGGAAACGCCCCTCGCGCGCGGTGATCGACAGCACTTGCCCATCATCATCCGCCAACCGCGCGAAAATCCCGCGCAGCTCTCGCCCATCATCTTCGCTGCCTTCGATGCGCAGCGCCATGCGGTCTTCAATGGTGTTGAATTCGCCCACCTTGATCGATGCACCAAGCGCGCCGGAGCGCAGCTCATATTCCATTTCCTCATAGGCAAAGCGCGCCTGCGGCTGGATAAATCCGACAATCGCGAAGTTGAGCGCCATCAGGCCAAAGGTGATGAGAAAGGGCACGCGCAGCAGACGCGTATATGACAGGCCCACTGCACGCATCACATCAAGTTCGCTCGACATCGCCAGTTTGCGAAAGGCAAACAACACGCCCAGCATCAGCCCGAGCGGGATCGCCAGCCCAGCATATTCGGGAATGAGATTGAGCAGCATTTCAAAAACGACACCGACCGGGCCGCCTTCCATGCTGACAAATTCAAACAAGCGCAGCATTTTCTCCAGCATCAACAGGCTGGCCGCGAGCACGAACACACCGATCATCGGAACGACAGTGAGCCGGAAGATATAGCGGTCTGAGGCGGTAATGAAGCGGGACAAAATGCGTCTCTTTGCTGCTGCTAAGCAGGCCTTAGCGGCAATTTGACTGCGGGTCAGCCCCGTTCGAGATCACTGAAGCCCCAGTCAGGCTTTTTCAAGCGTGCATTGCAGCGGGTGCTGGTTCTCTCGGGCGAAATCCATCACCTGATTGACCTTCGTTTCAGCCACTTCATACGGAAAAATGCCGCACACGCCCACGCCGCGCTGGTGAACATGCAGCATCACGCGGGTGGCCTGTTCCATATCCATGCGGAAGAAACGCTTGAGCACGAGTACGACGAATTCCATCGGCGTGTAATCATCGTTCAGCATCAGAACCTTGTATTGGCTCGGCTTTTTCGATTTGGTGCGCGTTTGCGTCGCAATGCCGATCTGGCCATCGCCCTCATCCCCGCCAGTGCCCGGCTCATCCGTATCGCCCCCACCTTCGCCTTCGCCAGCAGCGGTTGGGGTAACAGCCCATGGCAGGGCAGAATCGGTAGAGCGGATTTGGATCATGAGCAGCGGCGAATATCGTATCAATCGCGAAACCTGCAAGGGGTGCTTTGGTCTTTCGTTAACGAAAGGCGCGAGAATGCTCGCAATGCCAGTAGCGAAGCAGCCACAAATGCAAAGGGCCGGACAGTTCGCACTGCCCGGCCCATAATGCCGATCGCCATCAAGAGGAGGAGAAGGAGACGACCGGAAATGCGTGTGTCGCTTAGGCGACCTTCGACAGCTTCTCTGCAGCCACGTTGACGCGGCCCGAGATCGGGGCAACGGCTTCGTTGGCCAGCTTCATGGCAGCGTCGCTGCTCTTCGAAGCGGTCGACATCATCATGTCGAAGTTGCGACGAAGGATGTTGCCCTGCAACTGGAACAGTTCGGTCGGGCTCTTGATCGAAGCCATTTCCTTGATGTCCGCAGTTGCGGTTTCGTAGGCGCTCTTAGCTTCATCGGCATAGGTCTGGCCGAGGTTCTGGACGCCTTCAGCAAACAGCTTGCCGCTTTCAACGACAGCTTCGACGTTGCTCTTGGCGAATTCAGTCGCTTCGGTCATTGCTTCGGCGCTCTTGTCGTAAGCGGACTGGGCACGCGTCTGCAATTCGTTGACCGCATCGGTCATCGTGTCGGTCATCACATTGGTGTAGTCGGTGGTCTTGCTGGCCATGATTTTTTCCTTGAGTTGGGTAACAGTAGATTTCGATTTGGGTGCCAAGGCCTTCTTCACAATCTTGGAAACGGTCTTGGCGGCAGGCTTGGTGGGGGCTGCTTTCTTGGCGACAGGCTTGGCAACCTTCTTCGCCGCCACAGCCTTTTTCGGAGCTACCTTTTTCAGAGCTGGCTTTTTCGGAGCAGCCTTCTTGGCGGCGGGCTTCTTCGCCGGAGCCTTCACAGCAGCTTTGGGAGCGGCTTCCTTGGCGGTCACCTTGGCTGCGGTGTTCTCAGCGGCGTCAGCCTTCAGCGAGTCGACCAAAGGCTTTGCTTTGGCGGGCTTCACTTCAGCAGCGGCTTCAGCATAGGCCTTCGCAGCAGCTCCTTCAGTCTTGGACGTGGTCTCAGTTACTGACTGGGCCATGTTTCCTCACTTTCGCGGGTCGCCCTACTGCGACCTTTTGTTGCAGTGCACAATTTAATGTTTTGCAAGTGCGAAGTCAAGAAAAATGTTGCAGTGCACAAAAGTGCTCGGAGCGCAATAATTGCAATAGTTTAGGACGTCCAGCGCAGTTTTCTAGCGCATCTTCACATAGCGTCCCGGAGCGTCCTCTATGGCGGGATTTGCCTTGCTTCCGGGCTTGCGCACGCCGGTAGCTTTCAGACGCTTGGGATCGTGTCCCTCGATCCAATCGAGCCAATCCGGCCACCAGCTACCCGGATGCTCTGTCGCGCCGTCCACGAAGCTGTCGAGCGAATCGCTGGCACCCGCATTGGTCCAATACTGGTACTTGTTCGCTTCGGGCGGATTGACGACACCGGCGATGTGCCCGCTGCCCGCCAAGACAAAGCGGATCGGACCGGAGAAAAGCTCGGTGATTTTCCACACGCTCTCGGGCGGAGCGATATGGTCTTCCCGGCCTGCCTGCACATAGCTGGGCGTTGCAACCTTGGTCAGATCAATCGGCGTGCCATCCGCGCTCAGCGCGCCCGGCTCGACCAACAGATTGTCGCGATAGAGGTCGCGCAGATAGGCTTCGTGCCATTTGGCAGGCAGATTGGTGACATCACCATTCCAGAACAAAAGATCGAACGCCGGATAATCTTCGCCCAGCAGGTAATGATTGACCACGTAATTCCAGATCAGATCGTTGCCGCGCAGCATATTGAAAGCGGCTGCCAGATAGCGCCCGTCCAGATATCCGCCCTTCGACGCTTGACGGATGAGTTGCAGCTTCCCGTCATCGATAAACAGTTTGAGTTCGCCCGCATGCTGGAAATCGACCTGCGCGGTGAAGAATGTCGCGCTTTTGACCTTATCGGCTTCCCCACGCTCGGCAAGCACGGCCAGCGTCCCCGCCAGTGTCGTCCCCGCCACGCAATAGCCGATCGTGTGAACGCTCGGCACTTTCAGCCGCTCACGCACCACATCAATGGCTTCGATCTGGGCCTGAAAATAACTGTCCCAGTCGATATGCGTCAGGCTTTCATCGGCAGAGCGCCAGCTCACCATCACCACGGTCAGGCCCTGCGCCACGGCCCAGCGCACAAAGCTCTTCTTGGCATTGAGGTCGAGAATGTAGAAGCGATTGATCCACGGCGGGAAGATCACCAGCGGCGTGGCCATAACTTCGGGCGTGGTTGGCGCATATTGGATAAGCTGGAACAGCTCGGTTTCGTAAATCACCTTGCCCGGCGTCGCGGCGATGTTTTCGCCAATTTCAAACTGGCTTGTGTCGGTATGTGTCAGCTGACCCTTTTCCAGATCGCTCGACAGCCGCTCCAGCCCGCGCATCAGATTGTCGCCGCCGGTTTCCATCGTGCGCTCAAGAACCACCGGATTGACCAGCGGGAAGTTAGCAGGGCTCATCGCATCGAGCACATTCTGCGTGGCAAAGCGCAAATTCTTGCGATCTTCATCGGACAGGCCCTGCGCCGTATCCACGCTCTTGCTCAGCCGTTCGGCAAACAGCAGATAGGTCTGGTGGATCAGCGCGAATACCGGCTGTTCGCGCCACGCCTTGTCAGCAAAGCGGCGATCGCGGCGGGGCAACTGCGGGTCGCTTTCTTCACCTTCTGCACCGTCGGCGGAATATTGCGCGAGCACATCCTGCCACAGCGCAAAATTCTCCGCCCACAGCTTCTGCTGCTCGGCCGGATCGAGCATTGGCACCGTGGCAGACCACTGCTTCATTGCGTCCATCCATGCCGCCGGGTCGGCCAGCATCGGCGCAGGTCGCTGGTCATCGGGCAGCCAGAACTGCAACCAATTCTCCTGAAATTCGACCATGGCCTTGCCCATTTCGTCGATCGTGCCTGTGTCGGGCGCGCCAGTCTCCGAGCCGGGGGCAACTGTCTGCATCATCTGCCGTGCGGCTTCTCCCTGCATACGCAGCATCTCGGTGAAGATGTCGGCAGGGTCCTGCGGACTGTTGGTTTTGTCGCTCATCGGGCCATTATACTGAAATTCTGCATGAATGGGAGCAGCATACATATGCAGAGATTATGGCGAATACTGCGCGTTGCGCTGCCTGCGGCTTTGCGCCATTGATGCGCATGTTACGCAAGCATCTTCTTGAAGGCTGAAATGGATAACGACTTTTACCGCATCAAGCGCCTACCTCCCTATGTCATCGCCGAAGTCAACGCGATGCGAGCGGCAGCGCGCGCGGAAGGTCGCGACATCATCGACCTTGGCATGGGCAATCCTGACCAGCCGCCACCGGCGCATGTGATCGAGAAACTGTGCGAAGTGGCGCAGAAGCCCGATGCACACGGCTATTCGCAGTCCAAGGGCATTCCGGGCCTGCGCAAGGCTCAGGCCGATTATTACGAACGCCGCTTCGGAGTGGAGCTCGATCCCGAGAGCGAAGTTATCGTCACCCTTGGCTCCAAAGAGGGGCTCGCCAGCCTCGCCACCGCGATTACCGCACCCGGCGACACGATTCTGGCGCCCAACCCCAGCTACCCGATCCATACATTCGGCTTCATCATTGCCGGTGCCTCGATCCGCGCTGTCCCGACCACGCCTGATGAGGACTATTGGAAAGCGCTGGAACAGGCTGTCACATTCACCGTCCCGCGCCCAACTGTGCTGGTCGTCAATTTCCCGTCCAACCCGACCGCCGAAGTTGTCGATCTGGAATTTTATGAGCGGCTGGTCGACTGGGCCAAGTTCCACAAGATGTGGATCCTGTCCGACCTTGCCTATTCGGAGCTGTATTACGACGGCAAGCCGACACCTTCGATCTTGCAAGCCAAGGGGGCAAAGGATGTCGCGATTGAATTCACCAGCCTTTCCAAGACCTATGGCATGGCCGGTTGGCGGATGGGCTTTGCAGTGGGCAATCGCACGCTGATCTCCGCGCTGACGCGGGTGAAGAGCTATATCGATTATGGAGCCTTCACGCCCATTCAGGCCGCCGCCTGCGCGGCACTCAACGGGCCGCAGGATTACGTCGAAACCAACCGCGAGATGTATCACAAGCGGCGTGATGTGATGGTGGAATCATTCGGGCGCGCCGGATGGGATATTCCGCCGCCGCCCGCCAGCATGTTCGCATGGGCTCCGCTGCCGCCCGGGCTGAAAGACATGGGCAGCCTGGAATTCTCCAAGCAATTGCTAACCCAGGCCGAAGTCGCGGTGGCACCTGGCGTTGGCTATGGCGAAGATGGCGAGGGCTTTGTGCGTATCGCCATGGTCGAGAATGAACAACGGCTGCGTCAGGCGGCACGCAATGTGAAGCGCTATCTGCAAAGCATGGGGATCAACACACCGTCGGCCTGAACGCGTTCAGGCGCGCGGGAAATGTCACCGCAAAACAGGGCGCGGGGCATTCCGCACTTGCGCATGGTCGCCGAACAGGCTGACGTGTCCGCAACAGGGTTATCGGAGCAGCAGATTGCCATTTTTCGGCTGGATAGCTGATGGACCAGAGCCACCTGCAATGTGGGATCTGCGCGGGCATGGTTGGTCGCTATGCCATGGCATTGGCGGCTGCCGAGCCGAATGCCGCCATGTGCTGGTGTGCGATACGCGCGGCCTTTCCATGCAGCATCGCATTGCCTTGGCTGAGGCTGATCGACCCGCTTGGCGGCTGATCATGCTGGGCGTGGAAGACCCAGCTGAACGGGCGCAATTGCTGACCATGGGCTGTGCGGAAGCCCTGCCCGCCATAACTGACGGTCACGAACTGCAGGCGCGCGCATTGCGGGTCAGCGATATGTTCGGGATGCTGCCACGGTGGCGCACCTGCGGCCCGTTGACGCTCGATTTGTTCCACCGCGATGCCCGGCATGGAGCCCGCTGGCTTGGCCTGCATCCGCGCGAATTCGGTGTGATCTGGCGGCTGGCGGATACGCCCGGGGAACGCGTCACGCGCAAGCAATTGCTAAAGGATGTCTGGCGCATCAATCATGAGCCAGAGACCAACAGCGTTGAAGTCCACGTCTCCCGGCTGCGCTCCAAGCTGGCGGAGGCGGGCTGCGGAGGGCTGGTCGCGACCGCGCCGAAGGGGGGATATATGCTCTCCGAAAGCACGCCCTTCATGCTTGGCAGCACAGCGGTAGAAGGCGATGCGTTAGATGCCTATCTGCGGGATATTGGGTGGGTGACAGAGCCTTCAGACTGACGGGCCCCTCAGACTGATCGGGCCATCGGACTAATAGGCGCGCTATTGAGGGCGCACCACCATGGCATCGAACTTGTCGAACACGGTTTCGTGGAGCGGCTGCTCAAACGCGATTCCTGCGCGGCCATCTTCGATCCAGACGAGTTCAGAAGGTTGCGCCGATAGACCGGGCAAAGTCACCAGCACACGCTCACCCGGAGACGCGCTCCAGCCGCGTGCTTCCACCATGGCTCCGCCGATGGAAATATCGAGCACTTCCAGATCCGCGCTCATTCCGCGGCGGGAGCGGCATTTGATCCGCAAGACGTCTTTTCCCTGCGCGGCGAGCGAAACCATGCCTGTCCTTTCATTCCAAATTCGATCGGGCCCAGATACGCGATATCGCCAGTCTATTGAGAAGCCGTTTACCCGGTAATCATTCTATTGCCTAAGACGGTATTCAGCACGTGGCGCGTATCGGTTTTGCGCCAATGATAATGAAGGGCATTGCGCCCGCGCGCGTGCTGGGTTAGGTGGCGCGCCTTCCGGCCCGATGGCGGAGTGGTTACGCAGAGGATTGCAAATCCTTGCACGCCGGTTCGATTCCGGCTCGGGCCTCCATTCCCTTGGCATCAAGCGTATTGCGAGCGCAATCATGCTTGCCTAAGGGGCCGATGGACGCCGCTTTAGCTCAGTTGGTAGAGCACATCATTCGTAATGATGGGGTCAGAGGTTCGAATCCTCTAAGCGGCACCATAGCTTTCAGTAGTGAAATTCGACGCTTGCGAGTGAGAGGCCGTTCGGCTGGTTGCGGTGATTTCACTGATGACAGCATCAGCGGCTTCATCACCGCATCGCGCATCCTGATTGCCACGAGCCAATTGAAGCACATTCTCGGTGTGCAGGCAGGCGGCGACAATTGGCCTGTAATGCTCGGCTCGCTGTATTCGCCGTGCCGCACGTCCTCTCGATCCGCGTCGATGAAGCGCTGACCCATCTCAACGCGCGCTGGCTGGAAGAATTCGTGCTGGAGGAGGTCGCGGACCGCCCCGCTGTGCGCCACGTTATCCTGATGTGCAGCGCAGTGAACGAAGTGGACGCATCGGGTCTCGAAAGCCTTGAAGCGATCAATCACCGACTGGGCGATGGCAGTATTGGCCTGCACCTTTCCGAAGTGAAAGGCCCGGTCGTGGATCGTCTGAAACACGCCCACTTCCTTGATGAACTGAACGGCAAGGTCTACTTGTCGCAAGACCGCGCCTTTGCCGAAGCGTCCAAGGACACAGGCGAACCGCCACCGCCGGTCGATCATTATCTGGCGAGGGGGCTGATCTGACCCAATGAAACTTCTTGTTCCGCCTCCACTGGTCGCACTGACCGGCGCCGCGATTATGTGGGCGGTAAGCAATTACCTCGGCGGGTGGCATGTCGCATTCCCGCTGCAAGCCATCGTCGCCTATGCGCTGATGGCGATTGGCCTTGCGCTGGATGGCGTATCGGTCTTCGCATTTGTCAAAGCCAAGACGACCGTGACCCCGCTCGCGCCGGAGAAAACCTCGCGACTGGTATCGGGCGGCCTGTATCGCTTCACACGCAACCCCATGTATCTGGGAATGCTGCTGATCCTGACCGGGATCGCTGTGCTGCTTGGCGCGCCTGCCAATATCTTGGTGCTGGCAGGCTTTGTCGCCTACATCACGCATTTCCAGATCAAGCCCGAAGAGGAACGGCTGGAAGCGATGTTTGGCGATGAATATCGGGCCTACAAGCGAAGCGTGCGGCGCTGGCTGTAAGCGAGCGGCCAAAGCGATCAGCCACCTCGCTTAGCGCATGTTGCACCTAATCGGTGAATTCGCCTGCCGTGAACCAATCGCTCACATTGGCGCGTTCGGCGTCATTCAAATGCAGACCCAGCTTGCTACGCCGCCAAAGCGCGTCATCCGCCTCGGTCACGAATTCCTCGCGCACAAGATATTCCAATTCCGCGGCGTAGAGATCGCCGCCCATATGCGCGCCCAGATCGGCAAGGCTCTTTGCCGACCCGAACACGCGATCCAGTCGCGTCCCGTAGGCGCGCGCCAACCGCAGCACGCCTGCCGGAGGGAACCATGGGTAGCGTTTGCACGCCTCGGCAACGAAGCGATCGAATTGCTCGGGATTGATATCGCCGCCCGGCAATGCCTCATCCGCCGTCCAGCCTTGTCCACCGAATGTGCCCAGCTTGGCCAAAGCGTGTTCGGCCAGCTTGCGATAGGTCGTGATCTTGCCGCCGAAGATCGACAGGATCGGGGCGCCGCCATGCTTGTCCAATTCGAACACATAGTCGCGCGTAACGGTGGAATCGCTCGAGGACTTGTCGTCATACAGCGGGCGCACCCCGGAATAGCTCCACACCGCATCATCGGGCGTGACATCGCGGCGCAGATATTCGTTGATCGCATCGCAAATATAGGTCGATTCTTCATCCGAGATTTCAATCCCGGTGGGATCGCCTGAGAAGGAGACATCGGTTGTGCCCACAAGCGTGAAATCGCGCTCATAGGGAATCGCGAATACGATGCGATTGTCCTTGTTCTGGAAGATATAGGCGTGGTCGCCGTCAAACAGCCGCTTGAAGATCAAATGGCTGCCCTTGACGAGCCGCAGATTGCCATGCGCCTTGCCCGGATTGGCTTTCCCAAGCACCGCGTCCACCCACGGTCCCGCCGCGTTGACGACAGTGCGCGCCTCGACCTGCTGCGTGCCGGAACCCGTGTGCAGGGTCGCAATCCAGCGATCCGCTTTGCGCTCCAGCCCGGTGCATTCGGTATGGCTGCGAATATCGGCGCCGCGTTCCTTGGCGTCCATGCAATTGAGCACGACAAGCCGGGCATCCTCCACCCAGCAATCCGAATATTCAAAGCCGCTCGTCAGACGATCCTCCAGCACCGCGTCATGCGGCGGCTCGCGCAGATTTATCGTGCGCGAACCGGGCAGCAATTTTCGGCCGCCAATGTGATCGTAGAGAAAAAGGCCAAGGCGCAGCATCCATTTGGGCCGCAGCCCTGCATCATGCGGCAAGACAAAGCGCAGCGGCCAGATGATATGCGGCGCGATGGCCAGCAGCCGCTCGCGCTCGATCAGGCTTTCGCGCACCAGCCGGAATTCGTAATGTTCAAGATAGCGCAGCCCGCCATGCACCAGCTTTGTGCTGGAAGAGGAAGTGTGCTGAGCAAAGTCGTCCTTCTCAACCAGCAGCACCTTCGCACCGCGTCCGGCAGCATCGCGCGCGATGCCGGCCCCGTTGATACCGCCACCAATGACAAGCAGATCGTAAACAGTTGCGTCGTTCAAAATTTCAACTTTCGGTCTCTGGATCGACCTTGTGTCGCGTTGGAGGTTGGGCCGTCAAGCTCCACAACCTGTTCGGCAAGCCGTTCCACCTCACTAGCAGAATGGCTGACCAGCAAGATCGGGATTGCCAGCTCATCCCGAATGCGCTCGATCAGCAGCGCGAGCCGTTCCGTGCGGACGGCGTCGAGCGAGGCGAGCGGTTCGTCGAGCAACAGGAAACCCGGGGCTGACAAAAGCGCGCGGCCGATGGCGACCCGCCGCGTCTCGCCGCCTGAAAGCGTGGCAGGCCAACGTCCCAGCAAATCACCAATTTCGAGCAGTTCGACAACTTCACCACGCGTAATCCAGCGGTCAGCGGCAGTGGTCAGCTTTTCGCCATAGGCAAGGTTCGCCTCGACGCGCTGATGCGGGAACAGGCGAGCATCCTGAAACACATAGCCTGCGCGGCGTTCCTCTGGTGGCAGATCGATTGCATTGGCGCTGTCGAACAGCACATCGCCCGCCACCGCGGCACGCCCAGAAGCGGGTTTGAGCAAGCCTGCAATAGCATTGAGAACGCTCGTCTTGCCTGCACCCGAAGGGCCGACCAGCGCAGTCAGCTTTGCGGAAGAATTGAACGCACAAGCGATCCGCGTCTCGCCCACAACCAGTTGTAGATCGATATCAAAGGACATGCGCGCGGCTCCCTTGAGAACGCCGGACCAACCATTCGGACACCATCAGCGCGCCGAGCGAAAGGATGATTGCAATCACCGCCAAACGCGCCACCGCGTCCTCATTACCCGGCATTTGCAGCCCGCTGTAGATGGCCAAAGGCAGCGTGCGCGTCTGGCCTTCGATATTGGCGGCAAAGGTAATCGTTGCGCCGAATTCACCGAGCGAACGAGCAAATCCCAGCACGGCCCCGGCGGCAATTCCGGGCAGGCTGAGCGGCAATGTGATCGTGAGGAACGCCTTGAACGGCGATGCGCCGAGTGTGCGGGCTGCGCCTACCAATCGCCGGTCGACCGCCTCTATCGACAATCGCATGGCGCGCACCATCAGCGGCAGGGCCATCACCGCCGCCGCCACCGCCGCGCCGAGCCAGTTGAACACCAGCGTGATGCCAAATGTCGCCTCCAGCCAAGATCCCACCGGCCCATTGCGACCAAGCACAATCAGGAGCAGCCAGCCAGTCACCACGGGGGGCAGGACAAGTGGCAAATGGATCGCTGCATCGAGCAGCATCCGTCCCGGGAAACGCCGCCGCGCGATCAGCCATGCCAGTGCATAGGCAATCGGCAAAGTCACCAGCACGGCGAGCAGGCTGACGCGCAAGGACAGGGCAATCACGGCCCATTCTGCTGCGGAGAGGATCATGGCGCGCTCTCATATGCGATGAACCCCAGATCGGAATAGATATCCTGTGCTGCGGGGCTGGACAGGAAAGCCAGAAATGCATCGGTTTGTGGGTGCCGCGCAGCTGACAGCCGGGCGCCAGGATAAACGATTTCCGGCGTATCGCGAAAATCGAAGGTGGCAATTGGGTACACGCGGTCAGACGCGCGCGCATCTGTCTGGTAGACAATCCCGAAACGCGCTTCTCCGGCCTCTACCAGCGCGAGCGCAGCGCGGACATTTTCAGTCGGCACAATGCGGGCCTTCACACCGTCCCACAGCCCCATGCGCTCCAGTGCTGCGCGCGCATAGCGGCCAACCGGGACCGATTGCGGGTCACCCATCGCCAGTCTGCCCTCGCCGATCGCCTGCAACTTCTCGATGATAGAGCCATCGACATCGGCAGAGCTTGCCGCGACCAGAACAAGTTCATTGCCTACCAGCACTCGCATTGTTGCGGAGTCTACGAGGGCGTGCTCCTCCAGCCAATCCATCCATTGGGCGTCCGCAGAGATGATAATATCAGCCGGCACGCCGCGCTCTGCCTGCCGGGCCAGTGCCGCCGTGCCGGCAAAGGACAGCACCGGGCGGGCATGGCCCTGATCTGCCCAGGCATCGGCCACTGCCTCCATGGCTTCCTGCATGCTTGCTGGCGCGAGCACCACTGGCCCGCGCGGTTCTGACGCAGCACAGGAGGTGAGAAGGGAAGCGACCAGCAGGCCAGACAGCAAACGTGCCAAGATCGTCATGAGCCGCATCACTGCGACTGTAGAATGGCCCGCAAGGCCCGTCCAGCAAGTGGCCCGTGCAGCAAATTGCTAGCTCGCTTCTTCTGCCTGGGTGGTCTTGTCACGACCGGCGCGGATCATGAATTCGGTGGCACGGCGCACAGGGATCATCAGCACGCAGCGCACGCCTTCGGGATCGAATTCCAACTCGACCGGGTGGCGCAATTCGTGTGCTACGATCCGCTCGATCAGATCGGTGCCAAAGCCGCGCTTGCGTTCTGGCGAAACAGGCGGGCCGCCGCGCTCCAGCCATTCGACGCGCACCAATGTCGGCTCCACCATTGTCCAGTCGATCGTCACCATTCCGCCCGCCTGGCTCAGCGCGCCATATTTCGCGGCATTGGTGGCAAGTTCGTGGATCGCGAGGCCCAATGACAGCGCATCATTGGGCGCAAGCTCCACTTCAGGCCCAGTCATGGCGACCTTGTGATCGCTGCCGTGAGCATAGGGCAGCAATTCGGCTTCCATCACAGCCCTGACCGGCGTCGATCCCCAGTCCGATTGCGTCAGCAAATCATGCGTCGCCGACAGCGCCCGGATGCGCCCATCAAGCGAATCTGCAAAATCCTCGACTTTTTCCGCCCGGCGACGCGTGAGAGCGATTATCGACAGGACATTCGCCAGCGTATTCTTCACACGATGATTAAGCTCGCGCGTCAAAGAGTTGCGGATCGAAGCCTGCTCTTCGAACCAGGCGAGCGATGCCTCATCTTCCTGCGCCTGCTGCGTCAACATCCGCACCAGCAACATCAGCAAAGCGGCAACCAGCACGCCAAAAATCAGTGTCGCAAGCGACAGGCCGGACAGGCCGGGCGCATTGCGTGCGCTCGTCACCAGCACCCATGGATTGTTGGCGATGGTCACTGTCTGGCGGACTTGCCTAAGGCCCCGCGCATCGACATCTGCATCGAATGTGCTGGCCAGCAAGGCTTGTTCATCGGGCTCTCCATCGAACAGTTGCACACCATAGGCGCCTGCATCCTCCAGCTCGAGCGCACTTTGCAAAAAGTCTTCGGCGTTGAACGGGCTATAGATGTAGCCTTTCAAAGCGCGCCCACCTGCACGCGCCTCGAACACGGGCATATAGACAACGAAACCAGGGGCTTCGCCCGATCCCTCTTGCCGCAATACCACCTTGTCGCTGGCCGTCGGACGCGCTGTGCGCTCGGCTTCCTGCATGGCCGCGCGGCGGACGGGTTCTGAGAACATGTCAAAGCCCAATGCGCGCCGGTTGCGCTCTGTATCGGGTTGCAGATAGGTCACCGGGATGGCGTAAGGCTGCGTGCCATCCGGACGCGGGTAAAGCTCGTAGCCATTGAGCCCGAGTTCGGCGCCCCCGGCGTTGAATTCATCGATTTGCGATGGCGCGATAACCCGCGCCCAGCCAATCCCTTCTGCTCCACGGTAGTCGGCATCCAGTCGCAATTCGGATACGAAGCGGCGGAAATCGTCTGCCGGCACATCCTCCATCGTGGAAAGCAGTGCCGCACCTGCGCGCAAATAGGCGCTGCTGGCGTTGGCGCGCCGTTCCAGCGCAGAGGCTATGGCCGTAGCGCGCGCATTAAGCTGCACGTTTTCGCGCTGCACCTCACCGCGCTCAATGGCAAAAATGCTCAGCACCGTAACTGCAGCGATCAGGACAAATATGCCAAGCGGCAGCGCGCGCGGATAGCGAAGCAGCCATCGCTTCGTCCTGCTCCGTCGGCCAACCGGTTGCTGCAAAAGTCACTCCCCGATCGCCCGTGCGACCGCCATTGTATCCCTGAAACGCCCTGCAGTTCGCTCTGTTGCGACCCACCTGACGCGCAAAACATGTTAAGCGGGGAACCGGAGGCGCGGCGTTTCGTTCCGATCTCACACTTGGAAGATCATTTTTGAGCGGCCAATCCGGTGCAAAATCATGCATGGGAGAGGTCGCAACGGGAAATAAAAGAGCACATGGCATCCCCAAAGGAAGCAAAGAAAGTTGCTACGTCTGCCGAAAAGGCGAAAACTTGCGCCGCAGGTGAACCGGAATGGACGTCCGGCCTGAAACGCCTTTACGATAGTGTGTTGGATGAACCGCTGCCGGATAGTTTCAAGGACCTGCTTTCCAAGCTGGACGAAAACGGAACCAAATGAGCAAGCAGGCGACAAAACGAGAGCTGCCGCAGCGCAGCGAAGCGGACAAGCGCGCCTTCAAGCGGGAATTGACCGAGGTTGTGCCGCATCTGCGTGCATTCGCGCGCGGCCTGTGTGGCCGACCCGACATGGCCGACGATCTGGTGCAGGAAGCGCTCCTCAAGGCCTGGGCAGCACAGGAACGCTTTGAACCCGGCACCTCCATGCGCGCTTGGACCTTCGTAATTCTGCGCAACGCCTATCTCACCGACATGCGCCGCAATCGCTTTCGCGGCGAGTATGATGAAGGCGTGGCCGAGCGTATCCTGACGGCACCCGCCGGACAGGAAGAGCCAATTCACCTGTCCGATCTCCACCGCGCATTGCTGACCCTGCCACCCGAAAGGCGCGAGGCGCTGCTACTGGTAGGTGCAGGCGGGTTTTCCTATGAAGAGGCGGCCAATATCTGTGGCTGCGCTGTCGGCACGATCAAAAGCCGTGTTGGTCGTGCCCGTGCGGCGCTGACCAGCATGATTCAGGATGGAGACATCCCCGAGCGCTCAATTGGAGATCCGGCAGCGCATCGCGCCATCCTGCAAGAGCTGGATGACGTGGCAGCAGGCCGCGGCGAAGCGGCAGCGACGAACAAATAGTCTTCCGCAGCGTCCATCGTCTGGGCGCAACAAGGCAACAAGGGCAGGGACCGTGCAATGAGTGCGTCTGGGGATCATTCCGCGGCAGGCAGGGCAACTACAGGCCGGTCCGGCAAAGCTCAGCCTGTTTCGGACCAATCTGCCATGGACCGGCCTGCAACGAGCCAGCAGGCGCAAACGGATCGCAGCCCGCTGGCTTTCGCGGCGCAGGAAGTGCGGTTGATTTCGGCGCTGGTCGTGCTGCTCGCCATCGGCCTGTTTCTGGCCCTGCCCTTCGTGCTCTCGATCGGATCGGTGGTTTTCCTGCCGCTTGTCGGAGCGGTTATCGTAACGATCATCCTCTCCCCACTGGCTGACAAATTGGCGGGCTGGGGCATACCCAATGTCCTTGCATCGCTGCTGGCGTTGCTGGTATTCTTCGCAATTCTGGCGCTGGCGCTGACGGCCGTCTTCACGCCCGCCATTTCACTTTATGACGAAATCCCGTCGATGGCGCGGCAGGTCGGCGAGCATTTCAGCGATTTGCAAATGACTTTCGCGTGGGTGGGCGAGCTGAACCGGCAATTGGCGGCTCTGTCCGGCGATGGCGAACAGCAGGTGGTGCTGGCCGGACCAACGATGCTTGAACAGCTCGCCTTCGCCACCCCGACGGTGCTGCTGGAATTGCTGCTGACCTTCCTGCTGGCCTTCTTCATGATCGAGGCGCGCGTGCGCCTGCGCCGCAGGCTGTTGCTGGACCGCCAGCAAGTCGGTGCCAGCCTCAAAGCAGCCCGCGCCATGCGTGAAGTGCAGGACCGGGTGGCAGCCTATATTCTGACGGTCGGCCTTATCAACACAGGCATGGGCGTAATCGTGGGCCTTGGCGCATGGGCGCTCGGCATGGAAGCGCCGGTGATGTGGGGCGGGCTCGCTGCACTGCTCAACTTCGTGCCATATATCGGACCGCTGATCATGGTCATACTGCTCGGCCTGTTCGGGCTTGGGTCAGCGGAATCGGTGTTTGTGGGAATGATTCCTGCGGCGGCGTATTTCGGCCTGAACACAATAGAAGCCAATGTCGTGACTCCCAGCGTGCTGGGTGCGCGCTTCACCATGAACCCGGTCGCGATCCTTTTGACCCTATCCTATTTCGGATGGATCTGGGGCGTCGCTGGCGCTCTTCTGTCAGTGCCGATCCTGCTCACGCTGACCGCGCTGGTCGATCATCTGGGCAGGCCCAATATCGTCGGCTTCCTGTTTGGCGAGCCATTGTTTGCGACCAAAGTCCTTGATCTGCAGGCGGACGACTAAACAACCATGCAAAAGGCCCGCACCCCTCATCGGGGCACGGGCCTTTCAAAATCCTAAGATCGCCAAGTTTAGGCGGGATAGGTCCAAGCTGTTCCGCGTGCGAGATTGTCCGCTGCGAAATCCCAGTTCAGGTGACCGTCCACCACGGCCGAAAGATAGCTGGGGCGGGCATTCTGGTGGTCGAGGTAATAAGCGTGTTCCCACAGGTCGATGACCAGCAGCGGGTTCATACCCTGATCGGCAACAGTATCGGCGTCATGCGAGTCGACCACGGCCAGTTTGCCGTCCTTCTCGACCAGCCACACCCAACCACTGGCGAAATGGCCTGCGCCCTTGCCCTTTAGCTGATCTTTCAGCGCATCGAGCGAGCCGAAGCTTTCGTCGATCTTCGCGGCGAGATCACCGCTCGGGCCATTGCTCTGCGGGGCCAGCGAGTGCCAGTAGAAGCCGTGGTTCCAGACCTGCGCGGAATTGTTGAACAATCCCTGATCGCTCCCGCGCGAGGCGGCGACGATTTCTTCCAGCGACTTGTCCGCATGGGCCGTGCCTTCAATCGCGGCGTTGGTCTTGTCGACATAGGCCTGATGGTGCTTGCCGTGATGGTAGCTGAATGTTTCTGCGGTGATCGCAGGTGCAATCGCTTCGGCATCGTAAGGCAGCGGCATAAGTGTGATAGCCATAGTGAGGTCGTCCTTCCAGTGAGTGATAATCGGGTCTTGCAGTGGCAACGCCTGAGGCGCGGTGTAGTTGCATTTACGAGCTGAAATTCTGATCACAACCCTGCCGTGCCGGTTGAGGCGTGACAATATGGGCGCAAGGCGGCATTGAAGCGCGGCATCGCACCGAGGGCAAGAGAGACACATGGGACGCACCTATTTCGGCACAGACGGCATTCGTGGCCGCGCCAACGGCAAGAAACTTAATGCCGCCATCGCCATGAATGTGGGCCAAGCAGCAGGCAGCCACTTTGTGCGCGGCGATCACAAACACCGGGTGGTGATAGGCAAGGATACGCGCCTGTCGGGCTATATGATGGAAAACGCGCTGGTCGCAGGATTCACCAGTGTTGGCATGGATGTGATCATGACCGGGCCTTTGCCCACTCCGGCAGTTGCGCTGCTCACCCGCGAAATGCGCGCCGATATCGGCGTCATGATTTCCGCCAGCCACAACGCCTATCCCGACAATGGCATCAAGCTGTTCGGCCCCGATGGGTTCAAATTGTCGGACGCTGACGAGGAAGCCATCGAAGCTGCGATGCAGGTCGAGCAGACGCTGGCCGAAGGTGATGCCATTGGCCGCGCACGCCGGATCGAAGATGCACGCGGGCGTTACATCCACGCGGTCAAACGTGCTCTGCCCGAAGAGCTGCGGCTCGACGGGCTGAAGATCGTTGTCGATTGCGCCAATGGTGCAGCTTACAATGTGACGCCTACCGCGATCTGGGAATTGGGCGCGAAAGTCATCGCCATGGGCGTGGAGCCCAATGGCAAGAACATCAACGATGGCGTCGGCTCCACTGCCCTGGATGCGATCAAGGCGCGCGTAGTCGAAGAAGGCGCGGATATCGGCATCGCGCTCGATGGCGATGCCGACCGGCTGATCGTGATCGATGAAAAGGGCCATGAGGTCGACGGCGATCAGATCATGGCGCTGATCGGCAGCCGCTGGGCAAAACGCGGCCTGCTGCGTGGCGGCGGCGTCGTTTCGACAGTCATGTCAAATCTCGGACTGGAGCGTTTTCTGCAAGGCCAAGGGCTGGAACTCGTGCGCACCAAAGTGGGCGACCGCTATGTGCTCGAGGCGATGAAGGCAGGCGGGTACAATGTCGGCGGCGAACAGTCTGGCCACATGATTCTGCTCGATCACGCCACCACGGGCGATGGCACAGTGGCCGCGCTGCAAGTGCTCGCCGCCATGGTGCGCACTGGCAAACCGGCCAGCGAATTGCTGCATGTCTTCGATCCCGTCCCGCAAGTGCTGAAGAATGTGCGCTATGAAGATGCCGACCCGCTGGAGGCCCAAAGCGTGAAAGACGTCATCGCTGCGGCAGAGGGCGAACTGGGTGGCAGCGGTCGGCTGGTGATTCGCAAGTCAGGCACAGAACCGCTCGTCCGCGTGATGGCGGAAGGCGATGATGAAGCGCAGGTCAACCGCATGGTGGACGACATTTGCGAAGCGGTGACCAAGGCGATCTGATGCTGCACATGCGCCCCGATTGCGAACGCTGCGGCGCGGATCTGCCAGCCGACCTTCCCGGCGCATTCATTTGCAGCTTTGAATGCACATTCTGCGCGAAATGTGCCGCTACGCTGGACGATATCTGCCCCAATTGCGGCGGCGAATTGCTCGACCGCCCGACGCGCTCGCGCGACTTGCTTGAAAAGTACCCGGCGAGCACGGAGCGGAAATTCAAAGCGTGAGCAAGCGCCCGCCCCGCATCATCGCCATTGCCGGGTCGGACTCCTCAGGCGGTGCGGGCATTCAGGCCGACATCAAGACCATCACCCTGCTCGGCGGCTATGCGATGACTGCCATCACTGCGCTCACGGCGCAGAACACGCGCGGCGTCCACGCGGTGGAGGCGATGTCGCCTGACTTTGTTGCAGCGCAGATGGATGCCTGCCTTGAGGATATCGGCGTCGACGCCGTGAAGATCGGCATGCTCGGCAGCGCGGATATCGCTGAAGTTGTGGCGGACCGGCTGGAAGATCTGCCCTGCCCGATTGTATTCGATCCCGTCATGGTAGCCACCAGCGGATCGGTGCTGGCGGACCCGGCAACGGTGGAGGTGTTCGAGTGGCTGATGGAATTGGCGACGCTCACCACCCCCAATGTGCCTGAACTGGCAGCAATGGGCGGCGCAGCGGGCATGGCGGAGCGGAATGTGGCTTATCTTGCCAAGGGCGGCGATGCCGATGGCCCGATGGTCGAAGACCGCCTTGTGCGCCCCGGCTTGGAAGACACCGTGTGGAGCGAAGCGCGCATCGTGACCAAGCACACCCACGGCACCGGTTGCACGCTCTCCAGCGCCATAGCGACACATCTAGCGCTTGGGCTTACGCTGGAAGAAGCTGTCGCAGAGGCGCGCAAATTTGTGCGAGAGGCATTGAAGGCCGCGCCGGGGTTCGGATTTGGCAACGGCCCGCTGGGACATCAGGCGGTGCGCTGAACCAGCGCTCTGGTCGCTCAGCGTCCTCCAGACCGATCACCGGAACACGACCGTCCGCGCGCCATTCAAAAACACCCGGCGCTCGGCTGTCCAGCGCACCGCGCGCGCCAGCACCCGCGCTTCAATATCCCGCCCGATCCTTGCCAGGTCGCGCTCCGTTGCGCGGTGATCCACGCGCTCGACATCCTGTTCGATGATCGGCCCTTCATCCAGATCGCTGGTCACGAAATGGGCGGTTGCGCCGATCAGCTTCACACCGCGTTCCTGCGCTCGCAGATACGGTCGCGCACCCTTGAAGCTGGGTAGGAAGCTGTGATGAATGTTGATGCACTTGCCCGCGAGTTGCTCGACAAGTTCGGGCGATAGCACCTGCATATAGCGGGCAAGGACGAGGTAATCGGCGCCGCTTTCTTCGAAGATTGACAGCAGTTCCTGCTCCTGCTCGGCGCGCTGGTCTGGCTCCACAGGAAGGTAATGATAGGGCACACCGTGCCATTCGGTCAGGTCGCGCAAATCGGGATGGTTCGAAACGACACCGGCCACGTCGATGGGCAGATTGCCCGTCTTCCAGCGGTGCAGCAGATCGTTGAGGCAATGGCTGCCCTTGGAAACCGCGATTAACAGCCTGGGAGTATGGGAACTCGGCAACAGCTCCCAATCCAGATCGAATTGCCGCGCGATCGGCTCCAGCCCAGCGCGTAGCTCTTCCAGCGTGTGCGGAAAATCGTCCCCTGCGGATTTGAATTCCAGCCGCAGGAAGAAACTCCCGGCATCAAGATCGGCATATTGTTGGCTGTCGAGGATAAAGCCCTGAATGCTGGCGAGGTGCCCGGTGACAGCCGCAACGATGCCAACCCGGTCCATGCAGGACAGGGTCAGGATAAACGTATCTTGAGCGACGGGCGTGCTCATCTTGTAGCTTTTCCCATGAGCCAATTTGCTGCGGCTACCGATCCAATTCGTAAAATGCAGAAATCGCAGCCCAGCCTTCTTCAGCAGTTTCACACCAGGTGATGAGGTCGAGATCCTTTTTGGAAATCGTGCCTTCTTCGGCAATCGCTTCCAGATTGACGACCCGCTCCCAGAAGGTTTTGCCGAACAGCAGGATTGGAATGGGCTTCATCTTACCGGTCTGGATCAGAGTCAGCAGTTCGAAGGTTTCGTCAAACGTGCCAAATCCGCCGGGGAAAACGGCCACTGCGCGGGCGCGCATCAGGAAGTGCATTTTGCGCAGCGCGAAATAGTGGAAGTTCAGCGACAGGTACGGCGTGACGTAGGAATTGGGCGCCTGTTCATGCGGCAGAATGATGTTAAGCCCGATGCTCTCTGCGCCCGCATCGCTGGCACCCTTGTTGGCAGCTTCCATGATCGAGGGGCCGCCACCCGAACACACGACGAATTGGCGGTGCCCATCTTCGATGATCGCCTTCTCGCCTGCCAGCTTGGCCAGCTTGTAAGCTTCTTCGTAATATTTGGACTTGGCCGCCAGATTGCGCGCAACCAGCTGTTCATATTCAGTGCCGTTCTCGGCTGCCTTGATGACATTCTCCGCCTCTTCGGGCGAGGGAATGCGGGCCGAACCATACATCACCAGCGTTGAGCCAACGCCGGCTTCTTCCAGCAGCATTTCAGGCTTGAGCAATTCAAGCTGGAAGCGAACCGGGCGCAATTCTTCGCGCAGCAGGAAGTCAGTATCGCGGAAAGCCAGCTTATAGGCCGGGTGGCGCGTCTGCGGCGTATCTTGCGGGATTGAGTCAGCGAATTTGGCTTCGCTGTCGGCGTGATAGAACTTGTGGTCTTTCAATTCGCGTTCTTCGCTGTGGTCATCGGCGCTCACATATCTCTCCTGAAAGGCATTTGTATCGGCCCTAGAGCGCGCTGGCTAAGTTGGAAAGCCCGGTCAGATGAGGAGGCCATGCACCTCGCCGGATAGCGTTCACTTCAAGATGGCGGCAGCGGATTGACCGATGCGCCGTCGATGCGGATTTCGTAATGCAAATGCGGGCCGGTTGATCTGCCAGTCGCCCCGGATCGTCCGATCATGTCGCCCTCGCTGACAGACTGCCCGGCACTTACCGATATCGAGGAGAGGTGGGCGTAGCGCGTCTGGACGCCTCCGCCATGATCGAGCACAATTCTGGATGCGCAGCAGGGCTGCCGTAGACACTTGCTGCGTTGAAGATACGATGGATGCCCCGCAAGGACTCGAACCTTGATTGACGGAGTCAGAGTCCGCTCTCTTACCATTAGAGGACAGGGCAATACCGTGAAGCGCGGCCCTCTATATCGTGAGCCGGATTCGGTCAAGTGGCGCATCAGTCAAGCCGCAGTCCAGTTGACTGTGCGGCAGAACAGCGTGACGTAGCGCGAGATTGTCATTGTGCACGTTGCGATTGGGCTCTCCCGGCTTGCGGCGCACGATCCCGGGCAATCCCTCCGCAGCGGGCATTGCCACAAGGAGCAGCGGTGATTTCGAGATACGTCCCGTCGATGGATCGCTACGCCGGGGCAGCGGAGGACAGCAGCGCGAGCGAGGCGGCGGAGGCGAGAGCCAAGCGGATCATGAAGGCACTACGCCCAGAGGTGCAAAAGTGCCCTATGCTGAACAGCTTGCCCCGCCCAGAACGCAGAAGCGCGCGCAATGCGGATGGTTGAGCGGCACGTCGCAGTCGGCCTCTGCCACGCTGTCGCCAAGGTCGAAGCCCAGATCATACGGCAGCAGCGTGCAGGCGACCACGCGCGGGGCAGGCTCGCCCTTGCGGTGAACGACCATGCGGCTGCTCGCACACATCTGGTCAGCGGGTGACTTGCCCAGAATATCCCAGCAGCCCGTGCTGATTTCGGGCACGTCGGCATCGGCGTCCATTTCCGGAAACAGCACCAGCCGCGCCGCGTCTGAGGTGTCGATCACAATGTCGTTTTCGGCGAACAGCAGACCGTAGGACCGGCGCGCCAACGCCTCGGTTTCACCTGCCATGCTGCGTCCGGCAGCGGCGATGGAGAAACCATGCGCCGAAAGCCAGCGCAGGCCGCCCAGCATCGGCTGCCAGCTACCCGGTCCGCGCTCTGCCTCATGCACTTCGCGTGTGTGGTGATCGATGGAAACGCGCAGGGTGAGCATATCGCCATAGGCCGCGCGCAGCCGCAGCAACTCCGCCTCGTGACGGCGCATCGGCTTCATCGCATTGGTGAGCACCAGCACTTCATGCCCGCGCGCCAAGGCGTCCTCGATCATCGCGATGATGTCCGGGTTCATGAATGGCTCACCGCCAGTAAAGCCGATTTCTCGGACATTCCGGTCAGCGATCTCATCCAGGAAGCGCGCGACATGCGCGGCGCCCATATAGATCAGCGCATCATTGGTCGGGCTGCTCTCGATATAGCAATTCGCACAGGCGAGATTGCACAGCGTGCCGGTTGCGAACCACAGCGTGTCGAGCTGGCGCAGCGCCACTCTCGCTCGCGGTGAGCCATCCGCAGTTCGCAATGGGTCGGTGAATTTCTCTTGCGCCAGCCGCTGGGCATCCACCGTAAAAGGAGACGTGCCAGCGGGGGCATTTCGGGATTGCGAGCGTCCGTGCATCAGAACATTCGGCGGATTTTGGCGAGAAACGCAACCCAGCGTTTAGGCCATGTGCCGAACACCGTGGGCTCCCATGCAGAAAATGCGGCGGCCTTGGTGATTTCGGATCGCGTAGGATAGGAAATGATCGCCCCGCCCATATCGAACGTGCCCGATTTGCCGGTAATCATCTGGCTGAATGGCAACAGCAATTCACCCGCATTCACGCCGCAAATGCTTGCGCCAACGACTTTCTTACCCTTGAGCATGACCTTGAGATGGCCCTTGTTAAGGCCTTCCGCAATGGCGCGTTCGTTGTGGTCGAAGCCTTCGGTGATGACCGTCAACTTGTCGCCATAAGCCTCGCGCGCTTCGCCTTCGGTCATCCCAATTTGCGCGACTTCCGGCTCTGTATAGGTACACCACGGCAACGCCTTGAAGTCAGCCTTGGCTGGCAGGCCGAGAGCGATTTCGAGCACCGCATTGGAGCCTTCATAGCCCGAAACATGCGTCAGGCGCGGGCCTTCGCGGCAATCGCCAATGGCGTAAATATGCTTGAGGCTCGTGCGGCGGCGCGCATCGACCTTGATGCCGTTACGGCCCAGTTCCACGCCCAGCTCTTCCAGCCCATAGCCTGATACGCGCGCCTTGCGCCCGACAGCCACCAGCAAATGTGATCCGGTCACATCCTCGCCGCCATCGGTGGTCACGGTGATCTGGCCGTCGTCGCCCTGTACTACCTTGGCGCCCTTGCCTGCGACAAAACGAACACCCTCTTGCTTCATCACATCGACCACGATGCGCACCGAATCGCGATCATCGCGGCCCATCGGATTGCCCGGTTCAATGACAGTCACGTCGCTGCCCAATCGGCGGAAGCTCTGCGCCATCTCCATGCCGATTACGCCGCCGCCAATGATGACGAGATGATCGGGCTGCTCTTCCAGATCAAACAGGTTTTCATTGGTGAGGTAAGGCACGTCATCAAGCCCCGGAATGGGCGGCACGAACGGGCCAGAGCCGGTCGCGATCACAATGCGCGGTGCGGTCAACGTGCGGCCAGCGACTTCAACAGAATTGGGGCCGGTGAACCGCGCCCATTCCTTGATGACTTCGCAGCCCATCGCTTCGAACGTCTCTTCCGAATCATGCGGTTCGATAGCGGCAATAGCCTTGTGGACATGCGCGTGGACGCCGGTCCAATCGACAATCGGCGCAGCCAATTGCACCCCGGCACGCTTTTCCTCGCGCGCCTCGGCAGCACGCCGGGCAGAGGCGATCAGCGCCTTGGATGGCACACAGCCATTGTTGAGGCATTCGCCGCCCATCTTGTGGCCTTCAATCAGCGCGACCTTCAGGCCGAACAGCGCGCAGCCGCCCCCCGCGGTCAGGCCAGCGGCACCTCCGCCGATCACAATCACATCATGTGTGTAGTCCATCGAATATCCCTGTTCGTAACCGTTTGAGGATGACGGGCGAAGTTCTCACCGTCTATGCGATCACTATTCGCACAAAGAAGGGCTCCGGTTTCATGAATCTCGAAAACTCCCAGGATTATTATGGCAAGGTGCTCGGCGGATCGCAGGATCTGCGCACCGATGCCTGCTGCACTTTTGAAATGCCCGGTGCCGATATTCGCGCAGCTTTGGGCAATGTGCATGAGGAAGTGAAGGCGCGCTATTACGGCTGCGGGCTGGTGACACCGCAGGCACTGGCCGGGTGCCATGTGCTCGATCTGGGATCGGGCAGCGGGCAGGATGCCTATCTGCTCGCCCAATTGGTCGGCCCGAACGGCAGCGTGACCGGCGTTGACGCGACGCCCGAACAGCTTGCCGTGGCGCGCGAGCATCAGGATTGGCATGCAGAGCGGTTCGGATACGCCAACACCCGCTTTATCGAAGGCGATATTGAAAAGCTGGGCGCGCTGGATCTGGAGCCGGGTAGCTTTGACGTGATCGTGTCCAATTGCGTCATCAATCTGGTGGCGGACAAGGATGCGGTGTTCCGCGCCGCGCATCGTCTGCTCAAACCCGGCGGCGAGCTGTATTTCTCCGACGTCTATGCTGACCGCCGCGTTCCCGCGCATCTGCTCAATGATCCGGTGCTGCATGGCGAATGCCTGTCCGGCGCGCTTTATTGGGGCGATTTTGACCGGCTGGCCAAGAGCGCTGGCTTTACCGATCCGCGGCTTGTGACCGACCGTCCGCTCGGCATCAATGATCGCGAAGTTGCCGCCAAGCTGGGCGGCATCAATTTCGTCTCCGCCACTTATCGCCTGTTCAAGCTGGATGGGCTGGAGCCGCAATGCGAGGATTACGGGCAGGCGGTGCGCTACAAAGGCACGCTGCCGGGGCAGGAGCGGGTTTTTGAGCTTGATGCGCACCATCTGATCGAAGCGGGTCGCACCTTCCCGATCTGCGGCAATAGCTGGCGGATGCTGGCGGACACGCGCTTTGCCGAACATTTCGACTTTATCGGCGATTTCTCGCGCCATTACGGCGTGTTTCCCGGCTGCGGGACCGATGCGCCATTTGGGCAAAGCGCCAGCGCCGGCGACACGAGCAGTGGTGCAGCCTGTTGCTGAAAATCCTCGTCACGGGAGCTGCCGGACTGATCGGCGGCGAAGTCTGCGCGCGGCTGGCGGCGCGCGGGTATGACGTAACCGCCATGGTGCGGCGCACGCCCGAAGTGCGCGGCAATGATGGAAGCGAAGTGGCAGGGCTGCGGACACTCTCCGGCGATGTCACCCAGCCGATGATGGGCATGACACCGCAGCCATTCGATGTCGTCATTCATTGCGCTGCCAGTCTGGAATTCGATGCGCCGGAGGAAGAGCTTCGCACGGTCAATGTCGAAGGCACGCGCAATGCGCTGGCCTTTGCCAAGGCGGCGGGCGCAAACTTTCTGCATGTCAGCACCGCCTATGTCTGCGGCGTGCGCGAAGGCGAAATTGCAGAAGGTCCGGTGCCCGAAGGCACGCAGTTCACCAATCGCTATGAAGCCAGCAAAGCGGCGGCAGAAGCAGTGGTGGCGGCCAGCGGCGTGCCTTTTGCCATTGCCCGCCCTTCTATCGTGCTGGGCGACAGCGCGAGCGGTGCGATCCGCGATTTCCCTTCGCTCTGCAATGTCTTCCGCCTGATGGCGCGCGGCAAGATAACGCAGTTTCCCTGCATTCCGAGATCGACGCTCGACCTCGTGCCTATCGACCACGTGGCTGGCGGCATCGTGGCTTTGGCGGAGAAGATGGAGGCAGCAAACGGCGGCTATTTCCATCTGGTCGCCAGCACCCCGATCGAGGCCGCAGAGCTGGCGCATGGCGTGGCGCGGGTGGAGCATTTTCCCGATCCGCGCGTGATTCACCCGGATTACTATTCTCCCACGGGTCTAAGCCCCGTCGAACGGATGCTGGCAGAACGCATGCTGGGCACTTTCGGGGCATATTTCACCCGCGATCCGCGTTTCCCGGATGCTGCTTTTCGTGAACTCACCGGGATCACTTGCCCGCCCACAGACAGCGCATGGCTCGACCGGCTGATCGCTTACGGTATTGAGCGGAGATACTTGCCTTCCGCAAGCTAGCGCACGTCGGGGTAATACCGCTCCAGCCGCTTCTTCGCGCCCAATCCCCACAGGAAACCGACTTTCAGGTAAATCCAATTGGCTTTGAGCGCGCCCCATTCGGCAATGCGCCTATCGGAAGTCTCAATGATGCGCGGCACCAGCTTTACTCTGCCAAAGCGCGTCATTCGAATGCACAGATCGGCTTCTTCCATCACCTTGGCATCAGGATCGCAGCCGCCACATTCGAGGAATTGGGCGCGACGGAAGAACATCGCGTGATCGCCAAACAGCAGGCGGCAGCCCTTCAGGAACAGGTGCGGGCGGAACAATAGCGGCGCATAATAGGTCTTCGCCCAATTATGCGCGGTGGTGATCCAGCGGGTCTTGTCGGGACCGCGCAGGATCGGCGTAAATCCGGCGAGCGAGATGGCTGAGTTCGCCAGCGTTTCAGCAATCACTGCCGCCATGTCAGAAAGAGGCACGGTGTCGGCATGGAGCACGACGACATATTCCCCGAGCGCTGCCTCCACCCCGGCATTGATCTGCCGCCCGCGCCCCGCTTCGGTTTGAACGATGCGCCATCCAGCAGCCTCGGCGAGTGTTACAGAGCGATCTGCGCTACCCCCATCGACCGCAACCACTTCCAGCGGCGCGGGATCGAGCTTGGCCAGATGTTCGATCAGCGCAGGCAAGGCGCGCTCTTCATTGAGCATCGGGATGACAATCGAAACGCTGGTCATGGCGCAAACTCAGGCCATTTGGCGAGGTCTTCGGGCCGGTCGCAATCGTCCAACTCGCCCAGCAGCCGATAGGCTATCGCGTGGTCCGCTAAACGCGCTTCAGTGCGCTCTCGAACCGTTTCAGTCCCCCACGGCATGTCGGACCAGAGGAACGGCACTTTGTCGCGAAATCCGAGCAGGTAATAGCCGCCATCGCTGGCCGGGCCGATCACCACCGGCTCCTCCTCCAGCGCGCTTGCCGCATCGCGCAAATGCTGCGCCGTCAGTCCTGGAATATCCGCGCCAAGCAGAATTGCCGGACCGGGAACACGCGCCAACCTGGTGCCAAGATCACCTTCGCTTTGTTCGATCAGCCGCACGTCAGCGCCCAGCCAATCCGCGAATTCAGCATGGCTTGCTCCGGTCGTCCACACGGCAAAGGGCAGGCCGCTGTCGCGCATCGTTTCGAGGGTTCGCTCGACCAGACGGCGATGCACCAGCGCTGCGCCCTTTTCCCCCACGGCAGGGATTAGCCGCGTTTTTGCACGACCCGGCGAGGGAAATTTGGCGAATAGGGCAATGGTGGGAATCTGGCGATCCATCGGCGCACTCCTAGCTTCCATTGCTTCGGCTGGCGAGGACCCGTGGTTACCTTAACTTGTGTCAATTGGCGGCTTGGTCTAGCCTGATATCAGGTTCCGCTCACATGTGGCGGGTATAGAAGATTAGAAAGTACGATCATGGCGGATCATTTCCCGCCGGACGGTCGCGAGAAGGCCCGGAATACGGCGGATAGCAAGGCAGGCTCCAACAATAGCCGCCGCCGCAATCCGAAACAGGGCTCAAAACGCGCTCCCGGCGATGGCAGGACAGGCAAGCAGCGCGATCATGCGAGCTGGAGACGCCCTCCCCACAAATCCTTCAAACAGGCCTATGCGGCGATCGATCTCGGCACCAACAATTGCCGGTTGCTGATCGCGCGCCCTTCCGATGAGAATTTCGTGGTGATCGACGCCTTCAGCCGCGTTGTGAGGTTGGGCGAAGGTCTGGCACAATCCGGGAAACTGTCTGACGCGGCAATGGACCGCGCGCTCGGAGCGCTGAAAATCTGTGCCGACAAGCTGCGCAAGCGCAATGTCCACCTCGCCCGCTCAGTCGCGACCGAAGCTTGCCGCCGAGCGAGGAATGGCGAGGCCTTCATTGAGCGCGTGCGCAAGGAAACCGGCGTCGCGCTAGATATCATAAGCGCGCAGGAAGAAGCGCGTCTCGCTGTGCTGGGCTGCCATATCCTGCTGGAAGACGGTATAGGTCCGGCAGTGATTTTCGACATTGGCGGCGGCTCCACCGAACTGGTGCTGATCGAACCGGGCGCGCCGGTGCCGCGCATCCTCGATTGGCAGAGCGTGCCGTGGGGCGTTGTCTCCCTGACCGAGACGGTAGGACACGAGGTTGGCAGCGCCGAGGAGCGCCTCGCACGCTATGCCAGGATGAAAGACCTCGTGCGCGAAAGCTTTGCCGATTTCGCCGAACGCATCCAGCAGCACAAGGCCGATGATCAGCGTCTGCTTGGCACCAGCGGTACGGTAACGACGCTCGCCAGCGTGCATCTTGGATTGCCGCATTATGATCGCAAGCAGGTCGATGGGCTGATCGTCCCGACTGACGACATGCTCGATATCTCGCGCCGCCTGTCCGAAATGTCTCCGAAGGACCGCAGCAAGCTCGATTGTATAGGGCACGAACGTGCTGAGCTGGTTGTGGCAGGCTGCGCCATTCTTGAAGTGATTAATGAACTCTGGCCCGCTGCGCGTCTCGGCGTGGCGGATCGCGGGATTCGCGAAGGCATTTTGCGCAGTCTGATGACAGCCGATGCTGAGGGCTCCGAAGCGCAGGCCGCGTTGCGCCAGCTGAAATCGGCAGGAGAGAAAGCGCAATGAGCCGCGGCAGAGAAGATTCGCAGCGCCGCCTGAATAGCGGCAAGAAGCGCAAAGCCAGCTCGCAACGCTGGCTCGAACGCCAGCTCAACGATCCATACGTCAAACGCGCGATGGATGAAGGCTGGCGCAGCCGTGCCGCTTTCAAACTGATCGAACTGGATGATCGCTTTGGTCTTGTGAAAGGCTGCAAACGTGTGATCGATCTGGGCATTGCGCCGGGCGGCTGGGCTCAGGTTGTGCGCAAACGCGCACCGCAGGCCACGGTGGTGGGAATCGATTATCTCGAAACCGAACCAATCGAAGGCGTCACCATCCTGCAAATGGATTTTATGGACGATGCCGCGCCCGCCGCGCTGGAAGAAGCGCTGGGCGGCCCCGCTGATCTGGTCCTGTCGGATATGGCGGCCAACACAGTGGGTCACAAACAGACCGATCACTTGCGCACCATGGCGCTGGTGGAAGCTGCCGCTTGGTTCGCCGTGGAAAATCTGACCGAAGGCGGCGCTTTTCTGGCGAAGGGATTCGCCGGGGGCACGGACAAGGATCTGCTCGACCTGCTCAAAGCGCATTTCCGCACGGTCAAACACGCCAAACCGCCCGCCAGCCGCAAGGGATCGAGCGAATGGTATGTGGTAGCGCAGGGTTTCAAAGGGCCGAAAAACTAGCTGCGATTATTGTTGTGGCCCGAACAAAAAAGCCCCGGCGCGAACCGGGGCTTTTTTGGTTTGGGTAAGCTGAAACAGCGGAGCGCTTACTCGGCTGCGGCCTCTTCTTCGGCTGCCGCTTCTTCACCCTCGGCCGCTTCGCCTTCTACGGGAACTTCTTCAACGACGACTTCGGGCAAGTCCGGGCCGCCGCCATTTTCGCGCAAATAGAGAATTACATTGGCGCGGTCCTCGGCATTGCCAAGGCCAGCGAAACTCATGGACGTGCCGTCAGCAAATCCGCGCGGCCTTTCCAACCATGCGTTCATGTTTTCATAGGTCCATTCGCCGCCTTTGCCTGAAAGTGCGCTCGAATAGCCGAATCCCTGGGCATTTGCTGCAATCGCTTCGCCAAGAACGCCGTGCAGATTGGGACCGATGCCATTGGCAGCACCCTGCTCAACACTGTGGCAGGCCGCGCATCTCGCGAAAACGCCTTGGCCGGCTTCAGCCGAACCGTTGGCGAGCAATTCAGCGAAAGTTGGCCCGGCATCGACTTCCGCGCCATCTTCGGCCGCTTCGATGATGTAGCCGGGATTCTCGGGCATCTCGGCTTCGCCGCCGCCGAAATAAATGCCGGCTACAATGTTTGCGCCAAGGGCAATGCCGCAACTGGCAAGAACCCAGCCGAAAATGGTGTTTGTACGATCGTTCATGACAAGAGCATTCTTCTACGATGTGACGTTCGTGCGCGGCTTAGTGTCCAGCGGCGCGGCGCGCAAGAGGGCTTTAGTCGCTTGTCCGCCCGCAAAGGCCAAGCTAGGCGCTGCATTCTATGGATAGCTTCCCCGCCCCCGCCCTCGCCATGGTCGAAAACATGCGCGCCGCAGCCGAGACTGATCCCGCGCGCGCTATCGCTTTTCAGGGCGCGCCGGGCGCCAATTCGCACCGCGCCGTGCTCGAATGGGAGCCAGACGCTCTGCCGCTGCCATGCTTCGGCTTTGCCGACGCCATTGACGCTGTAAAAAACGGGCGCGCGGGCTGCGCCATGATCCCGATTGAAAACTCGCAGGCGGGACGCGTTGCCGATATCCATTTCCTGCTACCGGAAAGCGGGCTTTCGATCGTGGGTGAGCATTTCCTGCCAATTCACCACGCGCTGATGGCGCTTGATACAAAAGGCCCGTTTACCGCGGCCTATAGCCATCCGCATGCGCTGAGCCAAAGCCGCCGCTATCTGCGCGAGCGTGGCATTGTACCGCTAAGCCATGCCGACACGGCAGGGGCAGCCGCGCATGTCGCCGAGAAAGGTGATCCGGGCGTTGCGGCGATTGCGCCGATGCTGGCGGCCGATCTCTACGGCCTGAAAATCGTCGATGAAAATGTCGAGGATAGCGCTGACAACACCACGCGCTTTGTCGTGCTGGCACGCGAACCGCTCCCGCTCGGCGAATTCAACGGGCAAGAGACGATGACCACCTTCGTTTTCGAAGTGAAGAACATCCCCGCCGCGCTTTACAAGGCGATGGGCGGTTTTGCGACCAATGGCGTCAATATGACCAAGCTGGAAAGCTATCAAAAGGGCGCGAGCTTTTCCGCCACCATGTTCTACGCCGACATTGTCGGTTCACCCGATGATCCAGCAGTTGGCCGCGCGCTGGAAGAGCTGGCTTTTCATTGCAAGGGCGTGACGATGTTCGGAACATATCCGCTTGCGCGCCAGCGCGGTTGAAAAATCTGGCTCTGACGTTGCCAAGTCATTGCTTCGCAACGAACCCCATGGCACCTAGGGTGACGTGACGGCGGGGCAATCTCCAACCACTGGCAAGGAATATGACGCGCTGCCGGCGCGAGGCGAGGATTTCTCGCAGGCGTGGCAGGACATGCGCGCCGACGATTCGATCCAATATGCCGAAGTCGCGATGCCCGAACAGGCACCGCCGCCCGATTGGTGGGTAAATTTCATGGATTGGCTGTCCCAATTCATGGCCCCAGTGGGACGGTTCTTCGTCTTTATCTGGCCGGTGCTTTCGTGGGTTTTGATCGGAGCCGGTATCGCGCTGCTTGTTTACCTGATCTGGCGGACTTTCGGCCCGGATTTGCAGGCCAAGCGCAGCCGACTGGAAAAACCCGAGGAGTGGGTGCCCAATCAGCAAGAGGCGCTCGCGCTGCTGGAAGAAGCGGACCGGCTGGCGGCAGAGGGTCAGTTCGACGAGGCGACGCATCTGCTGCTGAAACGCTCGGTCGGGCAGATCGCGCAGGCGCGGCCCGATCTTGTCGAACCATCCAGCACCGCAAGAGAGCTGTCCGCCGAACCCCGCATTCCCGAAGGCGCCCGCACCGCCTTCGCCGAGATCGCAGGGCGCGTGGAGCGTAGCCTGTTTGCGCTCTCCAGCCTGTCAGCCAATGACTGGCAGGCTGCACGCGATGCCTATGCCGAATTCGCGCTTGAGCAGAAATCGCTCGGCGACCGGGCGCTGGCGAGATGAGCCGGGCGCACAATCCATTCCGGCCAGGCATGGTGCTGGCGGTGCTGGCCATTGGCGTGCTCGCGTTCCTGCTGATGCTCTATGCGCTGGGCCAGGGCTGGGATGGCAGCGATGATCGCAATGGCGGCAGCCACGCTGCAGCGAACGGGCTGAACGGCTTTGCCGGACTGGCGACCATGCTCGAAGACACTGGTTACGATGTGGAAATCTCGCGCAGCCGAGGGAGCTACGACACTTATGGCTTGCTGGTGCTGACCCCGCCAATGTTTGGCGATGGCGAGGATTTGGCCGAGATCATCATTGACCGGCGGGAAAATGACTACGGGCCAACGATGGTCATCCTGCCGAAGTGGACGGCCTTCCCCATACCCGCCCAGCTCGATGTGGAAGCAGAGGAAGGCTGGGTATTCCTGACCAATGCTCGCAGCCCCGCCTGGTTCGAAGGGCTTGAATTTGCCGAAGGCAGCGAGCTGGAATTGGGCGAAACCAAGGGTTGGAACGGGATCGGGATGAGCGGGACGCTGCCCGAAGCTGAATCCGTTCAGGCCTTGACCACACAGCCCAATGAAGAACTGCGCGCCCACGTGCTCGACAGCGAGGGTCACCTGTTGGTGGGTGATTTGCCGGACAGCTATGATCCTGCTGACTACGACTATGCGCCCTACCCCACGACAATCGTATTCGAACCCGATTTGATGAACAATTATGGCCTCGCCGATGAAGATCGCGCGCGCCTTGCATTCCTGCTGATCGAAAATGCCACCGAAGGCGACGTCAATATGCCGATTGTCTTCGACCTGACCTTGCCGGGCCTTGGCGCGAGCGAAAACCTGCTGACACTTGCCTTCAGCCCGCCATTCCTTGCCGCGACCCTGTGCCTGTTGCTGGCCGCTCTGGTTATCGCATGGCGCGGCTTCCGGCGCTTTGGCCCGCCCGTGGCAGAAGTGCCCGCCATGGCGCAGGGCAAGCGGCAATTGGCGCGCAATGGTGCCTCGCTGGTGGAACGAGTCAAACGCTTCCACCTGCTGGCCGACCCCTATGCCGCGCTGATGAGCAGGCGCATTGGTGATGCGCTCGGCATACGTGAGCCCCATCCCGAAGCCCGTGCAACGGCCATCGACAGCGCGCTTGAGCGACGCGGCATCGAAGGCCCCGGCTTCACCCAAAGAGCCAATGAATTGCGCGGTGCATCACGCCCGCGCGACATACTGCGTGCTGCTGGCGCGTTGAAATCCATCGAAAGGACGCTGAAACGATGAGCATGACCCTGGAAGAGACCGCCCAGCTGGCGGGCACGATCCGCAATGAGGTCGGCAAGGCCATCGTCGGGATGGACGAAACAATAGAGCATTTGCTGATCGCGCTGGTGGCGCAGGGCCATGTGCTGCTGGAAGGTCCGCCGGGAACGGCCAAGACTTTCCTCGCCAATTGTTTTGCCCACGCCACCGGCCTCGAATTCGGGCGCATCCAGTTCACCCCTGATCTGCTGCCCGGCGATATCCTTGGATCGAACCTGTTCAACTTCCAGACCAGCCAGTTCACCCTGACGCGCGGGCCAATTTTCTGCGAGCTGCTGCTGGCCGACGAGATCAACCGCACGCCGCCCAAAACGCAGGCCGCTCTGCTCGAAGCGATGCAGGAACGCCGCGTGACGCTGGACGGTGAGACGCACACGTTGAGCGACAATTTCATGGTGGTGGCAACGCAGAACCCGATCGAAAATCAGGGCGTCTACCCGCTGCCCGAAGCGCAGCTCGACCGGTTCGCCTTCAAGCTGCTTATTCCCTACCCTAGCGCCGAGGAAGAGGCACGCATTGTAGAGCGCTTTGGTGATCGCAGCGGTCCGCAAAAACCTGCTGATTTCGGGATCGAGCAGGTCGCCACGCCCGAAATGCTGTCCCATGCGCAGGCCGCCGTGAAGAGCGTGACGCTGTCGCAGGATGTGCTGCAATATGCGGTGTCACTGGTCCGTGCGACGCGCGAGAGCGCTGATCTTGCCAGCGGTGCCAGCCCGCGTGCTGCTGTGCTGCTGGCCAATGCCGCCCGCGCCCGCGCCGCCTTGCAGGGCCGCGCTTATGTCATCCCTGACGATGTGAAAGCGCTCGCCACCGCCTGCCTGCGTCACCGCCTGCTGCTATCACCCGCTGCCGAGATTGAGGGCAAGCTGGTCGAGGACCTTGTCGCTGGCCTGATCGAAGAAACAGAGGCTCCGCGCTAGGCCGTCCTTGTGAAGCTTCCCCGCATCAACCTGCCGCCGATACCCATCGTGCCGACGCCGCGCACGTTGGTGCTGCTGGCGCTGCTGGCGCCGGTTGCAGTGGTAATTGCGGCAACAGCGCCGGGCGCATGGATCATAGCTCCAGCCGCCGGTGCCGCTCTGTTGCTGCTCATGCTGATCGACGGGTGGCTGGCGGGCAGCATGGTGCGGTTCGACTATTTCGTGCCCGCAGACGTCGAAGTCGGCCAACCGGCCAAGCTGCGGGTAGATGCGACGATCGAACGGGCCAGCGATTCGCGTTTGCCAGAGGTGTCCATCGGCTTCGAGCCGCGACTGGGCGATAGGGGTGTCACCAATTTCAAGCTCCAGTCAGCGGGTGAGGCAAACCGCTTTTCCGGCATCGGAGAGGCGGTGCCAGTGCGGCGCGGGACAGGCGAATTGCACGATCTGTGGCTACGCTGGCCGGGTCCGCTCGGGCTGGCAGTGCGGCAAGTGCATCAAACCCTCGACGCGCGCATTCGCGTTTGGCCCGATCTTTCTCCCGTGCGCTCCCCCACTCTGCAGGCCTTCCTGCGTGACAGCCAGTTCGGTCTCGTCGCGCGGCGGATACGCGGCGAAGGCACGCAGTTTGAAGCGCTGAGCGAATATGAGGCGGGCATGGATCGCCGCCGGATCGACTGGAAGGCCTCCGCCCGCCACACCGCACTTTACGCCCGCGAGAACGAGGCCGAGCGCGACAATCAGGTCGTCTTCGCCTTCGATTGCGGCCAGTCCATGTGCGAGCCGGTCGATGGCCTGCCGCGCATCGACCGGGCGGTGTCCGCCGCGCTGACCGCAGCCTATGTCGCGCTGAAAGGCGGCGACCGGGTGAGCCTGTTCGGCTTTGCCGACCATCCGCAGGTGATGACGCCTTTCGTGACCGACACCCGCGCCTTCTACCGCCTGCAAAGCGCAGCGGCAGAACTTGATTATGTGCCGCGTGAACCGAATTTCACGCTCGCTCTCGCCACACTTGCGTCGCGGCTTAAACGCCGCTCACTAATTGTGCTGTTTTCCGACTTCACCGATCCGACTTCGGCGGAATTGATGGTCGAAAGCGTCGAGCGGCTGGTGCGTCACCATCTCGTGATCTTCGTCACCATGGTCGACACCGAGCTGGAGGAACTTGCTGCGACGGAGCCGGACAGCATGGGCGATATCGCCGTCGCGGTCAGCGCCGATGCGCTTGCCCGCCAGCGCGCGCTGGTGCTTGGGCGGTTGCGGCGGCTTGGCGTCAATGTGATCGAGGCACCCTATGATCGCATAGGCTATCAACTGATCGACATGTATCTGGAAACCAAACGCGCGGAGGCAATCGGCTGATGGCATTGCCGTTCTTCAAAAGCGCGGAAATCGAACCGCCCGCCGATGTCGAGGCCGCGACCTTGCGATCTGACCGTTTCCGGCTGGAGCGCGAAGTGGACTGGCAGCGGCTCGACCAGATCGTCACCGCGCTGGAAAAAGGGCGCCCCAAGCGCATCAGCGACGAAGACCTGCTCGAACTGCCGGTGCTGTATCGCAAGACCGCATCAAGCCTGTCGGTGGCGCGAGAAACTTCTCTCGATGCCGCAACGCTCAGCTATCTGGAGGCGCTGGTGCGCCGCGCGTGGTTCCAGATTTATGGCCCGCGCATTGGCCTGTTCGGCTGGTTGCGACGCTTCTTTATGGGCGGCTGGAGTACTTCGGTGCGCGAGATCTGGCTCGACATCTGCATTTCCTTTGCCGTGATGGTGGCAGGCACGCTGGTCGGCTGGCTGCTCGTCGCACGCGATAAAGAATGGTTCTATTCGCTCGTCCCGGGAGAGATGGCAGGTGGGCGCGTTCCGGGCGCAGACCGCGCAGTTCTGGAAGAATCGCTCGCGCAGCACGACAATGCCGAGGGGCTATCGGTCTTTGCCGCCTATCTCTTCTCCAACAACACCGGCGTCACCATCATGGCCTTTGCACTGGGCTTTGCCTTCGGCATCCCCACGCTGCTGTTGCTGCTGTATAACACTGCGCTGCTGGGCGCGATGTTGTGGGTGTTCGCCGATGCCGGGCTGGGGTTGGACTTTGTCGGCTGGCTCTCCGTCCATGGAACGACCGAACTGGGCGCGATCATGCTGGGCGGCGCTGCGGGTCTACATGTCGGACGGACCATGGCCTTTCCCGGAGAACGATCGATCCTTGCTGCGATGCGCGATGCGGGCGTGCGCGCGGCGCAGGTCATGGCAGGCTGCACGATCATGCTGATCGTTGCCGGGCTGCTCGAAGGCTATGTTAGGCAATTGGTCGGCGACACCAATTCGCGCCTTGCTATCGGTGGCGGCATGTTGCTGTTCTGGATTATCTACTTCGCATTCGTCAGGCGACCGCCGGAGCATGAGGCATGAGTGCGGCGATCAATATGATGCGCGGAGAGCCGGGCAAACGCGACCGGATGCTGGTGACACCAGAAGGCGTCGCCTTGCCGCTCACTGTTGGCAGCCGCGGCAACCGCGCAGGCGCCTTGCTGCTCGACATGACCTTCATCGTGATCGGCGTGATCGTGTTTTTCATGATATTGGGCGCGGTCGGCTTTGGGCTGTTCGATCTGGCCGGGACGGAAAACGTTAATCCGGTTCTCGAACTGCTCTTCGTCGTCATCATCCTGTTCCTGTTCCTCGCCCGCTATGGCTATTTCCTGTTCTTCGAACTGGGACCACGCGCGGCGACACCGGGCAAGCGCTTGCTCGGCCTGCGGGTGGCAGCACGCGATGGCGGCCGGCTGACTGCGGAAATGGTGATCGCGCGCAATCTGGTGCGCGATGTCGAAGTGTTCATCCCGGGATTTTTCCTGCTCGGCGGCGGGGAACAGGCTGGCGTTGCCGGGCTGACCGCCTTTGTCTGGCTGGCGATCTTCGTATTGTTCCCCTTCTTCAACAAGGATGCGCTGCGCGCAGGCGACCTTGTGGCAGGGACCTGGGTGGTGGAGGCGCAATCCGCCAAGCTGAAAGAAGCGATGTCGCTCGCCCCCGATCGCAGCACAGAATACCGCTTCGGCGAGGATGAGCTTTCGATTTACGGCGAGCATGAATTGCAAGTGCTGGAAAACGTGCTGCGGCAAGACCAGCCAGAGGCGCTGCGCGATGTGGCCGATGCCATCACCAACAAGATCGGCTGGCAACTTGGTCGTGGTGATGAGCGTGAATTCCTCGAAGCCTTCTACGCTGCGCTGCGCGGCCATCTGGAAAGCGGCATGCGTTTCGGCAAGCGCAAGAGGGACAAGCATTCGTAAGCGATTGTAAATTCATCCACACCGGCTTCGCAGACTTCCCCAATGCATGATACAAGGCCGCAAGATTTCAACTGAGGGGAAAGCCAATGTCCATTGGAAACTATCGATTCAATTCTGATTTGGCGGTGGAAATCGCCAAGGATGTCGGCCTCGCCATCCTGATACTCATCGTCACCTGGGCTTTGGCCAAGGCGGCCAAATGGGCATTTGCCAAGCTGGTTGATGCAGTTCCACTGCTCCAGCGCGGGACCGCGTCGGGCGAAAGCGTCGGTGAATCGCTCGGCAAGATCGTTTCGCTGTTCATCTGGCTGTTCGGCCTGCTCGCCGTGTTGCAGGTCTTCGGCCTCAACACCGTGGCAGGGCCGATCAATTCGCTGCTCGAAAATGTCGTGGACTTTGTTCCCGATCTGATTGGCGCAGGCATCCTTGCCTATGTCGGCTTCATGATTGCGGGCATCGTACGCGATATCGTGGTGACTGCGGCGCAGACGCTCAACGTCGACAAATGGGCCAACACCGCGAGCGCAGGCAATGTCGAGGATGTTACTGGCAGCACTGCTGTCAGCAAGACACTCGGCACGATCGCCTATGTGTTTATCGCCATCCCGGTCGCAATTGGCGCGCTGGGCGTGCTGAACATCGCCTCAATCTCCGGCCCGGCAACCGAAATGCTCGACATGATCCTTGCCGCGATCCCGCGCATCATCGCTGCCGCCATCCTGCTCGGCCTAGGCTATATGATCAGCAAGTTCGTGGTGAATATCCTCACAGAATTGCTGTCCGGCTTTGGTGTGGACCGCTCGCTCGAAGCCACTGGCTTGATGGGTGAAGGAAGCAGCGCGTCGAGCATCATTTCGCGCGTTGTGCAGATTGCCATCATCCTGTTCTTCGCCATTGCGGCGACGCGGATGCTGGGCTTCCCTGAACTGACTGCGATACTCAACGAGGTGCTCGCGCTCGGTGGCCGCGTGGTGTTTGGTGCGGTTGTGATTGGCGCAGGCTTCCTGATCGCCAATATGCTGGGCAAGCTCATTGGCGGCACGCCGGGCGTGATTGTACGTTGGGCCACCATCGTGATTTTCACCTTCATGGGTCTCAGCTACACTGGCGTAGGCGAGATCATCACCGAAACCGCCTTCAGCGCGCTGGTGATCGGTGCCTCGGTCGCGGGCGCTCTCGCCTTTGGCCTTGGTGGCCGCGAATGGGCCGCCCGCAAGTTGGAAGAGTGGGACCGCGCCACGGGTTCGGGCGGCGGAGAGCCGACCAGCTCTGCAGCGTCCCATCCGGGTCCGGCAGACGATCCGCAGGATCTTCCACCCGGCGCGTAAAATCGCAGAAGATCATAACGGCCTGATCTTTACGAACAGGCCCTAACCAAGTTACGGGGCGTAGGACCATGATCCTGCGCCCCGCTTCTTTGTCCGATGCCCAAAACCTCGCCCAGCTTGGGCGCAGCAGTTTTTGCGCCGCTTTCGAACATCTTTATCGGCCACAGGACCTCGCCACATTTCTGGAGCAGGCTTACTCGCTCGAAGCTGTCACAGCGGAGATCGCTGATCCGGCGATCACACACCGTCTTGCACAGGATCACGCTGACGGACCACTCACAGGGTTCGTGAAGGTCAAGCAGCCAAGTGGATATCAAGAGCATTCCGACGCCGCCAATCCTCTTGGCCTTGGCCAGCTATATTGCGACCCTGCGCGCATTGGTGAGGGCATCGGCGCAGCACTGATGGATTGGGCGCTGGCCGAGGCCAGAACGCACCAATGCGGTGCCATTCAACTGTCCGTGTGGAGCGAGAATTACGGCGCCCAGCGCTTCTACGAGCGATACGGCTTTACCAAGATCGCCGACATCGGTTTTTGGGTGGGCGAACAGCGCGATGACGAATTTCTTTACGAACTGCGCATGTAAAGCTGCTTCGCGGTTAAGCTGGCCTTAGGGCTTTTTCGTCACCGTGGGCGTAATGATAAATGTCGCAAATAAACTGCCCGAATTCGAGGCTCCCGCTCGCCCTCTGCCCGCTGAACTGATCAGCGATCCTGCTATTGACCGGGGGCTTGCCAGCGTGCGCGGTCATCTGGGCGTGGAGATCGCTTTTGTGTCGCGCTATGTCGAGGACGGACAGCGCGAGCTGACCCATCTCAGCAGCGATCTGGAATTGCCGATGGGCCCCGGCTTCCGCGAAGATCGCGAAGAAAGCTATTGTTGGCACGTCCTGCAAGGTAATCTGCCTGAACTGATTCAGGACCCGGCGGATCACCCCTTGACCAGCGATCTGGCCATCACGGATTTCCTGCCGGTCGGTTGCCACGTAAATACTCCGCTGCGGCTGGCCGATGGCACTGTATGGGGCAGTTTCTGCGCGCTGGGCCGCACGCCTGATCGCTCGTTGAACGACCGCGACTTGGCTATCCTCAAGAGCTTCGCCAACCTTGCCGCCGAGCGCATCGGAGCCTCGCTGGAAGAGGAAATCAACCATCGCGAAGCTCGCAAGCGGGTCGAATCCATGCTCGATGGCCATGGTGTCTCGACTTTCCAGCAACCTATCGTGTCGCTCTCCACGGGTGAGCCGGTGGGCGTGGAATGCCTGTCACGCTTTCCGGACCTGACCAAACGCGGTCCCGATGCCTGGTTCGAGGATGCCGCAATGGTCGGTCTGGGCAAGGAATTGGAGCTGACTGCCGTACGCTGCGCGCTCGATTCGCTGTCGCACATGCCCGCTGGGCTCTACGCCACGATCAATGTCTCGCCAGGCACTGTCGCATCTGGCGCCCTGCGCGGATTGCTGGAAACAGTCGAAATGACCAATCTTGTGATCGAGATAACCGAGCATTGCCAGGTTACCGATTTTGACGAATTGGCGCGCGAGATCGCCGCGCTCAAGGCCTATGCCAAGATTGCTATCGCCGATGTCGGCACGGGCTATTCCGGCCTGCGGCATATTGTCGATTTGAAACCCGATATCCTCAAGATGGACATGGTGCTGACGCGCGGGATCGAAACCGATCCGGCACGCAAAGCGATGACTGCGGCGCTGGTGCAGCTGGCACGCGAAATCGGTTGTTCAATGGTGGCAGAAGGCATCGAAACCGAACACGAAGCGCGGGCGATGAAGAATCTCGGCGTCGATTGCGGACAGGGCTATCTCTATTCGCGCCCGCTGCCCGTGGTTGCCGCGCAGCAATTCCTGCTGGGAAACGCCAGATAGCTGAAAGGTCGAATACTCCCGCTCAGTTTTCATTGCGCAGCTCGCGCTGCTGTTCGCGGGTCATTTCCTTGGCTGCATAAATGTCGCCGCCTTCGATCTGAACCTGCATCCGTTTCTGGTCATTCTCGCGGTAAGTCGCTTCGGCACGGTCCATTTCCAGTTCGCTCAGGCCAATTTTTTCCAGCGCCAGCCGCGCCATATGAATGGCCGATTCGTGGACTTCGCGCACGACATATTCCGCTGGGCCCGCAGCAAGTTCGATGACCGAACGGCGGTCAAAACCGCGCACGTAAATCAGCGCGTCGGGAAAAGTCTCATGCACGGATGCAAGCAGATCGGCTTCGGGCACTTCGTCGATGCAGAACATGATAAGCTGCGCTTCGGCCCCGCCAGCCTGCCGCAGCAAATCCATACGCGTGCCATCCCCGTAATAGACCTTGCTGCCGAACTCCTCGGCGATGTCGATCTGTTCGGCTTTCTTGTCGATCACGGTAACCGACAGTCCGCCCGCGCGCAGCGTGTTGGCAACGCTCTGGCCGAAACGGCCATGTCCCACAACGAGCGCGCCCGCGCCTTGCTGTTGCGGCCCTTCGCGGGTTTCCTCGGAACCGCCCGGCTCCCGCCTGATACGCGCGGTGGCCATCATCAGGAACGGCGTTGCCGCCATGGACAGCGTGACAACCGCGCCGAATATACTGGTGGTTTGCGGTTCGATCAGCAGTGCGTTTTCTGCCGCTGCATAGAGGACGAAAGCGAATTCACCGCCCTGGCTCAACAACAGGCCCAGCGCGAGCGCGGCGCGCCACGTCATCTTTGCAAGCAGCCCCAGCCCGAAGATAATGCCTGTCTTCACCGCAATAAGAAGCATAGCGAAGCCAACCACAAAGAACGGCCGTTCGGCCACCGCACCAAGGTCCAGCATCATGCCCACGGCCACGAAGAACAGGCCGAGCAGGATCGAGCGGAACGGTTCGATATCCGCCTCCAGCTCATGCCGGTAAGGCGTATCGGCGAGCATGACCCCGGCGATAAATGCGCCCAGTGCGGCAGACAGGCCCAGCGCCTGCATCACGAATGCGCTGGCCAGCACGGTGAATAGTGCGGCGACGACAAACAGCTCGCGCTCGCCAAGCCCGCCGATCAGGCGAAACAGCGGACGGATGATGAGGCGACCAGCCGCGATCAGGCCGATGATCGCGCCGACAGTCAGCAGTCCCAGCATCCAGCCCGAAGGCCCGGTGTCGGTCGCAGGATTGCGGCTCATCGCCGCGACAATCGTGATGAGCGGAATGATCGAAAGGTCCTGAAACAGCAGGACGCCAAAGGCTTTCTCACCAAAGGGCGTGCGAAGCCTGCCAGCAGATTGCAGCATCGGCAGAACCTGCGCGGTGGACGACAGACCCAGCGGCAGACCAATCGCGAGCGCGGCGGCAGTGGTGTATCCGGTCAGCGCCAATATCGTAGCTGTGACAGCCAGCCCGCAAGCGACAACTTGCGTCAGGCCAAGGCCGAAAATCAGATGCTTCATTCGCCACAGGCGCGCCGGGCTCAGCTCCAGCCCGACGACGAACAGCAGCATGACGATGCCCAGTTCGGCCACGGTTGCCATCTGCTCGGCATTGCCGACCAGCCCGAAAACTTGCGGCCCCAGCAGCGCGCCAGCCACAAGGTAGCCAAGCGTGGCACCCAATCCCGCGCGCCGAAAAGCCAAGACCGCAACGAGCGCGAATCCCAGAATCAGCAGCGCATCGCGCAGCATCAATCCACTATGATGTTCCATTTGCGCAGGCGTAGCGGCTTGCAGCACGCCTGTCATTGCCCCTTCATACAGGGACGTCTATATCAGCCCCCATGTCCATAGACGCCATTTCCTCCGTGCGCCCCTGGCGCATGATTGAACGCCGCAAATCGCGCCAGATCATGGTCGGCGATGTCCCCGTTGGCGGAGATGCGCCGATCACCGTGCAGACGATGACCAACACCCCGACGGAGGATGTGGGCGCCACTATCGACCAGATCCGTCGGTGTGAGGATGCAGGCGCGGATATTATCCGCGTGTCCTGTCCCACGGCAGAATCAACCGCGAATTTTGACCAGATTACGCGCGCGGCGGAAGTCCCGATCGTTGCGGACATTCATTTTCACTACAAACGCGCGCTGGAAGCAGCGGACAAGGGCGCGGCGTGCCTGCGCATCAACCCCGGCAATATCGGCAGCAGCACCCGCGTGGCCGAAGTTGTCCGCGCGGCCAAGGCCAATGGCTGCGCCATCCGTATCGGGGTGAATGCAGGCAGTCTGGAAAAAGACCTGCTCGAAAAATATGGTGAGCCGTGTCCCGACGCATTGGTGGAAAGCGCCCTCGATCATATCAAGCTGTTGCAGGACCACGATTTCCACGAATTCAAAGTGGCGGTGAAGGCAAGCGACGTGTTCCTGGCGGTAGCCGCTTATCAGGGATTGGCCGAAACGGTCGATTGCCCGCTGCATCTCGGTATTACCGAAGCGGGCGGATTGATCGGCGGCACGGTCAAATCTTCCATCGGTATGGGCAATTTGCTGTGGGCGGGCATCGGCGACACGATCCGTGTCAGCCTGTCCGCGGAACCCGAACAGGAAGTGAAAGTCGGCTTTGAAATGCTCAAGGCACTTGGCCTCAGGACGCGCGGCGTGCGGGTGGTCTCCTGCCCGTCCTGCTCGCGCCAAGGCTTTGATGTGATACGCACGGTCGAAGCGCTTGAAGCGCGGCTCGAACATATCAAAACACCGATGAGCCTTTCTGTGCTGGGCTGCGTGGTCAATGGTCCGGGTGAAGCACGGGAAACCGATATCGGGATTACCGGTGGCGGCGCGGGCAAGCATATGGTCTATTTGGCAGGCGTTACCGATCACCACGTCGAAAGCGCTGATATGCTTGACCACATCGTATCGCTGGTAGAAGCCAAGGCAGCCGAAATCGAGAATGGCATGACCAATGCCGGGAATGCCGAAACCTCCGCCGTTGCGGCGGAATAACCTGAGGGGGAATACCATGAGTGACGAAAAGAACGTGCAGAAGCTCTCGCCTGAAGAAGAAAAGCGCATCATCCAGCAGAAGCTCGCCGAAGCCAAAGGCGGCGACAAGGGTGGCGACAAGGGTGGCGGCAAGGCCGCTGCAAAGGGCGCTGCGAAGAAGTGATTGCGATGACGGGCGGAGCTTGGACTGCCGCGAAATTTCGGACTTTCCTCGCTCCGCTCGCTCTCGCGCTTACCCTGGCGGCATGCCAGACCGCAGGCGATCATACGTCAGGTGGCGAGGTTCATACAGCCGACTATCCTGAAGCGACATCCTATGATGTTACGCCCGATCCCATGGGCGAGGTCGATGCCGCGTTGGCTCTCGCTACCGAAAACGGTACTCGCCTGCTGCTGGTGATGGGCGCAAACTGGTGCCATGACAGCCGTGCGCTCGCCGGTTGGCTGAACACTGATCGCTTCACGGCATTAGTGGAGGATCATTACGAGCTGGTGTTCGTCAACGTCGGCCTTCCGCAAACCGGTGATGGCCACAATTTTGATATCGCCCGCCGCTTTGGCGTCAACGATTTGCCCGGCACGCCCAATTTGCTGGTGGTGACGCCTGAAGGCCTGTTGGTGAACCCGGAAACGGCCACCACATGGCGCGATACGGCCAGCCGCAGTGAAGATGCGATCTATGCGGAGCTAATGGAACTGGCGCACCGTCCGGC